>WNFV01006622.1_pt1 | contig 13653 bp, 15 predicted proteins | sample 5400101 | NCBI WGS metagenome assembly WNFV01 (sample SAMN13153361, study PRJNA577476) | soil metagenome | isolation source: 115 cm soil or saprolite under grassland replicate 1 | place: USA:California | collected 2016-06-15 | reverse complement strand
TCCAGCTCGTCGCGCAGCGCGGTTCGCAGCTGCGCGTACTCCTGGATGGCACGCCAGCCCTGGCGAGCCGATGCATGTAGACGCATCAAGATGACGCGAGCCCCCTCGTGTGTCGGGTCGTCCGCCACGAGCCGGAAGGCGCCAATTGCCGCCAGGTTGTCTCCGCGCTCCTGGTGGAGTTGTGCCAGTTCCGAGAGCAACTCCAATCGCCGCGGTACAGCTTGACGGCGCGCGCAGCCAGCGCGACCGCGGTGGGGAGATCACCCATCCTCGCATGCCATTCACCCCGCGCTACCAGGGTCTTGAACTGAGAGACGTCGACCGCCACACCGGCCTCGTGGTTCAGCCGATAGTAGCCCGAGGCCTGGACCACGGGAGGGGCGCCACTCAGCGCGTCGGCCAGCAGCCGACGAAGGCTGTGCACCAGGTTGTTCAGCGCGTTGCCGGCCAGGGCCACCTCGCTGTCGGGCCAGACCACGCGGAGGAGCGCCTCGCGCGGTAGGCCCTGGAGCGTTGCCAGGCCCAAGTGCGTGAGTAGTGCTTCCGTCTTACCGCCACTGCGCACCGGCACCGGCCGACCATGCCTGAGCAGACGGAAGCTCCCCAGCAGACCCAACCACACGGGATGATGGGCCCCTTCGTCGTCCACGGGACCCGCCCCGCTGCGGAACGCCCAAGCCTGATCGAACTGCATTGCACGCGCCCCACCCGCGAGCGCCCAAGATGCGCCGAAGAGCGGACCGGGCGGTCCTCAGCCCTTGCCGCTCGACGCGCAGGCCCAGTGTACTGAGCTCTGGCTGTTCAATGCCCCCGGCTCCGGCCCCACCGCCCCCTGCCAATCTGCGTCAGCGTGCCGCATCTTGTCCGGAAACGAACGTTTCTGAACGAAGGCAGCCTTGCCAGGTCGCGTGCCAGACCTCCGCGACAACGGTGCTTCGGGACGCTCAGCTCGCTAGGTAACGGCAAATCACTGGACCGTGCTCGCTCGTGCAGGCCGTAGATCCAAGGTGCGAGGGCCCGGATCGACGCGAGATGCGAGCCCGTGGAGCGCGTCCGCGAACCGTCGCCGGAGCACATGGCTGCTGTGGGCGACAAGAGTTGACCGACGCGACCGGTCTGCATCGCGCATCACGCCTTGGCGAAGCTGCGGATCGTTGAGGATGACACCGTAACAGGCTCCGAGGTGTTCCATTCGTCTGTCCTTGTTCTCGAGTCGGCGATGACTCGTCGTGTGGTGATTTGCGTCAGTCTCGGCTGATTGGGCGTAGGCCAGAACCCACGACCCGCCTACTTAGCCCCCCAATCCGATCCGGGCGGGTAACTGTGCAAGCGCTGGTTTCGGCTCGCCAGCTGAGCGCGTGATAGCCTGCCGCGGACAACCAAGCCGCCGAGGCGACGTGGAAGCACTGACATGGCCCGAGGAGAACCGATTGAGACGCCCGCGGCACCCGCCGGCTTCGGCGACCTGCTGCGGCAGCATCGGCTTGCGGCAGGGCTGACACAGGAGAGCCTTGCCGAACGGGCCGGGCTAAGCGTGCACGGCATCCAGAAGCTGGAGCGTGGGGCCACCCATCCGTATCTGGATACTGCCCAGCGGCTAATCGTGGCGCTGCAGCTAGGCGGCATTGACGAGGTCCTCTTCAAAACCGCCGCCCGACCAGCACCTCGCCGGCGCGAGCCACACCAATCCGCCTCAGCTTCCGCAAGCGAGCCAGCCCGCCATAATCTGCCGCTCTCGACGACCAGCTTCGTCGCCCACGCTGGCCAGATCGAGCGGGTCACGGAGCGCCTGCGGGACAGTCGTCTGCTGACGATCACAGGCTCTGGCGGGTGCGGCAAGACGCGCTTGGCTCTTGAGGTGGCACGCGACCTGGTAAGTGAATTCGCTGATGGCGTCTGGTTGATCGAGTTGGCGCCCCTGGCTGATGCCTCCTTGGTGTCGCAGACGATCGCCACGGCTCTGGGGATTCGCGACGTGCCCGGTCGTCCAGCTGCTGATCTCTTGACCGAATACCTGCGCAGTCGCCACGCACTGCTTGTCCTCGACACCTGCGAGCATCTCATCGACACCTGCGCCCAGGTCGCGGACACGTTGCTGCGCTCCTGCGCGCACGTGCAGCTACTCGCGACCAGCCGCGAACTGCTCGGAGTGGCGGGCGAAGCGACCTGGCGAGTCACGTCCCTGTCGGTCGTCGATCCCGAAGGCTTGGCCGACAGCGGCGGCGATGCGGCGGCGAAAGTAATGGCTTCTGAAGCTGGTCGGTTGTTTGTCGATCGAGCCCAGCTGGTAGTGCCATCGTTCGCGATAACTGCTCACAAGGCGGCTTCGGTGGCGCAGGTCTGCCGACGCCTCGACGGCATCCCCCTGGCCATCGAGCTGGCCGCGGCGTGTGCCAGCATGCTCAGTGTCGATCAGATTGCCGCTCGTCTCGATCGACGCTTCCGCTTGCTGATCGGCGGCAACAGGACGGCAGTGCGACGCCAGCAGACACTCCAGGCGACCATCGATTGGAGCTACCAGCTGCTGTCGGAGGAAGAGCGGAGCCTCTTTCGCAGGCTTGCGGTGTTCGCGGACGGCTGGTCCCTGGAAGCGGCTGAGGCGCTGGGCGCCGACGCGCAGCAGCCGGCAGAAGACGTGCTCGAGCTGCTGAGCCGTCTGGTCGCGAAGTCGATGGTAGTGGTCGACGAGCCGCGCGATGACGAGTCAGGAGTCAACCGCTACCGCTTCGGGGAAACGATTCGTCAATTCGCTCAGGGCAAGCTCGATGAGGCCGACGAGGCTGAGCTGGCGCGGACACGCCATTGTGAGTTTTTCCTGGCCTGGGCCGAGCGCGCCGCGCCGAACGTGGTCGGGCGCGACCAGTTGATCTGGCTTGGGCGACTAGATGCCGAGCACGACAATCTTCGTGCCGCGCTGGAATGGTGCCGTGGCGACGGTTCGGACCGCGAGCTGCGGCTGGCGGCCCGCTCGCCCACTTCTGGGTTATGCGCGGCCACGCCGCCGAAGGACGCGCCAGGCTGCGCGGAGCCCTCGAGCGCGGCGACCCAGCCCCGTCTCGCGCTCGAGCGGTGGGGCTCGAAGGCTCGGCGCCGGACCAGTTCACCAACGCGCCGCACAGCATCTGGGCCGATTCACGCGGATCGTTCACAATCACGAAGTTACCAGCCGGGTCAGTCTGGATCATATGCGCATGTGGTGCGTCGTGCCCACTGATGCCGACGCGATCGCCGAGGTGGCTGATGATCACCCGTTCGGCCGCATGACGTTGAAGGGCGCGGCCTCGGCGGCAGACAGGACTGCCAGGTCGTGCGGGCGCTGAAACCGACGACAGTCCTCAGCCGTCAGCTGGTCGCGGGTGGCCAGGTTGGTGGCGTAGAAGATGCCGTCGGCGCCATCGCCTCGTGATTGTCTTTTTCGTGTCGCCGCCCAGCAGCGTGGTCAGTGTTCAGGTGTCGCGACGACGGGCTCAGGCCCCCGCCACTCCCCTTCTGGATGCCGAGGACATGCGGGAGCTCGCGACGGAGCCGTGCGGCAAAGGCCCGGTGACGGTGGCCCGGAGCCCCGACGCTCGCTATTCCGTCGGACGAACAGCGAACCTATGAGCCGACCAGCGGCAGGCTGGTCGGCGAGGCAATGGTCACTTCGCCGGCGACCATGGTGCCCGTGAACGTGAACTTTGGACCAAAGATGGCGTGATTCAACGGTGCCTGCGCCGGATCGAAGAACACGGTGAACGCAAAGCTATCGCCCGCCGCGCCGCCGCCATGGCCGCCGTCGACGGCTTCGATCTCGAAGAAGGCGGGCTCGGTTGCCTCACGCGAGCCAAACGTGAGCTCCGCGGTGCCCACCTCTGTGGCACACCCTAGCTGCCCCGCCAGCTTAGCAATGTGCGTGTTCCCGGCTCCGCGCCTGATGCTCACGAGGCCCATCTCGACCGAGTACATCGCCATGAAGAACGTGTGTGGTTCGATGACGACGCGCCCCATCTCATACGTGTCCATAGCGAAAGCGGCCGCGTTGTCCTCGACGATGCACTGTGCGTAGTAGGGGTCGAATGCGAACGACTCGCGCATTGGAACCATTTCGTCGCCGTCCGGGCTGGGCATCTCTTTTACGTTTACGCCTCCGCCCGAGACGGTGAACTGCGGTGCCGGTTGGGCGGCGGCGACTCGACCCCCGCACAGGGCCACGCCCGCCCCCAAACCGCCGACCAGCGCCAGCCCACGCCGCAGAGCCCGTCGGCGACCAGTGCGCATGCGTACTCCGTCACGCATGGGTGTCTCCCTTTAGCCGAGGTTCGGGAGGATGAGGTGGAACGTCGCCCGGACCGTGAGTGGGGTCGGCTGTATCGTCGTCTGGCGGAACGTTCCTGATGCCCCCGTATAGCGACCCGATCCGCCCTGGATCACGCCGACGAGGATTTGCGTGGGAGGGCCGCCCTCGTTGATCAAGCCCATAATCGAGCCCTGGCCCCAGATGTTGAAGTGGACCGTGGTCAACCTCTGGCTGCGCGCCTCAGCGTCCGTGGACGCGCGCGTCCAAACGCCAAAGCACTCGTATTCGCCGATCTGGGGGCCACTCGTTTGCCCCATTTCGTAGACCGCGGCGCCGACATGAAAGAAGTCACCCCGCTGCGGCGGGCCCTCACCCGCGCGGACGATCGATACCGGATTGACGGGCATAAAGTCGAGCTCTACTTGCTCCTGGCGCCAAGCGCCAGCGGGCTGAGTCACCGGGCTCGAAGCCGCTACAGGGGAAGCGGCGATGGCCGCGCCCATACCCGCCAGGCCTAACGCCGTCGCTGCCCGCAGCGTCGTCCGCCGGCTCACGCGAGTGCGATTGGTGCTCTGCTTCCGCGACATTGAGATCCCTCCAGCTGAAGAGTCCAGCCGCCGAACCGAACCAGGATACGCCGAAGCGCGCGGACGTCAATACCTCGACTTGCTTGGTGTGGACCGCGACTTGCTTGCACGTACCCAGTTTTGAGCAGACGACACGGAGGGAGGCCTGACCCGATAGCCTGGTGATGTGCTTCACCTCACGCTCGGGAGGCCCCGCTCGTGTTGGCAGTGTACGGGTCGCTGCGGTCGTTCGTGGAAGAACTGGCGCCGGCTTGGCGGCGGACACAGGTGACCGGGCTGGCGCTTCTGGCCAGCGCGGTGCTCGTGGCCCCTGCAGGAGGTGTCAGCCCGCGGTGAAGCTCGAGGATGATGTCGACGGCGCGGGCGGCCAGTGCCGCTCGATCTGACGCGGGCCCTGACCCCACCAGGGACTCGCGGAAGGGAAACGACCACGACGTGCACCGCCTTCGGGTCGGCCGACTGGCCCGGCCCGACGAGTCCGCTATCAATCGTGACGCGGACAAAATGGGCGCCGCCGAGCAGCAGTCACTCGACCGTTGCGATCTTCATGCGGCCATGGTGCCACCGCCTGCCGGCCTTGATATGCTGCGGCACCGTGGTGGCATCTCGGCTTATCGTCGTCACGGCGGTGCTGGCATCGTTGGGGATCGTGCTGGCCGTCCCACGCCAATGGCCGCTGTGGGCCGTCGTGCTGCTGGTGCTGATCCCCTGGCTACCCCTCTTCGTGGCCGGCGCCAGATGGAACTACCGGCGCCATCACTGGCTGGTGCTGTTCTACGTGTTGGTCGTCACCCAGACAGGTCACTTGCTCGAGCACGTCGCGCAGATGCTGCAGATCCACACCTTGAACCTGACGGGCCCGCAGGCCCGCGGCGTTTTCGGCGCACTCGACATCGAATGGGTGCACTTCATCTGGAACGCCTGGGTGCTCGTGGCGGCGGGTGTCCTACTCGTCCGCTTTCGCGATAACCCATGGCTTTGGTTCACGACGCTATTCGCGGCGTTCCACCTCGTCGAGCACGGCGTGATGATGTGGATCTATCTGCGGACCGGCGTCGTCGGCTCGCCAGGCTTGCTATCGTTGGGCGGCGCGATCCGCGGCGGACTGCCGCTCGCTCGCCCAGATCTGCACTTCGTCTACAACCTGATCGAGACGGTTCCGCTGATCATCGCTTTCCTGTGGCAACTGCGCGGCGTTAGCACTGTCACGCGCAAGCTCCAGATGACGCCCGCACACGTCGGGCCGGTGTCGCGGTGAGCCTGGTTGGCACTAGCCTCTTGAATTAAAAAAACAGACTCGTGGAATAGGCTGCGGGCGAGGGATTTCCGGGCGAGCGATTTGGTGAGACACTGGGCGCATGAGCCCACGAGCTGGCAACAAGCCAGAACTGGCAAATGCAGCACCGACACGAGTTCGGCCGCGGCGAGATTTCGAGGCCATGGAGGAGCGCCGCATGCATGCGGCGGCCATGTTTCAGCGCGTGTGATCCCGGCCGAGATAGCGCGTCGATTGGGCGTGAGCCATCAAGTCGTCTCGGAGTGGCGCATGGCATGGCGGCAAGGCGGCCGAGCGGCGTTGCGCGGGGCGGGACGGGCCGGGCGGCGCCCCAAGCTGAGCCGGGTGCAACTGGCCAAGGTGGAAAAGACGCTTCTCAGGGGCGCCGAGGCCGGCGGCTATGTGGCGGACGTGTGGACGTTGCCGCGTGGCCGAGGTGATCGAGCGGCTGACCGGCGTCACGGACCACCCCGGCCACGTGTGGTACATCCTGCGCGATCAACTGCGCTGGAGCTGGCAGCTCACCGACGAGGCCATCGCGGCCGTCAAGGCGCAACAGGTGGTGGTCAAGACCAACCGTCTGCGCGCCGGCGGCGCGTGGCATGACCACGGCTTCCTGTTCGTCGACGAGCTGGGCGAGCCGTTCACCCAGTCGAACATCAACCACGCGATCAGGATCGTGGGGCGGCACGCCGGTGTCGAGCGCGTGCATGCCCACCTGGTGCGCCGCACCACGGCGACCTACCTGCACGCCCGGGGCGTGCCGCTGGCGACCATCCAGGCCATCCTGGGCCACGCGACCATCGGCTACATCGACGCCACCGCGCTGGACACCCTGGAAGTCGCCCGTGAAGCCATGCGTGACGCGTTCACCGAGATCCGCCGCGCTGGTGCCGGCTCACCCGATCCAAGTCGACCGATCTGACGCTGAGTCTTCACTCGGCCCACCACGATGCTGGGTGTGGTTCTGGCCCGAATTGGCCCAAGTCTGGCCCAACTGTGACATCCCCCCGCGGTTGCTCGAGTGCCAGCGCGAACATATGACCTAAATTTGAACTCCGCTCGAGGGTGCCGGGGACGGGATTCGAACCCGTACGGCCTTGTGGGCCCGCGGATTTTAAGTCCGCCGCGTCTCTCCAGTTTCGCCACCCCGGCGGCGAAAGTGCGGGCAGGCCGCAGTATACGGCAGGGTTCAGGCGGCTTCGAGAGGCCCCTCGGACTGCAGGAGCGGCTCGGCGGCGCGCGGCACGCGCACGAAGCGCAACAGCAGCACCAGCGCCAGCACGATGCTGATAGCCAGCAGCACGAAGATGCCGCGATAGCCGAAGCGGGGCAGAAACAGCTCGGCTGCGACCAGCACCGACAGTGGAATGGCGATGGACTCCGCGGACGCCTTCAGGCCGGCGAAGACGCCCGTCTTGTCGGGCGGGATCAGCGCAGTCAGCAGCGGCCAGTTGACGGCGGTCGCCGCCCCGTTGCCGATACCCGCCAGGACGACCACGCCGATAAGCTCGCCCAACGTGGTGATCACTACGCCCGCGAGCGCACTCAGCGCCAGCAGCGCCCAGCCGATCGCGAGCACGGGCCGCGTCCCGATCCGATCGGCAATCTTCCCAAAAACGACCGCCCCTACGGCCGTCAGCACGAGCAGCGCCGCTGACAGGGCGAACCCGGTGTCCTGGGTCTCGTGGATTTCGATTTCGATGTACAGCACCAGGTACGGCAGGATCGCGTTCAGCCCGAACTGATAGACGAACAGCGTGCCCAGGTAGCGCATCGCCTGGCGATGCTCGAGCAGCGCATCGAAATACTGGCGCGCCGAGAAGCGCTCAGCAGTAGTCGGGTGGTCTTCGGCAAGCTCGCGCGGCTCGCGGATGCCGATGAATGTGATACCGAAGCTCACGATCAGAATGCCCGCGACAGTCAGGTACACCCACAGGGGCACGGCGGTGCCGCCGCGAGTCACGACCGAGACCATCACCAGGAACAGCACCGAGCTCAGGAGCTGCACGCCAGTCGCCAGGCCACCCAGCACGCCGCGCTGCAGCAGCGGCGCGATGTCGGCCAGCAGCGCGGTGTACGGGTCGACGGCGACGTTGAAGAAAATGGAGAACAGGAAGATGACGATCGCCAGGCCGAGCAGATCGTGAATGAACGCGCCGGCGACGAAAAACGCGGCCGATAACGGAATCCCTATTAAGAGGAAGATCCGGCGGCGGCCGAAGCGCGTCCAGACACGATCGGATAGTGCCCCAACGGTGGGTTGAATCAGCGCGCCCTCGATGCTGCGGGTGCTCGCGAGCAGCCCGATCATCAGATCTGGCGCGCCGAACGACTTCAGGATCGGCGGCAGGACGAAGTTGTTGAACGCGTAAAACGCGCCGGTGCCGACGGAGCCCGCGGCATACACCAGCATCGTCGCCAAGGAAAGCGCCTGCTGGCGCATGGGCTGCACGCGCCTATTCTGCCCACTCGCCCGTGGCCGCGCTGGCCTCCTGGCTAACGTCTGCGCGCGTTAGCCAGCACCGAGCGGGGCGCTCGCGGTGGGCGGGTCCACACTACTACCCGTCCACTCCACCCAGCCGCGCGGCGTGCTGCCCCAATGCTGCGACCCGTTCGTGAAGGTCGGCGTATTGGTGCCTTTGGGCCAGAACGCCAGACCCCTGGTCGTCTGCTGGTGCACATCGCCCGTCCCATTCGGGTCGGCGAATTCGCAGGTCAGCGGCTCGCCCATCGCATCGCCGAGCCGCGTCTTCAGGTCGGCAAAGCCAAAGGTGAACTTGGGCGACACGCCTGGTGCGCAGCGATTCGTGGCCTGGGTGTTACGCGCTGCATTGCGGCTGTTGGTCACCGCGGGCGCACTGGCCACCGGCGCTGGCGGCGGCGCCGCCAGTGAATGGAAGCGCCTCCGATCGCGCCGGTTCCGCCCGTCACAATGAATTCATTCAGGAGGATCAGCGCCCGAGCTCGGGCTGCTTGAGCAAGTGGACCGACAGCAGGTCCATCCAGGTCAGCCCGATGACGACCGTGATGCGCTGGAGGAGACCCGCGATATCGGGCAGGCCATTGACCTGTGCGAAGCCGGCGCTCGTAAGGAAGGCGGCGATGAGGAACGCAAGCCCGGTCGCGATTGCGTACGCGGCCCACGCCCTCTGTCCCCAGCCGACGAACCGGCGGCCCAGGACGAAGCACGCGGCGGGCAGCCCGACGAAGAAGCCGGTTGAGAACAGATCATGCAGAACGCCCGAGACGCTCCGCTCGACAGGACGGTTAGGCGTGCCGGGCGGGAAGCCGTTCAAAGGGTCAGGGATGAAGATTCCAGCTCCGATAAAGCCGATCCCCACGGCGGCGAGGAGGATGAGCGCCCATCTCGAACCGCCCATTGGTCGCAATGCGGCGCGCAGACCGCTGACGAAGCCGAGCGTCAGCAGACCGGTCACGATGAAGTTGGCCCGCTGCGTCCAGCCGAGAGCACCGAATTCCAATGAGCTGACGGGATGGCGCAGTGGGTCGTAATCGGGCCGCATCGCTCCTTCGATGAGGAACGCACCGACGAAAATGAGGGGCGCGAGGGCGCCGGCCGCCAGGAGCCGGAGGGTCGACGGGCGATCCTGCGTTGTGATCGCTCCGTCTCGTGCACGCCGCGAGTCGGTCATACGAACGTCCTCCGTCGCGATCGTTGAAGATCGGAGCGCAGCAGGCGGCGGTAGGCGTGGGGATCGCAGCGGATGCTGTGCGGGCACTCCCCCGGGAAGCGCTCGCGCGTGCGCGGCTCGGCGAGCTCGATCGCTCGCCACATCGCCTCAGACGACGGGACGGCGAGCCGTCCGGATACGGCGGCTGCCAGCCACTCCGCCTGCGTCTCGACGACCGGCAGCAGGCCACCGGGCGCGTCGACAAAGCCGACGAAGTACAGCCCGACCAGGCCGGGCGGGACGATCCGTCGGTACAGCGGCAGGTCGCGGCCGTGCGGCGTAAGGAGGGATTGAGACAGGAAGGGGAGGCTGATGCGGTACCCGGTTGCGTAGATGATGCGGTCCACCACCTCCTCGGTCGCGTCGACAAAACGCACGCTCTCTCCCGCAAAGCTCGCGATGGCGGGCGTAACGATGACCTCACACCGGCGCACCGCCGGCAGCAGGTCGGAGGAGATGATTGGGATCCTCTCCAGGAGACGGTGGGCGGGGCTCGGCCAGGACGTCGGGTACGCGCCGCGTGCACGAGCAGCGGGCAAGCCGTAGACGAGGTTCATCAGCCGCCATGGCATCCGATTGAGCGGCTCCACATCCCCTGCGTCGTACGGTTTGTCGCCTATCCAACGCGGGATCACGTGGGCGCCGCTCCTGACGGACATCAACGTGCGGTCCGCCACGCGTGACACTTCGACCGCGATCTCGGCTGCGGATTGTCCGCCACCGACCACCAGCACGCGTTGCTGGGCGAAGGCGTCGGGCGTGCGGTAGTTGTGCGAGTGACTCATCTGCCCCGCGAAAATGCCCGGGTAGCTGGGGAGCTTCGGGCACCAGAACACGCCGATTGCGATCACGACGGCGCGGAAGCTGTGCACCGAGCCATCGTCGAGCACGATCCACCACCCCGCTCCATCCGGCCGCGGCTCAAGGCGCTGCACGGTGGTGTTGAAGCTGATGGCGTTGCGCAGCCCGAACTCGTCCGCGTACGCAGCCAGGTAGGCAGCCATGTCGGTGCACGTGGGGTAATCACCATATGCAACTGGCATCGGAAAACTCGGGTACTGCATCCGACGGCGCGAAGCGTTGGTGCGCAGCGAGGCATACGCTCCCGACAGGCAGTTGTCGTTCTCGTAGCGCCAGAGTCCTCCGACGTCCGAGCCTTGCTCGAAGCACGTGACGGTAACTCCCTGCTCACGTAGCGCCTTCAAAGCCGCGAGTCCGGAGCAGCCCGCTCCAATCACGGCTACCTCGGCGAGCGGCATGCCGTCGTGCACGGAAGCATTCATACAGATAGTCTGTATCCTACATACAGCCTGTATGTCTGTCAAGGACCGCGCCAGGCGGATGCTGCTTCGGTTAAGCGCACCTGGCACCGGGCCGCTCACACTCCGGCGTGGTGCTCCAGAACCAGAGCCGCGAGCGGCGCTGGGCTACCCACTGATAGGCCCGGTCTTCAGCCCAGCGAATCGGCGGGACGAGGTAGAGCCTGGCCAACCTGGACCACGCTGCTCCAAGCTCGGCCAGAACGCGATTAACAGCTGCGGCGCCGGTGAACGACGCCTCGCTCGAATCGATCGCCCATAGCTCGCGGTCCGTCTGCGCCCGTGTGAGACCATAGTGCTCCACGAGGCCGGGTGTCTGACTGGGGAGGGCCAGCACACGGCCGGCCTGGTCGCGCGCTCGTACCCAGCGCGCGCAGCGCGTTCAAAAGCCTCACGTGCCGTCGAAGAGCACCACGACGCGTGCCGGACCAAGCAGGGGAGGATTGGACCGCATCATTGCTCCTGGGCATCAGCGTAACTGGGGGTTCGAGTTTGTGTTCGTCCCAACATCATCAGCAGGAGTAGCTTCACGACTGCAGCGGGCCGGGACAGCAGTGCCACGACCAGCGGTAACGGGTCAAAGTACGACCGGCGCGCGGCGATGAGGTTTCCGCGAAGGAGGATGTGATCGACCGTCGTCCACTCGACGTTGCGTCCGCCCAGCGTGCCGTGCAGCGCAAGCTGGATGAACAGGCCGTCCTGGCTCGCACTCCAGCGGACGACCTCACCGCGCAGGTCGGGCATGATTCGGAACAGCGGCTCGAACAGCTCGCGTAGTCCCCGCGGACCACGCAACACGGGCGAGAGCGGCTGGATCAGGACAGCGTCCGGCGTGAGGCATGCGCCAAAGTGCTCGAAGAACCGGCGTTGATCGGTGGCCCCGACCCGCCAGCCGTCGCTGAACCACCCCACGACCTCCGCGGTCTGCTCGGGCGAAGTCGCCTGCGCGGGCGGGCCAGGCCTCGGCACGTTCGTTGACATACAGACAGACTGTATGTAGCATACGTGCTGTAGGCTCGTCAACGATGCATGGGCGCGTCCAGCCGTGGGGTGTCGACAGGAAGGTAGGGCTGAAACGATGGGCAAGGCAACAGCTGCTATTGGCAGCAGCGCGTTCTTCTTGCTCGCACCTGGCGTGGTCGCGGGCCTGATGCCATGGTGGTTGACCGGATGGCAGGCAAAACAACTGCAGCCGGTCGTCGTCGTGCTACGCGTGGTAGGTGTCATGCTGATCGTGGCCGGCGGTGCGGTGCTTGTGCATGCGTTCGCGCGATTCGTCGTCGAGGGCGTCGGCACGCCAGCACCGATTGCGCCCACGCGGCGGCTGGTCATCGACGGACCCTACCGATACGTGCGGACTGCTTGATTTAGAGTCTGCTGGGCGATGGAGGTCAGGAGTCGGAAGGCAGAGCAGACCGAAGCGACTCGCTCAGCGCTGATCGCGGTAGCACGTGAGCTCTTCGCACAACGCGGCTACGCCGGCGTTGGAACGGAAGAGATCGTCCAGCGCGCGCGGGTCACGCGCGGCGCGCTGTATCACCATTTCCGCGACAAGAAGGATCTCTTCCGCGCGGTCCACGAGCAACTGGAGGGCGAGCTTGCGCAGGCGATCGCCAGGCGAGTCGCCGATGGGCCGGCGGACGACCCGATCGAGCTGCTGCGCACCGGCGTACGCGCCTTTCTCGATCATTGCATGGACCCGGCACTGGCTCGCGTGGCGCTGGTCGACGCGCCGTCGGTCCTCGGCTGGCAGGAGTGGCGAAGGCTTGACGAGAAGTACGGTCTGGGCCTGGTGATGGCCGGGCTGGAGGGCGCGATGGCGGCGGGAGCGATCCGCGACCAACCGGTGAAGCCGCTCGCCCACCTGATCCTGGGTGCGCTCAGCGAGGCTGGCATGCTGATCGCCAACGCCGATGACCCCAAAGGCGCGCGCGCCGCCGTTGAGCCGCCCCTGCTGGCGCTGCTCGACGGCTTGCGCGCCTGACTCTCGCAGTCTCGGCGACGTGAACTGCGGTCTCGCACGTGGGGCACCGGCGTATCGATCGGCCTCGAGCCTCCTGCAGCGTCAAGACCTTTCGGCACGGGCCGGGCGGGCACCCTAAGGTGGCGGCATCTGGCTGCCTGGCCTTGGGGCTGTGGTCGGCGACGGGGTTCCGGACGATTAGGATCCGCCTCTTCAGCTAGCAGCCGCCTGTGCCAGCTGTTGAGCCTCCGCTACTACCTGCTCGAGTGGCAGCAGCCCGCCGTCGTTCCAGGTCGCGGCGAAGCGCTCCGCGCCGAGGCGATCGCGGGCAAGCGCCAGCCGACACTCGAGCCGCTCGTACTCGTTTGGGAAGAACTTGGCCCCGAGCTGCTCTCGTACCACCACCGCCGCCGCCGCAGCCGCCCGGGTGGCCGCTTCGGGTTGCGTGACGGCTAGCACCGCCGCGGCACCTTCGAGATTGCGCAACAACAAGAGGCGGTCGCCCGTCTCCTGTGCCAATGCGAGGCCTGCCGCGTA
>WNFV01009489.1_pt1 | contig 13654 bp, 9 predicted proteins | sample 5400101 | NCBI WGS metagenome assembly WNFV01 (sample SAMN13153361, study PRJNA577476) | soil metagenome | isolation source: 115 cm soil or saprolite under grassland replicate 1 | place: USA:California | collected 2016-06-15 | reverse complement strand
TCGCCTGTCCTGCCGACGGCCTGGCGGTAGCGCCACAGCATTGGGACCAGGGACGGCAGCATCATCGCCACCATCATCACGACCCACATGCCGAGGAACAACGCTGCGGCGCCGGGCCACGTCTGTCCGGGCATTCGCATCCACGCCATCGACATCGTCCAGCCGCCGGGCATCGGCATCTCGCCCATCGCCAACGTGGACGCGCACCAGACGATCGTTACCGCCGCGCTGGCAGCGAAGAGCAGCGCTGAGACACCAAAAAACGTTTGTTGGGAAGCTCGCTCGGAAGCCATGCGTCGTGAGATCTCCAGTCCCGCAGTTGCGCCACGACAATCACGACTTCGCTCAGCCCTTGTCGTACTCGTCGTGGCGGCGCCACCAGATGCCTGTTTCGTTGCGACCCTTGGGTGCGCGGTCGAGCCACTGGTACATGCCCCAGAGGCCGTCCAGTCCGCGCGCATAGGTGGAATAGGCGTGGTAGACGACGCCGTCCTCGAGCGCGAACGCGCTCATGCCCGGCCTCTCGCGCGTGTACGTTGCGACGTCGGTTCCGGTCGTGGCCGCGATCTCGGCGACAGGCCCCTCGCCTTGTTTGGTCATTGAGTCGCCGATCCCGCGTTCCGTCCACGCCGCCTCGCGCCGGTAGTTGTATTCGACGGCCCCCTCGCGCTGTTGCTGCTCGGTGAGCGAGACGTTGAAGTCGAAGTTGAAGTCGCCGCCGAGCGAGGACGCCCAGGGAAACGTCCACCCCATCCGCCGCTTGTACGCCTGCAGCTTTGCGAGCGGCGCCCGCGACACCGCCGCAAGCGTGACGTCGTGGTTCGCCAGGTGAACGACGGAGCCGTTGAACCCGTCCGCGATCGCCGAGCAGGACGGACACCCCGCCGTGTAGTCGGGCCCGAACATGAAGTGATAGATGAGGAGCTGCGAGCGTCCTCGGAAGAGGTCTGCCAGCGAGGCGCCCCCCTCGTCGGTCTCGAAGCGGTACTCCTTGTCGATCCGGACCCACGGCAGCTCCTGCCGCCGCCGCGCCAGCTCGTCGCTGCGCCGCGTCAGCTCCTTCTCCGCCTCGAGCAGCTCGAGCCGGGCCGCAAGCCACGCTTCACGTGTTCCAGTCTTGTGGTCGGTCATGGTCTGTCTCCTTTCGGACGTCGCACGGCGCGGACCTTTCCGCTCGATCCGCCGCCGCAATAGAACAGGTTTGCGCCGTCGGACTCGAGCCCGCTGACGCCGGTGCCGCGCGGCATCTCCAGCCGCTCGAGCACGGCGCCGGTCTCCGGGTTGATTCGGCGGATATCGCTCTCGTCGCCTTCCCAAGTGCCGTGCCACAGCTCGCCGTCGACCCAGGTCACACCGGTGACGAAGCGGTTGGACTCGATGGTGCGCAGAATGGCGCCCGTCTCGGGATCGATCTGGTGGATCTTGCGATCGCGGTACTGTCCCACCCACAGGCTGCCCTCGGCCCAGGCGAGGCCCGAGTCGCTGCCGTGACCGGGCGCCGGAATCGACGCCACGACGTCGCCGGTGGCGGGATCGATCTTGTCGATGCGCGCTTCGGCGATTTGGTAGAGATACTTGCCATCGAAGGCGGTGCCGGCGTCGCCGGCGTGGTCGAGCGTGCGCGCGAGCTGGCCGCTCTCTGGATCGAAGGCGACCAGCTTGGATCCGGTGGCAATCCAGACGCGGCCGCCGTCGTGGGTGACGCCGTGGATCTGCTCGGCACCGGCGAAGGGGCCATACTCACGCACGATCTCGGCCGCGTGCGCCGGTGCTTGCGGTTTCGTCTTTCCTATCCTGCCTCGGGTGCGGGTCATCGCCTGGCTCCTTGCGGCGCGATTCGGAACGGCGCCGCAAGACCAATCTACCCGAGCGGCAGCGCGGCCGGGAGTAACAAGATCGTCGTGAATCCGGCCAGCGGCGGCGACAGCCAGCGCCGTGCGCGCGCACGCCCGATCGAGCGCACCCGTCCGGCAGCCTCCAGCTCGACGAGCGCGCGCTGGACCGTGCGCTGGCTGGCCCCGAGGGCCAGCGCGAGCGCCGAGGTGGACCAGGCCGCGCCGTCGGCGAGCAGCGCCAGCAGCGACGCCTGATCGCCATCGATGGGCGGCATCAGGACGACGACGGCGCGCTCGCCCCGCGGCGTGAGCCGGAAGCCGCGGCCGCTGGCCTCGATGCGCGCCAGCGGCGCGGCGAGCGCGCGCAAACGGCCGATCTCGACGCGAAGGCGCGCTCGGTGCGACTCGTTGGGGCGGCGGGCGCCAAACGCGCGCGCGATCAGGGCGTGCCGATCGACGTCGCCGGGCCACGCCTCGGCGAGCGCGCGCGCCAACGCGAACAGCACCGGCCGGCGCGCCAACGGCCGCCAGGTGGCGCCGGCGCGCAGGCCGCGACGGCAGGCATCGACCACCAGCGCGCCCGAGGCGAGGAGCGCTTCGACCTCATCGAGGCGCAGCGGCTGCTCGTGGCCGGCGTGGACGCGCCGGGCGGCGGGACGATCGAGCGCGGCGCGCGCCTCGGCCACCTCGGCTAGGAGCGCGGGCACGCGCGCGCGTTCGGCCGCCTCGTGGGCGCGGGCGAGCGCCGCCTGCGCCCGCGCTGTGCGCAGCGAGCGCAACGCCACCTCGGCCGCGGCCAGCTCGGCCACTGCCAACAGCGAGGGTGGCAGGCCGCGCGCGTCGAGGCGGGCCAAGGCGGATGCGGCCTCGTCGAGGCGGCCGAGCAGGAGCAGCCGACGCACCGCGATCAGACGTGCCTGCAGCGCGTTGGCGCGATCGGCGCGCGCCTCGAGCGTGGCCGACGCGGCCGCCAGCGTGCGCGGCGAGTCGCGGAGGTCGCGCATGGCGAGGGCCACCTCGGCCTCTGCGACGGCACAGCGTGCGCGCGCCAGCTCCTCGTGGGCGCCGAAGCCGCGGGCGGCGCGCCGCAGGAGCTCGCGGGCGCGCGGGTGCTCGCCGAGCTGGGCCATGGCGATGCCGCGGAGGGCGAGCGCCGGCGGGTCGTCGCGCAGGGCGACGCGCTTGAGGGCGCCAAGCGCGTCGCCGACGACGAGGGCACGCGCGGCGGCGGCGATCAGGGAGTCCATCGCGACAGGCTACTGCGCGGCGCCTGGCAGAGCCGCTGGAGCGCCGTAAACCTACGATCTACTTCGTGAACTCGATGTCCGACTTGTTTCACGAGAAGGTGTCGTTCAGCTACATCGAGCGGGTGTTCGACGTAATCAAGCAGGCGCACCACCCTACGTTTCAAATTCTGACCAAGCGTGCCGAACGATTGGCCGCCTTCTGCCGTCGGCGCACCGTGCCTCCGAACCCCTGGCTCGGAGTCTTCGTCGAGAATCGAAAGTACGGTCTTCCTCGGATCGACGTGGCAAAGCTGCTTCGTCAACGAAGACCGTTTTCACACAACCTCGACCCGATGCCGACGTTCGCAACCGTCGCGCGCCGCGCCGTGCCGCGACAGCCCGTTCTGGGCGCTGTACGAAAGAAGCGACGGGGGCCTAACCTTGCCAGGGATCGGTCTTGACCTAAGACAAGGACATCAGAACGTCGCTCCCGCAACCTATGTTGCCCGGCCGGACCGCTGGCGCGGCGGGACGCGCATCGCCGTCACCGCCTACACGACGCACGCGACGCCGTCAGGCCACGTAGGGAGCGCATTGTGAATCATTCGTCGCAACCGGGCCGGGATAGCGCCCCGAACCTCACAGCCGCTACGGCGATCCTCGAGCGCGTCGCCGGCGAGGGGTGCGGGACCCTTGCGGCTTCGGATCTTGCGTCGCTGCTCGCCGCCCTCGGTGTCGCATTCGACGCCGGCGCCCCTTCGCGCTCCCTGGCTGCGTCGGTCGATCTGCGCGTCAGCCTCGAGAACACGCGCGAATTCGGCCTCGTCCTCTCCGCCGGACCGGGCGGCCTCGACGCAACCCTGGACGAGCACAATTTCCGGCGGGATCGCGGCAGCGTTCACGCGGTGGTCGAGCTGACGGATGCCGCGGATTTCCTCCGCCTGTTCCGGCGCACGATCGCCTACCAGAAGCTCGTCGCGGCTGCGCAGCGCGATGGGCTGCCGGTTCCGGACCCCCAGCTCGACGCCTGTTTCGGCGCGCTGCTGGCGCTCGCGAGTCAGCACCCAGCGGGAGCTCCCGGTGCGCGCTTCGCGCTGCGAAAGCTCGAGCTCGATCCCGTGCGCGTGGGCAACGCGCTGACCATCGCCGGTGCGCAATGTTCGATCGACGTGCCGCTCGGACGCCCCCTACCTCGCCCGATCCACAAGATTGACAAGCTGCTGCACCCGATGACATTGGGAATTGTCGGCGTGTCCGCGACCGGCATGAATTTCGGCCGGATCATCCTGCGCAACCTGATGGGGAGCGGCTATCCGAAGGAACGGATCACGATCATCCGCCCTGGCGAGACGCAGATCGACGGCGTGCGTTGCGCGAATGGCCTGCGCACGCTCGAGCACCGGCTCGATTTGCTCATCGTCGCGGTCAACGCCGACGCCGTTTACGATCTCGTCGACGAGATCATCGAGGCGGACGCGGTCGATGCGGTCATGCTGATCCCGGGCGGCCTGGGAGAGACGAGAAAGAGTCGCGAGCCGGCAGCGGCAATGGCCGCCCGGATCAATGCCGCCCACGGCAAGGCGGGCGGCGGCCCGGTGTTCCTCGGCGCGAACTGTCTCGGCGTGGTATCGCATCCGGGCTCGTACGACTCGTGGTTCATTCCGCTGGAGCGGCTGCCGAAACCGAAAAAGAAGCCCGAGCGCAATTCGGTCATGCTGAGCCAGAGCGGAGCCTTCATGATCACGCGCCTCTCGCAGAACCCGTGGCTCGATCCGCGCTACATGGTGGCCATGGGCAATCAGACCGACCTCACGCACGGCGACTTGCTCGCGTATTTCGCGGAACGCCCGGAGATCGACATCGTCGGGATTTACGTCGAAGGGTTCAAGGACCTGGATGGGTTGGACTTCGCCCGCGCCGTTCGTCGCGCGGTGCGCAACGGCAAGGACGTGGTTGTCTACAAGGCGGGACGCACGATGGCCGGGGTCGGGGGCGCATTGGGACACACGGCGTCGATTGCGGGTACGCACGCTGTATTCGAATCCGTCGTGCGCCACGCGGGCGCCATCGTCGCGCAAGACGTCACCGCCTTCGATGACGTGTTCTACGTCGCCGGTACACTGCACGGCAGGAAAATCGGAGGCAACCGGCTCGGCGCGATCAGCGGCGCCGGATTCGAGGCGGTAAGCATGGCCGACTCGATCGAGTCGGACTCCTTCGGGATGGAGATGGGTATCCTCGAGCGGGGCACGATCAAGCGGGTCGAGGAGATTCTCGCCGCCAAGCGCCTGGATGCGCTGGTGGAGGTGAACAACCCGATCGACATCAATCCGGGTGCCGACGACGAGGCGCACCTGCAGATCACCGAGGCGTTCCTGCAGGACCCGAATATCGACGCGGTGGTCGTGGCGCTCGACCCGACGGCGCCCGCGGTGCGCGCTCTGGAGGAGAGCAAACTGCGGCCCGGTTACGACATCAACGACAAGAACAGCACCGTGCATCTGATGCCGCCGATCGTCGCGCGCAACGAGAAGCCGATCATCGGCGTCGTCGACGCCGGCAAGCTCTACGACGCCATGTGCGCGCGCCTGATGGACCAGGGCATCTGCATCTTCCGTAACTGTGCGCGTGCCACGAAAGCACTGGTGCACTACGTCGAGGCGCGTCTATACGCAGCCACGCTCGCGAATGGCAAGACTGACGTCGGACCGGAGCAAGGTGCGGTCGATCTCCGCGTCGGCCAGCTTCCGCAGTTGCTGCGACAAGCGATCCAGCGCACCCCACCACAATCCGCGAGGACCCACATGAGCGAAACGCTTGCGCCCGGACTCACCACCACTCAACGCATCAACACCAACCGCGATCGCACGATCGGCATCGCGGGTGACGAAAGCCGAGTCTATTCGACCCCGAAGCTGCTGTACGACGTCGAGATGGCGTGCCGCGACCTCCTGCTCGCACACCTCGAGCCGGGCAAGGATTCTGTGGGTATCCGGGTCGAGCTCGACCAAGTGGGCACGACGCTGCTCGGGATGTGGGTGGAGATCACCGTCAATCTGACGGCCGTGAACGGCGCGGCGCTTTCCTTCGATTTCGTGGTGCGTGACGACGTGGAAGAGGTGGCGCGCGGCAAGCACAACCGTTTCATCGTGGACGTCGCGAAAACCGAGCAGCGGCTCAAGGCCAAGCTCGCCAAGGCGGCCGGCTGAGTGCCACGCCCGCCCACCGATCCCCTTACGTCGGATCCGACGGACTGACGATCTGCCGCCAATCTTGTTGCGATCGCAGCAGTGCAAACCAAGTTGATCGCTCGTTTTCGAGTCATCAATGATGCGCCGGTTTTTTCGGCGTGACATATCGTCGCTGTGATTGGCCGTGCCACTGCACGTCCGCAGTCGCGCGCGCAATGCTGCCGCGCAAATGTCTCAAGAACGCATGCACGCGCTGATCGCGGGTGCGTGTCGTACATGTCCCCAACACGTCTTTCGGACGGCTGCCGCTGGCAGCAGGGCGCTATTCGCCGGGTTCGCGAATCCGGACCTATGGGAAATTGCTCGAGTTGAGCGGGGCACGTGACCGCGAGGCCTGCTTCCGATTCATAGAGAGTGAGAGTGAGCGCCGCACGTACCAGTCACGAGTGTACGCTCACCTGCAACAGCGCTCTGGCCAAAAGCCGATGTCCGCTTCTGGCCGAGGCTGTGTGAAAACTCAAAAAGCGATCGCGTTTGCGGGGTCTTCGACCCTCACCCCGGTCGAAAGAATCGAATACGGAGCGATCTGAGCGGTCGAGGCTCGCGCGTTCCTCGCGATATTCAAGTTTTCACACAGCCTCGGCCGAGAGCGACCCCTACGTGAGCGCACGCGCCCCTGAACGTCGATGCGCCGAGTTCCAGGCGCACGCGCAACCCACCGGCTTCCTATCTGGGTGCATGCCTCTCCAGACACGTGCGGGCCTTACCGCGTCGGCAGGAATGGCAGCACCGGTGCGCGTGGATCGACGCGAGCCCCAATTCGGGCGAGCAACAGAAACAAGCCCACGAACTCGCGATGCAGAAAGTTGGTTTCCGGAGGCGGCGGTCGCAGGAGCCCACGCCGGAACGCGAGATCGAATCGCGTTCTCTCATGAACAGGCGGCGCACGTGGTGATCTGACATTAGGTGCGACCAACCACATTCAGCGTGTCGAACGCGCTAGTCCGTGCCCACATGGACGCGCAGGCGCAATGGCGCTGGCATGGCCCGCCAGTATCCGGCGCCGAGAATCCGAATCACGCCTGCGCGATACGTGAATCGGACGGTGAGTATCCCTTCGCCAATCCGCCCGAAGCGACGCCGACAACGCCCAAGCATCAGTGATCGAGGGACTTTTGGCCGAAGTCGCGCGTTTCGGTGAGGCGACAGTCAAACGGATCTATGGGGACTTTACCTCTCCCGCGAGCTCGCAGTGGAAGAAAGTGCTGAACAAATTCGCGATCAAGCCCGTTAGCAGTTCGCATATACGACTGGCAAGAACGCGACCGACAGTACATTGATAATCGACGGGATGGATCTTCTATATACGAGGCGCTTCGATGGCTTCTGCCTCGTGTCGAGTGACAGCGATTTCACAGGTCTCGCTCTCCGAATTCGCGAAGAGGGACTGACCGTCTACGGATTCGGCGAACGCAAGACACCCGAGGCGTTTCGAAACGCCTGCCACAAGTTCGTCTTTACCGACGTTCTGCGAGCAGTTGCAAACGCAGGCACTCGAGCAAGCAACAGACGACAGCGGATGGGCACACCTCGGTACGTTTGGAAGCTATCTGAACAAACTGCGACCGGAATTTGATGCGCGGAATTTCGGCTACAAGAAACTCACTGATGTCGTTAGAGCACGTGGCGATCTCTTTGAGACGGAAGAACGAACTGCGCCGGGTTCGGGTACAAGAATAGTGTATGTCCGGGCGAAATGACCCGCGCGACGGGTCGTTTTGCGGTGGTATGCGCCTCGCCCGAATTCCGCCAAGACGGGTCGTTCGCGGGGTCGATCTGCGACGACACAGCGCACAGCGCTGGTGAGCAAGTTCACCGTGCACGCATTAATGGGTGGGCGTCGGGCGTGACGGCTGGGCGTGGTAGATCGAGGCGAGGTCGCGGGTCGTTGTGATCGGTTCGTGCCCCAGGAGGCTGGATCCGCCTTCGGCGACTATGCGGGCGCAGCGATCGAGGTTGGACTGGATCGCTTCGGCGTAAGGATCGTTGCCGGCAAAATGCGCGGAGAGATGGCGAGCCACCTGGTGGAAGTCCTCGTTCAGTCGTTTCCGGACGATGTTCTGGTAGAACCCAGGCGTCTTGCTCAAGAGGTCGAAGGCATCCCGGTAGAGGACATGCTCCTGGCCGTCCGGAGTGCGCACGCGGTCGCATCCCCCAAGGACCAGTTCCGGATAAAGATGGTAAAAGCAGCGCTCGAGATAGCAGCGATCGGAGATCTGGCTCAACAAGTCGGCGCTGCCGAGCATCTGCCCGAGGACCATAGCAGCGCCTTGGTGTCCGCTGAATAGCCGGTTGAGATCCGCACCCCGCTGGGTCACGAAGATCAGCGGCGCCAACTGGTCTGCATGTTTGGCCAGAGACGTTGTTCGCAAATAGGTCCGGGCGAGTTCAACGCTGCGTGATTCATGCTCGGCCATGAACTGCGGGCCGCAGAGCGCTCCTTCCGAAGTCTTCCGGATGAAGCCGGTGTCGTGAAGCAGAGCGAGCAGAACGCCGAGCAGGCCGTATTCCGGCGTAAGCGCACCAGAAGTGACGCTCTGTTCGCCCTGGCACCCGTCGATGAGCCGGGCCATGACCAGCGCCGTGTCGAGCGAGTGCCGCAGATCGTGATACGGCATGTCACAGGCCAAATAGCCCGGATGGTCGCCCGCAAAGAGATTGCCGACGAGGGCGAAGCTGGCGTGAAGTAGCTCGCGATCGAAGGTCGCGGCGCCAAAACATTTCTCAAGAATGCGATCTGTCGCGTCGGCCACATCCTGGGTGTCGCCGATCGATACAGTATTCGTCGCATCCAGCATGGGCGCGCGCACGCTTCTCAGCAACGAGACGCACAGGCAGGAATCATACCGCCCCGCAGAGAAGTCACATGCTGCAATGCGGCCATCGCGCCACGACGGATCGGTCCCATCGCGCTGTCGTCGTCCTTAGTCCAAGGGGACGCCCACGGCGTAACTTTCCCGTTTTCGATGTGTGGTGAGCTGTTGTCCTGGCCCTTGAATGAAGCAAGTGTCGCCGGGAGCTCCTTTCTTTTTCCCATAGACAGACATTTTCGGGAATGATTGATCTCGACGCGCACATGTTGCTGTACGGCACTTGATTTGCTGCGAGACATTGGTTGCCATCGGCAGCGAACAGCACCGTAGCGTCGGCCCGCGCTGTGCTAAGGCACTTAGTTGGGATCAATACCGGAACTTTCGCGGGACATCGTCATGGACGGCCGACCCGCAGCGACAAGGCGGATCTCGGGAACGATCCTCACCCGGTTCTGAATACGTGCGGCGAGCGAAGCGCCCGCCTCGCGGCCTTGCTCAGTTGCTCCCCGCGACGGGGACGCGTGCTCGCACGTCCCCGGGTGGGACGATCGTCTCGCCCTTGCCGTCGATGCATACGCGTACCGGCGTCGAAGTCGAAGTTGCGAGCGCCACAACCACCGCAGCAGACCGAGCGACGCTGTCCTCCAGCAAGACGTCGATGGTGCGACCATTCGTGCGTATTTCGCGCACGGTACAACCATCGATGCCGACGCCGCGGCGATGCGCCACGTCGATCCACGCGTCGCCGTAGCAGGCGTATAGCTCCTCGCGAGCCATCAGCGCGTAACCGACGCTGAAGTCGAACGTCGAAGGACCGAGCCGAGCGTCGCGTCCGCGATGTGCGTAGCATTCGTCGGCATAACCCAGCGGACCCTTGTCGAACACCGACGAAACTGGCTCGTTCTCGGGGATGTACATCAGCGCGAGCGGCGCGCGCATCGCGGCAACACCGCGCTTCAGGTATTCGTCGTTTCCGGCAAGCTCATGGAAATCGGCAATGCCGGGCGCGAAGATACCGGCCCGCGCATCGTTCCATCCGGTGTGCCCGTTGCCGATCGCGATGCTGCCGAAGCCCTTGACCGTTAAGTACGGCGGGCTCCACACCGCCTGAAACAGGAGCAGGTAGTCGACTGCGCGCAGCGCCTGCTCGCGATAGTGATCCTCCTTCGTCAGCCGATGCAGGAGCTTTGCCAGTTCCGCCGTCCAGAAGATCGGAAACGTGTTCTGCGGCCGCTGGCGCGAATACGGATCGTCGAGGTCCATCGGCTTGCCGGCCGAGTCGAAGAAGCTCTCGTAGTCCGTCCAGCCTTGAGGCATGAACGTGCTCTCAACATAGCGCGCGACACGCTGCGCGCCATCGAGAAAGCGGCGCTCGCCCGTCACCTCGTAGAGCTTTGCGAAAAGCAGGCCTGACGCCGCACATCCGGGACTCTCGCGCAGCAGCTCCAACGGTTCGAGCGTCTCGTTGTGCAGCCAGATCGGGACCGAGCCCGAAGGCAGCTGCGAGCGCAGCAGCAGCGCGCCGCACGCCGTCGCACGTTCAAGCAGCCGCGCATCGGCAGCGATTTCCTGGTGCCAGCGCAGTGGTCGGGCGGCGGCGGAATCTGCGTCTGGTAGTTGATCGAGCCTCCGACCCAGTGCGCGTGCGATATCCAGCGGTCGTGTCGGATGCCGTTGATGATCTGATGCGAATGGATCGCCGGAAACGCGCCGTCGCGCAGCGGAGCGGAAAGGCACAGCTCGAGGATCTTGTTCGCCTTATCGATGAGATCGGCACGACCCCGCCGCTTGCCCATCCGGTGCAAGCCGAATGCCGTGTGCAGATGGTTGAAGAAGAAGTGGAACCAGATGTCGTTGGGAAACTTGATGCCCATTACCATCCCGCCGCGTTCCAAGCCATTTTCCGGCAGGTCACGCCACAAAGCCGAGATCGCATAGCCGAGCGCGTAATCGGCGTAGCGATCGAGCGGCAGCACCTGCGGAATCACGCGATCGAAGTTGCGTTCGCCAAATTGTTGCCACAGCAGGCGAACGATTTCGCGATAACCATAATGCGGCTCGGCTTCGGCCGATACATAAAGCAGATAGCCGTAGCTGCGCGCGCCCGGCGGAATCGTCGCGACCATGTCCGGGCGATGCCGGAAGTAGATGAGGCCGTTCGGCTCGTGATCCTTGAATCCGTACGCGAGGAGTGGCCGTGCACCATTTCGCGCCGACATGTCGGGCTCGAGGCAAACCGGTTGCGCCGGCTTCGCATCGATGACGTCGACGTCGGCCACCAGCGCGGCGAGCTTCTGCGCACGCTGCACGATGATGGCGGGCGACTTGAAGGCGAACTGCCCGATGACATCGTTCTCGCGCGGGCGCAGATGCGGCGCCCAGCAGAAGTCCACGGCGTCTTCGGCAAAACCGTAGCGCGATTGCAAGCTGCGCGCGCGGCCGGCGTTGCTGCGCGTCTCCGTCACACGATAACGGATGAAGCGTTCACCGTCAGCCAAAGTGGCGTCGACGGCGAAGCGTAACGACGGCGTGCCACCAGTCATGCGTAACGTCGCTTCGGTTCCGCTTGCTCGCAACACTGCGACAGTGTCAAGCCTTGGGACGAGATCGAGCTCCGCATCGCCTTCGGAAGGCAACGCGCTCACCACCGTGCGCCATTGTCCGTCCCATGACTCGACGCGCTCGCGCATTCCGGGCGTCGACCGCTCCAGCACGAGTCGGACGAGGCCGTTATCGAGAACAGCGCCGTCGTTGCTCGCCGTTGCGTTAACTGGCATTGATACTCTCCATCGCTGCGTTATCCCTTCACGCTGCCCATCGCAAGCCCGCCGACAATATGGCGCTGGATGAGCAGCGCGAGCAGCATCACGGGCAGCGTGATGATCGTGGCGGCAGCGGTGAGGCTGCCCCAATCGAAGCCGCCGTAGCTCAGGAAACCGAACACAGCGACCGGTAGCGTGCGTGTATCCGAATCGGATAGCACGACCGAATACATGAACGTGTTCCAGGATTGAATGAAGCTCAGGATGCCCGCTGTTGCGATGCCGGGCTTGACCATTGGCAGCGCGACCATCAGGAATGTCTGGAAGTAACCGGCGCCGTCGATGTGCGCGGCGTCCTCGAGCTCGTCGGGGACATCCTCGAAGAAGCCGATCATGATCCACACGACAAGCGGCAACGCCACGGTGAGGTGACTCAGGATCAGCGCGGTGTAGCTGCCGACGAGATGAAGCTCGGAGAAGATGATGAACCACGGCACAAGATAGCTGATTCCCGGCGCGATGCGCGCGATCAGGAACCCAAGCGCGACGCCGCCCTTGCGGAATCGCGCGATGCCGTACGCCGCCGGCAACCCGAGCGCAAGACCCAGCAGAGTCGACCCCACGCCGATCAGCAGGCTGTTGCCGAGGTAAAGCACGAACGGATTGTTGACGAACACCGAGCGGTAGTTGTCCAGCGTCGGTGTGAAAAGGAAGAGCGGCGGAAACGCGAAGTTCTGGATTTGCGTCTTGAGCGACGCGAGCACCATCCAGTAGAACGGGAACAGATAAGCCGCCAACACGAGCACGACCGCGAGCGGAAGCAGCACGGCGTTGCGGCGGCGGCGCTGCGCGGCGGTGCTCATCCGGCGCGTCTGCGACCCGCGATCAGCGCCGCGCTGAGCGCAAGGATCAACACGAAGAACACCACCAGCATGGCGGACGAGTACCCCATGTGCAGGTAGTCGAACGCCGAAGCGTAGATGTAGAGATTGAGCGTCTCGGACGCGAACCCGGGGCCTCCGCGCGTGATGACGTAGATCGAATCGAACGTCTTGAGCGCATCGATGCCGCGAAAGAGCGCGGCCACGATGATGTACGGACGCAGCATCGGCAACGTGAGATAGCGAAACGACTGCCAGCGGCTCGCGCCGTCGATACGAGCCGCCTCGAACGGTTCGCGCGGCAACGCCGTCAACCCACCCAATACGATCAGCATCACGAGCGGCGTCCACTGCCAGACGTCGACGAGCACGAGCGATGGAATGGCGAGCAGCGAATCGTTCACCCACAGGCTCTTCGGCAGTCGTAACAGCGTCAGCAGATAATTGAGCACGCCCGTTGCCGGGTCGAACATCAGCAGCCACACGAGCGCGATCGCGACCGGCGTCGCGACCATCGGCAGCAGGAACAGCGTGCGAGCATAGCCGCGGCCGACGAACGGACGCTCGAACAGCAGCGCGAGCGCGATCCCGAAGATCACCTCGGCGCCGACGGCGAGCAGCGTGTAAAGAACGGTGCGCCCGAGCGCGTTAATAAAACGCGGGTCGCCGGCAATCTGCACATAGTTCGCGACACCGGCGAAACGAGGCGGGCCGCCTGCGGCGAACCACTCGAAAAAGCTCAGGTATGCCGTGTACCCCAGCGGGAACACCAGCATCAGCACGAGCACAAGCGCGGCCGGCCCGATGAACCACCAGCCGGCGCGCCGTTCGGCTCGCCGCATCGCTCAACCTGCGCGCGTGGCGGCGCTAGTTCTCGGTCTTCTTG
>WNFV01016304.1_pt1 | contig 13663 bp, 11 predicted proteins | sample 5400101 | NCBI WGS metagenome assembly WNFV01 (sample SAMN13153361, study PRJNA577476) | soil metagenome | isolation source: 115 cm soil or saprolite under grassland replicate 1 | place: USA:California | collected 2016-06-15 | reverse complement strand
CGCCCTCGACCCGCGCGAGCTCTATTTCGTGCGGGTGCGCGCCGATGTCTCGCTCAACGGCGTCAACTCCTGGATCGCGCGCTTCAGCGGCGAGGCGGCGGAGACGGGCTGGGTCCAGTCGCCCCTGCTCACACCCACGAGACGGCAGTGAGCCCGCTGACCGACGGCCCGGCCGAACAGAAAAGCCACTACCGGCGCAATCTCCTCATCGTCTCCGGCGGGCTCGCCCTGCTCGCCCTCGCCTGGTGGGGATTCAAGGTCTGGATCCACTCGCCCCAGGTGCCCCTCGCCTCGAACCTGGCCGTCTTCGCCCTCTTCAATCTGAACCTGATCGTCTTCCTGCTCCTCGTCGTCCTGCTCTTCCGCAACCTCGTCAAGCTCGCCTTCGAGCGCCGGCAGAAGGTGCTGGGCGCCCGCTTCAAGACCAAGCTGGTTCTTGCCTTTCTCTCCCTCGCCCTGACCCCGGCCATTCTCATCTTCATCATCGCCTCGAACTTCATCAACACGTCCATCGAGGGATGGTTCAAGCCGCAGGTGGAGCGGCCGCTCGATCAGGCGCTGGAGGTCGCGCAGACCTATTACCAGGGCCAGGAAGCGATGGCCCTGCGCCACGCGCGTTACATGGCCGACGTGCTGGCTCGCGAGGGATTCATGGCGCCCGCCCAGCGCGCCGTGCTGTCCACCTATCTCACCGGGCAGCAGGAGCGGCTGGGCCTCGCCGCCATCACCGTGTTCAACCGCGCCGGCCAGCCCGTGCTTCATGCCAAGGACGTGGCCCTCGCCACCGTGCCCACGCGGTCGGTGAACAAGGAACAGCTGCGCCGCGGGCTCGCCGGCCAGGAAGTGACCACCGTGCACGAGCTCGACAACGGCGACATGATCCAGGCCATCGTGCCCATCAAGTCGGGCGAGCGCGCGCTCCTCGGCGCGATCGTGGTCGGCACCTACGTGCCGCAGCGGCTCGAGACGCGACTCCGCGGCATCAGCCAGTCCTTCCAGGAATACAAGCAGCTGCGCCTGCTCCGGCAGCCGCTCAAGGGCATCTACATCCTGCTCTTCCTCCTCATGACCCTTGTCATCGTCTTCTCCGCCACGTGGTTCGGTCTCTACCTCGCCCGGGGCATCACCGAGCCCGTGCAGATGCTGGCCGAGGGCACGCGGGCGGTGGCCGCGGGCAACCTCAACTACAAGGTCCAGGTGCGCGCCGACGACGAGCTGGGCGTGCTCGTGGACTCGTTCAACCGCATGACGGGCGATCTCGCCCTCTCTCAGACACGGCTCGAGCATACCTACCGCGACCTCCAGGCCAAGCACGAGGAGGTGGAGCAGCGGCGCCGGTACACGGAGACGGTACTCGACGCGGTGGCCACGGGCGTGCTCTCACTCGACGCGTCGGGACGCATCACCACCGTCAACGGCGCGGCCGAGCGCATGCTGGGCGTGTCCGCGAGCGAGGCGCTGGGCCAGCCTTCCCCGGCTGTCCTGCGCCCGCCCGTCCACTCCGAGCTCGCCGCGCTGATCCAGCGCATGAACCGCCTGCGCGAGAACGCGCTCGAACGCGAGGTGCACCTCCGTCGCGAAGGCCACTCCGTGACGCTCCTCGCGTCGGCCACCGCGCTCAAAGGACCCGAAGGCGCCTATCTCGGCATGGTCCTCGTCTTCGACGACCTGACCGAGCTTCTCAAGGCTCAGCGCCTCGCCGCCTGGCGCGAGGTGGCCCAGCGCATCGCCCACGAGATCAAGAACCCGCTCACCCCGATCCAGCTCTCGGCCCAGCGCCTGCGCCGCCGGCTGTCCACGGAGCGGAGCCCGGAGGAAAAGCGCCTCCTCGAAGAGGCAACCGCCACCATCGTCCAGGAGGTGGAGGGGCTGAAGCAGCTCGTGGACGAGTTCTCCCGGTTCGCGCGCATGCCTTCGCTCCAGCCGCGGGCCACGGACCTCGGGCGTCTGCTCGAAGGCGTGGTGGTCCTCTACCGCGAGTCGCACGCCGCCCTCGACATCAAGGTGGGCTTCTCCCCCGACATGCCACAGGTGGACGTGGACCCCGACCAGATCAAGCGGGCGGTGCTGAATCTCGTGGACAATGCCGTGGAGGCGGTGGGCGGCTCGGGCCAGGTCACGCTCGAGACGATCTGGATGCCGGAGAGCCGCCGCGCCCGCATCATCGTGGCCGACGACGGCCCGGGGATCCAGGCGGAGGACAAGGAGCGTCTTTTCCTGCCGTACTTCTCCACGAAGTCCAACGGCACGGGGCTCGGCCTGTCCATCGTGCATCAGATCGTCACCGACCACGGGGGGACCATCTGGGTCGAAGACGTCGCGCCGCAGGGCACGCGCTTCGTGGTCGAGCTGCCCGTGGGCCGCCTCGCCGCCACCTCCGTCGAGCCGCCCGCGCCGGTGAAGGCCGGATAAATGGCGGGCGAGCACATCCTGATCGTGGACGACGAGAAGCTCATCCAGAGCACGTTGCGGGGCGTGCTCGAGGACGAGGGCTATCGTGTCACGTCGGCGGGCACGGGCGAGGAAGCGCTGGCCCTGCTGATCGACGACGCGCCCGATCTGGTCTTCCTCGACATCTGGATGCCCGGCATGGACGGGCTCGAGGCGCTGGCCGAGATGAAGCATCGGCGGCCCGAGACGGCGGTGGTGATGATCTCGGGACACGCCACCATCGAGACCGCCGTCAAGGCGACCAAGCTGGGCGCCTATGACTTCATCGAGAAGCCGCTCTCGCTCGAGAAGACCCTGCTCGTGGTCGCCCGCACCCTCGAGCACGCCCGCCTGCGCCAGGAACACCGCCAGCTGCGCGAGCGGGTGGAGCGGGGGCAGGAGATCGTCGGCAAGAGCGCGGCCATCGAGGAGCTGCGCCAGCAGATCAGCATTGCCGCGCCCACCACGGGCCGCGTGCTCATCCACGGCGACAGCGGCTCGGGCAAGGAGCTCGTCGCCCGGGCCATCCACGCGCGGTCTACCCGCGCCGACGGCTCCTTCGTCGAGGTCAACTGCGCCGCCGTCCCCGAGGAGCTGATCGAGTCGGAGCTCTTCGGCCATGAGCGGGGCGCCTTCACGGGCGCGGTGGCGCGCCGCCGGGGCAAGTTCGAGCTGGCCGACGGCGGCACGCTCTTCCTCGACGAGATCGCGGACATGAGCCTCAAGACGCAGGCCAAAGTGCTCCGCGTGCTGGAGGAGCAGGCCTTCGAGCGGGTGGGCGGCAAGGAGACGCTCCGGGTGGACGTGCGCGTCATCGCCGCCTCGAATCAGAATCTCCAGGAGCAGATCGCGGCCGGGCGCTTCCGCGAGGACCTCTTCTACCGGCTCAACGTGATCCCCATCGAGGTACCGTCGCTGCGGCGACGCAAGGAGGACATCCCCGCGCTCGTGGAGCACTTCATCACCCTGTTCTCCGTCGAGAACGGGCGGCGCCCCAAGACCATGTCCGTGGAGGCCCTCGCCTACTTTCTCTCCTACGACTGGCCGGGCAATGTGCGCGAGCTCCGCAACATGGTGGAGCGGCTCGTCATCATGGCTCCGCGCGATGTCATCGGACCCGGGGACCTCCCGCCGCCCTTGCGCACCCGCGAGGAGGCGGCGGCGGGCGACGACGCCCAGCGCGACCGCACTCTCAAGGAGGCGCGCGAGGCCTTCGAGCGCGCCTACATTCTGGGCGAGCTGCGCGCGCACGAGTGGAACATGACCCGCACCGCAGAGAAGCTCGGCATCGAGCGCAGCCACCTCTATCGCAAGCTCAAGGCCTACGGCATCACGCCGCCCAAGCCGTAGCTTGTATGGTGCGCGAGGCGGCCGGGTCCTGTCGTCGGGGGCGGGGGTGGCGCAACCGGCTACGCCACCCTACGCATTCGTGAATCGCAGCCCTGCGGGCTGCGCGCACTCGCGAAGGGCCCACTTCGCCGGTTGCGCCACCCCCGCCCCCGACGCCACCCGGCCGGTTGCACGAGCGAAGCTCGGCCGCAGGTTCGCCACTGATTCAGGCGCGCGGGAACTCGCCCGGACGGCGTGACGTTTTCTTTCCCTGACGTTTCGTGATACCTAGATAGGGCCGCTGCCGCGCCAAGGCCGTCGTGGAACAGCCGGGCACAGCCTGGAGATGGATTCCACGCGGGTCATGACCCGCCGAGGAGGACTTGCATGCGACGTCTTTACGTGACACTCCCCATCCTGCTCGCCCTGGCCCTGAGCCCCGCGGCCCCGGTGGTCGCCCAGTCCAAGGAGCCCGTCAAGATCGGCCTCTCCGCCGCGGTGTCGGGCGGCTCGGCCGCCTCCGGCGAAGCCATCAAGCGCGGATTGCAGATCGCCATCGACGAGATCAACGGCAAGGGTGGCGTGCTCGGGGGGCGCAAGCTCGAGCTGGTCATACGCGACGACGAGGGGAATCCGCAGAAGGGCGTCACCATCGCCCGCGAGCTGGTGGAGCGCGAGAAGGTCGCGGCGGTCTTCGGAGGCCTCCACACCACGGTAGCCCTCGCGCAGGTGCCCGTGTGGCAGGAGCTCAAGGTCCCGTACATGGGCACCTGGGCCGCCGGCACCAACATCACGCGCAATGGCCAGACTCCCAACTACGTCTTCCGCGTCTCCGCCAACGACGACTACGTCGACCGCTTCCTTTCGCGCTACGCCATGGACGCGCTGAAGAAGGGCAAGCCCGGCCTCCTCCTCGAGAACACGCCGTGGGGCCAGTCCAACGAAACGGGCCTCACCAAGTGGTTCGGCGAGAAGGGCGTGAAGGCGGTGGGTGTCGAGCGCTTCAACTGGAACGACCCCGACATGAGCCCGCAGCTCCTCCGTCTCAAGAACGCGGGCGCCGACCTCATCGTGCTCGTGGCCAACGCTCCGGAAGGAGCGCAGGTGCTCCGGTCCAAGTCCAAGCTCGGGTGGGACGCGGCCATGATCTCGCACTGGGGCATCTCGGGCGGCCGCTTCGCGGAGCTGACCGGCGATCTCTCGGACGGAGTGACCTTCCTCCAGACGTATACGTTCTTGGGCAAGCAGAACGAGCGCGGCCAGTACGTGCTCAAGATGCTACGGGACAAGTACGGCGTGAAGGAGCCGGGCGACGTCATCGCCCCCGTGGGCACGGCCAACGCCTACGACGGGATGCACCTGGTGGCCATGGCCATCGATCAGGCCGGCTCCACCGACGGGCCCAAGGTCCGCGAGGCGCTCGAGAATCTCAAGGGTGAGTACAAGGGCCTCATCAAGACCTACAAGCGTCCTTTCACCGCGGAGCAGCACGACGCGCTGACCGACGACGACTACGTCATGGTCGTGTGGAAGGGCGGCAAGATCGTTCCGATCAGCATGAAGTAGGGCCCGCGCTCATCTACATCCAGCTCCTCGTCACCGGCCTCGCCCTCGGCAGCATGTATGGCCTGGTCGCCCTCGGATATCACATCACGTGGGCGACCAGCCGGACCATGAACTTCTCCCAGGGCCACGCGGTGATGGTGGGCGCCGTCGCCGCCTACGCCGTCTTTGTCGCGCTGAGCTGGCCGTTCCCCCTCGCCCTCCTCGTCACGCTCGTCGCCCTCGCCTGCTTCGGCGCGCTCGTCGAGCGGGTGGCCGTCCGTCCCTTCTTTCTCCGCGCCTCCCCCGCCTGGCTCCTCGCCACCATCGCCGTCGGCATCATCGCCGAGAACGTGGCCCAGCTCACCTTCGGCAAGGACGCACGGGCCTTCCCCTCACCGCTCATGCGGAAGCCGATCATCCTGGGCTCTGCCGGCTTCTATCCGCAGGAGCTTCTGGTACCGGTGGTGGGGCTCTGCCTGATGGGTCTCGTCCAGCTCTTCTATCATCGGACCGCCTATGGCAAGCAGCTCAAGGCGGTGGCGTGGAATCCAGAGGCGGCGGGCCTCATGGGCATCAACGTCCCTCGCGCCGTCATGGCGTCCTACGCCCTGTCCGCCCTTCTCGCCGGCGTGGCGGGGGTGCTCCTCGCCCCGCTCTTGAACGTGTCGCCCCAGATGGGCACCATCATCGGGCTCAAGGCTTTCGCCGTCGCCATCATCGGCGGCCTCACCTCGGCGCCCGGCATCGTCGTGGCCGGACTGGGCTATGGACTGGTGGAGTCCTTCACCGCCGGCTACATCTCGACGCGGGCGCGTGAGATCGTGGGGTTCGGCCTGGTGATCCTCGTCCTCGTAGTGAGACCGTGGGGATTGCTCGCTCCTCACCTCCAACACCTACTACCTCTACGTCGTCATATCGATGGGACTTCTCACCATCGTGACGGCCGGACTCAACGTGCTCGTGGGCTTCACGGGACAGACTTCGCTCGGGCATGCCGGACTCTACGCCTTCGGCGCCTATACCGCCGCGCTCTGCGTCACCCGTGCGGGGACGAGCGAGTGGATCGCCCTAGTCGCCGCCATCGGGGTCACGTCCATCGTAGGCGCCGCCGTGGCCGCGGCCGCGCTGCGCGTCTCAGGACCGTATCTGGCCATGGTCACCATCGCCTTCGGCCTGATCGTCGAGGGCGTGCTCATCGAGTGGGGCTCGGTGACGGGAGGGCCCGGGGGCATCTTCAATATCCCCAAGCCCGGGCTGCGCGCGCACTACTGGACGGTGATGCTCGCCGCGGCCCTCGCCCTCTGGCTCACGGCCAATCTGCGCCGCTCCGCGTGGGGGCGCGCCTGTCTCGCCGTCAAGAGCAGCGAGGTGGCGGCGGAATCGCTGGGGCTCTCCGCGTACTACGTGCGGATCGTCGCCTTCACCGTCTCCGCCGCCTTCGCGGGCGCGGCGGGAGCGCTCTTCACGTTTCTGAATGGCTATATCTCGCCGGACAGCTTCACCCTCCAGACGTCGATCCTTTTTCTCCTCGCCTTGCTCTTCGGCGGACTCGAGCGCATCGCGGGACCCGTGGCGGGCAGTGTGGCGCTGACCGTTCTGCCCGAGCTCCTGACCAGGCTCCTCGACTATCGCCTCATCCTCTACGGATCGCTGCTCCTGCTGTCGATCTACTGGCTGCCTGAGGGTGTGGTGGGCGCGCTTTCGAGGGCCCGGCGGTCGAGGCCGGCGCCTCGGCCCCAGGCCCCTCACCCTCACGCCCCTCCCCTTCGGGCCCCTCACCCTGCCCTCTCCCCAGAGGGGAGAGGGAGAGATGAGCTTCTGGTCGTGAGCGAGGTGAGCCTCGCCTTCGGCGGCGTGACGGCTCTCGCCGACGTCGGTCTCACGGTGGATCGCCGCCGCATACACGCCGTGATCGGTCCGAACGGCGCGGGAAAGACCTCGCTCCTCAACGTGCTCTCGGGCTTCTACGCTCCCGGAGCCGGCACCATCGCGCTGGACGGCCGACCGATCGGCGGGCTTTCTCCCTATGCCATCGCGAGACGCGGCGTCGCGCGCACCTTCCAGACCGCGCAGGTCTTCGGCGGCCTCTCCGTTCTGGACAATGTGGCGGTGGGCGTGGCGGGCCCTCGGCTCGGCTCCATATTGGCGGCGCTCGTGGGGACGCCGGGGAGCCGCGGCCGAGAAGACGCCATCCAGTCACGGGCCCTGGTGCTGCTCGAAGCCCTCGGCCTCGGAGAGCTCGCCGATGAGGCGGCCGAGGCGCTCGCCGCCGGCCTCAGGCGCAAGCTCGAGATCGCCCGCGCCCTCGCCACCGAGCCGCTGCTCCTCATGCTCGACGAACCGGCCGCCGGGCTCTCCCCGACCGAGATCGCGGCGCTCGACGCCCAGCTGACCGGGCTCCGCGATCGGGGCGGCCCCGCCGTCATCCTCGTCGAGCATCACATGGATCTGGTCATGGCGGTCTCCGACCGAGTCACCGTGCTCGACTACGGGCGGGCCATCGCCGACGGCGCGCCCGAGGAGGTTCGCCACGATCCGGCGGTGATCGAGGCCTATCTGGGCGTGGCCACATGAGTGCGCTCACCGTGTCGGGCCTCCGCGTCGGGTATGGCGCGGTGGCCGTCCTTCACGACGTCGCCATCGATGTGCGGCCGGGCGAAATCGTCTCGGTGATCGGCGGTAATGGCGCGGGGAAGACGACACTGCTCAAGGCCATTGCCGGGGTGCTCCGCCCCGCCTCCGGACGCATCGCCTTCGATGGCCGCGAGATCGTCGGACGGCCCTCGTGGTGGGTGGCCCGACACGGCATCGCGCTCGTGCCCGAAGGACGCGGCGTGTTCGGTGACCAGAGCGTACGCGACAACCTCATGCTGGGTACGCTTGCCCGCTCGAGCGGTCGCGATGCCGCAGCGGTGCGCGCCGACCTCGACGCCGCGCTCGCCCTCTTCCCCGCCCTCGCGGCGAAGCTCGATCTGCCCGCGGCCGCCCTGTCGGGTGGCCAGCAGCAGATGCTGGCCGTGGCGCGCGGGCTCATGGCGCGGCCACGGGTCATGCTCCTCGACGAGCCTTCCCTGGGTCTGGCCCCCATCCTCGTTCGCGAGATCTTCTCCGCCATCGGCCGCCTGCGCGAGCAGGGGGTGACGATCCTCCTCGTCGAGCAGATGGCCACCCAGGCTCTGGCTCTGGCCGACCGCGCCTACGTCCTCGAGCGCTGCCGCAGCGCTCTCGAAGGCGCCGCGGCCGCCGTGCGCAGCGATCCTGCCGTGATCGAGGCCTATCTCGGCCGGCGGTCGGGAGCGGGTCCGTCTTGAAGCCGTCACCCGGCGCGCCTATGATCCTTTGCGCCATGCCTTGGCCACTCCGCATTGCGCGGCTGGGAAGCGTATCGCTCGAACGACTCGCGGCGACCGAAGACGGACATGGCCGCGTCCACTCCGTCTTTGACCACGCGATCAATATCCTCTGGCACGACGGCCGGCTGCTGACACTTCTCGGCTCCACGCCGCTCGCTGCGCCTTTCGCGGTGGCCCTGTTCCAGCTGCCTCCGCGCAACGCCGTCACCCCCGGGTTGCGCATCCGCCGCTCCGACTTCGACTGCACGCAATCCGAGACGGTAGCGCTCGAGATGCCCCGTGGGCCGCTCGCCTTCCACCCCGGCAGCCTACCCGAGCCGCCGGGCGGGCACGCGCTCGCCTCCGGAGCGGGCCTTCGCGCGCGGCGTGCGCTCGGCCAAGGCCTCGCGGCGCGCGACCTCGCCGCCTTTGCCGACGCCGCGTGCCAATTGATCGGCCTCGGCGAAGGCCTCACGCCCGCGGGAGACGATTGCGTGCTGGGAGCGCTCGCCGCGATTCACCGGCTCGCGCCCGAATGGCTCATGGAAAATCGGGCGCAGCGCCATCGGCTCGTGGCGGCGGCTCGAACCCGCACCACCGACGTGGCCCGCGATTTCCTCCTCGAGGCGCTCGACGGGCGTTTCGCCGAGCCGGTGTTGCATCTCCTGACTGCCCGCACCGACGACCTGGCGGACCGGGCCGCCCGCGACCTCCTCGCCATGGGAGCGACCTCGGGCGCGGACACGCTCTCCGGTATCCGGCTTGGCTGTCGCGCCCTGACCGCTTCCCTGCCCGTCATCGCCTAGATGGCCGAGCCCTTCGAGCTGCTGTTGCGAAGGGCGAGACTGCCCGACGGCCGGCTCGCCGACATCGGCACGCTCGGAGGCAGGATTGCCGCCATCGGCACGCTCGCCGAGCATCCGGCCCGGCGCACCGTGGACTGCGGCAGCCGCGTCCTCACCCCGGGGCTGGTGGACGCTCATATCCATCTCGACAAGGCGCTGCTCTCGGAGCGCGCGCCTTCGCTCGAAGGCACGGTGACGGAAGCGTTGCGGGTGACGGCGGAAGCCAAGCGCGCCTTCACCATGGACGACATCCGCGCCCGCGCTCGGCGCGTGCTCGACGCGGCCATCCGCGCCGGCACCACGGCCATGCGGAGCCACGTCGAGGTCGATCCCATCGTCGGTCTCAAGGGATTGGACGCGCTGGTCGACCTCCGGCGCGAGTATGCGCCGGCCATCGATCTCCAGCTCTGTGCCTTCGCCCAGGAAGGCATACTCCGCTCTCCGGGGACGGAGGCGCTCCTCGCCCGCGCCCTCCAGGGCGGCGCGGACCTGGTCGGAGGCTGCCCGTACAACGACACGGACGCCCATGCCCAGATCGATATCGTCTTCCGTCTCGCGCGCGAGTTCGACGTCGACGTGGACTTCCACATCGATTTCTTCGACGAGCCGGAGCACATGGACGTCCTCTACGTGGCCGAGCAGACGGTGCGCTTCGGCTGGCAGGGGCGCGTGGCCGCGGGGCATGTCAGCGAGCTCGCCGCCCTCGAGCCGGAGCGCCTCGACCGGGTGGCCGCCGTCCTCAAGGACGCCGGCATCGGCGTGATCATCCTCCCCGCGACAGATCTCTATTTGATGGGAAGGAAGGACGCGCGGAATCCGCGCCGCGGGCTCGCTCCCGCCAAGCGGCTCCTCGCGGCCGGGGTCACGGTGGCGGCGGCCACCAACAATGTCCTGAACGCCTTCACCCCGATGGGCACGGGAGATCTCGCTCTCATGGGTTATCTGGTCACCGCCGCCGCCCACATGGGCACCGAGCCCGACGTGGCCAACGTGCTCGCCATGCTCACCGAGCATCCCGCGCGCATGCTCCGGCTGCCCGACTATGGTCTCCATGTGGACGCCCGCGCCGACCTCGTCCTGTGGGAGACGGAGCGGCCCGGCGAAGTGGTGACCACGATGGCCCCGCGCCGCCTCGTGGTGAAGGCGGGTCGCCTGTCCATCCAGCACGAGCGGATCTGCACGGAGTTCTGGCGAAGTGACGCATGATCGTGCCAGACTGACGGTCCGCCATGGACGCGCTCCGGACCCTCGAGATCCTCATCAGCTGCCCAACGAAGGTGTCTATCCGATGAAGGACCTCCCGGCGCCGGCGGCATGAGCATGCTCGAAGGCATCCGCGTCCTCGACCTCTCGCGCGTCATCGCGGGACCGTACTGCGCCGCCTTTCTCGCCGACCTCGGCGCCGATGTCATCAAGGTCGAGCGGCCGCCCCTCGGCGACGACCTGCGCGTCCTCCGCGGCAAGAACGGCATGAGCGCGTCGTTTGCCGCCATCAACCGAAACAAGCGGGGCATCGCGCTCGACCTTCAGCGTCCCGAGGGAACGAAGATCGCCTTCGAGCTGGCCAAGCGGGCGGACGTCGTGGTCGAGAACTTCCTGCCCGGCGTGGCCGCCAAGCTCGGCCTGGGCTACGAGGCGGTGAGCGCGGTCAATCCTTCCGTGGTCTACGTCTCGGTCACCGGCTTCGGCCAGACGGGCCCGCACTCGAAGCGGCCCGGCTACAACACCATCGCCCAGGGCATGAGCGGCCTCATGGCCCTGACCGGCCACCCGGGCGATCCGCCCACGCGCGTGGCCGGATCCATCTCGGACCTCGCCGCCGCCATCACGGCCTTCGGCAGCGTCTGCGCCGCCCTCGTCCAGCGCTTCCGCACCGGCCGCGGCCAGTATCTCGACGTGAGCCTGCTCGCCTCGAGCCTCTCCCTGCTGCCCGATCCCACCGCGATCTACTTCGACACCCGCAACAAGCCCAAGCGCGAGGGCAACAGGAATCCGGCGATTGCTCCGGGCGGCGCCTACAAGACACAGGACGGCTATCTGAACATCGTCCTCATGAACGAAGACCAGTGGAAGCGCTTCTGCGTCGCCCTGGGCGAGCCCGCCCTCGCCACCGAGCCGGGCTTCGCCACGAACGCGGAGCGGATCTCGCGCTACGACGAGTTCGTGGCCTATGTCGAAGCGCGACTCGCGAAGGCTCCCACCGCGGAGTGGGTCGAGCGCTTCGAGAAGGCCCAGGTTGCTGCGGGGCCCGTCTATGAATTTCACGAGGTATTCGAGGACGTGCAAGTCAAGCACCTGGGCCTCGTCGTGCCCATGGAGCAGCCGGGCCACGGCACCGTCCACGCGCTCCGATTCCCCACCCTGCTCGGGGGCGCGCCCGCCCCGATACGCCTCCCTGCTCCACGGTTGGGCCAGCATACCGCCGAGGTTTTGCGGGAGCTCGGCTACGCCGAGGAGGAGATCACGCGACTGGCCGCGGCGGGAACCGTCAAGCTCTAAGGAGGCAGGTTACAGATCGCGCGCTTGAGGCTCAGGCGCCCTCCGGCGATGCAATCGAGAAAGGGGAACCGATCCACCGACGCCATCAGGTGCGCACGAACCTGATCCGCCTTCAAGAGTGGCCGGAACGCCCGGATGAGAGCGGCCGCTGCCGTAACCTCGGCGGCCGCCGTCGATGTACCCGAATAAGTGCGCCATACCGGCGAGCCGAGAAAGTAATGCGTGCTGAGAACGCGCACACCCGGCGCGGCGATGTGCACGGTGGTCCGACCATAGTTCGAGAAGCTGGGTCGATCATCGTTATGGTTGGTAGCCATGACCGAAACAATGTTCGGTTCAACCCAGGAGGCGGGGTAGATCGGCAGGTGCGGGTCGTCGTTGTTCGTCCCCTCGTTTCCGGCGGCGGCCACGAAGAGGACTTCCTTGGACCCGGCAAATTGGATGCAGAGGCGCAGGAAAGTCTTGGGCATCCCAATGTGCCAACTCGCATTGATGATCTGGGCACCTTGCAACACAGCCCACACAATCGCCTTGGCGGCGCTTGCCGCATCCAGGGGATTCCAGGGGTCGTAGAACTTCAGCACCATCAGTCGCATCGTGATCGGCCACGTCACGCTGGCCATCCCGGTGGCGTTGTTGGTGAGCGCGGCGATCGTGCCTGCCAAGAGGGTTCCGTGCCCGTCCTCGTCCTCGATAACGTTGTCGAACGTGGCACCGATGATGCGCCTGCTGGCCGGGTGCACGAGTCCGATCAGGTCGGGATGAAGCTTCGCGATGCCAGAGTCGATCACCGCGACCACGATCGGCACGCCGGGACCTGGCGCACAGTCCCACCCCGCCTGCGCATCCATCTGGTAGAGATCCCACTGTGGCTTGTAGAAGGCCCAATGGTCCTGATAGAGCGGGTCGTTTGGCACCGCGGCCTGGCCCATCGTCACGTTCGGCTCGATGTCTACGCCGTGTTTCGCCTTCACGTGATCGATGACTTCCTGTGGCGGTACGACCTCGAATTGCTGGAGGCTGAAGAGCACTTCACCTTTCTCGTCCTTGATCTCCCAATCTGTGACGAACTCCGGTGAGTATTCGCTGAGCTCCGCGAGCACGCGCTCCAGCCGAGCTTTTAGTCCATGGCCGCTGACCGTGATCACCAGTTGCTGGGCGATGTCGTCGAGCGTCATCACTACGACTCCCCTCGCGCATCGAGGACGAGCTGGGCGAATTGGGCTCCCAGAACCATCTTCGGATAGCAGGCGACGGCAACGGCGTTACCCGCCGCGATATCGCGGGGGAAGTGCAGTCCGGCGATGATGCGGTTCTCGCCGATCCGAAATGCGAGATAGTCCAGCATGTCGCTTCGAGGCTGTTGCCCAGGTGGCAGCGACGCCCATGCATCCTTGAGAGCTAGCGCGATCAGGGTTGCTTCCAAAGCATGCCCGGCGGGAAAAGAGGGTGTCACCGGAGGGTCGATCATCGGGACGATAGCCGGGCAATACTGTGAAGGCCGCGGAACCCTGTACAACGAGTGACCGACGGGATCCGGCTCATTCTTCAGCGTCATGGTGACCAGCTCGCCGATGCGTCGCGCCACGCGGATGAGCAAATAGGTCTTCGGGTGACGCGCGGGATCGATCATCAGCATGCCGAGAAAGTAGCTGATGGCGCCCTCGGCGTCATGCTGATGGA
>WNFV01006613.1_pt1 | contig 13663 bp, 11 predicted proteins | sample 5400101 | NCBI WGS metagenome assembly WNFV01 (sample SAMN13153361, study PRJNA577476) | soil metagenome | isolation source: 115 cm soil or saprolite under grassland replicate 1 | place: USA:California | collected 2016-06-15 | reverse complement strand
CGCCTCTTCCCGCTCGTCCTTCGGGATGAAGGATTTCCTCACCTTCGCCGTCGTCGATCCTGCGAGCCGAGGTCAATAGCGGTGCCCGGGTTCATCGGCGTGCAGGAGATCGCACTCGCCCTCCCCGCGGATACCCTGATGCCTGAGGCCCACCAGGTCGAAGGCCTGTTGACGGCCCTCTGGTCGGCACATGATTTGCGACGTCAGAAAATGACCGGCCAATAGACCGGTAGTCCGGGTCGCGGGAATCAGCGGCTATGGCCGGCTTCCTGCGGCGATTCCCGTGCGGGATATACGCGGGATGAAATAGAGACCGGCGGTCGTTCGCGCCTTGATGGGCAACAGAAGACGCCAATTTGCAGGTCTTTTGGGCGTGAAAGACAGGAGCGACGGGACTCGAACCCGCGACCTCCGGCGTGACAGGCCGAGTCGGCGACAACGACGTCCGGCGACGAACGCCTCTGAACGTGGTCATTTGCAGGCGCTTTTCGTTCCGCGGCTGGCTCCGCTCCGCATGGTTGAGCCAATCGTCTGACCGACGTTTGGGCCACGAGTGGGCCACGGAATTTTGTCTTCAGAGACAACGCCTGCACGCCGCGCTGTTAATGCCGGCGAGTCAGCCCGTCAGTTTTGCCAGTGCCGGACCGTGTAGGCACCCGGGTCCGCGAGCCGGACCTCCACGCTGCCGTCCCCGAAGGGTCGCTGACGCGCGGGTCGGCGAGAATGCGCGCGTGCCCGCCTACACGGTGAACGAGGACGCGGTCAGTCACGCGAAGCGGCTGATCGACGCGCGTCAGTACGTGCTCCGCTCGCGCTGGCAGGACGTGCAGCCGCGCGCACGCGAGCAGAACGCGTTCCTGAAGACGCACTCCTGGGAGGAGTACGCCGCCTGGCATCTCGGCCTCACCGAGGGCGCGGCCGAGGAGACGAAGGCGCGCTACGCATTTGTCTACGGCGACTTCCGCCGTCTGCACCGGATGGGGCTGATCGCCTGCCACTACCGTGCCGCGGAGTGGCGGCACAAGGAGATCGAGCTCGCAGCACACGAGCTCCTGCAGTACCTCGACCGAAAGAGCGCCTCACGACGCGGCGGCGCCGCGCGCCTCGGCCCGTCTTAAGCCGCGCTCGAACTCGTCTACCGGGCCGACACGCGCAGATGTTCCGGCGGCGCGGCCTGCTCTGCGAACAGCTTGATCAGTTCGCCCCTCGAGCGGACGCTGAGCTTGCGGTACGCGCGGCTGAGATGGAACTCCACCGTCTTCGGGCTTAGGAAAAGCCGCGCAGCGATCTCCTTGTTCGTCAGGCCTTCGGCCGCGGCCAGCGAGACCTGCAGCTCCTGCGGCGTCAGCTGCTCGTGCGCCGTCGGCCCCTTCCGGCGGAGGTGCTCGCCGCTTGCCCGCAGCTCTGCGCGCGCCCGATCGGACCAGGGCCGCGAGCCCACATCGTCGAACGTCGCGAGCGCCTCGTGGAGCTGCTCGCGCGCGCGGCGGCGCTCGTTGAGGCGCCGAAGCCGCTCGCCGTACAGGAGCTGCGTCCGCGCGCGCTCCCACTGGCTTGGCTCATGTTCGTGCAGCTCGAGCGCGCGCTCGAACGCCTCGTCGACGTCCGCATCGGCGGCAAGGAGTGCGCCGCATCGCGCGCCAACGGCCGCGGCCCACCGGCTCACGAGCAGCGCGCCGTCCTCGAGCAGGCGCGTGAGCTGCCACGCCGCCTCGTCCCGCTTGCCGATCCGCACCTGGGCCTCGATCAGATCCCCGTGGACGCGGAAGACGTTCACGTTCCGCACTCCCCCGCGCTCGAGCATGTCCGCGGCAGGTTCGAGCCAATCGACAGCCGCTGCGAAGTCGCCGCGCGCGACGGCGTCGACGCCGAGGCTGGCGCGGGCGCGCGCCTCGTTCCAGACGTCGCCACGTCGCTGTGCGAGCTCCAGCGACCGGAGGCCGTGCGCGCGAGCGTCCGAGCGACCGAGCATCGCCTCGACGAGCGCGAGCCACGCGACGGTGGCAGCGAGGCCAACGTTTACCCCAAGCGGCTCCGTCAGCTGTGTGGCCTCGAGCGAGCGCGCGTAGGCGGTGGTGAGGCTGCCGGCACGCGTCTCGACGCGAGAGAGTTGCTCGAGGCCGTAGACCAGGTTGCCGACGGCGCCCGCTGCTCGCTCGTGGTCGACGATCTGCTCGAGCAACTCGCGGGCGCGTGCGTACTCCTCGAGGTAGAGGAAATGCGCTGCGAAGTCGATCGCGAGCAGAGACCCGAGCTCCGCCCGCTCGGCTCCCACGATCGAAAGCTCGACTCCCTCCTTCTTGCGCCCGGAGAGCTCCCGAGTCCATGCCAGCATCTGGCACAGGTCGAGAGTTTCGGTCGCGCCGCCCGCGCGCGCGGCCGCGCGTTCGGCCGCCGCCAGCGCGGCCGGGATTTCTAGCCGATGTACGAGTACCTCACCGAGGACGCGGGCGAACGTGTGCGGCGGCGCGTGCTCGGCTTCGGCGCTGGCGAGCTCGAGCGCCCGGTCGAGCTCGCCACGGTCGTACAGGAGGTACGCGCGACGCGCGATTGCTTCGGCATGGAGGTTGGGATCGGCCGTGACCTGCGCGGCTTCTGCAAGAAGGTGCTCGGCCCGGTAAAAGCGGCCGGCCGCGTCGGCCGCGAACCCCGCTCGCAGCAGTCGGCGAGCCCGCGCCTCGTCGTCCGGCGTCAGCCGAGCGGCGCGCTCGAGCGCCGCGGCTTCGGCGGCGACGCCGCCCCGCTCTCCCGCGACAGCCGCTGCCTCCTCCAGCGCAGCCGCCACCTCCTCGTCAGGAGCCTCGGCCGCGGCGGCGAGATGCCACGCACGCCGATCCGGCGCGCGCGTAGCGCTCCCCAGAGCCTTGTGGGCGCTGCGCCGCTCCGCAGGCGACGCCGCCTGGTAAAGGGCCGACCGCGCCAACGGGTGCGACAGCTCGAGACGGCTCCCTCGCGTCAGGAAGCCGGCCCGCTCGGCCTCCGCAAGCGCCTCGTCCGTTTTCCCCTCCGACTCGAGCGCGGCCCACAGCGCCTCCTGCTCGCCCGGATCGCTCGCGGCGACCAGCAGCAGCAACGCGCGCTGTGCGGGCGCCGACAGCCGGGATGACCGCTGCAGGAACGCCCGCTCCACAGCGCGGCCGACCGGCAGCGGCTCGCCCGTGTCCTCGGTGTCGGCGGCGAGGGGCGCGAACTCCCGAAGTGCGAGCGGATTGCCGGCTGCAGCCTTGACCAGCCGTTCGACGACTCGAGGCGTGAGCGACGGCGCGGCTGCCCGAAGCAGCTCCTTCGCCTCCTCGTCCGCCAATCCGCCGAGCCTCAGCTCGGAGAGCCCGTCCGCCGCGAACGGCCAGGGAGGATCGCGAGTGGCAAACACCATCGCAACGGGATCGTGCTCGATCCGACGCGCGGCAAAGACGAGCGCGTCGGCCGACGCCTGGTCCAGCCAGTGAGCGTCGTCCAAAATGCAGAGGACGGGCTCGTCGGCGGCGGCAGCCGCGATCAGCCCGAGCGCGGCGGCGTGGACGGCGAAGCGATCGGCGGGCGCGCCCAGCTCGAGCGCCAGTGCCGCCCTCATGGCTCGAGATTGCGGCTCCGGCAGCTCCTCGACCAGGTCGACGATCGGGTGGACCAGCTCGTGGAGTGCGGCGAACGGCAACTCGGCTTCGGACTCAACGCCGCCCGCGTGCAGCACGCGGAATCGCTCCGCTGCGCTTACGGCGCGCTCGATCAGCGCCGTCTTGCCCACGCCGGCCTCTCCTCGCACCACGAGCGCGCCGCCGCGCCCGCTGCCCGCAGCCGCGAACAGCCGCTCGATCCGTGCACGCTCCTCGGCTCGCCCCACGAACATCGCCCAGACGGTACGACGGCCGCGCCCACGTTACAACGGCCTGGTCCAGGGATCTCCCAGAAGCGACAGACGCGGCGGCCTCCGACAATCGGCGGAGACACCACGAAGGAGCAACCATGGGAAAGCTATTCGTACTCGCGCTACTCGCCGCGACCTCCTTAGTCGTCGCAGCCCCCGCAGGGGCGAAGCCGCGCGGAATAAACGGGAAGATCGTCACCAACAGCGACAACCTCGTTACGGGGACGGAGCAGGTCTACACCGTCGATCCCGACGGGACCGACGAGACGCTGGTCGCGGATAACGCCGAGGTCGGACAGTGGTCGCCCGACGGCGCCTGGATCCAGCTCTTCACCGACGCCGGCGAGCGGTCCTTCAACGTCGATACCGGCGAGTCGCGCGATCTCGGGCTCCCGGACGCGCATTACCCGGGACTTCTCCTCTTCTGTGGCGTCTGGTCACCTGACGGCGCCCGTCTCGCGTGCGAGGGCTTCGGCCTCGACGACCCAGGTCGCACGGGCGTCTACACGGTTCGCGCGTCGGACGGTGGCGACCTCCAGCAGTTGACCTCCGAGCCGAGCGGGGACGACGCGCCGGCCGACTACTCGCCGAACGGCAAGGAGCTGCTGATCACGAAGCTGAGTTTCGATCCCTTCAACTATGGCCTCTACACCGTCAGGACCGACGGCACCGGCCTCCGGAGGATCCTCCCGGACGGGATGGACTTCCGCTTCGGCAGCGGCAGCTGGTCGCCGCAGGGAAACGAGATCGTTTTCTCGTCGCACTACCCCAACGGCGACAACCACAGCTCGATCTGGGTCGTTCACACCGACGGCACGGGGCTGCGCCAACTCCCGATCGCCGGCCCGTGCGGCGGGCTCAACGCCGATCCGAGCACGATCGGCTGCTTCAACCCGATCTGGTCGCCGGACGGCAAGAAGATCGTCTTCGGCCGCAACGCCGACGACGACCAGCGCGACCTCTACACGGTGAATGCCGACGGGAGCGGCCTCTTCCAGGTCACCCACACGCCCACCATCAGCGAGTTCAACGGCGACTGGGGAACGCACCCGGTCACTCCATAGGCGAGAGGTTCAGGTCTTGCGGTGCAACGCCGCCGCGGCCGACATGCGCGGCCGCGGCGGCGTAGCTGCTTCGACTCGGATCTCCGCCGAGAGTCGTCATGCCCGCGAAGCGGGCGGACTTTCGGCGGCTCAGAGCGGGAGCGACGGGACTCGAACCCGCGACCTCCGGCGTGACAGACCGGTACGAGCTCAACCGGCACAGCCGGCTCCGACCCGGAATTACCGGCTAGAGCAGGCATTTCCTCACCGATCGAACCGGCTGTGACCGGCTACAACCGGCTACGACCCGGCAGGGCCTGTGTAGTACGTGTGTAGTCGGGCTGGTGTCGGACGCGGCAACGCGACTGCAAGCGAACACGGCGGTTCGTGCCCGCGCCGGATGTGTACCCGACGGCCCTCGTGCCGCACGGAGCGCGAGGCTCCACGCGGCACGAGGTCTCGGAACGCCCTCTCCTGCGTCTACGTCCCCGTCGGCTGGAAGAAGTTCGTCACCACATGGCGGGCGACTTTCTTGCCGATCCAGGCGCCCTCCATGATCGAGTTGCGGAAATGGAGGCCGCCCCACACGCGCGCATCGTAGACCTCCTTCGCGACGTCGCTGAGGCGGTCGTAGTAGCGGGTTTTGCCAGTCACGCTGCTGCTCATCGCGAACGCGACCTTGTCGGTGCCGAAGAAGGCGGCGAGCGCGTCGGTCGTGGCTGTTGTGAAGCAGCCGTGCGCCGACGGATACTCGGGATGGTTCACGGTCAGGAGCGGCCGCCACGTCGGATCCAGCTCGGTGGCGGGGTTCCCGTCAGTGTCGGCGCGCTGAATGGCGTGGATCGGGCGCCAGAAGAGGTAGTGGTACTTCGCATCGACGCAGGCGAGCGCCGCGTCGGCACCCGCGACGTGAACAAGCGCGAACATCCGCGCGGTCTCCGATACGCCGAGGCGCTTCTCAACTGCGAGCGCGCGCAGCGCTCGGGGCGTCTGTGTGGCTCCGGCCTCAGTCCAGAAGCGAACGACTTCTGTCTGCTCCGGTGTACGGACGGTGCTGTCTACCCTTCCGTACGCCTTCACTTCGTTGAAGTCCTCGGCGTACTCGGCACTCGTTAGTGGATTCGGGCCGTCCGGTCGGAATTGCGAGTTGGAGGAGTACGTGAAGGGCCGCACTTGTGTCAGCTTGACGTCGACGGGAGTCGTCGGCGCCACAGGCTCGAAGACGCCGGGTCCCGGCGGCGGCTGCACGTAGGGGACGTCGTCGTCGAAACCGTCGTCGGCACGCCACTCGAGGATCGCCTGTGCGACCTCTCTGCCGACGATGATCCCGTTCTCCTTCGCAGGCCCGTCCGGGATCGTTGCGAGGTACGCCGAGTACTGAGCCTCGATGCTCGCAGCCTGACCGGGCACCCGCACGACGAGGACGTCATGCGCCGCGGTGGCAACCGCAGCATCCGTCGAGGCCGGTCGAGTCACGCTGGGCGACGCCACGAAAGGCTCGGAGCCGCCCTCGATCGCGACCACGGCGTCGTAGACCGCGGTTTCGACGATCCCCTCGAGCACCAGCGAGCTCCCGCTCGTCCGCCCGACAACGATCGCGTTCTGCGCGATCTCGCTCCAGTCCGTTACCGCATTTCCTTGCCCCGCCGTCGCCGTCGACGTTCCGGTCGCCTGAGCAGCGACCGTGAGCACGGCGAGGGCGAGCGCCAACACCACTGTGCCCGCGAAACGTGAAGCTCTCATCGAGTTCACCCCCTTTAGTCGTTCAGCTCTTCGTTGGATCCCGTCGAAGCTAGGAGGTCGCAGCCGCCGGGACTACGGTGGCGGCAGGCGAATGTGTCGGGGGGCTGGCATCCCATGAACGAGGATGCTGGGCTACTTGACGCCGCCGATGTGATGACGGACAACTTCCGGAGTCTTCGAGTAGGAGGCGATCATCGTGGAGGCACCGCACGTCGAGACACCGGCGGAATCGCTCGACCGGCTGCGCCTCGAACTCGAGGAGTTGCGCGCGTCCCGAGAGCGGCTCGTCCTGGCCGCCGACGCCGACCGTCGCAGGATCGAGCGCGACCTCCACGACGGTCCGCAGCAGCACCTGGTCGCGCTCGCGGCCAATCTGCAGCTCGCGCGCCGGCTGGCAGACGCCGATCCCGCCGACGCGAAGGCGCTCCTTGAGGAGATGGGGCGCGACCTGCAGCAGGCTCTGGACGAGACGGGGAAACTCGCGCACCGGATCTACCCGCCGCTGCTGGAGGCGGGTGGCCTGGCCGTGGCATTGCGCGCGGCGGCGGTGAGTGTCGGTGTCTCGACCCGCATCGAGGTCGCAGCCGGCTCGGGCTACCGGCCCGAGGTCGCCGGCGCGGTGTATTTCTGCTGTCTCGAGGTGCTCGAGCGCGCCGAGGCCGGGGCGCGAGCGACGGTCAGGGTGCGCGACGAGGAGGGAGCACTCGTCTTCGAGGTGGTCGTGGACGGCGCCGGCTCCGCGGCACCTGCCTTCAACGGGCTTCTTACCCGGTTGCGCGACCGCGTCGAGGCGCTCGGCGGCCAACTGACCATGCAGTCCGCACCCGGCCGCGGCACCTGCGTATCAGGCTCGCTCCCGCTCTCGCGATGAAGCTAGCCGCTCTCGGCGAGGTAGAGGATCACGGCCTTGACGCGCTTGTGCACTGCCGCCTCCCACGTCAGCCCGAGCTTGAGGAAGATGGAGTGGATCACCTTCTCGACCGACCTCTCGGTCAAGAAGAGCGCGTCGGCGATCGCCGCGTTGTTCTTCCCCTCGGCCATCTCGCGCAGCACATCGCGCTCGCGCGGCGTCAACTGGCCGAGAGGAGACTGCTCGCCACGCGCACTCTCCGCCACCAGCGCTTCGACGACCTTCGGGTCGATCACCGAGCCGCCCTCGGCGACGGCCCGGATTGCGGCGACGAGTTGTCCGAGATCGTCCACGCGCTCCTTCAGGAGGTACGCCCGCCGTGCGCTGCCGCCCTCCAGGAGCGCGAGCGCGTAGCTGGGGTTTGCGTACTGGCTGAGCACGACCACGCCGGTCTCCGGATGGGTCTCGCGCAGCCGCTCGGCGGCCTGGATCCCCTCGTTAGCGCCGCCTGGCGGCATGCGAATGTCCGTGACGACTACGTCCGGCCGTTGTTCGTCGACTGCAGCGAGCAGCGATCCCAAATCGCCGCACGCGGCCACGACCTCGAGGTCGGGTTGCGTCTCGAGCAAGCGCCGGACGCCCTCGCGGACGAGGTAGTTGTCCTCCGCGAGCACGAGCCGGATCGGCACGCCTAGAGGATACGGCGGTGTCGTCTCCGTCTCCAGATGCCGATGCCCGCCCAGCAGCCGAGACGAGGCGCCCGGTCGTCCTGATCGTCGACGACAACGACAAGAACCTCAAGCTCGCCCGGGACGTGCTGCGAGCGGCCGGGTTCGGGACACTAGAGGCAGCGAACGGCGCGGAGGGGATCGCGCTTGCGGATGAGCACCTCCCGGACGTGATCCTGATGGACCTGCGGCTGCCGGACATGGACGGTACCGACGCTGCACAAAGGCTCGGAGACGAGACGCGCACCGCGTCGATCCCGGTCGTCGCGCTGAGCTCGCTGCCGCTCGAGGGGGGCGGGGACTGGCTCCAGGCCGCAGGCTTCGCCGGCTGGCTCGAGAAGCCGATTAGCGTGGGCGAATTTCCGGACCAGGTGCGCCGCTACTGCGCCGAGGCGGCAAGGTGACGATTCCCGTCGCGGCGCTGTGCTAGCACCCCCCGGGATTCGCTAGCGAGCATGGTTGGCACAGGCGCGTGCTGGTTCTACCTTTGGCCGCGTTGACAGTGGACGGATCCGCGCTGGCAATGCGAACATCGTTAAGTGCCGACAGCCCAGGCGAGCCTGAGCGGAAAGGGGGCCTCAAGTGCGGACGCTTTTGATCGGAGGCGCACTCGGGGTACTCGTCGTCTTGCTTGCGGCCTGCGGAGGCTCGAGCAGTAACTCAGCTTCCGACCAGGCCATCCAACGAGACGCGGATCGCTACGCGATCGAGACGATCGCGAAAAGATGGCACAAGGCGACGTCGAGTCAGGACGTCGGCCTGATGATCAGTCTGTGGGCCCCGCATGCCACCTGGACCGTCGAGCCGGGGCGGACGTTGGTGGGAAAGAAGCAGATCCGGCGCTACGTTCTCGCCGAGTCGGCTCCGTTCAAGCCCGAGAACCGCTGGGTCTCGCTCTCCGCCCTGTACAGGATCCGGATTACGGCCAACGGCGACAGGGGCACGCTGTACTTCGAGTGCCACTACATCGACGTCAAGACGCATGAGGTTGTGCGAAGCACGGGCGCCGATCAGGACGTTGCCAAGATCAACGGACGCTGGCTGATCACCAATATGGTGGGAGCGGCTCCCACGCTGAGCCCCTGAGCCCTTGACGGAAGGCCAGTCAGCTGAGGAGCGAGCAGCAGCCGTGGTGGGCAAGCGGCGGCTCCCGAGCGCGGCCGACAATCCTCTTGTCCGCGCGGTCGGCCGCCTGCCGGCCAAGGTCCACACCAAGCTGCTCGTCGCGTTCGTGGGCACTGCCGTGCTGGTCGTCGCGGTTGGCCTGCTCGGGCTGCGCGTCCTCGGGCAGTCGAACGACCGGGCCGAGAGGCTCGGGGCACTACAGAAACGAGCCTTCGCCTACGGCAAGCTCCACAGCGACACCTCGCATGTCCGTCTGCTCCTGGCGGAGAACTTCACACCAGACTTCTCCGGGGTCAAGCTGGCGGGGCCGGGGTATCCGATCGCGGTCCCGGTCGACCAGTACGTCGTAGATGCGCTCGCGCAGATCGGCCCCGCGACCGTCATCGACCGGCTCGGATTCGCGCCTCCGGCCGAAGATGAGCGCTTTCTTCGCAGGATCCGCGCGAAAAGCCACCAGCTCTCGGCGGTGGCTCGACAGATCGTCCAATCCGACAACCGCCGGGCGTCAGGCGCGGACCAGATCGACCTCCGTCGCAGGGCCGGGCAGCTCGCTATCGACCTCAACCAGCTCGCTACCGAGCTCGCGAACGCCACGACCGCAAAGACCGACGCCGTCATCGCCGAGAACGCGAGCGCGTACGCGAACTCGCGGAACCTCTTCATCGGTGTCGCTGCGGGGTCGATCGTCTTGGCGCTCTTGCTCGGCTTCCTCCTCTCATGGTCGCTAATCGGAGCAATCCAGCGGATCGATTCCCGCCTCGCGGGGATCGCCTCCGGCGACTTTTCCGGGCACGTCGACGTCAGCAACCGCGACGAGCTGGGTGCGCTCGCGGCGAACGTGAACCGCATGAACGACGAGCTCCGGCGCCTCTACCGCGAGCTCGAGGCGGCGAGCCTCCATAAGAGCGAGTTCCTGGCGAACATGTCGCACGAGCTCCGGACGCCCTTGAACGCGATCATCGGCTTCTCGCAGGTGCTGCGGGAGCGGCTGTTCGGCGAGATCAACGAGAAGCAGGAGGAGTACCTGGACGACATCCTCTCTTCGGGCAACCATCTGCTCTCGCTGATCAACGACGTGCTCGACCTGTCCAAGGTCGAGGCCGGGCAGGTCGAGCTCGAGGTCGCGCCGTTCTCGCTGCGGGACGCGCTCGAGCGCGGCGTGGTGATGGTGCGCGAGCGGGCGACGAAGGACTGCGTCCGGGTCGCGCTCACGGCGGATCCGAAGATCGACGTCGTCGAGGGCGACGAGCGCCGGATCAGGCAGGTGATCTTCAACCTGCTCTCGAATGCGGTGAAGTTCACGCCCCCGGGCGGGGCTGTCGAGGTGAGGGCAGCGCAGGTCGACGGCGAGGTGAGGGTCTCGGTGGCCGACACCGGTCCGGGCATCGCCCCCGAGGATCACGACCGGATCTTCGAGGAGTTCCAGCAGACTGAGGCGGGAATCGAACAGCGCGAGGGAACCGGCCTCGGCCTCGCCCTGTCGAAGCGGCTCGTCGAGTTGCACGGCGGCCGGATCTGGTTCGACAGCGAGGTCGGCAAGGGGAGCACGTTCGTGTTCACACTGCCCGCGATGTCCTCCTAGCCATGGCCGGCGAGTGGGTTCTCGTGGTCGAGGACAACGAGACGAACATGAAGCTGTTCCGGGACGTCCTGCTGGCGACCGGGTATCGCACGCTGGAGGCGACGACGGGCGGGCAGGCGGTCGAGCTGGCAGCCGAGCACGCGCCGGCTCTCGTGCTCATGGACATCCGGCTTCCGGACATCGACGGCATCGAGGCGCTGAGCCGGCTGCGGGCGGACGAGCGCACGGCCTCTATACCGGTACTGGTCGTGACCGCCCAGGCGATGCGCGGCGACGCGCAGCGGTTCCGGGCCGCCGGCTTCGACGGCTACATCTCGAAGCCGGTGAACGTCGGCGAGCTCCTCGGCACGGTGAGGCAGCACGTCGAAGGACACGGTGGATGAGCGGCGACGCGAGGATCCTCGTCGTGGACGACGTTCCCGAGCACGTGCGCCTGCTCGAGGCCGTTCTCGCACCCCGCGGCTACGACGTCGTCTCTGCAACCGACGGCCGCGCCGCTCTCGAGCTCGTCGAGTCCGCGAATCCGGACCTCGTGCTCCTCGATGTCGTGATGCCGCAGATGGACGGCTACGCGGTCTGCCGGCGGCTTCGCAAGCGCGAGGAGACGGCGGTGCTGCCCGTGATCATGATCACCTCGAGCACCGGGCCGGAGAAAGCGCAGGCAATCGAGGCCGGCGCAGACGACTTCATCCCGAAGCCGCTCAATCACCACGAGCTGCTCACGCGCGTCCGGTCGCTGCTTCGGATCAAGCGCTACCACGACACGATCAAGGCGCAGGCCGCAGAGCTGCGCGAGTTCAACCGGACGCTCGAAGAGCGCGTCCGGACGCAGGTCGAGGAGCTCGAGCGGCTGCGGCGGCTGCGGCGGTTCCTCTCGCCGCAGCTGGCCGACGCGATTGTGTGCTCGGGAGACGACTCGGTCCTGCAGAGCCACCGCCGGCAGGTCGCGATGCTCTTCGCCGACCTGCGCCGCTGGACAAGCTTCGTCGACGCAGTCGAACCGGAGGAACTGATGCGTGTGCTCGGCGAGTTCCACGACACGATCGGCGGTCTCGTGAGGCGGTTCGACGCGACGGTCGGCTTCCTCGAGGGCGACGGCGTCCAGCTCTTCTTCAACGACCCGATCGAGATCCCCGACGCGGCGCTGCGGGCGGTGCGGCTCGGTTGCGCCCTACGCGAGGAGATGGCGGAGCTGACGCCGCGGTGGCAGAAGCGCGGCTACGACCTCGACCTCGGCGCCGGCATCGCGCTCGGCTACGCGACGTGCGGCGAGATCGGCTTCGAGGGCCGCTCCGACTACGCGGCGATCGGAGCGGTGACGAATCTCGCGTCGCGGCTCGCGGACGAGGCGGCCGCCGGCCAGATCCTGATCACGCAGCGTCTTTACGCGGAGGTCGAGGACGACGTCGAGGTGGAGCCGGTCGGCGAGTTCACCCTCAGGGGGTTCCGGCGGCCGGTCGCGGCATTCAACGTCGTCGCCGTCCGCAAGACGGCGGCCGAGCTGTCTCGGGTGTAGAGCGATGCACCCGTTGCTCTGGGGCGGCCGGACGTGTTGTGGTGATGCATGCTTCCTGCATCGACGGCGACGGGTGGGTGGCGCCGGCGTGACCTCCGGTCTTTTTGTGTAGTCGCACGCCGCCTTCGCGGTCAGCCTGAACTCAGCCTGGATCGGCTTGAAATCGTCGCTCCCGCGACCGCATTTTCGTCCGTTTTGGCTGTTTCGTCATCGCTTCCAGAAAAGTGTGTGTAGTCGGCGCCGCCACGGCGTCAGATCGGACAACACAATAGGCCGATTTGCAGGGCCTTTTACGGGAGCGACGGGACTCGAACCCGCGACCTCCGGCGTGACAGGCCGGTCTTGGCGCTTCCGGCCCGAGCGGGGATAGGCGGGGATTCCCGGCGCGAGCAGGGCTTTTCGACGGTGCCGTCGCGGGGATTAGCGGGTGCGGGCGGGGACCTCCGGCGACCTCGTGCGGGATGAGCGCGGGATGGGACGTTGTCCAACTGGCGACCAGACCGGGATCGGTGCGGGATGCTGTCGTTGCGTTCGCGGATCGACGTCCTCCATACCGAGCGCGTCGATTCAGTAGCATCGCGCCGTGGCGAGTTGCGGCCAGGCCTATGGCACTGGGAGGCACCGTACCCGGAGTGGCAGCCGAGCCAGCGCTGGAACCAGATGGTCTCGTCTTATGCGGTCGACGACGGCGACCGTCTCCTCCTGTTCGACCCGATCGCTCCGCCGACGAGATCCATGCGCTCGCGGCCGAGCGCGAGACGGCGGTGGTGCTGACGGCGCCTTGGCACGAGCGGGACACGCAGAGCCTCGTCGAGCGGCTCGGCGTGCCGGTGTTCACGCCCTTTCCCGACAGCGCACAGGACCTCATGGAGAAGTACGGCATCACGGCCGAGCAGGCTGGGGACGGTAGCCCCGACCTCGTCTGGCTGCTCCGCGAGAACAAGGGCGAGGCACGCCCGTACTCGCCCGGCGATCGGCTGCCCATCGGGATCGAGGTGTTCCCCGGACGGGAGCAGAACGACATGGTGCTCTGGATCGAGAGCAAGGCCGCGGTCATCTCGGGCGACACGCTCAAAGACGTCGGCCAGGGCCTAGAGATCTCGGTCCGCTGGCTCCGCGAGGGCGTGACCCGCGAGCAGGTCGCCGAGGGCCTGCGCCCGCTGCTCGCGCTGCCGGTCGAGCATGTGCTCGCGACGCACGGCGGGCCCAGC
>WNFV01007609.1_pt1 | contig 13670 bp, 15 predicted proteins | sample 5400101 | NCBI WGS metagenome assembly WNFV01 (sample SAMN13153361, study PRJNA577476) | soil metagenome | isolation source: 115 cm soil or saprolite under grassland replicate 1 | place: USA:California | collected 2016-06-15 | reverse complement strand
AGAACGGATTGCCCCTGAAATCGATCGAGACGAGCTCCTCGGTCGAGCAGGTGAGAATCCCCTTGAGCGGACCGTCGGCGGCGGCTTTGAACGCGGCGTTCACTTCATCCGCCGTGACCTTCTTGTCGAGCATCGCCGCAAGGTCCACGCACGACACGTTCGGCGTCGGCACGCGCATCGAGATGCCGTCGAGCTTGCCCTTCAATTCCGGCAGCACCTCGCCGACCGCGGTCGCCGCGCCGGTCGTCGTCGGAATGATGGAGAGCGCGGCCGCGCGCGCGCGCCGCAGGTCCTTGTGCGGCAGGTCCAGCAGCTGCTGGTCGTTCGTATACGAGTGCACCGTCGTCATCCAGCCCTTCTTGAGGCCGAACGACTGGTGCAGCACCTTGGCGAGCGGCGCCAGGCAGTTCGTGGTGCACGACGCGTTGGAGATGATGTGGTGCTCGTCGGGGTCGTAGTGGGAGTCGAAGTTGACCCCGAGCGCCACCGTTACGTCGGGCTCCTTGGCGGGCGCCGAGATGATCACCTTCTTCGCGCCCGCCTCGAGGTGCTTGGCGGCGTCGTCGCGCTTCGTGAACAGCCCGGTCGACTCGATGACGACCTCAACCCCGAGTGACTCCCACGGCAGTGCCGCCGGGTCGCGCTCCGACAGCACCTTGATCTCGTTCCCGTCGACGACGATCGCGTCGCCTCGCACCTCGACGCTGCCCGGGAAGCGCCCGTAGGTCGAGTCGTACGCGAGCAGGTGTGCAAGCGTCCCGAGGTCGGCGACGTCGTTGACCGCGACGACGTCGAGGTCGGAGCCGGCCTCGTACGCGGCGCGGTAGAGGTTGCGGCCGATGCGACCGAATCCGTTGATCCCGACCCTGACTGGCATCCGATTCCTCCTGTCGTTAGCTCACTTCACCGCGATCTCGATCCTGTTCCCGTCGGGATCGAGGAGGTAGGCGGAGTAATAGCCCGAACCGTACTGGGGTCGGGCTCCCGGGCGCCCGGCGTCGGTCCCGCCCGCCTCGATTCCCGCCTCCCAGGCGGCCTTGACGGCGGGGATGCCGGTTGCGCCGAAGCACACCTGACCCGACCCCGGCCTGGCGTCTTCGCTGGGCAGCGCGAAGAACAGGGGCCTGGAGATCCCCCATCCGATGCCCTGGCCCGAGTCCGCGTGGCGCCTCCAGAGCAGCGGCGCGAGCACCGCGTCGTAGAACTCGCCGCTGCGTTCGAGGTCGGTCACCTCGATGCTGACGTGGTGGATCACGGGTCAACGGGCGGGGCCAAGTGTTCTCAGGCTAACGGCATTCGCGACCGCAGTCGTCAAGCCTTCGACACGGCCTGGGTGTCGGCAACCCCCCGCGTCCCGAGACCGCGCTGACGAGGGCGAGACCTCGACATCCGGTGCAAGAATCAGCACGTGAGCGCCGCGGGCTCTGAAGCCTCGCCAATTACGGTCAGGATCGCGGGCGGCGGCGTCGCGGCCCTCGAGGCGCTGCTGACGCTGCGGTCGGCGCTCGGCGACCGGGCCCGGGTCGAGCTGATCGCTCCCGATCCTGAGTTCGTCTTCCGTCCGCTGCTGGTTGCCGAGCCCTTCGGGCTCACGCGGGCGCTGCGGATCGAGCTGGAGCGGGTCGCGCAGGAGAACGGCGCGAGCTACCGCTGGGACGCGGTCATCTCGGTGGATCCCACACGGCGGCGAATAGCTACCGCCGGCGGGGACGAGCTCGACTACGACGCCCTGCTGCTCGCCATCGGGACCCGACCGGTCGAGGCGGTCCCCGGGGCACTGACCTTCGGCGGCGCTGAGCAGCGCGCCGCGTTCGCGGAGCTTCTCGGGCGTCTCGGGGCCGGCGGTCCGAGTCGCCTCGTGTTCGCTGCGCCGGCAGAGGTCAAGTGGACGATCGCCGCGTACGAGCTGGCGCTGCTGACCGCCGCCCACCTCTCTGACCGCGACGTCAGCGGCGTGGAGACCTTGGTCGTAACGCACGAGGACGAACCGCTTGGCCTGTTCGGCCCCAGCGGTCCGCGGATCGTCAACGACCTGCTCGAGGAGCAGGGAGTGAGGCTGCTGACATCGAGCGCCCCGATCCGATTCGAGGCAGGCCTGCTCGAGGTCGCCGACGGCGAGCCCGTCGCGGCCGACCGCGTAGTGGCTCTTCCTGGCCTCGAGGTCCCGCCGATAGCCGGAATACCGCAGCGGCATCGCGGCTTCATCCCCACCGACGTCCGCATGAGCGTCGAAGGCCTGGCGCGGGTATGGGCCGCGGGCGACGCGACGTGGTTCCCCATCAAGCAGGGCGGGCTCGCGGCCCAACAGGCCGCGGTCGCCGCCGGCGCAATCGCGAGGATGGCGGGCGGGACGCCATCCGACGTCGCGTATCGGCCGACGCTGCGGGCCGCGCTGCTGACCGGAGCGTTGCCCCGCTACCTGCGGTCTGAGATGTGGGACGCCCCGAAGAGCTCCGAGTCCTCCGCCGTCTCGCTGTGGTGGCCACCCGGCAAGATCGCGGGCCGGCATCTGTCCTCCTATCTCGCACGAGTCGCGCGCGGCGAGGCGGTTCCCTCCTCCACCCTGAGCGATGTCGACGCCCTGCCGGAGGCCGAGACCGCCGCCGCCGAAGCCGAGAACCTGGAGGCGGTGCATTTCGGCCTCGAGGCCGCGGAGGCCGACGCGCGGGGCGGCGATTACGCCGGCGCGCTCGAGTGGCTGGAGACCGTCGAGGAGCTGGCGCTCGTGCTTCCATCTCCGTACGCGGAGCGACGCGCCGACTGGACGCGCAGGGCACGGCGCCGCGTCGCGGGAGCCGGGGAGATGCTCCGATGAGCGATCACCTCACCGCCGTGGACGCGACCTTCCTCGAGCTCGAGGAGTCGGACCAGAGCGCACACATGCACATCGGAGGGGTGATGATCTTCGAATCACAGCCGGGGGGCGGGGCACCGGCGCTGAGCCGCTTGAGAAGGAGCCTCGAGACGCGCCTCGCCGATCTTCCGCGGTATCACCAGTGCCTGTCGTCACCGCGGACTGGCGGGCTCTCGTGGCCCACCTGGGAGGACCACGAAGGGTTCGACATCTCCGGACACGTGCGGCGAGCTCGGCTTCCGGGCCGCGGCACCGACGCCGACCTCAGACGCTGGGCTGGGGAGTTCTTCTCCGAGCGCCTCGACCGCACTCGGCCGCTTTGGGAGATGGTCGTCCTCGACGGGCTCTCCGGGGGGCGCTGGGCGCTCGTCAGCAAGACGCACCACTGCATGGTCGACGGCATCGGGTCGGTAGACGTGGCGCTCGTGATGCTCGACGCGGAGCGGAGCCCGGCGCCCCGCCACCACCCGACTCCCGGCTCGCGGGCAGATGAGCCCGCCGGGTCGGGAAGCAAGCTTCCCGGCTCGCTGCTCGCCCTTCCCCTGCGGCTGGCCGGCGCGTCCGCACGGATGCTCCGCGGGGGAGCCGCCGTCGCCACCCATCCCTCCCGGGGCCGTGAGGCGCTGCAGCGCTCCCGGGCGATGGCGGAGGTGCTCGTCAAGGACGAGCTGATCTCTGCCCCGCCGTCGAGCCTCAACGTCCCGATCGGCGGCAAGCGGCGGCTCGGGGTGACCAGCGCGTCGCTGGAGGAGATCAAGCGCGTCAAGGAGCGGTTCGGGGGGACCGTCAACGACGTCGTGCTTGCCGCGACGGCCGGCGGCCTGCGGCGTCTGCTGCTGGAGCGCGACGAGGACTTGCCTCCACAGGGACTGCGCGCCATGGTGCCCGTGAACATCCGGACCGCGAGCGAGCGACTAGCGCTCGGCAACCGCATCACGTCGCTGTTCGTCCACCTTCCGGTCGACGAGCGGGACCCCGTGCGGCGCTACGAGCGCCAGATGGAGGAGGCCGAGTCGCTCAAGTCCGGAACTCAGGCGCTCGGCTCGACGACGCTCCTCGACCTCACGGGGATGGCGCCCCCCGTTGTCCACAGCTTCCTCGCCCGCTCGCTGTTCGCGACGCGGCTCTTCAACGTCACGATCACGAACGTGCCCGGACCGCAGCAGCCGCTGTATTCGTTCGGCTCGAAGATGCTGGCCGTGTGGCCGATCGTCCCGATCGCCGCCGACCATACGCTCGGCCTCGCCGTGTTCAGCTACGACGGCACGGCTTTCTTCACGGTCAACGCCGACCACGACGCCGTTCGCGACCTCGACGTCCTCATCGAGGGGATCCGCGACTCGATCGCCGAGCTATCCGCCGTCGCGGGGTAGGCGCACGGCACCAAACGGCGAGCCCCGAGCAGAACGCTAGCCGGGGAGGCGCTCACTGGCGGACGTCGCGCCTGCGCAGTCCGACGACCCCGGCGCCGACGCACAGCGCGGTCAGCGCGACCAGCAGCGCCCAGCTCGCCCACGGGACGCCGTCGCTCAGGGGGCTCGTGCCGAGCGCCTGGTAGTAGGGCGACAGCGGCCGCCAGGGGTCGAGCGCGTCCACCGCCTGGCCGAGGCCATCGAGCATCCAGGAGGCGGCCGCGACGGCCGCGGCGACGGCGGCCGCCCGTCCGCGCCCGGGCCGCGCGGCGCCGACGGCCAGAGCGAGCGCTCCGAACAGCAGCGCGAGCAGTGCGACGCCGCCCGAGGCCGCGACGAGCTTCCCGAACCCGATCTCGAGGTCGACGAGCCGCGAGCCGACGGCAACGGTGACCAGGAGCCCCAGCGTGAGGGCGAGCACGGACGCCGACAGGGCCGCGAACTTCTGGAGCACGAAGTCGGCCCTCTCGAGCGGCTGGGCCAGCAGCAGGTCCAGCGTCCCGCGCTCCTCCTCGCCCGCCACCGCCGTCGCGCCGGCACCGATCGAGAAGACCAGCAGGATCAGCGGCGCCATCAGCGCGAAGACCTGGCTGTTGAGGTAGCCCGTCGCGCTGACGAGGTTGATCTCGCCGCCGGCGAACAGCGCCCGCAGCGCCTTGGGCAGGTCCTTCGAGTAGTCAGCGAGTCCGGCGGAGTCGCGAACCGACGGATAGAAGGCGATGTTGAGGCCCACCAGGGCCACGACTCCAAGCCCCCACCAGAGCAGCGCGCGGCGCCGCTCGCGCAGCGCCTGGAACGCGACCTCAGCCCGCATGCGACCGCCCGTAGAAGGCGAGGAAGATCTCGTCGAGCTCCGGCTCCTCGCTGGTCAGCGTCTGCACCGGGTAGCGCGCCAGCTCCTTGACCAGGGCATCCATCGGCCCCTCGACGCGCAGGCGGACCACCCCATCCTTGACGCTGACATCCCGGACGCCCGGGATCCGGCTCAGATCCTCACTCGGGCCGGCACCCGCGAAGCGGATCTCGACATGCCTCAGGGCGCGCCGCTTCAGCGCCGAGATCTCCTCGACCGAGATCAGCCGTCCCTCCTTGATGATCCCGACCCGACCGGCGACGTGCTCGACCTGATCGAGCGCGTGCGAGGAAAGAAAGACCGTCCGCCCGGCGGCGGAGCGCTCGCGGATCAGCTCCTGGACGTCCTCCTGGCGGAGGGGGTCGAGCCCGCTGGTCGGCTCGTCGAGGATCAGCAGCTCGGGATCGTGCATGAACGCCGCGACGACGCCGACCTTCTCCTTGTTTCCCTTGGAGAGGTCGTCGACGGTCCGGTCGAGCTCGAGACCGAGGCGATCCGAGAGCTCCTCGATCTGGTTCCGCGCCACGCCGCCGCGGATGTGGGCGAGGTACTCGAGGCAGTCGCGCGCCGACAGCCGGCCCGGAAGCCTCAGCTCGCCGGGGAGGTAGCCGGTGCGACGTCGAACCTCCAGACTCTGGGCTCGTGAGTCGCAGTTGCAGACGGCTGCGGTTCCGCGCGTCGCCCGGATCAGGTCGAGCAGCAGCCGGATCGTCGTCGTCTTGCCGGCTCCGTTGGGGCCGAGGAAGCCGAACACCTCGCCTCGCTCGACCCGCAGGTCGATCCCCTCGATCCCGCGGCTCTGCCCGTAGAACTTGGTCAGGTCGCGGGTCTCGATCGCTGCGTCGCTCATGGCAAGCCGGGCACTCCGCCGCCTGGAGGCGAAGGCCTTCGAACAGGCTAATGAGCCATCGGTCTCGGGCATCCCCCCTCATCCAGGCCGCCAATGCCCGGATGGGCGGGTGGCCTGCGATTCCCTGACGAGTTCGACGTACGCGATTGCCCCCGGCGCGGTGAGCGCGGCGCCGGCGCTAGCCGGCCTCGGCCTCCGCGTCGCTGTCATCGTCCGCGCTCACGCCGCCGGAGAGGTCGGCGTCGTCGTCATCTGTGAAGTCGTCGGCGCTGTGGCCGTACGTGAGGTTCGCCGAGGCGGGCTGGGTCGGCGGTGCTGCGCTCGCCGGGCTCGGGGGCGCTTGCGCGACCACCGAAGAGGACGGGGCGAGCGCGACGCCGGTACCGCCACCTGACCATGCGACGCCGGCCACGATCATCGCTCCGATTGCGGCCAGCGTGGCCAGCGCGGCGGCGGAGAGTCTGCGTCTGCGACTCATGGCTCGACCTCCTCGCCCGCGCCCGCGTCGAGGACGCGGATCGCCCCGGCGGGACAGGCCTGGGCCGCCCGCAGGACAAGCTCCGGCGGAGCCTCGCCGATCACCGAGGCGACTTCGTCGACGGCGAAGACGCCCGGCGCGAGTCCGGCGCAGTCGCCGTAGCCCAGGCAGTGATCCTGATCGACAACGGGTATGAGCCTCATGCTCGGTCACCTTGCCTTTCTGTCTGTCGTCTCATCCGCTCGGAGGCGGCGTCGACGTCGATACTCGAGGCCGGAGGTGAGGCGCCCCTATCCGCTCGGTGAGATCCCCATTAGGCGAGCGGCGCTCCTTCCTCGCTGGCAGGAACCGGTAGGTCGCCATGAAGACGATCGGAACGGCGGTGGCGCCGAGGATCACAAGCAGCCAGGGGGCCCTCGCGTCGGTGCCCGAGCCGAGCGTGTGCGCCACTCCGAGCACGTAGACGAGCAGGGTCCAGCGGTGCATCCAGCGCCACAGCCGGACGCCGATCCAGCGACGCACGTAGAAGCTGAGGCCGAGGATCGCCGCGAGCCAGCCCGCGATGATCCCGAGCCCGGTCCAGAAGGGGTGGCTCACAATCGCGAAGGGAAGCGCGATCTGCGGCACCGTAGGACGCAGATAGCTGTCGCCGAGCAGCAGCAACCCGTGCCCCGCGATCGCCATCAAAGCGGTTAGCGCGATCGCCTCGTGCAGGTGCTTGAGGCGAGCGGGCACGCCGGGCTCGCGCGAGATCTTCCCGGAGAGCGCCAGCCCGAGACCGACGCCCAGCGCGACGAGGACGATCGCGACGATACCGAGCGCACGGCTTGCCAGCCAGAACATGTGCTGCCCGGGATCGGTGTAGCTCATGCCGCCGCGGCCTCGATGGGGCTCGGCTCGGCCGCCGCGGCCGCGAGCGGCCCGATCGCATCGACCGTGCCGTCGTCGAGGACCAGCACTCCGCCGCGCGGCGCGAGGAGCTCGCGCCCTCGCTCGGGACCCGAGAGCAGCGCCTGCTTGGCGATCGTCTCGGCTAGCAGGGCCGTGTCGGCGAGCGCCGTCGCCTGGATCACTCCGGTCCAGGCCGGACGCCCGGTCGAGGGGTCGAGCAGATGGTGAGCAAAGCCCTCGGGAGTGCGCCAGATGCGCGTCTTCAATCCGCTCGTGGCAACCGCCCCGGCCGCGACCTCGAAGCCGTGGGCGAGACCACCGGTGAGCGGGTGATCGATCTCGACCAGGCGCCCCGCCGGCCGTGCCCCGCCGATCCTGAGATCACCGCCGGCGTCGACGGCGCACAGCTCGTAGCCGCGCAGACGGTCGAAGACGAGGTCGGCGGCCAGGCCCTTGCCCGTGCCGCCGGTGTCCAGCCGGACCCCCGGGGGGCGCCTCACCGTGCCGCGCCTTAGATCGACGCTGACCTTCCGCCAGCGGGCGTCCGCGCGCGGGCGGGCCGGTCGGCGCGCCGGCGCGGCCTCGATCGCCTCGGCCAGCGGCGCGCTTGCCGCTCCGACGCGTGACGTCGCGTAGCCGGCGCGTTCGAGCTCCGCCACGAGCGTTGGGTCGACCAGCCCGTCGGTCCGCTCGGCCGCCCACACGGCCGCGCGCGCGGCCATCGCCAGCAGCGGGGAGGCCGGGCACTCCTCGCGCGGGTCTGCCGCCAGCGCGCTGAGCTCGCTGTCGGGATCGAAGCGAGTGAGCTTGCGCTGCATCAGCCTCATGAAGGCCTCGGCCTCGATCGCCGCGATCTCGAGCGAGGACAGATCGGAGTCATGCGCCGGCCCGACCAGCAGCCGCACCCGGGACCCGAAGGCCTCGAAGCTGCGCTCGTGCTCGATCATGGCGTCCTCACGACGTAGTGGTCTGCACCGGAGCCGGAGCGGAAGCGGGAGCGGGCGCCGGAGCGGGCGCGGGAGCTGGCGCAGGCACCGCGGTGGGCGCTGGGACGCTGGTCGCCGGCGGCGGCGCGGAGCCCGCGGGGGGCGGCTGGGGAACGTGCTTGAGCACGAGCGTCCTGCGGACGATGCGGTCCACCGGGGCATCGGCCTTGGCGGCGACCGCCTTGGGCCCCAGCGCGGGGTCGTTGCCGGTCGCCATCTGCAGCGACAGCCCGCCCCAGATGGCCAGGGCCGCGGCGCACGAGAGCGCCGTGACCCTGGCCGTCGTGGAGCGGATGGACGGTCGCCGCCTAGTCACCGGACTCACCGGACTCGCTCTCGCCGCCGTCCTCGCCTTCCTCGTCGTAGCCTCCGCCGGCGGACGGTGACGTCTGCGAGGTCACGGGCTGAGGATCGGAGACGACAGCGGGCTGCGCCGACGGCGCGCCGACTACCTGTGGCGCCTGCGTGGGGGCTGGCGCCGCGCCGGAGCGTGGCTGCTTGACCGGAATCCGCCGCACCTCCTTGCGCTGGACCGTCTCGGGGCGCGTGGCGGATGCGGTGTCGACCGGGTTCGAGTCACGACCGCCGAACGCGATGCCGAGGGCCGTGAGGCCGCCGATCGTCACGGTGGTGGCCACAGCGGCGAGCTTGATACGCGCTGACTGCTTCATGGCGACGATCATCGGCGGCGGCGCTGAGGGCCGGCTAAGGGGCCGATTAGAGAGCTCTTATGTTGCGCGCCGAGCTCCTCGCCGCCGCCTAGCATTGACTCGCGATGCACATCCTGGTGATCGAGGACGAGCGCGGGATCGTCGATCTCATCGAGAGCGGGCTCACCGCCGAGGGCTACTCGGTTAGCTGCGCCCGCGACGGTGAGAAGGGCGAGCTTGAAGCGCTCAGCGGGGACTTCGGCCTCGTGCTGCTCGACGTGATGCTGCCGCGCAAGAGCGGATTCGAGGTGTTGAGGGCGATCAGGGCGCGCAAGCCCGAGCTTCCCGTGATCCTGCTGACCGCGCTCGGTGAGACCGCCGACAAGGTCGAAGGGCTCGACCTCGGTGCGGACGACTACGTCACGAAGCCGTTTGCGTTCGAGGAGCTCCTGGCACGTGTCCGGGCCCAGCTGCGCCGGCCGGCGCAGCGCGACCCGACCAAGCTCGTGGTCGGCGACCTCGAGATCGACCTTCGAACGCGGCGCGTCGAGCGGGGCGGCCGCGAGGTCCGGCTGACAGCCCGCGAGTTCGAGCTGCTCGCATACCTGATGCGCCACCCGGGCCAGGTCCTCTCGCGCAGCCAGATCCTGAACGCGGTGTGGGGATACGACCACGATCCCGGAACCAACGTGCTGGAGGTCTACGTCGGCTACCTGCGCAGGAAGCTCGCCGGTGCCGATGGCCCGGCCCCGATCGAGACCCTGCGCTCGGCCGGATATCGGCTGGTGAGCTAGTGGCCAGGCGGCTGCTTCCCAGCGGCCTGCGGGCCAGGTTGGCGGTCGCTATCTCGCTGATCGTCGTCGCGGTCGTCGCCGGCAGCTTCGTGGCGCTTCATCAGGGAACGGGCGCCGACCTTCGCGCTCAGATCGATAACGAGCTGGAGTCCCAGTACGACGAGTTCCGCCTCCAGGCGATACCCGGAGTCCACACCCCCGACGGGCTGACCCGCGCCGCGCGGCACTTCCTCGCCTCGCAGCGCTACCACCCGGAGTCGCGGATCTTCGTGATCGAGGTCGCGGGCGGACCGGTGGTGACGAACCAACGCGAGGTCGTCGAGCGCGAGATCGAGAGCGAGAACGAGAACACCGACCAGGACGAGACGGAGGGCGAGCAGGAGAGCCTGCCGAGCCTGCTGGCGGCGCCATCGGGCCTCGCGACGGTCACCGCCGAGGAGACCGGCCGGCTACGCGTGCTCAGCCGCCCGATCATCGTCGACGGCCGGCGACTGGGGACGTTCAGGGTCGCCGACCCGCTGAGCACAGTCAGTCGCGCCCAGGAGGGGCTTCGCAACACCTTCCTGATCGTCGGCGCGGTTGCGCTGCTCACTGCAGTGGCGATCGCGCTCTGGGTAGCAAGTCTGATCACGCGACCGCTGCGTCGGATGGCCCGATTCGCGTCGGCCGTGGACGCCGGCGACCTGACTCATCGGGTCGAGGTGGACGGCTCGAACGAGGTGCGCCTGCTGGCCGAGTCGTTCAACCACATGCTCGACCGGCTCGAGGGCGCGTTCCGTCGCCAACGCGAGTTCGTCGCCGACGCTTCGCACGAGCTGCGCACGCCGCTCACCGTCCTGCGGGGCGAGATCGAGCTCGCCGCTCGGGAAACCCGCCAGGCGCCGGACGAAGCGGAGCGGGCCGCGCAGCTGATGCGCGAGATCCACCGCATGGACCGGCTGGTCGAGGACATGCTCACCCTCGCCGGGGCCGAGTCAGGTCGACTCGTGCACCGCCGCCCGATCGAGCTGACCGACTTCTTCGCCGACCTGAGCCGCGACCTGCCGCTGCTCGGCGAGCGCGACTATCGGGTGAGCGATCCGCCTCCAGGCATCCTCGAGGCGGACCCGGACCGGCTCGCGCAGGTGGTTCGCAACCTGGTCCGCAACGCCGTCGCCCACACCGGCCCGGCGGGATCGATCACTGTCTCGGCGACGCAACGTGACGGACGAATCGAGTTCTCGGTCTGCGACGACGGTCCCGGGATCTCGTCGGAGCACCGAGACCGCATCTTCGATCGCTTCTACCGCACCGACGCGGGGCGAGACAGGGACACCGGGGGAAGCGGGCTCGGGCTCGCGATCGCGCGCGCGATCGTCGAGGCGCACGAGGGGCGGATCTGGGCGGAGTCGGAGCCGGGCCACGGCGCGACGATCCGCTTCGAGCTGCCGAGGTACCGAGCGGGGGCATAGGCTCGGGCCACCGGTAGCTCACCGCGATCGTGCGTGGGCCTTAGGTTCGAGCGCGGACTGGAGCCCTGAGCCGAGCGCCGATCAGCCGACGCCCAGCACCAGGCTGAGTGCGACCATCACGGCGGCGCCGATTGTGCATCCGGCGGCGACGGACCTCCACCCGCCGGTGCTCAGGGCCTCCGGCACGACCTCGGCGACCACCAGGGTCAGCATCGCGCCGGCGGCGAAAGCGAACGAGACGGGCAGCAGCGAGCTGACCTCCTCGACCGCCAGATACGCGATCACGGCGCCGACCGGCTGCGGCGCGCTCGTCCCAACCGCGGCCCAGAACTGCTGCCCATGACTGAACCCCGCGCCCTGCATGGGAACGGCCACACTGGTCCCCTCGGGGATGTTCTGAAGCGCGATCGCCACGATCACGAACAGCGCGAGGCCCTGGGTGTCGGAAGCGTACGCGGCTCCGATCGCGAGGCCCTCCGGCAGGCTGTGCGCGAGCAGCACGGCGAACACGAGGATCGACGTGCTGACGCCGGCACCGCGCAGCCGACCGATGTGCGGATCGCGGGATCGCAGGTATCGCCGCGTGGCGATGAGAAAGCCGAGCCCGGCCACGAGACCCGCCGCGACCTCGGCGCCCGATCCCTCGTCGAGCGCCGGCAGCACGAGCCCGACGATCGAGGCGGCCGTCATGACACCGGCCGCGAAGCCCAGCAGGAACGGGCGCATCGACTCGGCCGCCCTGGGGCCGATCAGGAACACCGGGATCGCGCCCAGCCCGGTGGCGAGCGCGGTCCCGGTGCCGGCGAGTATGAGAACGAGCATCGCGGGCATCATCTCCTGATCCCGTCCCCGTCTCCCGACCGACGCCGGTCGGGCTCAGCTCGCGCGCGGGGTCCAGCGGAAGGTGCGAACGGCGATCAGCAGCGCGGCCAGTCCCCAGGCCGCAACGATGGCCAGGTGCCCCCACTCGAAGCCGGCACCCTGGGTGAGCGGGCTCCAGGCGGTGAAAAAGGCCTCAAAGAAATGACGAATCGGAAATACGTCCGCGAAGTGGAGGATCCCGCTCGGGATCTCCGTTTCGGGAATGAAGATCCCAGAGAGAAAGTAGAGAGGAAGAAGCGCCGCGTTGGTGATCGCCGGGGCGGCGTCCTAAGGGATCTCGATGCCGTAGATGATGCGGCCGAGGCCGGCGACGACGACAAGGCCAAGCACCGAGATCACGATCGCGTTGCCGATCCGCCCCGCAATGAAGACCCAGCTCGGCAGCGGCGTGCCGCGACTGCGCTTGAGGATGCCGTTCTCGCGATCGGTTGCGAGCCTGATTGCGAGGCTCTGGGTCGTGGCGGAGACGACGCCCAGGGTGATGATCGCCGGGACGTAATACGTGGTGGTCTTGATCCCACCGAGCTGCTCGATCTCGTCGTTGCCGAAGATCTCAGCAAAGATGAACAGGAAGATCACCGGCAGCAGCACGGTGAAGAAGACCGACGCCGGGTTCCGCCAGAAGACCTTCTGGTCGTAGCGGAACTGGTGAATCGCGAGCGAGACCGCGCTCATCGCTCGGCGTCCTCGGCCGGGTCGCGCCCGCCGGTCAGCTCGAGGTAGATGTCCTCCAGGCTCGGGCGAGCGACTTCGAGCGAAGGCAGCTCGACACCGCGATCGATGGCCCACCCGGTCAGCTCATTGAGGTCTCGCACGGGCTGTCCGGTTCGAAGCGCCACGAAGCCGTCCGCCCCGATGCCCGTGAAGGGCCCCGGCAGGTCGGTGGCGGCCACGCCGTCGGGCAACCGGAACCGGACCTCCGTGTCGGCCCCCGTTCTCCGTCCCAGCTCGTCGGGCCGCCCCTCGGCGATGACTTCTCCACGGGCGATGATCGCGGCGCGGTCGGCGAGATACTGGGCCTCTTCCATGTAGTGCGTGGTGAGGAAGATCGTCTTGCCGAGGTCGCGCAGGTTCGAGATCACACTCCAGGCCTGCCGCCGCGCCGACGGGTCGAACCCCGTCGTCGGCTCGTCGAGGAACAGCAGCTCGGGGTCCCCGATCAGCGCCACGGCGACGTCGAGCCTGCGCTGCTGGCCGCCAGAGAGCTTGCCGGCGCGGGCATCGGCCTTGTGGTCGAGCCCGACGAGAGCGATCGTCTCGTCGACCGGCCGGCGGTCGCGAAAGTAGCCCGCGTACTGCTGGAGCGTCTCGCGGACGGTGAGCTGGGGCGGCATCCGGCACTGCTGGAGCACGATTCCGATGCGCTCGCGCCAGTCGCGTGTCGCCGAGGCGGGATCGGTCCCCAGCACCTCGACCTCCCCTGCGCTGCGCTCGCGGTAGCCCTCGAGGATCTCGACCGTCGTCGTCTTGCCGGCGCCATTCGGCCCCAGGAAGGCGAAGATCTCCCCGCGCTCGATCTCGAGGTCGAGCCCGCGCACGGCCTCGAAGTCGCCGTAAGCCTTTCGAAGC
>WNFV01006604.1_pt1 | contig 13670 bp, 20 predicted proteins | sample 5400101 | NCBI WGS metagenome assembly WNFV01 (sample SAMN13153361, study PRJNA577476) | soil metagenome | isolation source: 115 cm soil or saprolite under grassland replicate 1 | place: USA:California | collected 2016-06-15 | reverse complement strand
AGCTGGAACGACCCGATCATGATCGCCTTGTTCGTGAACTTGTAGGGGACCCAGTCGTGCGTCTGCACCTCGCCGAGGCCGACGACCTGGAGCATCGTCTTCTGCTTGTCCGACTTGAAGTGGATCGCGCCGTCGACCGTGTGTTCGAGCGCCTCGAGCGTCTGGTCCGTGTGCATCCCGCGCTCCACGGTGATGACGGAGACCGCCTTCGTCTGCCGCAGGCGGTTCACGAGCCGCTGGAAGAAGTTCATCGCCTCCCGCTCGTCGGCCTGGGTGATCGCCGAGCTCAGCGTGAGGAACGCGAGCCGGAAGTACGGGTACTTCTTCTTGAACTCCTCATCGAGCTGGTCCACGATCTGGTGGATGTTGTCGAAATCCGTCGGGCCGTTCACCCGCCAGACGTTCTTCTCCCGAACCGCCTTGCCGCCCTGCATCGGCGAGGTGCAATCGATCCACCGCACCAGGCCGAGCTGATCGTACTCCACGAAGGTCGGGAGGATCGGGGCGATGTCCTTCGCGACATCGATCGGGAGCTTCGTCGTCGTGATGATGATCGCGGGGACACCTTTCTTCAAGCCCTCCGCGACGAAGTTCAGGAGAGCGACCTCCTTCCCCACGAACGCCGGGCCGACGAAGAGGACGTTCGAGTTGAACGGGATGCCTCCGTACAGGAGGTCATCGAGGCGCGGGGTGCCGGTCTTGACGCGTTCCGCCTTCTTCTCGACCGCGACCGCTTCCTCGGCTTCCGCTTCGCCGGCGGGCGTCGTGATGCGCGCCTTGAGAGCGCCTTCCCGCATCTCGAACTCCTTCTCCTTCTGGTACAGGCGGCGCTTGAACTCCTCCTCGCGCTCCCGCAGCCGGCGCTCCCACTCCTCGAGCTGGGCGTCCCGACCCATGTCTCGCATGCCGGGCGTCGATGCCGTCGCGCGCGTCTCGCGCGTTTTCGTCTCGAGTTCCAAGGATTGCAGCTGCAAGTCGGATTCCCGCTCTTCGAGCTCCTTCGACTTCTCCAGAATGTTCCGGTTCTCTTCGTTCAGCCTCTTGATCTCGGATTGAAGGTTCGCCTGCATCTCCGCGAGCTTCCGTTCCCGGGAGTCGAGCGTCTCCTTTTGCCGGCGGATGTCTTGCTCATTCGAACCCGCCACGGCCTCCTTCATCTTCGCGTCCTTGAACAACTCGGCATACTTCTTCGTCTTGCCATCGAGCTGCTGCTGGGCGTCCTCGACGGCGGATCCCTGCCGCTGGATCTCCGCGGCCCGCTCACGCAGCGCGGCTTCCTTGTCCGAGATCGACTTCTCGCGGGCGACAAGCTCCGATTCCCGGTCCTCGAACATCTTGCGCTGCCCTTGGGCCTGCTTGTCGATCCGGGTGGCGTTCTCGTACCGCTCGCGGAGCTGGCTCTCCATCGTGCGCAGCTCGACCTCCTGCTTCCCGAGCTCCTTCTCCTTCGCGAGGATCTTGGTCTCCCAATCCTTCAGCTCCCGGATCCGGGTCGCGTCTCCGGACGAGGTGGTGGCCTGCGCGTGCTCGAGTTTCAGGCGCAATTCGGACTCCTTAAGCTCGAGCTCCTTCTCCTTCTTCATCATGGACGTTCGCTTGGAGTCGAACGACTTCTCGAGCTCCTGGATCCGCGCCTCGCGCTCCTCGATCGACTTGACCTTTGTCTCGGCGCCGCGGACCTTGGAGGTGATTTCGATTGACGTGCGTTTGACCTCCTTCTCCCGCTCGGCCAGGGAGGCTTCGCGGGCGTTCAGGGCCTGCCGAATCTTCTCGAGTTCGGACTTGTGCGACGACTGATCGGAATCTCGGAGCCGCATCTCCTCGGCCTTCGCCTCGATCTCCGCTCGCGTCGATGCGACCTTGCGGTCCAGGTCGCGCAAATCCTTCGTGGCTTTCTCGATCGCGACCTCGCGGCTCGTCGTGTCCGAAATCTTCGTCTTCAGGTCTTTCGCCTGGTCCTCGAGCTCTTGCTGCAAGGCCTCGAGGTGAGCCTCTCGTCCGCGGAGCGCCCGTTCCTTGTAGTCGAGCGCCTCCCGCTTCTTCTGGTAGTCCTGCTGGACCATCGCGACCTTCGTGTTGTCGGCCTTCAGGATCTCGCGCTGGTAGACGGACGTCGAGGAAGCGATGATGTGCAACAGAGAGCCGGAGACCTCCGTGGTCACGGCCCCGGTGAGGAAGGCGATCATGAAGAGGAGCGGGCCGAGCGGCGTCGTGAGCGTGACCTGACCGATGACGAGGAAGACCATCAGGATCGGGAACACGAGGGCCGAGGCGAAGCTCCCCAGCTTCCGGATGCCCAAGCCTTGCCACGTCAGCCCGATCGAGATGATCGTGAGCGGGAGGCCCGTGACGGCCATGGGGAGGATCCATGGGCCGACGAAGGAGGGCAGGCTCTGACGGAGGATGATGGCTAGCGCAACGACGAAGAACAAGGCCATCCCCGCGGCCGAGGTCGCGAAATGCCCGGAGAGGTAGTGCCTCCGGTACGGCTCCCGCTTCAGCCGGACCGCATCCCACGAGGCGAGGGCGCCGGCCACGGCGGGGAGGAGCCAGAGGAGGATCTCGATCTGGAACCCGGGCGGCAGCGGCAGCGGCTGTTGGGATCCGAGCTGCGGGGCGAGCGTGAGCAGGAGGATCGCGTTGAGCAGGAAGGCCGCCGCCGCGAGGATCCCGTAGCCGTGGGCGTGGCGGGCGAAGGTGAGCTGGAGGAGGCCCTGCTGGGCGGACGCCGCATCCTCGGACGGCGGGGGACCCCTGGACGGCTTCGCCCTGGCGACGGCGGATTTGAGGACCGGCTTGAGGCCGCTCGCCGGCTTCCGAGACGTCGAGCTGCGAGGCATTGTGTCCCTTTGGCACCTGCGGCTAGGGAGGCTAACGAAAACGAACCGGGTCCGTTTACATAAAGGATGCGACCCGAAATCCCAAACTTGATACTATATGGGAGGAACCCGCGCATTCCGCGCCGCCGGGCCTCGCGGACCGAATCGGTGACGTTAAATCGAGGCGACGCCTGCGGACGGTCGGTGAGTCGATGATTGCGGCCGGCGAACCTGCGCCGGATTTCACATTGCCGGCCGACGACGGACGCCGGATCGCCCTGAAGGACTTTCGCGGCAAGAGAGTCGTCCTGTACTTCTATCCCAAGGACGACACGCCCGGGTGCACGAAGGAAGCCTGCTCCTTCCGCGACAACCTGGGCCGCGTGACGGCGAAGGGGGCGATTGTCCTCGGCGTGAGCCGAGACGACTCCGCGAGCCACGTGAAGTTCAAAGACAAATACCACCTGAATTTCCCGCTGCTCAGTGACGTGGACGGCCGCGTGACCGAGGCGTACGGCGTCTGGAAGAAGAAGAACCTGTACGGGCGGGAATACTTCGGGATTGAGCGGACGACGTTCCTTGTCGACGAGCGCGGCACGATCGCGCGGATCTGGCCGAAGGTCCGGGTCGAGGGCCACACGGACGAGGTCCTCGCGGCCTTGTGACGGAGAAAGCTTCATCTCCGCTCGTCGATTCGGCCGGGGACGAGTGCGATGATCCCTCCGAACGCCGCCCCCCCGAAGACGATCGTCATCACGTATCCTGGCGCCGAGGAGAAACTCCGGAAGCAGTACGTTTACCAGACGTACCTGTCGCCGCAGGAGCACGATCGACTCGGTCTCGTCCCGGGCAACCGGCTCGTCGTGAAGTTCAAGGACGAGGTGGTCGGCGAGGGACAGGCAATCCTCGTCGAGAAGACGGTCCTCGAGCGGCTGTCGCTCTACGATGCGATGTCGGCCGGATTCGAAAACCAGGACGCGCAGAAGAAGTACGTCCTTCAGACCGTCCTCGCGGGGGGGAAGAAGCCTGAGAAGGCCGAGTTTTGGAAAGTCCTGTTCCGGTGGCTGTGAGCGCACCCTAGACCTTCGAACGCAAGCCAGGCTTCCATGAGCCCGTACCGTCCGGGAGTTCCTTGCGCACGAAGTCCTGGTAGATGTTCGGGTAGTCCCGCTTGCAAATCTGCGCGATTTGATCGAATACCATGCGGATTTCGACTTCGGCCGACGGATCGGTCCGCATTTCGATTACCCAGCGCAGCGTCCGATGATTCGCACTCCAGACGACGTTCGTGGCGAGGCCATCCGGCAGGATACGGCGGATTGCGGATGTGAGTCGCTTCTTGTGGTCCATGTCCATCCGGTCCCAGGGGATGGTCGCTTCGAGCTGGCGGTACGCCTCCTCGATTTCTTCGACGGCCGCCTTCATCGCTTTGGATTGATCCGGACTCAACTCATCCGGGACCCAAAACTTCAGGTCCTTTGGCCGAACGTAGCGAAGGGATTCCTGGCTCACCGCAATCCCCACGCGATGCCGAACGAGTTCGTGAGTCATGATCCGCGAGACCCCGATCAGCACGAAGCTCACGACCGCGTGCTCCGCGACGCTCCCGTCTCCCTTGCGGAGCAAGTTCCCGAAGTAGTCCTTCGGGTTGAGCCGGATCCTCGTCACGTTCGGGTTGAGTCCTACCTCGAACGATTCGTAGCAGATGCGGCCGGCGAGCTCGATGAGCGTCTCACCGTTGTCAGGGGCTTGCTCAAAGCGGGTGGAACCTTCAGGCGAGACCCCAAGGGCCTTCAACATCTGCCGAACCCCGTCCCGGTCGATTCGCGTCTCACCGATTTTTATTACGATGGGCTTCGTCGGATTCATCGGATTTCCTCCCGTGGAGCCTCTCAATTCTATGGTTTCTGCGATTCGCCTTCTGGTCGCGGCCCGGATAAGTCCGCTCCGCCTTAAGTACGATACTCGGGGGTGGGCGAAATTCCTGCTTCAAGGAACCGGACGACTCTAGAGGCGGTGTACGATGCGTTCCAGAAGCTCTCCGAAATCTTTCTCGGGTACCTTCGGCACCTCGCCAAGCATCGTCCGGATTGCGAGGCTGCGTATCACGCACCAGGCCGCACCCTCGGTCGCGGCCCGCGCCGCCAGCGTTTGTTCCGTCCTCGATGCGGACACGTCCCATTCGGATCCGAGGTCATGGATGGCGTTCAGAACTCGCCTGAACTGATCGGATTGCAGGACGAGTTTCGACGCGAGGGCGTCCGCGAGGCGTCGGGTGTAGGTCTCGAAATCGATCTTTCGCGCCTCCCATTCCTCGACGATTTCGAAGCACTTCGCGGTCGAGCAGACCCCGATGCTCGTGCTCTCGATCACCGCCTCTGCCCGCACAACGGCTTCCCGGAACTTCGATTTCCCTACCAGCTCGGTGGCCGCGGTCAGCCCGAGCACATCATCGAGCAGTTCGTACAGAGCGCTCCCCTGATGCTCTCGGCTCCAAGGCTTCGCGAGCGCCGCCGCGTGCTTGCGGAGGCGGCCCCCGGCTCTCAGGAATGCGTCGAGCGAAGCGGCTCCCTTTAGCAGGTCCTTTTGAAGCCGTTCCTCGCTCCCCGTCCACAGGGGGTCCCAGAGAAAGTCGTGCAGCTGACGCAAATCGCGCGACAGCCGCTGGTCGAGCGTCGCGAATGAAACCGCCATCGTGTGTCCCAGCCCGGATTGGCACGCCGCCCTAAAAAGCTCCCTGAGTCCCGGCTACCGGATCTCGTATTGCGTGACTTCCGGAGGCTGCGTCGTCAGCGAGAGGAGAGAGAAGAAGTCGCCGCCTCGAACCGGATCCGACCGGAGGCGGCCCTCCAGGTTGCGGAGGGAACCCTCGTCGTCGAACAAGGCAACGACGACGCATTCCGTCGCGGGATGCTGACCTTGCCCCAGCCACGCGTCCCGGCAGCCCGGCGTCGCCCGGATCGCCGCCGCATGCCTCCGGAGGATCTCGATTCCCTCCGACTCCTTGCCCTCGCGGAACCGGAAGCGGGAGAACCGCAGGAACACGGACGGTCATCGCGGCTCGGTCCGAAAGAGCTTGTGGGCACCGGCAAGTTTATGGTCGCCCGTCGTCTCGGACGCGCGATGTTCAGCCGGAAGAACATCGGCGGGGAGCCGCAGAAGTGCGAGAAGTGCGGCTCCGAGAAGATCTTCTTCGTGCAACACTCGCACGGCAACTATCCGATCCTCGATTACGTCTGCCCGAAGTGCGACCTCGGCGGCGACGAGGGTGTCCCGGACTGGTACGTCCATCCGACCGGCGAGGACGACGCCCCGGAAAAGTGAGGCGCGCGGGGTCCGGCGATGACCGAGATCGTCATCCGCGCCTTCCGGGTGAGCGGCTACGTGCCGGGCCCGTGCTCGAAGTGCGGCAAGGAGGAACGGGGCCTCGTGATGTTCGAGGACTACGCGCTCGGGTGGGAGTGCCTCGCCTGCGGTGAGCTCGGCCACGCGGACCGCGTGGAGTGGATCGAAGGGAAGGACCCGGCCCTCGCGGACCTCGAAGACACCGAGGACGAGTGACTAGAGGACCCCGCACGCGGGACAGATGCCTCGGCCGTAGCACTTTTCGCATTTCGATTCCATCCGAAGGAAGCGCTTTGTCCCACGGCCCTTGCAATACGGACAGAAGCCGGTGTCCTCGCATCGGGCGCACGGTCGCTCGATCTTCCGGATCGTGAAGGGCACCTGTCGGTTCGTCGGGTCCGCCTCCGCGAGTTTCGCGAGGATCTCGAGCGCCTGCGGACGTCCCGCCGTCCGGTCTTTCCGGAACAGCAGGCTCGCCTTGAGGAGGAGCGCCTTCCAATGCCCCGGTTGTACCCGCAGAACATCCTCGATCACCGCGAGGGCTTCGTCGAACATCCGAGACACGTCTGCTGTGTCCTCGAACTCGACGTCGTAGTCGATTGCGCGGCGGATCAACTCCCGTCGCCTGGCCTCTCGGGCGCGGTCGGAGAGCCGGATCGCCTTCGCGAGGTGCGTGACCGCGTAGAGCTCACGCGCCTCGGGGTCGTCCGGAGCGGCGGCCACCGCCTCTTCGACGATCCGGAACGCGCGCTCGAAATCCCCTCGTTCCAGGGCGTCCTTTGCCTCGCCCGTTTTCGTCGTTGACACTGCCGCCCCAAGTCAATCGAACGACCAACTTAAGGGTGCTCGTCGTACGGCCTCCGAGGGAACCTTCATCTCCCGCGGTCCTATCGGTCGCGCGGTGCGCGACGCCGACGCGTTCGAAAGGACGGCAATGCTTGGGCTCGGTCGCGGCGCGAAGAGGGATCCGTACCGCCTTTCGTTGTTCGGCCAACATCTTGCCGACGAGGAGTGGCCCCTGGTGCTGCTCGCGATTCAGGGAGGTACGCTCCTCGTCACGGACCGGCGCATCCTTGAGTTTCGCGCGCATCTCGAGGTGCACGGCGCCTGGAACGTCAAGGAATTCCAAGGATACATCATCCAAAGGGAGATGGAACGGAAGGCGGTGGGCGACGTCACCCACGTTGTCGAGCCCTCCGACGTATCCTCGGGTTCGCGGGTCGTCGCCGACAAACTGATCTTAACGACCGCGGAAGGCCGCACAGAGATCCTCGTATCCCGAGGTCCCGAGGCGACGCTCTCTCACCGGGAGTACCTCGCCGTTCGCGATGCGATCCTCGTGCCTCACGCGTGATAGCCGCCGTGTCCATCGATGCGGCGCAGCAGCTCCTGGGCGGGTTCGTACTCCGGGTTTACACGGAGCGCCTGGAGCAGATACTTCCTCGCCTTCTCCTGCATGCCCTTTTGCAAGTAGATCCGAGCGAGGTTCGTATGGGCGTAGAAATAGCAGCAGTAGCGTGGCGCCGCAATCGCCCGTTCGAGCCACGCGATCGCCTCGTCGAGTCGCCCGACCTCGATCAGGTACGCTCCGATGTCGTTGTACGGATTGCCGAACGTGGGATCGACCTCGATCGCGCGCTTGCACGCCTCGATCGCGTCGTCGTACCGGCCCATGAAGCTGAACGTCCACCCGTGGAACGTGTGCGCCTCGGCCGACGGGACGAGCTGGATCGAGCGCTCGTATGCGTCCGCGGCCCGCTCGAGCTCCCCCGCGCTCTGCAGGATGTAGGCGGCCTGGAAGGCGCGTCGCGACGCGTCTTTGCGCGGTTCCTCGCGGGGGTCGAACGCACTCAGGTCGAGCGGTCCCCCCGCGAACGTCTCGTCCGCGATGTCCCGGAAGTGCTGGTCGTAGTGGCCCGTGACGCGGCCCTCCCACGCGTGGACGAGGAGGTCCTCGACGGCGAAGAGTCGGCCGAAGTCCACCGCGGACATCGGCTCCGCGTCGCGACCGCCCGCGATCACCCCGGTCGGCGCCTCGTTGAACGTCATCTGCATCGTCTCGCCCGCGTGGCGAACGAGCTTGACGAATGCGAGATCATGCACCCCGCGACCTCGGGCGATCAGGAACCCGGGATCGGCCAAGCGCGGGACGAGCTGCCGTGGCGGCGTCGCATCGAGTACGAGGATCCGATCGAACCGTTCCTCCGGAGGCGCGGACACGACGCGCACCCGGTCGAGCCCCGCATCCCGGAGTCGATCGACGGCCCGGGAGAGTCGCACCGGATCGGATTCGGCGACCACGATCCGCTCGGCTCCGACGATTTCCGCCAGGAGCCCCGCGACGTACCCTCCGCGGCATCCGGCGATCAGGATTCGCTGGCCTGGCGCCGGCTCGAGGAGATCGAGCGCCGCGATGAGGCACCTCGGGGAAGGCATCGTCGGCGGACTCGGGGTGGCGTGGATCGGCAGCGGCATGTCGGAGTAGGCGAGGGGGCCGAACACGTCGGGGAGGAAATCCTCCTGCCGCACACGGAGGAACGAACGCTCGAGCCCTCGGTCGCGCAGAAGGCCAAGGCCCTTGAGTTCGGCGAGGAGGTCGTCCCGGCCCCACATCCGCCTGTGCGCTCCCATGGAGGGCTAAGCGGAGGGTTGGCTAAAAGCTTTCAGACTCGCGCTCAGAGGCCGAAGTCCTTCGTGTACAACGCGCGCGCTCGCTGGATCTCGGCGTCAGTGAGGGGCGGCGCATCGGCAGCGTTCTCCTCGACCTGCGCCGGCGTCTTGGCACCGGGAATCGTGACGCAGACCTCCGGGAACGCGAGGACGAACCGGACCGCCGCCTGCGCCATCGTCCGGTCGGGGCGCTCGAGGAACCGGAGTCGCTCCACGGCCATCGCGCGACCCGCGACCATCGACGGCGGCCAGTGATGACGGATGTCCCCCGGAGGAAAGCGAGCGTCCGGCGCGATCTTCCCGGTCAGGAATCCGTTGCCGAGCGGCTCTCGGGCGATGATCCCGACATCCGCCTTCCGGGCCTCGGCGAACAGCTCCTCGATCCACTCCTGCCGGAAGAGGCTGAACGGGACTTGCAGGACCTCCGGCTTCCCCGCCTCCAGGCACAGCGTGCCCTCGTACGGCTCATGGATCGAGACGCCGTAGTGATCGATCCGGTGTTCCGCCTTCAGGGCCTCGAGCGCCTCGTACGTTGCCGGGTCGCCCATCATCTCCGCCGGCGGATTGTGCAACTGGTACAGGTCCACGCGGTCCGTGCGCAGCCGCTGGAGGGAGCGTTCGAGGGCGAAGGCGATGTACCCGGGCTCGAGGTTCAGCCGGACCCCGCCGTGGTAGAAGTCTCCGCCGACCTTCGTCGCGAGGAAGGCCTCGTCCCGGCGGCCCTCGAGGGCCAGTCCGAGGATTTCTTCGCTGTGCCCCCAGCCGTAGACGTCCGCCGTGTCGAAGAAGTTCACTCCGAGATCGAGAGCTCGGCGGATTGCGGCGACTGACTCGCCGTCGTCCGTCGGACCGTACGAATTTCCGTGGGCGTTCCCGCCGACGGCCCAAGCGCCGAACCCGATCTCGGAAACCTGGAGCCGGGTGCGGCCCAGCGCCCGCGTCCGCATCGGAGGGGACGAACGTCCGGCATTGGAAGAATCTTGCGAGGGACCGCCCGAGGTCGTCGGGGCCGTGCTCTCGCCGACGGCATCGGCCGACGTTTATTTTGTAAATCATCAGGTATATTATCTCGGGGCGTCTCGCTCGGGCGATGACGCCTGCGAGCGAAGTCGATGTCGGCGCGCTCGACGCCGGATTCTCGTCGGCGAAGCGGCAGATCCTCCTGTCCCTGAAGCGCCAAGGCTCCGTCTCCCTGACGGATCTCTCGCAGGAGTTGCGCATTTCGAAGATGGCGACGTTGAAGCATCTCACCGCGCTCGAGGATAAGGGCCTCGTCGAGCGATCCTTCAAGGCCGGCGGTCGCGGACGGCCCCGCGCCTACTTCCGCCTCAGCGGTCGGTCCACATCTCTCTTTCCGGAGGCGTACACGCACATGACGCTGTGCGCGCTGCAGTTCATCGAGGAACGGCTCGGACACGACGCGGTCGTCCGGCTGCTGAAGCAGCGCGCGCAGGAGGTCCTCGAGGCGAACCGCGATCGGATGCCCGACGGCCCATTGCGGGGGCGGGTCGAGGAGCTCGTGAAGATCCGGGACGAGGGCGGGTACATGGCGGAACTCGGCCGGGCCGGCCGCACCTCGATCGAGATGATGGAGCACAACTGCCCGATCATGGCGGTGGCCGAAGTCTATCCCGACGCCTGCGGGGTCGAACGCGAGCTTTTCCAGAAGTTGCTCCACGCCGACGTCGAGACGTCGCACCGCGTCGTCGCGGGCGATCCGGTGTGCCGCTTCGTCATCCGAAAGCGAGACGAGGCACGCGTCTGAGCCGCCAACGGCGACTTCCTGCCGGTCTCGCTCACGTCACGAAGTATGGCCGTGCGAGCACGGTGACGATGAGGCCGAGCAACCCGATTGCAGAAGCCTCGAAATAGAAGATGCCGAGTGTGAACAGCGAGAAGACCGCGCACACCAGGGTGAGCCGCCAGTTCATCCGCTGGAACGCCATGACGCCCCCGAGGATTGCAAGCGCCTGCGACCAGATCGAGATGAGGCCGCAGATCTGGAGCACGGCGAGAATTTCAGGCGAATTGTTGTTGACGAAGTCCGCGTACTCCGTGACGGATGGCAACGTTACGGCGCTGTAAATCGCACCGGCCATGCCGACGACGCCCGCGAGGACAAGGAGGACGCCCGCGATCTTCGGCAGATTCGAGCGTCCCGGCGGCGGACGGGCCGGGGGCGCCCACTGATCCGGCGGGCGATAGTCCTCCGGACGAGGCACCCACGCCGCCGGCTGGTCTCGCGCGGGCAGCGGAGCTTGTCCCTCATCGGGGCGCACGAACTCGACCGGCGGGGGAGAGTCGCGCCGCCGCTCGTCCTCGGTCGGCTCGGACGCCATCGGAACGGGTTCGCTAAGAAGTTAATCCTACTTAACGATGTCCGTTCAAGGTCGACGGGTCCACATGTTGGCACGGTCCTGCAGGAGGGGGATCTGACGGAGTCGTTCGAGGTCGGTACGTTGCTGGAGCGAATTCAGCGGGACCGCAAAGCCTATCATGAGTTCCTCCGCGTCCCGACGATGAGCGCCGGCCTGTACGTCCTACCGAGAGGCGGGAAGGACCTGCAGGCCCCACACACAGAGGACGAGATCTACTTCATCGTGGGCGGGCGCGCCCGGATTCGACTCGGATCGGGGGATCGGGACGTCGAGCGCGGATCGATCATCTTCGTCCCCGCGCGGGTCGAACACCGGTTCCACAGCATTGCGGAAGAACTCACGGCCCTCGTCTTCTTCGCCCCGGCGGAGGGCAGTGCAGGAGGTCCGTCTTGATCCGGACGTACGGGCTCACGCACATTGCGCTCGCGGTCCGAGACGCGGAACGGTCGTTGCGCTTCTACCAGGAGGTGCTCGGCGTCAAGGTCGTGTACCGCGATGCGACGAGCATCCAGGTCGAGACCCCAGGCAATCACGACGTGATCGTCTTCGAGGAGAAGCGCCCTGGGATCGGGAAGATGGCCGGCGTCACGCACTTCGGATTCCGCCTCGTGGACCCGAACGACATTGAGGCCGCCGTGGAATCGGTGCGCCGCGCCGGTGGGAAAATTGTGGACCGAGGCGAATTCGTTCCCGGGGAGCCATACCTGTTCGCCACCGATGCCGATGGCTACACGATTGAGCTCTGGTACGAGTGACGACTGGTCGTATCACGCGTCACCCGAGCCGGATGGCGGTGAATCGCCGCCAAGCCCGCGGCTCAGCAACCCGAGCGACAGGACGGAGAGCCAGCAATGCTGCGGCACGGGGCCGCGTCCGGTTCGTCGTCTCTCCTTATAGAACGAAGTAAGAGGGCCAGGTGACCGCCGTACGCCCCCTTACGTCCTGATTATCGTTTGACGCCCTCGTTCCCCACCCATGCCGGGTCGCGCGGCCCGGCACTTTCCACGTTCATTTTATAGCCACGGGCCGATACCGTGTCGGTCGAGGGGAGTCCGTGGGTCGATACCTGCGGGGCGGTTCGGCGGAGTTCTGGACTGTCCACTTCGCGCAGCTCGGCGCGATCATCCGGGGCCAGCTCATCGTCCGGGACGGAGAGCTGCACAACGTCCCGGTCGGGTACGATCGCGGGACGGGGGACGCGTCCCGGCCGGCCGCAGCTACAAGATAGCCGTGCTGTATGCGTGTCATGGGCCACACCATGGGGGCCACTCCCATTTCAAGACCCCGGAATCGCTACAGAGTACCGACGGTAGAACGATGGCACGAAGACCCACGTCCTTTCGTCTCGAGGACGAGACGCTGGAGCTTCTGAAGCGAGAGGCCCGCCGCAAGGGCGTGTCCGTCACCGGCCTTCTGAACCTAATCGCGCGAGCGATTCAGGGCAAGACCCTGGTGGTCCCGTGATCTGGGCCGTCTTCGTGACGCCGGGGGGCGCGGTCGCCCTCGCGGTCGTGATCGTCGTGACCGCCTTGGTGGTCCTCGCCCTCCTGGGGGGATTCGGTTGAGCGCGCCTGCCGCCGTCGTCTTCGCCCTGGGAGCTGCGGGAGTCGTGGCCGTCGTCTTGTTCGCGTCGTTCTCCGGCATCTTCGCGCCGCCGCGACCTGCGGATCCGGTCTGCGAGCTGTTCGGCGTCACGTCGCCGGCGAACACGCTCATCGAGTTGCGGACGCGGACCGGCGACGGCGGCGCGGTTGTGGTCGCGTCCGTGATCTCCGACGATGCGGGACGGTACTCGGTCGCGGCGACGTGCCGACCCGGAACGCCCTTCGACGCGCGGGCGTCGCACGACGGCTACTTCGTTCAGCTGTTGTCGTCGCTGCCCTTCTCGACCGATCAGGCGACCCGCGTGGAGTGGAACGTGACCCTGATCCAGGCTCCGTGATCGCATGGGACTCGCGGGACTCGTCCTCTTGCTCCTGGTCGCTGGCGTCGTCGTCTTCCTGATCTTGCCGGGTCCGCAGGTCTTGCCGTTGGTCCTCAAGATCTGCGGCCTGATCGCGGCCGTCGGAGTCGGGACGATCGCAGCTGCGACGATCGGCCGACGGAATCGTGCGGGGGACATCAATGAAGTCCGAGTTCCACGTTAAGGCGAATCTCGGGTTCGTCGTCCGCGGCCCGCTTCTGTCGCTGCAGCTGGTCCTGGACGAGCTTCAGCGGTTCGTCGCGGCGCGCCCCGACCTGGACCTGGTGTACCAGACGATCTCGGCGGACCGGATCTTCATCTCCACGAAGGACGACAGCCGATCGGGGGTGCGGTGATTGACCGCCGACGAACGCAAGGACGACGAGCGGAAGGACGAGAGCTTCAGCGACTTCATCGGGCGGGAAGGCGCACGGATTGCGAAGCAGGTCCGCGAGCAGGCGATCGCCGCGTCGTCATCCGAAGCCGCGGTCGAAG
>WNFV01006602.1_pt1 | contig 13671 bp, 12 predicted proteins | sample 5400101 | NCBI WGS metagenome assembly WNFV01 (sample SAMN13153361, study PRJNA577476) | soil metagenome | isolation source: 115 cm soil or saprolite under grassland replicate 1 | place: USA:California | collected 2016-06-15 | reverse complement strand
TACCTTAGCCCGTCGAAATCCCTCTGATGAATGCGATGCTCACGATCCACGACGCGCCGGCCAGGATCAGGGCCTCCCGGCGCCGGTCGTCGCCGCGTGAGTAGAGGTAGGCGCCTGGCAGGAACAGCACCGCGAACGCGCCGTAGACCATGTGCAGGATCCCCTCCCGCGGCCCGGCGCCGGCCAGCAGGGCCGAGACGCCGAGCAGGCCCTGCACGACGACGATCCCGACCATGATCAGGTAGGTCGAGCGGAAGCCGCCTCCGACCCGCTGGTTGCGAAAGTAGTGGTAGGCGCCCCACAGGCCGAGCACGACCGCGAAGACCACGAGCACGCGCGCTCCGTACGCGTGAAGGAAGGCGATCGTTTCCAGCAATTACGCGTGGAGGCGGGCGATCTGGTCGCGGAAATAATCCACCGTCAGGCGCAGGCCCTCTTCGAGCTGGATGCGCGGGATCCAGCCCAGCTCCGCGGCGGCGCGCGTGTTGTCGAGCGCGATCCGGTAGACGTCGCCCTTCCGCGGGGGGCCGAACTTGGGCTCGAGCCTGTACTCGGTCAGCAGCGCGAGCTTGCGGAACAGGTCGTTGATGGTGACCGGAACACCTGAGCTGATGTGGTAGGTGCCACCGTCGCCCCTCTCGAGCGCGGCCAGGTTGGCCGTCGCCACATCGCCCACGTGCAGCATGTCCCGCGACTGGTTGCCGTCGCCATCGACGGTGACGGGTTTGCCCTCGATCATCCGGCTGGCAAAGATCGCGACGACCCGGCCTTCTTCAGCGAAGAAGTCCTGGCGCGGGCCGTAGATGTTGGCGTAGCGAAGCGTCGTGTAGCGCAGCCCGAAGGTCCGGTCGAAGGTACCGAGGTACTGCTCAAAGGCGAACTTGCTTGTGCCATACGGGGAGACGGGACGCACCGGGTGGTCTTCGCCGGCTGGCACGATGTCGGGCTCGCCGTACAGCGCGCCGCCGGTGGAGCTGAAGATCACCTTGCGCACCGAGTTGTCGGTGCACGCTTTGAGCACGTTCAGGCCGCCGACGACGTTGACGTGGGCGTCGTAACCGGGGTCGGCAACCGACTTCGGCACCTCCGACTGCGCGGCGTGATGGTTGACTACTTCGGGTCTGAAGGAGGCGATCGCGGACCGGACCTGGCCGAGGTCCCTCACGTCCACGCGGTGCAGATGGGCGGCGGGATTGACGTTGTCCTCTCGCCCGGTGGCCAGGTTGTCGAGGACCGCCACCTCGTGTCCGGCGGCGACGTAGGCATCGACGACGTGAGAACCGATGAAACCCGCGCCGCCAGTGACGAGAATCTTCACCCGTCGTGACTCTACTAAATGTCGAAGTCGTCAAGGCCGCCATGTCCCCCGTGCCGGTGCGCTTCGTGCGCACAGTGCTCCTGGGCGCCGCCTCGGTCCCCGAGGTGGCGGCACGGCTGCCCGAGGCCGAGACCACGCTCGCCGTCCGGATCACCGACGACGGCGAGATGGAGCGGCTGAACCGAACCTACGCGGACGTCGCCCGGGCGACCGACGTCCTCTCCTTCGCGGGCACCGGCAGCCACCTGGGCGACATCGCGATCTCGTGGCCGGCCGTCGAGCGGCAGGCTTCGGCGCACGGCCACGACCCGAAGACGGAGCTCGCGCTGCTGGCTGTGCACGGCCTGCTGCACGTGCTCGGTTGGGACCACGCGACTGCCCGGGAGCGGACTGAGATGACCAGGCTCACCACCGAGGCCCTCAAGCGGTCGCGCATCACCCTCGCGCCGGGACGCCTCTAAACTCGAACCCGCTACATGGTCTGCGGCGCTCGCCGCGGGCCTTGCTGTGTCTGCGTGGATATGGAAGAAAGAAACGAGCGTCTGATCGTGGGCCTCGGCAACCCCGAGTCCGACTATGGCGACACACGCCACAACCTCGGCTTCGCGTGCGTGCGCGAGCTCGCCCGACGGTTGGACGCGAAGATCGACCGCAAGCGATGGCAGTCGCTGGTCGGACGCAGCGAGGCGCACCGTCTCTGGTTCGTGCTGCCGCAGACCTACATGAACCTCTCTGGGGAGGCGGTCGCAAAGGCGCTTAAGGACATCCGCCTGACGGCGCTGGACACATGGGTCGTCTACGACGAGCTCGACCTGCCGATGTGCCGGATGCGCATCCGCCGCGGTGGGTCGGGCGCTGGGCACAACGGCGTGCGCTCGCTCATCTCGGCGCTGGGCACCGACGAGTTCGTGCGGTTTCGAGTCGGCATCGGCAAGCCGGCACACAGGGGGTCGCAGGCGGGACGGCACTACGTGCTCGGACGCTTTACCAAAGCCGAAGCGGAGAGGCTGCCGCAGGTCATCACTGGCGTGGCGGACGCGCTGGAGCTGGCGCTCGAAGCGGGCCTCGAGCGGGCGATGGATCGCTACAACCGCTCCGGGGCACTCGGCTGCGAGGAGTTGCGATGACCGAGTTTTGGCGGTCGGTGATCGACGCCGATTCGCGGCTCGGAGAGTGGATCTCTCGCGGCCGCTCCGAGCTCGAGGTGGCACGTCTGCCGCGTGCGGCCTGGGCTGTCGTCGCCGGGTCGATCGCGCGCGCCGCCGCCGAGCTCGGCCGGCCGCTGCTCATCCTCATCCCCGGGCCGGAGCGCTTTGCGGACGAGCTCCGCCTCTGGCTGGGCGGCCGTCCGGCGACCCACGTCTTCGCCGAGGTCGGCGTCTCGTTTCTCGATCGACCGCCGGCTTTCGACGAGGCGGTGAACAAGCGTCTCGAGGCGTTGACTGCCCTCGCGTCGAACGAGGCCGGGGTGATCGTCTCCTCGCGGCGGGCGATGACCCGGCAGACCATCTCTCGCCGCGACCTCGTCGACACCACGGTCACCCTCGTGCCGGGCCACGGCCCAGATCCCGTGACCGTGGCGGGCAGGCTGATCGAGCTCGGCTACAGCCGCGAGCCGCTGGTCGAGGAGCGTGGCCAGTTCTCGCTGCGCGGCGGAATCCTCGACGTGTTTCCATCTGCCGAGGACGAGCCGGTACGCGCGGAGTGGGCCGGCGACGTGGTCGAGACGCTTCGCCTGTTCGATCCGGAGAACCAGCGGTCGGTGATGCCGGTCCGCGAGGCGACGATCCGCACGGGCCGTGAGCTGCTGGCGGGTGCGGAGCGTGGCGCCGCCGCGGTGGAACGACTCCGCCAGTCGGTCTCGCTCGACAGCCTGCGCGGCGATGTGCTCTCGGAGTGGGAGGACGACTTGACGCGCCTGGCGGCGGGCGCCGCCTTCGCCGGCATCGAGTTCTACGCTGCCTACCTGGAGCCCTCCCGGCCCTCACTGCTCGATCACCTGCCCGCGACGGCCATGGTGCTCGACTTCGAGCCCGCGCGCCAGCGCGTCGACGCGCGGACCCTGCTGGACGAGACCGCCATGCTCGCGGCGGCGGAAGCCGGGGGCGGCGAGCTTCCGCGGCAGTTCAAGCTGCCGACTGTCGATCGACCGGACGACTTCGGCGCCCGGCCTCGCCTGACCGTAGCCGCCGGCGAGGGATCGGGCGAGGCTCTCGACCTCGGCTGGTTCGAGGGTGAGCCGCTGGTGGGTCAGCCTCGGGCCCTGGCCGGGTATGCCGCCCGCGCCGACGGCGCCGCCATCGTCTTCGCGACCGAGCAAGACGAGCGCCTCCGGGCCTTGCTCGACGAAGCCGGCGTCGCTTCGGCGCTGACCGAGGTCGACCTCGACCTCGACCTGGAGCTGAAGTTCGGCCTGCAGCACGCCCCGGTCGACATCGGCTCGGGCTTCGCACACCCCGCGATCGGCTTTCACCTGTCGACGGACGCCGAGCTGTTCGGTCGTGTCCGCCGCCCCTCGCGCGGTGGTCGTGCAAGGACGCGGACCGAGGACCTCACCCGCGAGTTCACACTCGATTTCGCGCCGGAGGAGCTGGTCGTGCACGTCGACCACGGCATCGCGCGCTTCAAGGGCATGCGACTCATCGAGTCCGACGGCGCGCACCGCGAGTACCTCGAGCTCGAGTACGCGGAAGGTGATCGCCTGTTCGTCCCCGTCGAGAACCTCGACCGGGTGCAGAAATACCTGGGTGGTGAGGCCGCCCCGACGCTACACCGCCTGGGCACCTCGGACTGGACGCGGGCTCGCGGTCGGGCACGCAAGGTGGTCCAGGACGTCGCCGAGGAGCTGCTGAAGATCTACTCGATGCGCGAGGCGCGATCGGGCATCGCTTTTGCCCCGGACACCGCCTGGCAGGAGGAGCTCGAGGCGACGTTTCCTTATGAAGAGACGCCGGACCAGGTGGCCGCGCTGGCCGAGATCAAGGCCGATATGGAGTCGGACCGGCCGATGGATCGCCTGCTTTGCGGGGACGTCGGGTTCGGCAAGACGGAGCTCGCCCTGCGCGCGGCCTTCAAGGCAGCTATGAGCGGAAAGCAGGTCGCCTTGCTGGCGCCGACGACCGTGCTCGCACAGCAGCACTTCCACGTTTTCCGTGAGCGGCTGAAGAACTTCCCAGTCGTCGTCGAGATGCTCTCGCGGTTTGTCGACGACGACACGCAGGCGCGCACCGTCGAAGGCCTGAAGAGCGGACATGTCGACATCGTGGTCGGCACCCATCGCATCCTCCAACGCGACGTCCGTTTCAAGCGCCTCGGCCTCCTGATCGTCGACGAGGAGCACCGCTTCGGCGTCATGCAGAAGGAGCGACTCAAGAAGCTGCGCACGCAGCTCGACGTGTTGTCGCTGTCGGCCACGCCGATTCCGCGCACCCTGCACATGGCGGTCGGTGGGATCCGCGACATGAGCGTGATCCAGACCCCGCCCGAGGAGCGGCAGCCGATCAAGACCTACGTGACGGCTGACGACGACGAGCTCATCAAGGAGGCGATCAGCCGCGAGCTTCAACGCGGCGGCCAGGCTTACTTCGTCCACAACCGCGTGCGCACGATCCAGAAGGCGGCCGAGCGCGTTCGCAGGCTGATGCCCGAGGCCCGGCTGGCGATCGGCCACGGCCAGATGTCGGAGGACGAGCTGGCCTCGGTGATGGTGGACTTCGAGGCGGGCAAGTACGACGTGCTCGTTTGCACGACGATCATCGAGTCGGGCCTCGACATCCCGAACGTGAACACGATCCTTGTCGAGCGGTCCGACCGCTTCGGCCTGGCACAGCTCTATCAGCTGCGGGGCCGCGTCGGTCGCTCCGGACGGCGCGCCTACGCCTACTTCCTCTACGACCCGCGGCGGTCCCTGACCGAGCAGGCGGACAAGCGCCTCGATGTGATCTCGGGGCTGCACGAGCTCGGGCAGGGCTTCAAGATCGCTCTCCGCGACCTCGAGATCCGCGGCGCCGGCAACATGCTCGGCACGGAGCAGCATGGCGCGATCGCCGCGGTCGGTTTCGAGATGTACCTGCAGATGCTGCAGAGCGCGGTGACGAAGCTGCGTACGGGTTCGGAAGACACCGCGGTCGCGGATGTGCTCTCGACGGCGGAGATGAACCTGGACCTGCCGCTCGACCATTTCATCCCACGTTCGTACATCCGGGACGAGAAGCTGCGGCTCGGCGCCTATCGCCAGCTGGCCGGCGCCGAGGATGAGGAAGATCTCGACTCCATGCTGCGGTCGCTGAAGGACCGGTACGGCCCGGAGCCGGCGCAGCTCGACAACCTCGCTTACTCGTTGCGCGTCAAGCTGCGCGGCCAGCGCATGGGCCTGCGGGGCGTCATCGCCGAGGGACACGACATCGTGATCCGAGTCGATCCGCAGCGCCTGCTGGACGTCGACGAGCTGCAGCGAAGGATGGCGGGTCGCATCTCCGTCGGCCCGAACCGGATCAAGATGCGGCGGAAGGGCGAGGGCTGGCAGCAAGACCTGCTCACGCTGCTCGACGAGATGGCGTCGCTCTATGAGGCCGGGCGCAGCGCCGCGGTAATGTCTCGATGACACTCTGGTGAGCTCCAAGCCCTACTCCGACGGAATCGCGGCCATCTTCGAGGTCGTGCACACGCTGCGCGCGCCTGGTGGGTGTCCGTGGGACAGGGAGCAGACGCACGAGTCGCTGCGCCAGTACCTGCTCGAAGAGACCTACGAGCTGCTGGAGGCGATCGACAAGGGCGACGACGCGAAGATGAGGGAGGAGCTCGGCGACCTGCTGCTGCAGATCGCGATGCACGCCGAGATCGCGGCCGAGGCGGGACGCTTCGACGCGACACAGGTGTCTGAGGCGGTGGCCGCCAAGATGGTTAAGCGCCACCCCCACGTGTTCGGAGACCGCTCGGTCGCCAATGCGGACGAGGTCCTGCGCAACTGGGAGCACCAGAAGATCCACGAGGCGCGCGAGGCCGGGAGTGACGAGTCGGTCGTCGACCGCGTGCCGTCGACGCTGCCCGCTCTCGCCTGGGCGCTTGGTCTGCAGAAACGCGCGGCGCGGGTCGGTTTCGATTTCGCGTCGCCCTCCGCGGCTGCGGAGTCGGTGGCGGAGGAGGCGCGCGAGCTTGCGGAGGTGACCGACCGTGACCGCGCCTTCGAGGAGATGGGCGACCTGCTGTTCGGCATCGTCTCGCTCGCGCGCAACCTCAAGGTCAACCCCGAGGACGCCCTGCGTGTGGCCGGTCAGAGATTTCGTGCGCGGTTCGCGGCGGCGGAGTCCTCGCTGCGCAAAGAGGGCAAGACGTTCAGCGACCTGAGCGCCGACGAGATGCTCGAGCACTGGGAGAAAACCCGCTGACCCTCTGATATAGTCGGCGCGACTTACGCCCGTTCGTTTCCGCCAACGACGCAGCATGAGATACAGCAGCAAGCCCACCACCGCCGCGGGCACGCTCCGGGTGAGCGTCTTCGGTCTGCGCCAGACCATCGTCCTCATCGCGGCAGGCCTCGCGTTGATGTGGGCCGCGGTCGCCTTCGCGCAAGAGGCATACATCAGTCACAAGCTGCAGGAGCAGGTCTCGGAGCTGCGCCGGCAGAACGCCGAGATCGCCGTGCAGAACGCGGGCTATCGCAAGGACGTCGAGGCGCTGACCAACGGGACCGGAGATGAGGAGGAGGCGCGCTTGAACGGCTTTGCGAGGCCGAACGAGAGGATCTTCCTGGTCACCACGCCGAGCCCAAGCCCGCCACCGAGGTCACGCTAGCCCAAGGGCTCTCCCTCTCCCCGCAGGGGAGAGGGGCCGGAGGTGGAAGGTATACTTGAGCCGCGGAGTGGAGCAGCGGCAGCTCGTCGGGCTCATAACCCGAAGGTCGTCGGTTCGAATCCGACCTCCGCAACCATCCTGATCCCAAGCCCATGGGCGTGTCGTGCGCGCCGGAAGGACATGAACAAGAGAAAGCGTGTAGCCATCGACAAGCATCGGAAGAAGAAGCGCAAGCTCAAGGCGCGGGCTCAGGCCGCTCGCTAATCTTCGAAGCCCCACGAAAATCAGAGCCTGCGGCGTGATTTCGCGGGGGCCCCAGAATTGCATCGGCGGTGCCGTAGCTCAGGTGGTAGAGCGCGCGACTCATAATCGCGTTGTCGCTGGTTCGAGTCCAGCCGGCACCACCATGGTCGTATGACCGCGGACGAGATCCTCGATCGGGCGCGTGAGGGAAACTTCAGCGACGATCGGCAGGCCGTGGCGACTGCCGTGCGCGCGTTCGCTGAGGCCGGCAATGCCCGCGCCGCGCTCGAGCTCGTCGCTCGAGCCTGGCCGATCTGGTTGGCGAGCAGCGACGTGGAAGGCGGGAGCTCCGTCGCGGCCGACGCGCTGGATGTGTCGGATGGTTCCGATGTCGTGCCGTGGCGGGCGCGGGTACTTTATGCGGACGGCCTGTTCGCTTTTCGGGCAAGCGATATGGAGCGGTCTTTGCTGCGCAACGAGGAGGCGCTTCGGATCGCACGCCAGTCGGGCGACGCTCGCGGCGAGTGCGATGCCCTCACCGGCCTGGCGCGAGTCGCCTTGCGCGAGGGCAGGTACGACGACGTAGTCGAGCTTGCGCGCGAGGGGCGTAAGCGAGCCAGGGAGGCAGGCGACCCCGAGGCCGAGGAATCGCCTCTCCACCTGGAAGCGGCGGGTGTTCGGCTGCAGCAGGACTACGGCGCCGCGCGCGACCTCTACCTGGAGAGCCTGCGCAGGGCCGAGAGGTCAGGCACTGGCTTCCGCGCCACTGCTGAGCTGCACAACCTCGGCTGGGTGGAGCTCCACCTCGGCAACATCGAAGCGGCCGAGGAGCGATTTCGCCAACGGGACGCCATCGCGGGCGCGAATGCGTATTCCGATGCGTGGACCGAGCTGAACTGGGCCGCGGTGGCGGCGGCCCGCCGGAACTGGGGCGAAGCGCAAGAGCGCTTCGACCGCGGCAAGCGCGACATCGAAAAACTTGGCGTTGCCCTCGACCCCGACGACAAGCTCGAGCTGGATTGGCTGACGGGTCAGTTTGCGAGGCGCGCGTGAGGCTCGCCTCCGTTCCCGAGGGCCATGTCCTCGTCGCCGTTTCCGGCGGCCCGGACTCGACCGCGCTCCTGGTCGCCCTGCACGAATCCGGGCGCGACGTCGTCGCCGCGCATTACGACCACGCGCTTCGCGACGGCTCGGACGAGGTCGCGGACGAGGTCGCAGGGCTGTGTGCGCGACTCGGCGTGGCCCTGGTTGGCGAGCGGCGCGACGAACCTGTGCCAAAAGGCTCCCTGCAGGCTGCGGCCCGCAAGCTTCGGTATGCGTTCCTGGACCGCGCTCGCGTCCAGGCCGGCGCAGATGTCGTGGCCCTCGCACACACTGCGGACGATGTGGTCGAGGGCGTCATCCTGCACCTCCTGCGCGGGTGCGGCATCGCGGGCATCCGCGGGATGCCCGCGCGGCGCGGCAACTACGTCCGTCCTTTCTTGAATGTGTGGAGGCGCGAGGTCCGCGTCTTCCTCGAGCAGCGGGGCATCGTTGCTCACGAAGACCCGGCGAACGTGGACCTTCGGTTCGCCCGCGCACGCGTGCGGCATCTCATCCTGCCCGCGCTCGAACGCGACCGGCCCGGGATCACGAGTCGCTTCCACGCCGCCGCGGTGGTCGCCGCGCGTCTCCAGGAGGCGGCCGAAACAGCGCCCACGGCGGTCGAGGCGTTGAAGCGGCTTTATGCGGCGGCGGGCGGCCCGGAGCCAGGCCTTTCGAGGAGGCACCTCGAGGCGATGCTCCGGCTGACGGGGCCGGGCCGGGGCGGAAGGGGCGTCGATCTTCCCGGCCGGCTCCGTTTCCGTATCGTGGGGGGCCTCATGCAGGTGGTGCGCGAGCGGCCCGTCACGCCCCAGACGCCAGGACTGGAGGTGAAGACGTGCGCCGGCTGCGACGACCGGGACGCGGCTCATCTCCGCCCAGGGCTGCAGTTGCGCGTCGGGTTCCGCGCCCCGGGCCTCAGGATGCGCCCGTTGGGTGGCCGGGGGACGCGCAAGCTCCAGGACCTGTTCGTGGATGCACGCGTGCCCCGCGAAGACCGCGACGGATGGCCGCTTGTGTTTGCGGGCGACAGGCTGGCCTGGGTGCCAGGCGTTGCCGTCGACGCGGACCTGGCCGGCCGCCAAGGCGAGATGAGCACGCACGTCGCGGTCACGCCTATGCCGGCGAATTCGGCCCGAAAACTTGTTAGGCTAGAAAATCCGAACAGCCCCCTAGGAGATCTGAGTTAGTGAGTCGTTTCCCCCGCTCCAGCCTTTTTTACTTCGCTTTGGTCGTCATCTTGGGCCTGATCTTCTGGTTCACGTGGAGCTCGATCCAGAACAGCCAGACTGGCAGTGACTGGAACTTCACGCAGATGATGAACGAGGCTGCAGCGGGCCACGTGAGCGTGGTCGACATCAGCGGCACCGACGGTGTCGTCACCGCCAGCGACGGGCGTAAGCACAACGTCGTCCTTCCCGACTGCTCCGGCGAGTGCAAGTACATGGACGACCTGCGCGCCGCGGGCGTGACGGTGAAGTTCGAGAAGAGCCAGACCGGCAGCTACCTGATCAGCGTGCTGCTGCCGAACATCATCCTGGTGATCCTGATCGCCGCTTTCATGTGGTGGGTGCTGCGGCAGACCCAGAGCGGCAACAACCAGGCGATCTCATTCGGCCGCTCGCGCGCGCGGCTGATCGCGGGCGACAAGCCGGCGATCACCTTCGCCGACGTTGCCGGTGTGGACGAGGCCAAGCAAGAGCTCACGGAGATCGTCGAATTCCTCAAATATCCAGAGAAGTTCGTCGCCCTGGGCGCCCGCATCCCCAAGGGTGTGCTGCTCGTCGGCCCTCCGGGCACCGGCAAGACGCTGCTCAGCAAGGCCGTGGCCGGCGAGGCGGGCGTTCCGTTCTTCTCGATCTCAGGCTCGGAGTTCGTGGAGATGTTCGTCGGGGTCGGCGCCAGCCGCGTCCGCGACCTCTTCGACCAGGCCAAGAAGAACTCGCCCTGCATCGTGTTCGTGGACGAGATCGACGCCGTCGGCCGCCAGCGTGGCGCCGGGCTGGGCGGCGGTCACGACGAGCGTGAGCAGACACTGAACCAGCTGCTCGTCGAGATGGACGGCTTCGACACCAACACCCACGTGATCGTGATCGCGGCCACCAACCGGCCGGACGTCCTCGACCCCGCGCTGCTCCGGCCGGGCCGTTTCGACCGCCACGTGACCCTCGACCGCCCAGACATCAAGGGCCGTCGCTCGATCCTCGACGTGCACGCTCGCAACAAGCCACTCGACTCCACGGTCGACCTGGACGTGCTGGCTCGGCAGACGCCCGGTTTCAGCGGCGCCGACCTGGCGAACCTGATCAACGAGGCGGCGATCCTCGCCGCCCGTGCCAACAAGAAGGTCATCGGCATGGACGAGCTCGAGGAGGCGATCGCGCGCGTGATCGCCGGGCCGGAGCGCAAGAGCCGCCGCATCTCGGAAAAGGAGAAAGAGGTCATCGCCTACCACGAGACGGGCCACGCGCTCGTCATGAAGGCGCTGCCGCACACCGACCCCGTGCACAAGGTCTCGATAATCTCCCGCGGCATGGCGCTCGGCTGGACGCTGAGCCTGCCCCAGGAGGACAAGTACCTCATCTCGCGTGACGAGCTGATGGACCAGATCGCCGGCATCATGGGCGGGCGCGTTGCCGAGGAGATCGTCTTCGGGGACATCACCTCTGGTGCAGAGAACGACATCCAGCGGGCGACCCAGATGGCGCGCCGCATGGTCACCCAGTGGGGCATGTCGGAGAAGGTCGGCACCGTGACGATGGGCCACAAAGAGGAGCTGGTGTTCCTCGGCCGTGACCTTGGTGAGCAGCGCACCTACTCCGAGGAGGTGGCCGCGGTCATCGACGAGGAGATCCGCAGCATCATCAACCACGGCTACCAGACGGCGAAGACGATCCTGACCAGGCAACGCGCGAAGATGGACGCGGTGGTCGAGCGGCTCAAGGAAGTGGAGACCATCGACGGCAAAGAGCTCGACGACATACTTGCCCGCGAGGAGCCTGAAGCTCCCGCCGCGGCCAGCTCCTCGGCTTCCTAGCACGCCCGAAGAGCTGACCGTCGCGGGTCGAGGCAACCTCGGCCGCAGCCTCGCCCGTGCGCTCCACGCGCGCCTCGTACCTGCGCGCGCCGGCTTTCGCCTGCCGCGCCGAGGCCTGCTCTTCCTGGCGGTGCCCGACGCAGCGGTGGGAGAGATGGCGGCGCGAGTCGCGCTCATGGGACCGCCCGCGCACCTCGCCATCGTGCACCTGAGCGGCGCCCTCGGGCTGGACGCGCTGGAGGAGCTGAGCGACAACCCGCGGGGCTCGTTTCACCCGCTGCAGTCGTTCCCCGCGCCCCGGGATCCGTCGGCCTTCCGCGGCATCGTCGTCGCGGTCGATGCCACCACCCCGGCCCTGCGCCGCCGCCTGGCCAGGCTCGCCAGGGAGCTCGGCGCGCGCCCCAAGCACGTCGGCGACGGGCAGCGGGTGCGCTACCACGCGGCAGCGGTTTTCGCGTCCAACTTCGTCGACGTCGTGATCGCCGAAGCCGTGCGTCTTCTGGAGGAGATCGGCTGGTCGGAGGACGAGGCCACCCGGGCCCTGCTTCCCCTGGTCGACGGGGCGGTGGCCAACATCCGCAAGCGGGGGACTGTGGGGGCGCTCACGGGGCCCATCCGCAGGGGCGACGCCCAGACGGTGAGCCGTCACCTCGAGGCGGTGGACAACCCCGACCTTTATCGTATGCTCGGCCTGGTCGCGCTCGAGCTCGCGCAAGAGGCGGGACTCGAACCGGCGGCGGCCGAGCGGACCAAAAGGGCGCTGACCCGAGATGTGGCAGCGACCCGAAGGAGCACTCGCAGATGACCACTGTGCTGGACGTTCAGCGGTTCAAGGACGAGGGCAGGCGCTTCGCCATGCTCACCGCCTACGACTTCCTGAGCGCGAGGATCCTCGACGAATCCGGGATTCCCATCCTGCTCGTGGGCGACAGCCTCGGGATGGTGATGCTCGGGCACCCGACCACGCTCCCCGTGACGCTCGAAGACATGCTGCACCACGCCAAGGCCGTCTCCCGCGGAGCGCGGCAGGCGCTGCTGGTCGGCGATATGCCGTTCATGTCGTACCAGGCGTCGATGGAGCAGGCGATCACCAGCGCTGGTCGCTTCGTGCAGGAGGCCGGCATGCACGCGGTGAAGCTCGAAGGCGGCGGCCGCGTGATCGAGATCACCAAACGCCTGACCGAGATCGGGATCCCGGTGATGGGGCATCTCGGGCTGACCCCGCAGTTCGTCCACCAGATGGGCGGCTTCAAGGTCCAGGGCAAGACGGACAAGCAGGCCGCGCAGATCGCGGCCGACGCGGTGGCGCTCCAGGAGGCTGGCGCGTTCAGCCTCGTCCTCGAGGGTGTGCCGAGCAAGCTCGCGGCACAGATCACGCACACGCTGCGCATTCCCACGATCGGCATCGGCGCCGGTCCGGCCACGGACGGCCAGGTCCTCGTGCTGCACGACATGCTCGGCCTCACCACAGGCAAGGCGCCGAAGTTCGTCAAGCGCTACGCCAACCTGGCCGAGGAGATCGCGCGCGCGGCGACCGCCTACGCCGAAGACGTTCGCTCGGGGAAGTTCCCAGGGCCCGAGCACGAGTACACCGCCAACGGATCCGCCCCCGCCAAGGACAGGGAAGAGGTCCGGTACGGAGTACCCCGCGACCACGGCGCGGGGACCCCATAGAGGTAGTCGAGCACACCGGCGCGATGCTCGACGCGTCACGCCGGTGGCGTCGCGACGGCAAGTCGATCGGCCTGGTGCCCACCATGGGCGCGCTCCACGCCGGCCACATGCGGCTGGTCGAGGCGGCGCGGGGGGAAAACGATGTCGTGGTCGTGAGCCTCTTCGTGAACCCCATCCAGTTCGGGCCGAACGAAGACCTCGATCGCTATCCGCGTGACTGGGAGCGGGACTCGAGACTGCTTCGGGATGCCGAGGTGGACGCCATCTACCGCCCGGCGGCCGAGGAGATGTACCCGCCGGACGCGAGCACCCGTGTCCACGTCGGCGGCGTCGCGGAGGGGCTCGAGGGAGCTGCCCGGCCCGGCCACTTCGAGGGCGTGGCCACCGTGGTGACCAAGCTGCTCGTCGCGGTCGAGCCGGACCGCGCCTACTTCGGGCAGAAGGACGCTCAGCAGGTCGCGGTGGTCAAGCGTCTGGCGCGCGACCTCGATCTCGGCGTCGACATCAGAGTCGTGCCGACGGT
>WNFV01006601.1_pt1:2500-13671 | contig 13671 bp, 6 predicted proteins | sample 5400101 | NCBI WGS metagenome assembly WNFV01 (sample SAMN13153361, study PRJNA577476) | soil metagenome | isolation source: 115 cm soil or saprolite under grassland replicate 1 | place: USA:California | collected 2016-06-15 | reverse complement strand
AGAGGGTCCTCGAACAGCCCCGAAAACAGCTCCGCGTACATCTGCGCGATGCGCTCCGGCGTCCGCAAGAGCCCCTCGCGCCCCCCGTCCTCGCCGATGGCGTCAATGATCTCGCGCACCGCGCTGACGATGCGCTCCTGGTCGATTCCGGCGGCTGGGGCTCTCATGCGATGCGATCTCTCGTTGGGGCGTGCGGATGATTATTGTAGCAGAGGCGTGGGTATTAGCATGCGGGGCTTGTTTTGCAGAATTGGGGTTGGTGTTCGCCGCAACGGCCCCCTGCGCGGGACAGGGGGAGAAGATGGCCCGCGCGGGAAGTTCGTGCCGCGAAAAAGCTGTGCGTACTCGCTGCGGTGTGTTGTCTAAAGCTCACGCCGCGGTTTGAATGCCGCTTGAATGGGCGGATTCGATGCCTGAAATCCGTCCTCGTTATGGCCTAAGAGGGCTCGTATGGCTGGGCTTTGACCGATTCGTTCTCCAGATCGTCCGCCATCAGACGAAGACACCTGGAACAGAACTCATGTCCCCACTCATACCCGACTGATGCGACAGGCTGATCGGGTCGGTCACAGATATTACAGCTTAGACCAGTGACCTTGAGGTACGGTACAACCGCCATCAGAACGTTGGGCATATTCTTCCTCCCGTCCTTCACCCGAGATGAACCCCGGTGTTTGTAGCTAGACATCGTCGTCCCCAGTTGCCTTTGCGATCGCCGTTGCCAGAAATGCAAGAACCGCAATTAGCCGCCGCTCGACTGCGAACTAGCTTAGTCGCTCCTTCTTGAGATAGAGCCGACAAACGTTGTTGGGCGGGACGCGGAACTTCGTCCCGTGATTTCGCAGCCCTCTGCTGCCCGCTTTGGCCTCGCGCACATCGAAGTCGATGGCTATCGTGCCGACGACCATCTCTAGGATGAGCAAGGTTAGATGCATGTTCTCGAACAGATCAGCCATCGTGAATCGCACTTTGCGCCCATCCTTCTCACCCATGACTAACATTAGGCGGCGCAGCTTGCCGCCCGCGACATTCAGCAGAGTGTCATGCGTCCACGTCGGTATCAACCCATTGCCCTTCAGCGGCCGGACGACGACGTTTCCAGCGTCGTCTTTGACGATGAACCTGTCGGATCGGCCGGCAATTGTGTGCCGGAAACTCAGCCGCCCTTTCGAGTCTTTCCAGCCCCATCGACTGACCATGTAGCGCATGATGCCTTCGGGCGTTGGCTCTTTGTGGAACAACGTTATCAGGTTCGTGCGCGGCGTGTAATACTTGACTTCCCAGCCAATCAAGTCGGCTATGTCCTGATTGCCCGTCTTTAAGCCGATACAGTCTTCTAGGAAGTTGCCGGGGCCGCCGGTGCCGTTATAGCGGGCCAAGTTCGGCATCTCCAGCCAGCCCTCGTCGATGATGAGCCGCATGCGGGCGAACAATTCCTTCTTTGTCGTCGGGACTGGCAGGGCCGCGAAGTCGGTCACTTTTTCCTAAAGAGCTCTCTATGGGCGAGGATGCGTTGCCAGGCGAGGCTGCAGTATTCCTTGGAAATATCGATACCTATCCAATGCCGCCCCAAAGCTTCTGCCGCTATGGCAGTGGTCCCGGACCCGAGCAACGGGTCACACACGACCTGGGCGGTTGTTGACTGTATGCACCGCTGAGCCAATTCCAGCGGGAAAGGGGCCGGATGAGGATTGTTAAGCTCCTGCGGAATCTCCCATACATCGCCTAGCGAGTTGGCCTTCGGCGCGAGCTTAAAGCCAGGTTTGCAGATCAGGTAGATGACTTCATACGTCGGCAGGAAATATCCGGGGTTGAAATTTATTCCGCCGTTGCGTTTCCAGATGATGATTTGGCGGACCGGGAAGCCCTCAACTATCTCATGGCGGTCCTGCAAGAGCCCACCCTGGACGCGCCATTTGTGGTTGTAGAAGATCGCGCCGTCGGGCCTCAAGATTCGATACATCGCCGCTAGGCACTGCCGCTGCCACTTCACGTATTCGTCATAGGGCATATCGTCTGAGTGGTCGCTGTAGCCCTCTAGGAGCGCGGCGCTCTCCCACTTCCCGCCGCGCCCGTCTTTGAGGCCGTTGCCGGTGCTGTTGCGCAAGTTGTAAGGCGGCGACGTAACGCAGAGCCCAACCGACTCTGCGGGCATCTTGTTCATAAGCTCAACAGCGTCCCCGCAATGAATCTTGCTGAGCCACTCTGCTATCAGGTCGTGCCGAATTTGCTCGACGTCGGCGCTTAGCATTTCGTTCATCTCTGTGGAGACGTTGGGTGACTTTTCGCCCATCAACTTGCCTGCCGGCTATAGCAGTGCTGGCAAAGCTTCCCGAGCTTTACGCCGATGGTGCTCACGCCGCTGCTGATATGTTCCGCCCAGTATTCGGTTCGAGGCGGGATCGATCCGCCGCATCCATCACACGACCAGAGCTTTCGCGCCTTCGCTAATTTCCACCGGCGGAGCGCGTCATACTTGCTCATGGATCGCTAAGGCGAATATACCCTTTAACGTCTGCGGCTGTCTATGGTCTTCGGCGAAAGGGCCTCGATGCAAGAATACGCCACCAAACGCGGGTAAGGAAATGGGCCAATGGCATTATCTCAAAGCCGCGCTGGTGGTCCCTTTGATTCTTAGTCAGCTGGTGATTTACGAGTGACATTTCCCTCTTGGAGATCGCTTCTCGTTTCGGTTAGCCTATGGGCGGAAGGAGGATGATGTGGTGGCGGAGGAACGCGGGAGCCGCAGCGCAGACCCAGACCGCGGGACGGCGGATCAGCCACAACCGCGAAAACACCTTTTTTGCCAAACGAATTCGCGTTCAGCGCGCGGTAAATCCAGGGAGGAAGATGATGGTGGCGGAAGACCACAGGAGCCGAAAGCGCAGACCCAAACCGCGTGACGGCGCACCAGCCACTACCGCGAAAACACCCTTTTTGCAAAACGAATTCAGTGCTCAATGCTCGCGGTAACCACAAGGAGAATGATGAGGTGGCGGCGAAACAGCGGGAGGGCTACGCCAGCGTTGCTTCGGTGCCGTTGGTGAGGGACGATCTCGCGCCTGAGGGGCGGGCCGCTGTGCGGACGCCAGGAGGCAGCCGCTCTAGGGCGGGGCTGTGCGCCTCCTTACAGCAGGTCGAACAGGACCGGCGGCTGCTCCAGCATCGTGAGCAGCAAGAGCGGTCCGGCCAGCCAGCGGAACAAACGGAGGATCCATTCGAGAACCATCACCGTACGCCTCCTTTACCCGGCGGAGTCGCGCGCCTCTCCCCCGTCACAGTTAAGCGACGCGGGCACCGGTAGCGCCAGAGTCTTTTGGCGTTGTTTTGTGGAAAGCCGGCGGTGCGTTTGTGGAATCCTCGCTAGGTGCAGCCGGACGCTTCGACAAGCTCAGCACGAACGGATACGGGTCCGTTTGTGGAAGGCTCGCCAGAGGCCACCGGATGCTTCGACAAGCTCAGCACGAACGGATACGGGTCCGTTTGTGGAAGGCTCGCCAGAGGCCACCGGATCCTTCGGCGTGGTCGCTCCGCTCGGTCCTTTCGAGGGCCCAGGACGAGCGGAAGGGGGCGTCGTTCGACAGCGAGAAGCGGAGGAACCGCGGGCGGGCGCTGTTCACACCCCACCCCACCGCCAGATTCCTTCGCGGAGGGGCGGGATTTCCGCGCACGGGCACGGTCGGCGCTCAGAATGACAGAAGGAGGAGCCGCATTCGTCCCAGGCTCGCGGTGTTTGTTTACGCCAGGGCGGGTTCGGTGACGTTGGTGAGGACGATCTCGTCGTTCTGGACGTCGATCTTGATGGTGTCACCGGAGGCGAAGCGCTCTTCGAGGAGGGCCTCCGAGAGGCGGTCCTCGACCTCGTTCTGGATGACGCGACGCAGGGGGCGGGCACCGAAGACGACGTCGTAGCCCTTCTCGCCGATCCAGTCGAGCGCCTCCGGCGTCATTTCGAGGGTCACGCCCTTGGCGGTGAGCTGGCGCTCGATGTTCTTCATCTCGTTCTCGACGATCTCGCGGATGTGTTCCTTGGTCAGCGCGTGGAAGACGATGGTCGCGTCCAGCCGGTTGAGGAACTCGGGCCGGAAGACGTTCTTCATCGCGTTGAGGACTTTCTCCTTCATCTTATCGTGCTGCGCGGCCTCCGCCTTCGAGTCCTCCGTCTTGATGGAGAAGCCGAGGGCGGTCTCCTTGCGGATGAGGTCCGAGCCGACGTTTGACGTCATGATGAGGATGGTGTTGCGGAAGTCCACACGGCGGCCCTTGGCGTCGGTTAGGTGGCCATCGTCGAACACCTGGAGGAGCATGTTGAAGACCTCCGGGTGCGCCTTCTCGATCTCGTCGAGCAAGATGAGGCAGTAGGACTTGCGGCGCACGGTATCGGTGAGCTGGCCGGCGTCGTCGTAGCCGACGTAGCCGGGTGGGGCGCCGATGAGGCGGGAGACGTTGTGCTTCTCCATGAACTCGGACATGTCGAGCTTGATCATGTTCTCTTCTGAGCCGAACATGAACTCGGCGAGGATGCGGGCGAGGTAGGTCTTGCCGACGCCGGTGGGGCCGAGGAACATGAAGACGCCGATGGGGCGTCGCGGGTCCTTGAGTCCGGCGCGGGCGCGGCGGACGGCCTTGGCGATGTTGTGGATCGCCTCGTCCTGGCCGACGACCCTCTCGTGAAGGGCGTCTTCCATGTGCAGGAGGCGCTGGGACTCTTCTGAGGCGATGCGCGTGACGGGGATGCCCGTCCACATGGCGACGACCTCAGAGATGTCTTCGGCGTTAACTTCCGGCTTGTGCTCTTCGCGCTCCTCTTTCCAGTCTCCCTCCATGCCCTCGAGCTTGTCCTGGAGCTTGACCTCGCGGTCGCGTAGCTCGGCGGCGCGCTCGTACTGCTGGGCGGCGATCGCTTCTTCCTTCTCGCGGCGCAGGCTGTCGAGCCCCTTGCTGGCCTCCTGGTAAGAGGGGGGAGCGTAGGAGCGCTTGATGCGCACGCGGGAGGCGGCCTCGTCGACGAGGTCGATCGCCTTGTCGGGCAGGAAACGGTCGGGGACGTAGCGGGACGCGAGCTCGGCGGCCGCGTCGAGAGCGCCGTCGGATATCGTCAGGCCATGGTGCTCTTCGTAGCGAGCTCTGACGCCTTTGAGGATGAGGATCGTCTCTTCGACCGTGGGTTCGTTGACCATGATCGGCTGAAGACGGCGTTCGAGGGCGGCGTCCTTTTCGATGTGCTTGCGATAGTCGTCCAACGTGGTGGCGCCGACGCACTGTAGCTCGCCGCGCGCCAGGGATGGCTTGAGGATGTTAGCGGCGTCCACCGCGCCTTCAGCGGCCCCGGCGCCCACCAGCATATGCATCTCATCGATGAAGAGGATGCAGTTGCCGGCACCCTTGAGCTCTTCGATGACTTTCTTCAGGCGCTCCTCGAACTCACCGCGGTACTTGGTGCCCGCGACGAGTGAGCCGATGTCGAGCGTGACGAGGCGGCGGTTGAGGAGCATCTCCGGGACTTCGCTACGAATGATGCGCTGGGCAAGCGCCTCAACGATGGCAGTCTTGCCGACACCGGGTTCGCCGATAAGAACAGGGTTGTTCTTGGTGCGGCGGGAGAGGATCTGCACGACGCGCTCGATCTCCTTCTCGCGGCCGATGACGGGGTCGAGCTTGTTGGCGCGGGCGGCGGCTGTGAGGTCGATGCCGAGCTGGTCGACGGTTGGCGTGCGTGTGGCGGAACGGCCGCCCGGGGCGGCGCCCTGCGGCATGCTCTGAGAGAGGATACGCGTGACTTCGGCACGGACTTTGTCGAGGCTGACGCCCAGGCTCTCCAGGACGCCCGCAGCGATGCCTTCGCCTTCGCGGACGAGGCCGAGGAGCAGGTGCTCCGTGCCGATGTAGTGGTGGCCGAGGCGGCGGGCCTCATCTACGGCGAGCTCGATGACCTTCTTGGCGCGGGGGGTGAGGCCGATTTCGCCCATAACAGCGCGGTCTCCGCGGCCGATGATGAACTCGACGGCGGAGCGGACCTTGTTGAGTTCGACGCCCAGGTTGGCGAGGACTTTGGCGGCGACGCCTTCACCCTCGCGCACGAGGCCGAGGAGGAGGTGTTCAGTGCCTATGTAGTTGTGGTTGAAGCGGAGGGCTTCCTCCTGGGCAAGTGTCAGGACGCGCCGGGCTCTCTCGGTGAACTTGTCGAATCTGTCGGCCATCTCTCAGTTCCCGCCCTCTAGCCTGAATCCTCTGCTATTGTATTCAACGCTGCGGACGCTTCATCCGTTACACCGGAACCGGCGTTTTCAACATCGGTAACAGCATCTTCACCGACATCCGCTGATGCCTCTTCCACAGCCTCTCCTTCCGACTGTAACTCTATCTCATCTCCGGGTTCCGGCGCTGTGTTTGGTGTCACTTCTGTCTCGGCTTCCGCCGCCTCCACTTCTTCCTGGATGTCGCCTTCGGCTTCGGACACGGCTACTTCGGTTTCGACCTCGGCCGTGACCGCGGGTTCGGGTTCCTCGGCGATTGCGTCTGCTTCCGCCGCGCCTTCGGCTTCCGGTTGAGCTTCGGCCTCCACTATGGATTCGGATTCTGCCTCGGATCCGGATTCCTCCTCGGCCTCTGGGGCAAGCTCTTCCAGGGCTTCGGCCTCGAGCTCGGATTCAGACTCCGGCTCAGGCTCGGATTCGGGCTCAACTGCTGCTTCTTCTGCCGGCACCTCGATCTCGAGAGCGGATGCGTCTTCAGGCGCGGCCTCGGGGGCTTGCGCGCCGTCCTCGGAGGTGAAGGCGTCCGGCTCCGCCTCGGGCTCGGTCTCGCGCGTCGGCGGGGCGACGACGCCCAGCCGGTCCAGAGCATCCTGAGGAGCAGCGAGCACGTTGCCGGACTCGCTGAACGACCAGCCGTCCTCCTCGGCCTTATCGCGCGCCTGGCGGAGGCTGAGGCCGAGGCGGTGGCGGTCGTACTCGATGCGGACGATCTTGACGGGTACAACGTCGCCTTCGTCTACGACTTCTCGTGGGTGGTTTATGCGGCGGTCCACGAGCTCTGAGATGTGAATAAGGCCCTCAATCGGCCCTTCCAGGCGGACGAAGGCGCCGAACGGCGCCAGCTTGGTCACCTGGCCGGGGACGATCTGCCCTTCGCGGTAGTTGGCGACGATCTCTTCCCAGCGTTCGGGCTGGGCGCGGCGCACGCTGAGCGCGATCTTCTTGCTCTCGTTGTCGATTTTGAGGACGTAGACGGAGACTTCATCGCCGACCCGGAACAGCTCGTGCGGGGATTTGGGCGTGCGCTCCCACGATAGCTCGGAGAGATGCACGAGGCCATCGGCACCACCGATATCCACGAAGATGCCGAAGTCCCGGATGCTGGTAATGGTCCCGGCCTTGACATCGCCTTCTTCAAGCTCCAGAAGGAGCCGCTCTTTTTCGGCGGCGCGCCTCTCCTGCACGGCCGCGCGCTCTGAGAGAATGGCTCGATTGCGACGGCGGTTGAGTTCGATTACCTTGAGCGTGATCGTCTTGCCCACCCACTGGGAGAGAGCGTTCTGGGTGTTTTCCGGCGATCCACGATCGGGGCCGCTGACAAGCTGCGAGAGCGGCACGAAGGCGTTGACGCCTTCCACGTTGACGAGCAAGCCGCCCTTATTGCTGCCGGTAATGTAGGCCTCGAACGCCTCGTTGCGGTCCAGGTAGTCCTGAAGGACGCGCCAGCCACGCTCGCCGCGGGCCCGGTCCAGGGAAAGGATAATCTGCCCTTCAGGGGACTCAGGTTGGACTATGAAGACGAGAACGGTATCGCCGATGTGCAGCTTCGAGGAACCTTCTGGCTGAAGGCAGTGCATCTCATGGGGCGGGACAACGCCCTCAGACTTGGCTCCTATGTCAACGAGAATGCCGTCTCGATCGGTGCCGACGACCACCCCTTCGATGATCTCCCCGCGGCGCAGCTCGGGGTAAGCGGCGGTCTCTGCTTCCAGGAGGGCCGCCATGGAATTCTCTTCCCTGGGGGTCCCTGCCTGCGGCTCTTCAGATGTCAATAGATGATACCTCCGATCGAAATGGGCGTGAGGGCCTGCCAGCAGGCCGGGGCGCCTCGTGCTCATTATAGCAGACGGTGCGTGGGGAGAGGGGAAACTGAGGCTGGACGTCAGAGGCGCGAAGTGGGCGGTAAGAGGTGGAGGCTAGGAGGTAGGAGGTGAGAAGTTAGAGGTGCGGGGTCGCGAGGGCGAGGCAGAGGCCGCACGGTATCACGAGCCGGAGATCCATCGCCCCTCCAACCCGCTCGTCGCCCGCCGGCCTCGGCTCGGGATGACAAGACGAGATGGCCGGACGTTGGCTAGGGGGAAAGAGAAAAGCTCCCGGCAGCGGCCTATTTTCCACACCCGGTTACCCGGGCAGTATCGTGGGCGCTGAGGCGTTTCACTTCCGTGTTCGGGATGGGAACGGGTGGGTCCACCTCGCTCTGGCCACCAGGAGCGTTCTTTAGTTGTGAGTTGCGAGTTATGAGTTGTGAGTAGGGGCGGACGTACGTCCGCCCCTACTTTCAGGGTCTTGGTAGCGGGGGTGGGACTCGAACCCACGACCTCCGGGTTATGAGCCCGGCGAGCTGCCGCTGCTCCACCCCGCGGCGGGTAGCGGATAGAGAGTATACCTGAAAGAGAACGTTGTGGGGGTAATGGAATGGTGGTCAAGCCCTCGGTCATTAGTACGGCTCAGCTGAATCCGTTACCGGACTTACACATGCCGCCTATCAAGCGGGTAGTCTTCCCGCGACCTTACTCCTTGCGGATGGGAGACCTCATCTTGAGGAGGGTTTCGCGCTTAGATGCTTTCAGCGCTTATCCCGTCCGGACATAGCTACCGGGCTTTCTGCTCCTGGCGGAACAACCCGCACACCAGAGGTCCGTCCACCCCAGTCCTCTCGTACTAGGGGCAGCTCCTCGCAAGTCTCCTGCGCCCACTGCGGATAGAGACCGAACTGTCTCACGACGTTCTGAACCCAGCTCGCGTGCCGCTTTAATGGGCGAACAGCCCAACCCTTGGGACCTACTCCAGCCCCAGGATGCGACGAGCCGACATCGAGGTGCCAAACCTCCCCGTCGCTGTGAACGCTTGGGAGAGATCAGCCTGTTATCCCCGGGGTAGCTTTTATCCGTTAATCCACGGCCCTTCCACACGGAACCGTAGGGTCACTTTGCCCGACTTTCGTCCCTGTTCGGCTTGTAGGCCTCACAGTCAAGCCCCCTTATACCAATGCGCTCGACGGCTGATTTCCATCCAGCCTGAGGGGACCTTTGGGCGCCTCCGTTACCTTTTGGGAGGCGACCGCCCCAGTCAAACTGCCCACCAGGCGCTGTCTCCCGAATAATCGGGGTTAGGAGGAAGACTTGGGAAGAGTGGTATTTCAAGGTTGGCTCCCTCCGATCCAGAGACCGGAGTTCGCAGCCTCCCACCTATCCTACGCATCCCAGGCCCGCCTTCAACGCCAAGCTACAGTAAAGCTCCACGGGGTCTTTTTGTCCTGCAGCGGGTAACCAGCATCTTCACTGGTCCTGCAATTTCGCCGAGCCCCCCGTCGAGACAGTGCCCAACTCGTGACACCTTTCGTGCGGGTCGGAACTTACCCGACAAGGAATTTCGCTACCTTAGGACCGTTATAGTTACGGCCGCCGTTCACCGGGGCTTCGGTTTGGGCCTCATCAGCCCTCCCCTTAACCTTCCGGCACCGGGCAGGTGTCAGCCCCTATACCTCAGCTTTCGCTTTGGCAGAGACCTGTGTTTTTGTTAAACAGTCGTTTGGGCCGCTTCGCTGCGACCCCCGTCCGCTCCTGGAGCGAGTCCGCTCACGGACAGGGGCACCTCTTCTCCCGAAGTTACGAGGCCAAATTGCCGAGTTCCTTGACGGGGGGTCACTCGACCACCTGAGGGCGCTAACCCCAGCCTACCTGTGTCGGATTGCGGTACGGGCGTCCATGTAACTGGACGGCGAGGCTTTTCTGGCCAGCGTGGGCTTGGCTGAGTTGCTTTGACCGAAGTCTCTACTGCCCCTCGGTCCCTCAGCTTGACCCGGGAAGGGATTTGCCTCTTCCCGGACGCCTACAGACCAAGGACGGACCATGTCCAATGGGCCCGCTCAGCCTACCCTCCTGGGTCCCCCCTCCGTCTCGTAACGCCACACAGACGGGGACGGAATAATAACCGTCTGTCCATCGGCATCGGCTTTACGCCTTATCCTTAGGCCCGCCTAACCCTACGCGGACGATCCTTCCGTAGGAAACCTTAGGCATTCGGTGGGCGAGATTCTCACTCGCCTTTTGCTACTCATGCCGGCATTCTCACTTCCGTCCGCTCCACCTCGCCTTACGGCGGGACTTCACAGCTGGACGGAACGCTCCCCTACCCCCCGACTTGCGTCGGGGCCATGGCTTCGGTGGTGCGCTTGAGCCCCGTTAAATTTTCGGCGCGGGATGGCATCGACCAGTGAGCTGTTACGCACTCTTTAAAGGGTGGCTGCTTCTGAGCCAACCTCCTGGCTGTCTGGGCTGTCCCACATCCTTTCCCACTTAGCGCACACTTGGGGACCTTAGCCGGTGGTCTGGGTTGTTTCCCTTTCGTCCGTGAAGTTTATCCCCCACGGGCTCACTCCCAGGCTTATCTTCTGGCATTCGTGGTTTGATTGGGTTTGGTAAGCGTTTTGCCCCCTAGCCCATTCAGTGCCCTACCTCCAGAAGACGGTTCCTGAGGCTGCACCTAAATGCATTTCGGGGAGAACCAGCTATCTCCGAGTTCGATTGGCATTTCACCTCTACCCACAGCTCATCCAGTGTCTTTGCACCGACAAATGGTTCGGGCCTTCACTCCGATATTATCGGAGCTTCACCCTGGCCATGGGTAGCTCACCCGGTTTCGGGTCAAATCCCAGCGACTTTCCCTTGCAGGAGGCGCCCTATTCGGACTCGCTTTCGCTATGGCTCCGCAAGCTTCCTTGCTTAACCAGGCCACTGAGATTCACTCGCCGGCTCATTCTTCAATAGGCACGCCGTCATCCTTCCGAGGAAGAACTCCGACGGTTTGTAGGCACACGGTTTCAGGAACTTTTAACTCCCCTTCCGGGGTGCTTTTTCACCTTTCCCTCACGGTACTGCTGCACTATCGGTCACTGGGGGTGTTTAGCCTTGG
>WNFV01006600.1_pt1 | contig 13671 bp, 12 predicted proteins | sample 5400101 | NCBI WGS metagenome assembly WNFV01 (sample SAMN13153361, study PRJNA577476) | soil metagenome | isolation source: 115 cm soil or saprolite under grassland replicate 1 | place: USA:California | collected 2016-06-15 | reverse complement strand
GCGGGCGGGAGAGTTCGCCTTCACGTATTTCCGCGTCTCCCACTCCGTGCCCGATTCGGCGGCGATCCTGATCGAAGCCGGGGGCCTGCGGATCTTCCACTCGGGGGACTTCAAGCTCGACCCCGATCCACCCGACGGCGAAACGACCGATCACGAGGGGATCGCGGCGGCCGCCGGCGAAGGCGTGGATCTGGCGCTGGTGGATTCAACCAACGCCGAGCGGCCCGGCCGGGCCCTCTCGGAGAGATTGGCCGGCGAAGGGCTCGCCGCCGTCTTCGCCGGGGCGCCGCGCCGGATCATTCTCACGACCTTCTCGAGCCACGTGGCGCGCATCTCTCAGGCCGTCGAGTCCGCGACTCGTCTGCGCCGCCGAGTGACGCTGCTCGGACGCAGCATGCGGACGGTGGCCGAGATCGCCCAGCGTCTGCGCCGTCTTTCGTTCCCCTCCGGAATCCTCGTGCCGCCGCTCGAGCTGTCCGGTTGTCCGCCCGAGCAGCTTCTCTGCCTCACGTCCGGAAGCCAGGGTGAGCCCTTTTCGGCGCTCTACCGGCTCGCGCTGGACGAGCACGCGGACTTGGTACTCGGCGCCGAAGACCTCGTGATTTTTTCCTCGCGCACGATTCCGGGCCACGAACGCTCGGTCAATCGCGTGACGGATCACCTGGTCCGGCGAGGAGCGCGCGTGATCCGCGAGGCGGATCCGCCGATCCACGTCTCCGGGCACGCTCATCGGGACGACATCGCCGACTGGCTGCGTCTGACTCGCCCGAAGGCGGTGATGCCGGTTCATGGCGAGCGCCGCATGCTCGCGGCCGCGGCCGAGATCGCGCAGGAGGCCGGCGTCGTGCGGGACCGCATCGCATTGCTGGACAACGGCGACCGCTTGACTCTCGGCCCTTCGCGATTCGAAATCGAGCCAGGCGCCGCGCCGGCGGGGCGCGTCTATTTCGACTCCCGGCCGGAGCTCGTCGAGCCTTCGGTCGTGCGCGACCGGCGGCAGCTCGCCGAAGAAGGATTCGTGGTGGTCTTCGTGCCGCCCGACGCGCGCTCGGGCGAGATCACCGTGGTCTCTCGAGGCGTGGCCACCGCCGAGGCCGACATCGCCGTCGAAGTTCGCAAGGCAGGCCGCGCGGTGCTCGCGCGCGCCACACCCGAGGAGCGAAACGATCCCGAGTGGCTCCGCGCCGAGATCGCGCTCGCCGCCAAACGCGTGTGCCGCCGGTCCTTCGACATCCGACCGGTCATCGTGCCGGTGATCGTCTGAGACCGGGTTTCAGGTTCCAGGTTACAGGTTCCAGGCACGAGACTGGAGGCGCAGATCTGAAATCGGTCTTCTCGCGTAGCCAGACATCCTCTCTGTCCGGTCAACGGCTCCCCGGTTGGTTCATCCGCCGCGCTTGCAGGACGCCGAGGCGGATGACGCCGTAGACGACGACGCAGCAGAGGAAGTCGAGAGCGAGCCCGGCATCGAAGCGCCAGGGTTGGTGCCGGAGCGACGGCGCGAGGTCGGGGTACAGAACCAGGAAGTAGATCGCGTTGCCGGCGAGGATCGCCGCGGTGTACTCGATCCATCTTCGAGGGGTCATGCCCGGGAATGCCACGGAGGCATTCTGCCGTCGGGGCGGAGGCAGGACAACAAGAAGTCGATGACAGGCGTTACAGCGCGAAATAGATCTTCTTGTGGAAAAGGCTGTTCTCGTGGTCGATCAGGAAGACTTCGAGGCCGGGCGTGTCGGCCAGGAAGAGTCGCGGCCGGTGAGTCCCCTCGGGCAGATCGAACACGAGCGTCGTCGAGTAGGACTCGCCCGGACGCAGCTCGCGCGAGAGCGGCGTGGAGGGGTTCCCGCGCTGCCGCTCGAGTGCCGCCATCCCCGCCGGCGACGGCCCGTGGGAATGACCGGACTCGTCCACGACGAAGACTTCGCGCGGGTTGGGAGTCAGGGGCGCATTTCCGCGGAACGAGGCGATCGTGTCCGGGTCGAACCAGGTCTGGATGGAAACGATGCAACGCGTCGCGTTTGCGAGTGGCTTCGTCGCGACTTCCTCCAGCGAGTAGGCCACGTGGCAATCCATCTCGCAGAAGTACTTCCGGTCCCCCTTGCGAAGAACCTGCTCCCGGCTCACGAGTGAGACCGCAACCAGAACGGCGAAGTAGAGAGCCCCGCCGCCGAGTGAGGCCAGGGAGAGCCCTCGGGCGAGCCGGCGCCTGCCGAGGCCGAGCGTCACCAGCGCCGCGAGCAGGGCCGTCAAGAGGAAGAACCCCGTCCCCAGGAATGCCAGGACCACCAGGGCGGACGGGAGGTGAGGCGTGAAATAACTTTGCGGCATAAAGTGAATCTCCAAATTTTTTTCGAGGCTATCTTCCGCGCGCGCCACGCACCAGGGCTTCGAGGTGATTGACGTAGCGCTCGAAAGCCCTTCGTCCCGCGGCCGTCAGGCGGTACTCGGTCCTGGGCATGCGGCCGGCGAAAGACTTCGCGCAGGCGACATACCCCGCGTCTTCGAGCCTGCGCGCATGGACCGAGAGGTTCCCGTCGCTTGTCCCGAGCATCGCCTTCAATTCGTTGAAGGAAAGCGACTGGGTGGCGGCCAGGGCCGACACGATGGCCAGACGCATCCTCTCGTGGATCACCTGATCCAGTTCCCGCAGCGCGCGCCGCCGGGGAGCTTGCGAATCCATCGGCGCTCGTTCAGCGCCTCTTCGGGCCTCGGACTTCGGACTCCGGACCGCCACGTCAGCCTCCGTACCGTCTCGCGATCAGAACGCCGAAGACGATCTGGAGGCCGCCGAAGCCGGCTGCGAGAAAGGCGGTCCCCCAGGAAGGCGGGCTGAAGAGAGAGATCGCCCCGAGCAGCATGAAACCCACGCCCATGACCGGTACGATTCGGACGGAGAATGCCCCACCGGTGACGACCGCGGTTCCGTAGAGAAGGAGCCAGATCCCCGGGAGGACCTGCGTCTGTCCCGCGCGCTGCAGGGCCAGCGTCACGAGGGCGCCCGCGGCAAGCGGGGGAGAGAGAGTCAGGAGGAAGCGGCGCGCCGGTCCAGCGAAGAGAGGGATCCTGGCCCTGCGGGCCTTGCCGGTGATCGCCCAGAGGCCGATCGCCAGCGCGAGAAACGCCTCCGCGAGCCAGATTCCGAGCCACTCGTCGGCCGTGCGCGCCCTCGCGGAAAGGGCCGCCGCGGCCAGGGCGCTCACTCCCATCGCGACGCCTCCCCGGCCCGGCACGGCCGTGAACGAGGAGGCGCGTTCCATCGTCTCGCGAATGAACCGGAGGTTTTCGATGGCGCGGCTCTCGAGAGCCGGCGGCTGCGAGACAGCCTTCAAGGGGGGCTCCATGGCTCTCTCAGGTTAGCCGTCATGCTTAAGCCGTGTCAAGTACTCTTTGTTACAAAGGTAACCCGGGCTCCAGTTCGAAAAGCGCGCCCTGCTGGCCCGGCCGCTGGTAGGATTTCTCGCCCTCATTTTCGCCGGTGCGTTCCTGGTTGAAGCCGAGACGGCGGCACTCGAGGTCGAAGAGGCTCCGGATCGCTTCCCAGCGCGGGCCGACCCCGTGCATCCGCAGGCCGAACTCCGACTCGTTCAACTTTCCACCGCGCGTCTGCCGGATCGCATTCCAGACCTTAGGAGCGCGGTCTGGAAATGCCTGCTCCAGTCTCTCCCGGAAGACGGGCAGGGTCTGTCCTGCCAGACGCACCAGGCTCAGGAAGGCGCTCCTCGCGCCGCAGGCTCTGGCGCGCTCCAGAATCGCGCAGATCTGGCCGTCGTTCAAACCGGGGATCAGCGGCGCGATGGCCACTCCTGTTCCGATGCCGGCCTCGGAGAGCAGGCGCAGCGTCTCGAACCTCTGCGACGGAAGGCTCGCGTTGGGCTCGATCGCCCGCGACATCGCGTCGTCGGAGAAGGGAACGCTCAGGGAGACGGAAACCGATGTCTCGCGGGCCATCCGGGCCAGGAGGTCCACGTCGCGCCGGACGAGCGCTCCCTTGGTGATGATGGCGACGGGGTTGCGGAACTCGGCGCAAACCTCGAGACACCGGCGCGTCAGCTCGTACACTGCCTCGAGCGGCTGGTAGCAGTCCGTGTTTCCGGAGAAGATGATCACCTCTCCTTTCCATGACCTTCGCGAGATCTCCCTCCGCAGCAGCTGCGGCGCATTGATCTTGACGACGATCTTCCTGTCGAAGTCCGTGCCCGCGCCAAATCCCAGGTACTCGTGGCTCGTCCGCGCAAAGCAGTAAGAGCAGGCATGAAAGCAGCCCCTATAAGGATTCAGGCTCCACCGGAAACCGACGTCCGGGCTTTCGTTTTCGGCGAGGATCGAGCGGGGCTCTTCTTCGAAGACCTCGAGCTTTGCTTCCGAGGGCTCGCCGATCCACTCGACGTACGTCGATTCCCAGGGGTTTGGGGGGTTGGAGACGGGCTTGATCATGGGCGTAAATATAGCGTAAGTGGTTTGGGACAAGGGGCAGGGACCGACGGGGCGCGCGGCCACAAGGGCCACCCCGCGTTTACGAGGGCGAGCGCTGGGGAGACGACTGGCCGGGGATGGGGGAGGCTGGCTTGGTTTTAGCGCAGACCGACGGCCTCCCGTACCAGGCGCATGGTTTCCTGGGCTTCGGTACGTGCCCTCTCGGCGCCTTTTCGCAAGGCGGCCTCGACGACGGAGGGGTGGTTCTCCAGCTCCTTGCGGCGCGCCCGGGCCGGCGCGAAATGCGCGTCGATCTTCTGGATCAGCATCTTCTTGACCTCGCCGTAGCCGAGACCTCCCGCGCGGTAGCGGGCGGCAAGGGTTTTCCTCTCGTCGCCGTCCGCGAAGAGGCTGGAGAGGGCGAACAGGCTGTCCTTCTCCGGATCCTTGGGGGCCTCGACCGGGGTCGAATCGGTCACGATCCGCATGACCGAGTCTTTCAGGGCTTTTCCCTCGGCGAAGATCTCGATGGTGTTGCCGTAAGACTTGCTCATTTTTTTGCCGTCCGTCCCGGGCACGGTCGGCGCGCGGTCCAGGCGCCACTCGGGCAGGGGGAAGACCTTGCCATAGACTCCGTTGAAGGAACCCGCCATGTCCCGGGTCATCTCGATGTGCTGGACCTGGTCCTGTCCGACGGGGACGAGGTTCGACCGGTAGATCAGGATGTCCGCGGCCATCAGCACGGGGTAGTTGAAGAGGCCCGCGCTCGGCGTGATCCCGCGGGCGAGCTTGTCCTTGTAGGAGTGTGCCCGCTCGAGGAGCCCGACGCCGGTGACGGTCGAAAGAATCCAGGCGAGCTCCGTCACTTCCGGAACGTCCGACTGCCGGAAGAAGGAGGCCTTCTCCGGATCGAGGCCGAGAGCCAGGTAGTCCAGGGCCACTGCGCGAACGTTCTCGGCAAGCTGCCGGCGGTCCTGGATGGTCGTCAGCGCGTGGTAATCCGCGATAAAGAAGAAGCACTCTCCCTCGTCCTGGAGCGCGATGTGTTGTCGGATCGCTCCGAAATAGTTGCCCAGGTGCAGCTTTCCCGAGGGCTGCACGCCCGACAGAATGCGGGGACGGCGCGGACTCATGGAGGAGGCATTCTATTTAGGATTGGTGATTTGCGATTGGCGATTTGTGATCAGGGCTGTAGAGTGCCCGGCGAGACAAGGAGGAGAGATGAGGACGACCCTCCTGGCCATGGCGCTCGCATTCTCAACCTCGGTTTTTCCCCCTGCCGAGCAGGCGCGGCAGCCTAAGGCGGCGCCGCAGGCGACGCCTTCGCCGGGCGCGGACCATCATGACCGCCAGCCGCAGGACATCTTTCGGGTCAAGCCTCTCTCGGGCAACGTCTACGGGCTTTACGGGCGCGGAGGAAACGTCGGCTTCTTCGTCGGCCCCGAGGCCGTGCTGGTCGTGGATTCGGAGTTCAAGGACATCGCCCCCGGCATCGTCGCCGAGATCAAGAAGGTGTCGGACAGGCCCATCAAGTTTCTCTTGAACACGCACCACCACGGAGACCACGTGGGAGGAAACGAGGTCTTCAAACAGTTCGCAATGATCGTGGCGCACGACAACGTGAGGAAGCGGATGCTCTCCTCTCCCGCCGACATCCTGCGCGATTACCCTCCGCGCCTGGAGGCGGCAAAGAAAGCCGGGAACGACCAGATGGCGAAGTTCCTGGCCGATCAGATCGAATGGGCGAAGAAGGTGAAGGTCGAGGAGATCGCCGCTCCCATCATGACCTTTGATTCGGAGCTGCGGATCCACATGGGGGACGAGACGATCCAGGTCTGGCACCTGCCACCGGCGCACACCGACGGTGACAGCGTCGTCTATTTCGAGAAGGCGAAAGTCCTCCACATGGGAGACGATTTCTTCAACAAGGTGATCCCTTTCATCGACATCCAGGGAGGCGGCTCGGTCAGGGGCTACCTGACGTCTCTCGACAGGGTGATGGCGCGCGTTCCGCCCGACGCGGTGATCATCCCCGGCCACGGCGAGGTCTCGGACCTCTCGGGCCTCAAGGCCTTCCGGCAGTACATCGTGGATCTGATGGACGCTGCTCAGAAGGCCAAGGCGGCCGGCAAGTCTAAGGAGGACTTCGTCAAGGAAGTGGATCTTCCGGCGTACAAGGGCTTCGAGGGATATCCGGACCGCTTCCGGGGCAATGCCGGCGCCGCCTACGACGAAGCGACCCCAAGCTGAACCCGCTGAAGATCTCCGTCCTGCTCATTTTCTCGGTTGTTCCCTTAGCGCCGTGGGGATGGGGCTTTGCCCCGCCGGCCTGTCTTCGTCAGGTCTCGTTGGAACGCAACGACTTCATGAGGGCGTCGATCCTCTTCCGTAAGTCGTCGCGCGTCTCGACGAAACGCTGGTAACGGACGGCGGGGTCCGGCTCGAAAGAGGGGTCCTCGATCGACCAATGCTCGATCCGTTTCGCGTTGGGCCAGGTCGGGCAGTCCTGCGCGGCCGAGTCGCAGACGGTCACGACCACGTCGAACTTCGTGTCGCGGAACTCCCCGGCGGACTTGGAGCGCGCTCCGGAAATGTCGGCGCCGAGCTCCGCGATGACGTCCACGGCCAGCGAATGAACGCCGAACGCCGGCCGCGAACCGGCCGAGACGGTATCGACGGCGTCTCCGTGATCCAGCCGCGCCAGCGCCTCCGCCATCTGGCTGCGCGCCGCGTTGCCGGTACACAGGAAAAGAATCTTCTTCTTGGTCGGTTGCATCGGGCAGAGTTTAAGATTCCAGATTCCAAGTGTAAGCACCCTCCGATCCTCCCTTCAAGGTCCACCTGGAATCTGGAATGTGGAATCCGGAATCCTTTCTATTCGGCGGATTTGGCACGATAATGAGTAAGATTGGCGCAAGAAGGCTTTTGGCGCGGTCGGATCGCAAGCGAAGCCCTGGGGGTCCTTCTCATCCTCGTCGGCGTTCTGACGGCCCTCTCGCTTCTCTCGCACGACCCTCGCGATCCCAACCTCTTCTCGATCACGGCGGGAGGGGAAGCCGCCTCTCCGAATAACTGGATCGGCGGCTTTGGCGCCTCTCTCTCGGCCGCGCTCTACGCTCTGGTGGGTTTCGCGGCCTGGGGTGTCCCGGTGCTGCTGCTCGTCTGGGCATGGCGGATGTTCCGGCAGCGGCCCGTCGAAAGCCCCGCGACCAAGGCGGCTGGGTTCGTCCTTCTCTTCGTTTCCGTCCCCGCTCTGCTCTCGCTCGGGCTCGGGCGGCGTCCGCTCTTCGGCGAGGAAGCGGAGGCGGGAGGCGTTGTCGGCCGCGCGATCGCTGAGGCCGCGCGCGGGCGTCTCGGGACCACGGGCGCGGCGCTCGCCGCGGCCGCGCTTCTGCTGATCGCGGTCCCGCTTTCCACGCAGGTCTCGCTCGCGGACGTCTTCGCCGGGCTGCGCATTCGGCTCGCCGGCCTGTTGGGCAGGATCACGGTTGGATGGGTTCGCAGGCGCGATCGCCGGACCAAGGAGCGGCTCCGGCGGGCGGTCGTGGCCAAACATCTCGAGAAGGCGCGCCGCGAGCCGGTGACTCTGGGCGAGATCCCTTTCGTCTCCGACGAGGGCGCGGCGCAGCTACGGGAAGTGCCGGGCGAGGGCAAGTTCTCCATCAAGAAGACAACCGCGCCCCCGCCCGCGAACGCCGCGGCGGCGGTTCCCGCGCGAACGGGTAAGAAGGAACCCCAGCGGAGCTTGCCTTTTCAGGGGCTCGATGGGTACCCCTATCCCGACGCTTCCCTGCTGGACAAGCGCGACGCCACGGGCGCCGTGGACCGGAAGGTTTTGGCGGAGACGGGCAAGGCGATTGCCGCCAAGTGCGGGGAGTTCGGCGTCGAGGGAGAGATCATCGAGTATCACCCGGGCCCCGTCGTCACGACCTACGAGTTCCGCCCGGCCGCGGGGATCAAGGTGAACCAGGTCATGAGCCTCTCGGAGGACCTGGCGCTGGCTCTCTCGGCGGAGTCGATCCGCATCGAGAGGCTACCGGGCCGCGCGAGCGTGGGCATTGAAGTCCCAAACCCGGGCGGCGGCGAGATCATTTCGCTGCGCGACGTCCTCGAGTCGGAGAAGTTCCGGAGTTCTCCTTCTCTCCTGACCCTCGCCCTCGGCAAGGACATTCATGGCGAGCCCGTGGTCAATGACCTTCGCAGCATGCCGCATCTCCTGATTGCCGGAACGACGGGCTCAGGGAAGAGCGTCAGCATCAACGCCCTCCTCACCTCGATCCTCTTCAAGGCGCGCCCCGACCAGGTCAAGCTGATCCTGATCGATCCGAAGATGGTGGAGCTGGAGGTCTACGAGCATCTTCCGCATCTGATCACGCCCATCATCATCGATCCGAAGAAGGCGGCCAACGCGCTGAAATGGGCCGTCGGCGTCATGGAAGACCGCTTCCAGACCCTCTCCGACGTCGGGCAGGTCCGGAATGCCGAGCAATACAACGCCGCGATCCGGGACCCCGAGATCGTCAAGCGGGTCAGGGCCGATCATCCTGACGATCCGGAGTTGAAGCTCGACCCGATGCCGCTCATCGTGATCGTGATCGACGAGCTGGCCGACCTGATGATGACCGCGCCCAAGGAAGTCGAAGAAGCGGTCGTCCGCCTCGCGCAGAAGGCGCGCGCGGTCGGCATCCACCTGGTCGTCGCGACGCAGCGGCCTTCCGTGGACGTCTTGACCGGCGTTATCAAGGCCAATCTGCCCGCCCGAATCGCTTTCAAGGTCTCTTCCAAGATCGATTCCCGCGTGATCCTGGACGGCAACGGGGCCGAGCGGCTGCTCGGTCGCGGCGACATGCTCTTCCTGGCCCCCGGAACCTCGCGATTGAAGCGCGTGCACGGGGCTTTCGTCTCGATCCAGGAGACGGCGCGCCTTGTCAAGTTCCTTCGCCAGCAAGGCAAGCCGCAGTACGACGACGGGATCACGAAGGAGCAGGTCGACATCGCGCAGCGCGACGACGCGGGGGACGAGATGGACCCGCTCTACGATGAGGCGGCGCGGCTGGTCGTCAAGGAGAAGATGGCCTCGATCTCCTTCCTGCAGCGCCGCATGGGCGTGGGTTTCTCGCGGGCAGGGAAGCTGATCGATCTGATGTCGCGCGACGGCCTGCTGGGCCCGCCGCGAGGCTCGAAGCCGCGCGAGGTTCTGGTCTCCGAAGACTACTTCGAGGAAGTGGACCGCCAGCCTCGCTGAGCCGGGCCGTCCTCCCTGCTGAAGCGATTCCGCTTCGCCCCCGCCTAGAATGGGCGCATGCCCCTGCGCGCCGTGTTTTTCGGGACCCCGGAGTTCGCGCTCCCGTCTCTGACCGCGATGCTCGAGGCGGGTTTGGAAGTGCCGCTCATCCTGACGCAGCCCGACCGGCCCGTGGGGCGCCACGCAACGCCGCGCCCGTCTCCCGTCGCACTGCTGGCGGAGTCTCGCGGAATCCCGGTCGCGAAGCCCGAGCGGCTGCGCGGCAACCGGGAGATCCTCGAACGCATCCTTCAAGTCGCGCCGGACGCGGGCGTCGTCGTGGCTTACGGGAAGCTCCTGCCGACCGCCCTGCTCGAGGTGCCCCGCCTTTCCTTCGTCAACGTGCACGCCTCGCTCCTGCCGAAGTACCGCGGAGCCTCGCCGGTCCAGGCGGCCATCCTCGCCGGCGACCGGGAGACCGGTGTGGTCACGATGAAGATCGTTGAAGAGCTGGACGCGGGACCGATCTACCTCGAACGGCGCGTTCCGATGGGCGAGAGAGAGGACGCCGGATCGCTTTCGGGCCGGCTCGCCGTCGCCGGAGCGCGGATCCTGATCGAGACTCTTCGAGGCCTCGAGGCCGGAACGATCCAGGCCAGGCCACAGACAGGGGAGCCATCCTTCTGCCGGCCGATCCGCCGCGAGCAGGGCAAAGTGGACTGGACGCTGCCCGCCACCGCGCTCGAGAGACAACTGCGCGCCTACACGCCCTGGCCGGGACTCTACACGTTCCGCGGAAATGAGCGGATCAAGATCGTCAGCGCCGGCCCCGGCCCCGGCGGCCGCAAGGAGACGCCCGGGACGTTCTGGACCGAGAGAGGGAAGCTTCTTGCCGCGGCGGGGGAGGGCACCTCGCTCGAGCTTGGCGTCCTTCAGCGGGCGGGCCGAAAGCCCGTCAGCGGCGCGGACTTCGCGCTTGGGGTCAAGATCCCGGGACGCTTCGGTCCGGCAGTCAGCGCCCACGGTTCCTGATGCGTTCCATTCTCTCCGCGCGCGTCCGGGCCGTCGAGGTCCTGAGGGAAGTCTTCGAGCGCGGCGGCCGCGCGACGGCGTTGCTGGCGGAGAAATCGCGTGATCTCTCGCCCGAAGACGGTCATCTCCTGCGCGAGGTCGCGCTCGGGGTCTTGCGCAACCGGGCGAAACTCGACGCCGAGCTTTCCGCCGTTTCCCGCGTGCCGCTGTCGCGGCTGACGCCGGGGTTGCGCGAGATCCTGGAAGTCGCGCTCTACCAGATCCGCAACCTGGACCGCGTTCCATCCTACGCGGCCGTGGACGAAGCCGTCGCGCACGCCAGGAGGACCGGCGGAACCGGCGCCGCCGGTCTGGTCAACGCCGTCCTGCGCAACCTCCTCCGGATCCCTCTCCCTCTCCCCTCGGAAAAGGGCCGGGGTGAGGGAAAAACAAGGGCCCCGGACCTCGCTCGCGAGTTCTCTCACCCCGAGTTCCTCGTCGCCCGCTGGCTCACCCGCTTCGGCGAGACGGCGACACGCCGGATTCTCGCTGCCGACAACTCCCCCTCGGGCCTCGATCTGATGACGAACTCGCGCAAGACGGATCGCGATTCTCTCGCGTCCGCGCTCGCCGCCGAGGGCGTGGCCACCGAGCCCTCGCCGCTTTCTCCGCTCGCCCTGACAGTCGTCTCGGGAAACCCTTTTCGGTCCTCCCTCTTCACCGCCGGCCACTTCACCGTTGCCGACGTTGCGTCGCAGGCCCTGCCTTTGCTTCTTCCACCCGGCGACACGCTGGTGGATCTCGCGGCGGCGCCCGGAGGAAAGTCTTTCTCGGCGATTCTCCACGGGCGCTTTCGACGGGCCTTTGCGTTCGACCGCTCCGTGTCGAGGCTCAATCTGGTCCTGGAAAACCGCCAACGCCTCGGTATCCCCGCGATCGTTCCCGCCGCGGGCGACATTCTGGCACCGCCTCTGCCGGCCGGCCGCTTCGACCGCGTCCTCTTCGACGCGCCGTGCAGCGGTACGGGCACGCTTCGCAAGAACCCGGAGATCCGCTATCGCGTGACACCGGAGGCGATCGATCGGCTCGGCCGCGCGCAGGAAGAGGGCCTTCTTGCCGGGGCGGCACTTCTCGCGCCCGGAGGCCTTCTCCTCTATTCGACCTGCAGCCTCGAGGAAGAAGAGAACGATCGCGTCGTCGAGCGTGTCCTCGCCCGGGACTCCGGGCTCGAGCCGGCTCCCATGGACGCCGGCGAGAGCCTGCATCCTTTCGTTTCCGACAATCGTTTCCGGATCTTCCCCGCGCAAGCCAACGACGGATTCACCGCCCACCTGCTCCGGCGCAGCTCGTCGGGTTAGCCGCTAGAATGCCCGCCATTCGATGAGCGCCCCCAACCCGGTCCCGATGCTCGACCTGACCCGGTACGGCGAGGAATTGAAGCGCGAGATCGCGCGGCGCGTGGAGGAGGTCTTCGCGACGGGACGCTTCGTGATGGGGCCCGCCAACGAGGCGTTCGAGAAGGCCTTCGCCGAAGAGATCGGCGCCGCCCATGCGGTCGGCGTTTCTTCCGGGACCGACGCCCTGCTCGTCTCCCTGATGGCGCTCGGCGTGGGACCGGGAGACGAGGTGATCACGAGCCCGTTCACTTTTTTCGCGTCGGCCGGTGAGATCGCGCGGTTGAATGCCCGGCCCGTCTTCGTGGACATCGAGCCCGAGACCTTCAACATGGACCCGAACCACCTCGAGGCCGCGATCACCGGGCGAACGAAGGCGATTGAACCGATTCATCTGTACGGGCAGTGCGCCGACATGAGCCCGATTCTGGAAATCGCCGGACGTCATGGGCTGCCCGTGATCGAAGACGCGTGCCAGGCGATCGGCGCGACCGACGGGGAGCGGCCCGCGGGGACGATGGGGCGGATGAGCGCCTTCTCCTTCTATCCCACGAAGAACCTGGGGGGCGCGGGAGACGGCGGTGCCGTCACCACAAACGACGCCTCGACGGCGCAACTCCTGCGCGGCCTGCGGCTGCACGGCGAGACCTCGCGCTACCGCCACTCGCGGATCGGCGGCAATTTTCGCATGGACGCGGTGCAGGCCGCCGTGCTCCTCGCGAAGCTGCCGCGTCTGAAGTCCTGGAACGAGCGGCGGCGGGCGATCGCGGCCCGCTATGGAGAACTTCTTTCGGATGCCGTTCGAGCGGAGAAGATCACTCTGCCCGTCGAGGCTCATGGAAAGCGGCACGTCTATCACCAGTACGTCGTCCGGGTGCCCGACCGCGACGCCGTTCGCTCGCGACTGTCGGAGAGGGGCATCGCGACGGCGGTCTTCTATCCGGTCCCGCTCCATCTCCAGGAATGCTTCGCCGGGCTGGGATACCGGGAAGGCTCTTTCCCGCAAGCCGAGAAGGCCTCCAGAGAAGTGCTTGCCCTGCCGATCTTCGCCGAGATGACCGATGTCGAGGTGGAGCGCGTCGCCGAGGCTCTGCGGAAGACCCTTCCTTAGTCTCGTCCCGTTCGGCGAGGCATTCTTCTCGTTTCAAATCACCCGCAATTGCGGATTGTGAGCTCTGGATTGCGAGTCTCGAAGGCAAGGGAATGGATATTAAGTCATTTACCTGCAAATGATTAGGGAGTCTCAAGGCTCCGGGGCCAGGTACTAGCACTCGATTGAGAGGAGTGCTAGTATTCGGGGGCTCGAAACATCCACGGGGGATGAGTACGGGCAACTCGATTGACAGACGCAGAGGAGGAGAGGAATGAAGATTCGACCGCTATATGACCGGATTCTGGTGAAGAGACTCGAGCCCCAGGAGATCAAGAAGGGGGGCATCATCATCCCCGATACCGCCAAGGAGAAACCGATGGAGGCCGAAGTCGTCGCCGTCGGCAAGGGGAAAGTCAACGAAGAGGGGAAGCAGTTCCCGCTCGATGTGAAGAAGGGTGACCGCATCCTCATCGGCAAGTACGCCGGCACCGAGATCAAGATCGACGACGTAGAGCACCTGATCCTCCGGGAAGAGG
>WNFV01006597.1_pt1 | contig 13675 bp, 12 predicted proteins | sample 5400101 | NCBI WGS metagenome assembly WNFV01 (sample SAMN13153361, study PRJNA577476) | soil metagenome | isolation source: 115 cm soil or saprolite under grassland replicate 1 | place: USA:California | collected 2016-06-15 | reverse complement strand
GCCGCTGATCGCCGAATACCTCGGCGTGCGGCTGCCGCAGCCGATCAACCGTGTCTATGTCGTAGATCGGCGCGAGTGGCTAGAGGCGAACTTTAATTCGTTCGAGGTGCTGTTCGCGCCGGTCGAGGAGCTGTACGCACGGGTCGGGGCGCGCCAGGGCAGCCTGGGAGCGTCACTTGGACAGATCAACAGCACGCTGATCGGCGCGCAGATGGGCGTGCTGCTGGGCTTCCTGGCGCGGCGCGTCCTCGGCCAATACGACCTGAGCCTGCTCTCGCCCGACCCGCAAGTGCGCGGCTCGCTCTACTTCGTCGAGCCGAACATCTCCCGCGTTCAGACGCAGCTTGGCCTCAGCGATGAGGATTTCCGTCTATGGATCGCGCTGCATGAATGTACACACGTCTTCGAGTTCGAGGCCTATCCGTGGGTGCGCCCGTACTTCAACGACCTGCTGCGCCAGTTCCTCGGCCAGGTCTCGGATCAGCTCGAGTCGCTCGGCGTCGGGCTGCCACAGCTGCTCGGCCGGCTCGTCGGCGGGCGATCGTCGGGGCGGCACTGGATCGAGCGCATGCTCACGCCCGAGCAGCAGCGTATCTTCGACCGGCTCCAGGCGCTGATGTCGCTCGTCGAGGGCTACTCGAACCATATCATGAATGCGATCGGCGGGCGGCTGCTGCCGAGCTTCGAGCAGATCGAGCACCGTGTCCAGCAGCGCCAGCAGAACCGGCCGCTGATCGAGGAGCTGTTCAACCGTATCACCGGTATGGATCTGAAGCTGGCGCAGTACCAGCAGGGCGAGGCGTTCGTCAACGCCGTCGCGGACGCGCGCGGCGTCGCCTTCGTCAACCGCGTCTGGGATCGTCCCGAGAACCTGCCAACGATGGCCGAGATCCGCGAACCGCAGCGCTGGATTGCGCGAATGGGCGCGTAGCGTCGCAAACCGAGAACCGAGAACCGCCGTTTCAGAGTTCGGTTCTCGGTTCTCGGTTCTCGGTTCTTTCGAGTCTTGACATCCTGGAACAAACGTACTATTCTAGGCCCAGATGCAGCCTTCTAGGTGAGGGAACGTCATGGGCCTTGATCTTTCGGCGCTTAGCCGCCAGGTGCGCGCGATGAGCGGCTCGCTGGCGACCGAGGCGAGCGACAAGCAGCAGCGGCAGACGCTGGCCTTGGGGCGCTACCTGGAGGAGTCCGGCGCCTATGAGTCCTGGGCGCACGCGGCAGATATGAGCCGCGAGACGTCGGCCTGGCTGCTGGCCCGCCCGGTCGAGCCGCTCAACGCCATCCACGATTTGCCGCCGCGCCCACCCGACTACGCGCTGGTCGCGACCGACGGCTCGCAGATCGATGTCGAGCGGCATGGCATGGCCGCCTGCTATGTGATCAACATCGGGCGCGTGTTCCTGCGCTACGGCGCGCACCCTTCCGCCCGGCTCTCCTCGCGCCCCGCGCTCTACTACCGCGACGAAGACCTCTACCTCTCCGACGGCGTCCGGCGCATCGCCGTCGAGGGCAACTACCTGAGCGCCCGGCGCGACGTGGAGGAAGGGGTCGCGCTGGCCGAGCTGGCCGACGAGTTCCTGATCGACGATTTACCTTGCGCGGCGCTCCAGGACGGCACTCTGGTGCGCTGGACGCTGGCTGGCGCCGAGAAGTTCGTCCAGGAGCGCTTTCTGCGGCCCTACCTGGCCTACCTCGATGCGATGCGCGAGCGCGGCATCCCGGTCGCATCCTACATTAGCCGCCCGCGCGCGCCGGAGGTCGCCGGCACGATCCGGCTGATGCTCTGCCCGGATGTCAAGCTCGACGAGGGGCGCGGCGCGAAATGCGGCGAGTGCAGCGACGCGGCGGCCGGCCGCATGCCCTCCTGCTATGTCTGCCAGGGGCTGACCGACGCCGAGATTCTGGCCGATCTGCTGGCCGAGGGGCAGCGCGGGCCGTTGTTCGCCTCTATGTCGCGCATCAACGTCGAGTCCTACGGGCCGCACCTGATCCATTTTTTTTACATGCGCGTCGGCCGCGAGGTCGCACGGGTCGAGGTGCCGCGCTGGGTCGCCGAGGACGCCGGCGCAGTCGATCTGATTCATACCTTAATCTACGACCAGTGCATGAAGGGTCAGGGCTACCCGGTAGCGCTCGCGCGCGCCCACGAGCAGGCGATCGTGCGGGCCGCCGACCGGCGCGCGTTCCTGAGCATCGTCGAGGGCAGCCTGCTGCGCGCCGAGCTGCCGGCGTCCGATTCGCGCAAGCGCGAGAGCAAGGAGCGGCAGGCATTGTGACAACTCCGCTCCCTAAAGAGAGCGGCTTCTCGGTTCAACCGGCAACCTATCGGCCACCGTCCCCGACGGCTGTGCCCCAGCCGTTAAGATGTTCTTGGCGGCATTGACGTCGCGATCAGCTATGTACCCGCATGAAGGGCAGCTATGCGTTCGCACCGACAACGATTTCTGAACCAACTCGCCACACTTGGAGCATTTTTGTGTCGTGAAGCGTGGGTTGATTCTGATTACCTGACCGCCAGCACTCGCAGCCTTGCAGGTCAGTATCTCCAGGAACGCGCCCCAGGCAGCGTCCAAAATGCTCTTTGCTAATCGACTACGCGCCAGGCCGCGCAGGTTCAGGTCTTCGACCACGATCGTCTGGTATGCATCCGCATACGGCTTCGCGGTCTTGAAGTGAAAATCGCGGCGCTGGCGCTCGACCTTCAGATGGGTTTGCGCCAGACTGCGTGCTATCTTGCTTCGGCGACGGCTGCTCTTTTTGCGAGCGCTCAAGCGGCGCTGCTTGCGGCGCAAGGTCGCCTGACTCGTCCGAAAGAAACGTGGGTTCTCGACCGTGTGCCCATCGCTATCGGCAAGAAAGACTTTCAGGCCCACATCGATACCGATCGATGGTCGATCGTCAGCAGGATGCGACAAGTCGCCGCCTTTGGGCGGCTCGCACACGATCAGGGCGTACCAATGCCCGTCCGCTCGCTTGACCAGGTAGCACGTCTTGGGCGTGCCGTCCAGTTCACGATGGCGCTTGATCTTGAGCGCCGTGCCAAGCTTACCGGGGACGCGCAGGACGCGACCATCAAGCCAGGCATCCCTGCCCTTTGCGAACTGGCGCAGGTGGATAGTGTGCCACTGGTTGCCGCTCTTAAAACGGGGGAAGCCCCAACCGTCGTCCTTGTACTTCAGGAAGTTTTGCAGGGCTTTGGTGAGGCGATCGGAGAGGCATTGAACTGTGGTTGCGGGAACAGACGCGCCGCCGCGACCAGCGAAGCGTTTGTTCAGATCATAGCGGCTCAAGAACGTGCCCGTTGTCTGGTAGTGCTGTTTCTCGCACTCCAGCAGCTCATTGTACAGCAAGCGCGACTCGTACAGGCACACAGCCAAGCGGCGGCGCTGTTCTCGGTTTGGGTAGAGGCGGAACTCGTAGGTTCTCATATCGCTGATTGTATTTCACTAGGATCGGGCTGTCAAACAAATGTTCGTATGGTGCGGCGCGCAAGATGAATGTGCGATTCCAAGGCCCAGAGGGCAGTCCCGCCGCATACGCCATTCATCTGCCGCCTAAAGTCAGCAGTCCTCTGGCGCAACCTTGATAGAGCCTACGACCAGTAGCCGACGGCGAATCGACGTGCGCGCCGCAAACAATGTTACGCATCGCCCCCCAACGCCCCGCAGCGCCAGACCAAGCCAAGGCGATGGACATTCCACACGCCTGCGTCACCGTCGATGCCGACTATAGCCACAACCCCAACTTCTTTGCAGCGCTGGAGACCTGTGATACCAAATCTGGATCGATCGTCTGCATTGGCCGGTTCTGCGGTTCCGCGGTTCGGTGTTTGCGTGAACCGCGGAACCGCAGATCCACTCACACAATCGGGTCAGAGTTGGTATGATGCGCGGTATGTCGTGACCAACTATCGGGCGCTACGGAACTGACAAAGGAGCGGTAGGCCATGCTCAATGCACGAACGGTGGCGGAACGGCTCAGCCTCGGACAGGAAGCCCTTGCGCGGCTCACGCAACTTGAGGCCGCTGGACCGCCGCCGAGCCAACCCGTCGCGTTGCCGCCGATTGACCAGGCGGCGGATCTGCTCGCGCAGCTCAACGTACCGCCAGAGGACATCGCGCCGATCGTCGAATACATGCCATCACCGGAGGCGAATCCGGCTGAGTGGTGGCTGCTTGAACGGTGCTACACCGAACTGGTGCGTGAAACGGGTGGGTTCGACGAAATGCCGCCGTGGCCGGCGTTGCCGGCGGCGCGCGGTCCACTGACCCGCCTGCTGTACTTGTACGTGTTTCTCGCCGCCACGCCTATTGTCCGGAGCTGGCATATGGCGCGCGGCATCGCTGATACAATCGCATGGGCGACGCTCGCAGACCTTGGCAACGCGGTGCGAGCCTACCGCATGACCCATGGCCAGACCGGCTTCGACCAGCACGTCTGGCTCACCTATCACTTCCGCGGCGGCATTTATCGCCTCGGCCGGCTCCAGTTTGCACGATGGCGCATTTCCTTCGACCCTGTGACCGCCGGCCTGGATGGAGCCTTCCGCACGGGCGACCCGGCCCTCGGCGTGCATGTCCCTGGAGGTAGCCCGCTTACACCGGAAGCCTGTGATGCGGCGTTCGCGCAGGCGCGACCGTTTTACGAGCGGCACTTTCCGAGCGAGCAGTACCGCATAGCCGAGTGCGCCTCCTGGCTGCTCGACGAGCAGCTTGCCGAGTATCTGCCGGTTGATTCAAATATTGTGCGTTTCCAGCGCCGATTCAAGCTGGTCGCCGGCACCAGCTGGCCAGCGGACGACGAGATCGTCCAGTTTGTCTTCGGCCGACCGCGGCCAGTTTCGCTCGCCAGCCTGCCGCAACAGACGACGCTTGAGCAAGCGATCGTACACCACCTTCGCGCCGGACAGCACTGGTACGGGCGGGTCGGCTGGACGTATCTGTGAGGATGACGAAAGCAGTGCGCCAAGATTGAGGATTGTACAATGCTGGGGGTTTTACAATCAGAACGGTGTACTCAAGCTTAAAACTTGACTTAGCTAAGGACTTAGTCTATACTACATTGGCGACCAGGGCCTATTCGACAGGAGTGATTCGCGATGCCGATCAAAGTAAACATTCACGAAGCGAAAACCCATCTCTCAAAACTTGTAGAGCGGGTTCTAGACGGCGAGGAGGTGATTATCGCCCGCGCCGGCACGCCCGTCGCACGCCTGGTGCCGATCGTCGAGCAGCGCAAGCGGCGCGTACCCGGTAGCGCCGCCGGCCAGATCGTCATCGCGCCGGACTTTGATGCGCCCTTGCCCGACGATCTGCTCGATGCGTTCGAGCAATGAAAGCGCTCCTGGATACACACGCCTTTTTGTGGTGGATTACCGACGATCCGCGGCTGTCGTCCCGCGTGCGGGAACTGACCGGCGACAGCACCAACACACTCTTCTTGAGCGCTGCCAGCGGATGGGAAATAGCAATCAAGGCGCAGCTCGGCAAATTACAGCTGCCCGATAACTTGGAGCGATATATCGCCGATCAACTGTCGCTCAATGGGTTCGAAAGCTTGCCCATTCAACTGCGCCACGCCCTGCATGTATATACGCTTCCCGATCTTCACCGCGACCCGTTTGATCGCATCCTGGTGGCCCAGAGCCAATTGGAACAGCTACCAATCTTGACGGTGGATCCGCAGATCGCTCGATATGGGGTGGATGTGATCTGGTAGAATGGGGTCATCCCTCCCGCCGCAGCCGCTGTGTCAGCCGCTCATAAAAGGTGCTCGGCGGATGCACCCGCGCGAACACGCAGACTTGCGCCGCGCGACGCACCTCGACGACGTCGCCCTCCTGGAGCGGGACGCTCTCGCGGCCGTCGGCGGAGAAGGCCGCCTGATGGCGGCTGCGCAGCGTCAGCGTGATCACCGCGTCCTCGTGTAGCACCAGCGAGGGCAGGTTGGTCAGGTGCGCTGCGATCGGTACTAACGCGAGCGCCCGCGAGCGCGGGTCGATGATCGGGCCGCCGGCCGCCAGCGCGTACGCGGTCGAGCCGGTCGCCGTCGAGACGATCACGCCATCGGCGTGGTAGCTGGTCAGGCGAGCGTCGTAGATCTCGATGTCAATCATCACGACGCGGTTCATGTCGCCGCGCGCCAGCACGACTTCGTTCAGCGCGGTGAACTCGCGCGGCGGGTCGCCAGGGCTGTGCAACGTCGCGGCGATCAGTGTCCGCTCGTCGTGCCACCAACCGCCATCCAGCAATACGCCCAGCCCATCGTACAGCTCCTCCGGCCGCAGTTCGGCCATGAAGCTCAGCCGTCCCATCGCGACCGGCAGCACCGGGATTCCAAGCATAATTCCCAGGCGCGCGGCGCGCAGCACGGTGCCGTCGCCGCCGAGCGCGACCAGGAGATCGATACCTGCGAGCGCCTCCGGCTCATCGCGCCCCTCGTGCGAGAGCCCGCGCCAGACCTCCAGGCCGCGCGAGCGCAGCCATTCGGTCAGATCGACTGAGAGTCGCGCGGAAGGCTCGGAGAGCGGGTTGTAGAGGACGCCGATTCGTTGCATAGCTTCTCCCAGATTATAGCGAAGAGGGAATAGGGGACTGAGCTGCTCACCCCTTCACCTTATCACTTTATCGATCACATCCGCGACACCTACGATGCTCTCCACCCCCGCGAATGCCCGCGCCGCCGGGCCGGCGACGAGCAGGGGCACAGGGTTGCGCGTGTGCGCCGGCGCGGCGACGCTCTCGATGTTGCCGTGGTCGCTGGTGATCAGCAGCGAGTCCGCCGGGCGCAGCGTCGCCAGCGCGCCGCCGATCAGGCCATCGAGCAGCGCCATCGCCGCGCCGACGCCGATCGCCAGGCGCCCGTGGCCCGCCAGATCGGGCAGAAAGCTCTCATAGAACACCAGTTCGTGATCATCGGCCAGGCGCGCTAGGTTCGTGCCTGCCTCGTGCGGTGTGAAGAACGGCAACCCAGCGTACGGCTCATGCTCGCGCAGCGCCGCGCCGGTGACATCCCAGGCGATCGCGCGGCCGGCGCGCAGATCGTCCAGATCGCGGAAGCGCAGGCCGGCGCCCTCGGCGGCGATCACGCTGGCCGATCGTCGGATGCGCCGTGCTGCGACCGCCTCCCAGTAGCGCGGCCCGAAGGCGTTGGCGAAGGCCGCGCGGCCGCCGCGAAGGACGACACGCCGCAGCATGTTTCGCTCGGCCAGCAGCGGGCGCAGTGCGACCGGCGGGAAGTGCGGCTGGTGCCGGCCGTGCAGCGCCGCCGCGTTCACTCCCGCGAGTAGCGCCGTCTGCCCGGTGCCGCTCTGCGGTAATCCCGGCATGCCCAGCGCCGCGTCGATCCCCTTGAACAGCACTTCACCCTGCCAGCGGCTCATCTCCGCTCGAGAAAACACGAAGGACTCACAGGTGTTCCCATTAGAAGTCGGTTCTCTGTGACCTCTGTAGCTAGCACCACCGCGCCGGGCCTGCTCGATCGTCAGCGGCCCACCGAGCAGCCCGCCGAGCGCCGGCGTGCTGGCGACGGTCAGCGGATTATCCGGGCCGGCGGGCGCCAGTCCGATGCCGTCGAGGAAGATGAAGATCAAGCTCATTTAATTGATGAACGATGAACGACACGGAAGTTCAAAATCGCTGGTCAGTATAGGGGATTGCAGCGCCGAAAGCAAATTTGACAGTCTGTAGGGGGCGCGGTATAATGCCTTGTGTGTAAAACATATTTTTCGTTCCGCTAGCGGCTTACCTCCCGCACACTCGACTGAAGCAACGCCGAGCAAACAGGAGCGCAGCCAGCGCGGAGCCTTCGCGGGCACCGGCACTGGTTACGGCCAGGGCGCCGCAGGACGCCATTGATGGCGTCCTAGTCGTTTGCGTGCCGCGAGCGATGTTATGTCGCGCCGGTATATTCCGCTTCTGCGAGGCAATCCGATATTCGCGAACCGTCGCCTTGAAGCGGGGCGGCGGCCAACCAATCCCAATACGGCGGAGGCTTATTCATGGATGTGTATTCCGGCAACAACGACCAAGATGTCGAGGAGCTTGACTGGACTCAGTTGCTCGACGATTATGACTATGCTCGCCCGCAGCGCGGCGAATTGCGCGACGGCATGGTGATGCAAATTGAAGATAATGGGATTCTTGTCTCGATCGGCACCAAGCGCGAGGGAGTCATCCCGCAGCAAGATATTCGAGCGATGGGTGATCAGTATATCAGCAGCCTGAAGGTCGGCGATTCGATCCAGGTCTATGTCCAGGATCCCGAGAACCGCGAGGGCGATCTGATCCTCTCGCTGACGATGGTGCAGGTCGCGAGGGACTGGGAAGAGGCTGGGCGGCTCCAGGTCGATGGCGGCATCATCCAGGGCCAGGTGATCGGCTACAATAAGGGCGGGTTGTTGGTGCAGTTCAACCGCATCCGCGGCTTCGTGCCGGCCTCGCAGGTCGCACAGTTGCACGGTCGCACGGCCGCTGAGGAGCGCCAGCAGGCGCTTCAACGCATGGTCGGTCAGACGATCCCGCTCAAGGTGATCGAGGTCGATCGCGAACGCAATCGCCTCGTGCTATCCGAGCGCAGCGCAACCCAGGAGTGGCGCAAGGCCCAGAAGCATCGCCTGCTCAGCGAGCTGCAGCCCGGCGATATTCTGAGCGGTCGCGTCAACCAGCTCACTAACTTCGGCGCATTTGTCGACCTGGGCGGCGCCGACGGCCTGGCGCACATCTCCGAGCTGTCCTGGCAGCGGGTCAACCACCCGCGCGAGGTACTCTCGCCCGGCCAGGAGGTCAAGGTCATGGTCGTCGAGATCGACGCCGAGCGCGAGCGGATCGGCCTGAGTCTGCGACGGCTCCAGGCCAACCCGTGGGAAACAATCGACCAGCGCTACAGCCTGGGTCAGCTCGTCAGCGGGCCGGTTACGAATGTCGCGCCATTCGGCGCCTTCGTCCAGATCGAAGAGGCCGTCGAGGGCTTGATCCATGCCAGCGAGCTGGATGTCGACCCGCAGGCCCAACCGCGCGATCTGCTCCAGCCCGGCCAGACCGTTACGGCCAAGATCATCAGCCTCGACAAGCAGCGCCAGCGCATGGGCCTGAGCCTGCGGCGCGTCACCAGCGACAGCGCGCCACCGGCCGAGTCGAGCGCCGAGGTGGTCGGCGAGCCACGTACCGAGGTCGGCGACGAGCCGAGCGCCGAGGTGGTCGGCGAGCCACGTACCGAGGTCGGCGACGAGCCGAGTGTCGAAGTCGGCGACGAGCCGAGTACCGAAGCCGAGGCGAGCGAAGTTCAGGCCTAACCGGCGGATTTTGGTCGATCTCGCGGGCGGAGCAGTACTTGCTCCGCCCGCGCTGTTTTTTAGGCAGCGCCTGAGATATGGAATGCACATCAACGCTTGACAATGCCCAGCACGCGCCTATAATGTGCAACAAGTACCACGCCACCAGAACCCGCAAGCTCATTCATATGACGCTGCTCGCGTCCCGTATCAGGAGGCGCTATGACAGCACCGGACGGGCGACTTCAGGGTGAATATACCTTTTTACCGCAGGAGCGTGTGATCTTCGGAGTTGGCAGCCTGGCGCGACTCCGCGATGAGGTCGCGCGTATCGGCGCCGTGCGTGCGCTGATCATTACCGGCAACACGCTGGCGACCCAGACGGATGTGATCGCTAGCGTCGCCCAGGCGCTCGGCGCGCTCCACGCCGGCACATTCACCGACATCCGCCAGCACGCGCCCGGCAGCGGTGTGGCGCTTGCGGTCGAAGCCGCGCGCTCGCTCGACGCCGATGTGCTGATCAGCGTCGGCGGCGGCAGCCCGATCGACGGCGCGAAAGCGGTCGCGATGGAGCTTGCGCGTGAGCGCGGGGTGTTCATGTCACAGATCGCGCTCCCAACCACGCTTTCGGCGGCGGAGTTCTCGCATCTGGTCGGCGTGACCGACGAGCAGCGCCGCGCCAAGATCGGCTTCGCCGACCCGCACGTCGCGCCGCGGATCGCGATCCTCGACGCCGGCCTGACACTGGCGACCCCGATGCGGCTGTGGCTCTCCTCCGGCATCCGTGCCCTCGACCATGCTGTCGAAACACTCTACGCCCCCGGCGTCCACCCGATCAACGACGTGCTGGCGCTCGAAGCGATCCGCCGGCTGTTCGCCTGGCTACCGCGCTCGATGGCCGGGCCGGACGACCTCGACGCCCGCACGGAACTACAGATCGCCTCCTGGATGAGCTTCTTCGGCGAGACCAACACGCCTATGGGGCTGAGCCACAACCTGGGCCGGCGCATCGGCGCGACCTACAATGTGCCGCACGGCATCACCTCCTGCATTACACTGCCGCATGTGATACGCCACCTCGCGCCCCGGCATACTGCGGCGCTGGCGGGGATCGCGCGGGCGCTCGATCTCGGCGAGGCCGTCCCAAACGATATGGACACGGCGCTGCTGGCGGCCGATGCAGTGAGCGACTTGATCGGGCGGCTCGAGCTGCCCCGGCACCTCAGTGAGGTCGGCATCACCCAGGACAACCTGCGCGACATCGCAGTAGCGACCGTCGGCGACGGGCCGGAGACGATCGAGGTGGAGGATCTCCTCAGAAAGATGCTCTGAGATTGCAGATTGCAGATTGGGATGGTAATCTGCAATCTACAATCTGCAATTCCTACTCGGCTTTTTTGACCGCGTGGCCGCCGAATTCGTTGCGGAGCGCGGCCAGCACCTTGGCGGCGAACGATTCGGGTTGGCGGGAGTGGAATCGCTCGAACAGCGAGAGCGTGATCACCGGCGCCGGTACATCGAGGTCGATCGCCGCCTGGATAGTCCAGCGGCCCTCGCCGGAATCCTGCACGTATCCCCGGAGGCCGTCGAGATCGGGGTCTTTGCCGAAAGCATCCTCGGCTAGCTCCAGGAGCCAGGAGCGCACCACGCTGCCGTGGTTCCACACCCCCGCGATCTGCCGCAGATCGAGGTTGAAGTCCTTCCTGGCGCGCATGATCTCGAAGCCTTCAGCATAGGCCTGCATCATGCCGTACTCGATCCCGTTGTGAACCATCTTGACGAAGTGGCCCGCGCCGACGGGCCCGACGTGCGCGTAGCCGTCCCCCGGCGCCAGCGTCTTGAAGGCCGGCTCCAGGCGCCGCACAACCTCCGGCTCGCCGCCGACCATCAGGCAGAAGCCTTTCTCCAGCCCCCAGATACCGCCCGATGTTCCCTGATCCAGGTAGTTGATGCCATGTGCTTTCAGCTCGCCGGCGCGGCGCATATCGTCGTGGAAGTTGGTGTTGCCGCCGTCGATGATCGTATCGCCGGGCGTGAGCAGCGGCATCAGCGTCGCGATCATCTTCTCGGTCACGTCGCCAGCCGGCAGCATGATCCAGATCGCGCGCGGTGCGGCGAGCGCGCCGACCAGCGCCTCGACGCTGTAGGCGCCGACCGCGCCGTCGGTCTCCAGCTCCTTGATCGGGTCGGGGCTGCGATTGTTGACGACCACCCGATGCCCACCGCGCAGCCAGCGTCGCGCCATCACCGCGCCCATCCGCCCCAGGCCAGTCAGTCCAAGTTCCATAGATTGGCTCCTTCCGAACAGCGACAGAATTCAGCGTATGACGAAGGTAAGCACAAGGCCGATCGCGACAGTGATGCCGAAGACCAGCGGGCTCCAGTTCAGCACCTTGGCGCCGTCGAACGGCCCGGCCGGGATCATGTTGAACAAACCCAGGAAGGCGTTGAATTTGAATCCGAGGCTACACAGCCCAATCAGACCGAACCGAACAAGACTGTTGGCTGGCAGGGACGGGACGAAACGGTTGATGAAGAACAGGGCGATAAAAAATAGCACTGAGAGCGCCAGATTCGTCGCCGGCCCGGCCAGCGCGATCAGCCCGCCCTGGCGCGGCGTCAGGTAGCCGCGGTGCCAGACAGCGCCCGGCGCGGCGAAGAAGAAGCCGACGAAGGCGACGACGATCGAGAGCACCAACATGCCGTTGTTGGCGACGAAGTGCGCCTGAGCGCCATAGTTGCGCGCGACAATCCGGTGCGCAAGCTCGTGAAGCACGAACCCCAGCCCGCAGACGACCGCGGAGATGAACAGGATGATCAGAAAGGATTGGGTTAGAAAATTTCCTTGCGCTTGAAAGATCGCGAAGGCCAATGTTGAGCCAGCCCAGGCCTTCAGCAACTCGAAATTATCGTTCGTCTGGCTCTGGAAAACCGCCTCATCCGGCACATTAAAGAGATTACGCACTATGATTGCTCTCGCTTTCTTATGTTCAGAGTGGCATGACAGATTCCAGGCTACAGGTTACAAGTTACAGGGGACAGGGGACAGAGAAAAGAGAGCATAACCCTATCACCTATCACCTATCGCCTATCATCTTGTCACCTTGTCTCAGATTATCCTCATCGCTTGTCACTCCTCGTCCCGCGGCTCCCAGGCGTGCGCACCGATCAGCGGGACGAAACGCACCCCGCTGAGGCGCTCGGTACGAACCTCGCTGCCATGCCGCGTCAAGCGCAGCAGCAGTTGCTCGTCGCGCCCGCCGACCGGGATGATCAGCCGGCCCCCGTCGGCGAGCTGCTCGCGCAGCGGGCGCGGCGCCCACGGCGACGCCGCCGCGACGACGATCGCGTTGAACGGGGCGTACTCCGGCAGGCCAGCGGTTCCATCGCCGACGAAGACGTGGACGTTCCGGTACCCCAAATCGTGCAGCCGCCGCTCGGCGGTCGCGGCCAGCGCCGGCCAGCGCTCGATCGTATATACCTCGGCGGCCAGCAGACTCAGCACCGCGGCGGCGTAGCCCGACCCGGCGCCGATTTCGAGGACCCGCTCATCGCCGGCCAGTGCCAGCGCCTGGGCCATCAGCGCGACAATAAACGGCTGCGAGATCGTCTGCCCTTCTTCGATCGGTAGCGCGCGATCCTCGTAGGCCTGCGCGCCCAGTTCCTCAGGCACGAACAGGTGCCGCGGCACGCAGGCCATCGCGGCGAGTACACGCTCGTCGTCGATGCCGCGCCCGACGAGCTGCGTGCGCACCATCGCCTGTCGCTCCTCATCCGGCCCCATCGGTATGTCTCCTTCCGTCCCTCTATTATACTCCCTCTCAGCAGTAGCCGGATGCATGATGTCGATATGGTCCTCTGGCGGTTTACCGTTTGGGTGGAGGCGTTTTAGCGGTGGCGGCCCCCGCTAGCTCCCCGCTTTTCCCAACATATTGGTAATGGAATGGTATGACCCGGCTAGTATACTCCGCTCAGTTGATGAGCTATCGTTCATTCAAGCGCCGCCCAGTCGCGGCTACACCAGGAAGAAAACAATGTCGCCCAACATCACCGACTCCGAACTGGTTATCCGCGCCAAGGCCGGCGATCACAGCGCGTTCACACAGATCTACGAGCGCTACTCAGCCGCGATCTACCGCTACATCTATTTCCGGGTCGGCGAAGCCGAGCTTGCCGAGGATCTCCAGGCCGAGGTGTTCCTGCGCATGCTGGAAGGGATCGAGCGCTACGAGGATCGCGGTTGGCCAATCTCCGCCTGGCTGTATCGCATCGCGCACGACCGAACCGTGGACACGATGCGGCGGTGGCGCAATCGCCAGCACGTCCCGCTGGAAACCTGGAGCGGGATGTGCGATGGCCCCGATAGCACGGTGCACACGCGGCTCGATTACGAGGAACTGA
>WNFV01006594.1_pt1 | contig 13680 bp, 11 predicted proteins | sample 5400101 | NCBI WGS metagenome assembly WNFV01 (sample SAMN13153361, study PRJNA577476) | soil metagenome | isolation source: 115 cm soil or saprolite under grassland replicate 1 | place: USA:California | collected 2016-06-15 | reverse complement strand
TCGTGGCGCGTTGCTTTGGGGCGGTCACGTAAGCAGATACGAGGAAAACTGCAGAAAATGTTCAGCGGCGCCAGGCCACGCGGTCGAGCTCACGCACGCGCGACCCCGACACCGTAACGCCTTCGGCGACGAGCAACGCCCGTTTGAGGGCTTCGCTCCCGCCGTACCCACCGAGGCGCCCGCCGGCGGCGATGACACGGTGACACGGCACATCGGGACGCTGGCAGGTGCGCATGATGTTGCCGACGGCGCGCGCCGCACGCGGGCGTCCGGCCATTTTCGCGACGTCGCCGTACGTCGCGACGCGTCCGGGCGGAATGCGGCGGACGACCGTCAGCACGCGCGTGAAAAAGGCTCCCGGCCCCTTTTTTGCCGACCTGTTCTTCATCGGATGGCCGTGCGCAGCGCCTGCCCTTCCGCCTTCGGCAGCGTAATGCGGCAGAGGACGGCAAGCGTCGGCGCGATGTCGGCGGGCGTCACGGGCCGATCGTACCGGCCGGGACGAATGCCCCGGCCCATGAACACGATCGGCACGCGTTGGTCCTCAGGCGTCGCGTTGCCATGCGTCGTGCCGGTCGTCGCGATCATCCAGCCTGATTTTTTCGCCAGGATCAGATCGCCGCTCCGTCCAGGCACGTAGCTGAGCGCCGCGGCGCGCATCAGCGGATCGGTGGCTCTCGCCGCGTCGCGCAGATCCTCGCTCCGAAATACGCGCGCGATGCCCGGGATCTCCTCGATCCCCTTCATGACGGCGGCGAGCACGGCGGGAGCCGTCGCGACCCTGTCGTACATCTCAGGAGCGAAGTACACGTCGTTGGTGTTGACGGTTGCGACGTACGTCCCCGGTCCGAGCGCCGCCCGCGCGCGCCGCTCGATGGCATCGACAATTGTCGCCGGGTCGATGCGTCCACCATCCCGTCCCGCCGCCTTGAGCTGCTCGGGGATTGGCGTGACGCCATGATCTGCCGTCAGCGCGACGACATACTGGCCGCGTCCGACGAGCACGTCGAGGCGCGTGAGCAGCGCGCCAATCGTCTGATCGAGGCGCGCATACGTGTCGTGGATTTCCAGACTGTCTGGTCCGTAGGCGTGGCCGATCAGGTCGGGACTCGAGAAGCTGACCGCGAGGACATCGATCCCCTCATGCTTGCCGAGCCGCATCGACGCGGCCAGGGCGGCGGCGAATCGTCCCAGGTACGCGTCGCCGTACGGGCTGCGTTCCCACTGCGCATGGAAGTCTTCGTCCGGCTTGTTCGTGGTTCCCGTGAGCACATGGGGAAACAACGGCGTCCAGCCGTTTGGCGGCGCTTCGCCTTCGGCCGCGTCCGGCTCCGGATACCGCTCTTTCGGCAGCAGCAGCGTCCAAGCCTTTCCGAAATCGGCGTCGATCGGATTGGCGTCGACGAACGCCTTCACCTCGGGCACTGGCGCTCCGGCGAACGCCGACGAGGTCACCCACCCGTCGACCGCCGTGCTGAGCCACGTGACGGCGTCGCCACCGTGTCCCGAGGGCATGATGGCGCTGCGTTCCTTCAGCGACACCGACACCACGTGCGCCGATCGCTGCCGGCGCATTTCGTCGGCAAACGTCGGCACGAGCAGCCGATTCGCGCTCTGACGGCCATTCGCCGTTCCGTCGTAGGCGATGTTGATCGCTCCGGCATCGTCGGTACAGCCGGTCGTCGTTCCGCTGCCGCGGTCCCACCACGTATTCTGAAAGATGCCGTGCACGTGCGGGAACGCGCCGGTCGCCACGGTGGCATGACCCGCGCACGTCACGGTGGTCAGATACGGATACGCCGCCTTCGTGAACCACGCGCCCTCGGCGAAAAGACGCTTCAGGCCGCCGGTCCAGTCCGGCCTGAACCGATCGACGTAATCGGCCCGCATCTGGTCGACGACGATCATGACGGCGAGCTTCGGCGGCGGATCGGCCGCGCGCGGATGCGCGACGGCCACCAGGATCGCCGCGACCGCCGCGATTCTGTTCAGACTCTGGGTCCGCACATCCATCAGCTCGAGCTCACACCCATACTTCGTACTTGATCCTTCGGACTTCGGACTTCGTACTTCGTGCGTCTGACTTCTGACCTGAGAATCCTACATCACCATCAGCGGGTCGAACTGGTAGTCGGCCGGGTCGAGCGGCGCAACGATCGCCGACGGCCTCAAAGGCGTGCCGCGCGATTCCCAGAGGTTCAAGTCGTAGGGCCGCTCGAGCCGTTTGCCGTCGCGGCCTATCACGACTCGTACCTGCGGACGGTACGGATCGGGCGCGTACACCTTCAGCACGACCGCGACGTCGCCCGTATTGAGTCGCACGAGATTGCCGGCCGGATAGATGCCGATCAGCTGCACGAACCGCCGAACCAGATGTTGATCGAATTGCCGGCTATCGTTCTGCTTCAGCACCGCAAGGATCCGATCGGTGGGGAACGCCTGCTGGTAGCGACGCTGCGACCGCATCGCGTCGTACACATCCGCGATGCTGCACAGCATCGTGCCGATATTCAGCGACGGACGCGTCACCCCCGCCGGGTATCCGGTGCCGTCGAGTCGCAGGTGATGCTCGAAGGCGACGACCGGCGCGAGGGCCGGCACGTCCGGCGTCTCTCGGAGAATCTCCGCGCCTTCGATCGTATGGCGCTTCATGACGGCGAACTCCGCGTTGGTCAGCTGCTCCGGCTTGTTGAGGATGTGGAGCGGTGTGCGGACCTTGCCGATGTCGTGCATCAACGCGGAGAGCCCGAATTCCCGCAGCAGCGGACCGTCGACGCCGAGCCCGCGGGCCTGGCCCATGGTGAGGATCGACACGTTCACCATGTGCGTGAACGTGTAGTTGTCGTAATTCTTGAGCGTGGTCAGGGCGAGCAGCGCCGTCCGATTCTGCGCGACGGCCTGCGCCAGCCCGTCGATCATCATGCGCGCCATCGTCGCGTCTGGCTTGCCTTCGGTTTGTGCGCTGTCCCAGATGCTGCCGGCCACGGAGACGGCGTCGTTGTACAGGCGCTTGATGGTGGCCATGTCGGTGACGGCGCCGTCGACGCGCTGTTCGACGGTGACACGGCCGACGCGAATGTGCGGCAGGACCGGAAACGCGGTAGCGGGGTCGTCGCGCTGGCGCGATTCGATGGCGATGACGGCATCGATGAACGCGGCCAGCTCCTCAACCGCCACACCGCGCTCGAGCGTGATTCGCTCGATGCTGCTCTGCTGCAGCCGGCGAATCAGGGGGCCGAGCGTGTCGGCCCTGGCCATGGGCATGTCGTCGACGATGATTTCGTCGCCGATGAGCCCGATGACGGTCGTGGGCTGGAGGCCGTGCAGCAACTGTACGGCGGCCGACAGCGACTCGAGGTTGCGTCCGATGATGGGATGGCCGCTGGAATACAGCTGCGCCGAGCGCAGTGCGGCGGCGAAGCGGCGCAGCAGTTCGTCGGCGAGCTGGAACCGGGGCGCGCTCACGCTTTGGTTCCTCGCGCGGCGGCGCGGCGGCGGCGCGGCGCAATCTGCCCGCGTGCCGCCCGGCGCACGCCCCGGTAGTGGCACGCGGCGGCTTCTTCGAGGACGCTGACGGCCTCGGGCGTGCCGATTCGCGCGAGCGCCGCGGCCGCGGCCGATCGCAGCGCCGCGGTGCGGCGCGGCGCCCACCAGTCGCCGTTGTAGAGGACCTCCTTGAGCGGCTCGATGCCGGCTGGATCACGCAGCGCACCGAGCGATTCGATTGCCCGCACGTAGATCTGGGCCAGGGCGCCGCGGTGATCGGCGTGGCGCAGAATGTACGTGAACAGCGGCGTGGCGCGTTCGTCGCGCACGACGCTGATCGATTGCATGATCGCCTCACGCGCGCGCGGCGTGCCGGTGACGAGCGCCTGCTCGAGAATCCGGTACGCGTGGTCGGTTCCGATGGTGAGAATGGCGCGCAGCGCCTCGCGCTGCACCTGAGGCTCGTTGTCGTCGAGCAGCTCGGTGAGATCCGGGAGCGCGTCGCTGCCGCCGAACGCGCGCATCAAGTGGACTGCGGTGCGACGGACCGCGGGATTCGGGGAGCTCTTCAGCCGCTCGATCGTCCGGCGGCCCACGGATCCAAACGCGAGCAGGATGGCGGTGAGCCGTTCGCGCGTGTGCGGCCGATCTTCGGTCGACAGGGTTTCGGCCAGGGGGCGGACGAGAGCCTCGCCGAGGGAGACGCACATCCCCTTCACGACGGCGAACTGCGCTTCATCGATCGTGGCGAGGTGCGTCGTGACGTGGTGCATCATCGGCCCTGAGACGAGCATGTCGATGGCCGCCATCGCGTGCTGCCGTCGATCAGCGGATTGACCGTCCGTGGCCTCGCGCACGAGTACCGCCGTCAGCTGCTGCGCCGCGTCGAAGTCGCCGACGAGCAGGAGATCTTCGAGCAGGCGGACCACCGGGACCATCAGCTCGCCCCAGCGCTCCTCGTCGCTTTCGATGCGCAGCAGGTCGACGAGCAGCGTCAGATCGAGCGCCCGCAGCGCCGTCGTCGCGATCGTTCCCAGCCAGCCGCTCACGCGCTCCGGCGGATCGTCGCTGACCTGCTCGACTTCGAGCGCCTGCGCGGAGGTGGCGGACAGCTCGCGCCCGTACTCGTCAGAGACGAAGGGCTCGTCGGAATACGATGTCAACAGCTGCTCGGAGATGTGATTCCAGACCGATTCGAAGCCTTCCGTATTGCCCAGCGGTGAGGCGGCCACGTCGTCGCGTGCGAAGGCCAGCAGCCGTTGCCGGTGATCCGGGTCACGCACCAGCGCCTGAAAGGCGAGGGCCAGCCGGTCGGTCGCCGAGCCTTCGGACACGACGTGCCGCGCGACGAACTGCGCGATGGTGCCGTCCGACATCCGGCTGACAACCGCCTGCACCAGCTCCGGACCCTCGTTCGGGTCATCGCGTCGATGCATCAGGCCCAGGAGGATGTCGGGAGTCAGCTGGCCGACGGCGGACGCCATGTTGTGGAGCAGCGGTTCCATCTGTTCGGGCGCGCTCTTCGAAACCGCGTCGACGATCCCATGCAGCATGCGCAGCAGGGCCACGGTTTTTCCACCAATGGCGCCGCTCGAGTCGGCCGCCTGTTCAACGGCCGACAGGAGACTCGTGAGCCGCCCGGCATCGCCCGCAATCCCGAGCAGCTCACGAATCGCCTCGTCGTCGAGGTCGAAGGCCTGCCCCTGCAAACAGTTCGCGATCACCCGATCCCACACGGCCGCTTCGCCGCCGGCGCGTTCGCGCAGCACCTCGACGTAGTCGATTTCGCGCAGCTCCACGTGTCGCGCGGCCATCGTGGTCCATACGCGGGCTATGCCGCCCTCCGCCCGGATCGTTTCGGGCGGGCGTCCCAGCAGCAGCAGAAAGCTGCGCCACGCTTCGAGATCGCCCCCGGCGTGTACCGTCAACTGCCCGATCAGATGGCTATGAAGCAGGGTCGCGAGCTCCGTCAGCGCCGCATCCGGTCGCGCGGCCGGTCGATCGTCGAGCAGCATGCCCTCAGGGGAGACCGTCAGCCGCAGCGAGGTTCGCAGCGACTCCGGCGACGTGATATCGACAATCCGCCCCAGAGTGACCGCGATCGCGGGATGACCGGCCGGGTAGAGCACCACCGCCCGCGCCGCCGCCTTGCACGCGCGCGCGAAATCGACGAGACGCGCGGCCTCTTCCGGGCTCAATGGCGCCTTCGCGTCGACACTCACCGATTCACCAATTCACCACTGGCCATAACGAGCTTCACGTCAGAAGTCCTCGACGCGATCACTTCCCACGCCGCACGACACATCGCCCGGAAACAAACTGTGCAACCGATCGCGATCGCTCAGAAGCGGTGCGGCCTTCGCCGGACACCACGTCCAGTTGCCCGCCGCAACTGACAGCGCGCGAGACCTTTGCAGCGGACCCCGAGCCGCTTCCCGGGACAGCTGTGATACCTGGCGCATCTTGCGATTATGCGGGAGGCCCGAGGGTCGAGGCTAGAGGGCCGCTCTCGATCCGATATACTGCCGCCACCGCATGCGCGCAGTCGACGTCATCATGAAGAAGCGGAACGGCGGAGCCTTGGATCGCGACGAGATCCGCTTCTTCGTCGACGGCGTCACAGCGGGCACACTTCCCGATTATCAGGCCTCGGCCCTCCTGATGGCGATTCTGCTCCGGGGCATGAACGCGGACGAGACCGCGTGGCTCACGAATGCCATGGTGCATTCCGGTGTGCGCGTGGACTTGCGTGACATTCCCGGCGTCAAGGTCGATAAGCACAGCACCGGTGGCGTCGGCGATAAGACCTCGCTGATTCTCGCGCCGCTCGCTGCCGCCTGCGGCGTGCCGGTGCCGATGATGTCGGGCCGCGGCCTCGGGCATACCGGCGGCACGCTGGACAAACTCGAATCGATTCCCGGCTTCCGGGTCGATTTGTCGCTCGAAGAAATGAAGGCGGCGCTCGCACGCACGCGCTGCGCGATGATCGGCCAGACATCGCAGATCGCCCCGGCCGACAAGAGGCTCTACGCGCTGCGCGATGTCACCGCGACGGTCGAAAGCATCCCACTCATCAGCGCGTCGATCATGAGCAAGAAGATCGCGGAAGGGATCGATGCGCTGGTGCTCGACGTGAAGACCGGCAGCGGCGCCTTCATGAAAACCGAGGCCGACTCGCGGCGGCTCGCCGAGTCGCTGGTGTCGATTGGCAACGCATCGGGCGTGAAAACCGAGGCCGTCATCACCGCGATGGACTCGCCGCTCGGCCGCGCCGTGGGCAACGCGCTCGAAGTCGTCGAGTGCCTCGACGTGCTGAAGGGCGGCGGACCGCAGGATCTCGTCGACGTGTCCGTCGAATTGGCGTCGCGAATGCTGGTGCTCGGCCAGGTGGCCGACGACATCGGCGACGCCGAACAACAGGTTCGCCGTGCCATTCGATCGGGAGCCGGGCTCGAACGGTTCCGACAGATCATCGAGAACCAGGGTGGGGACCCGAGAGTCGTCGACGACTACGCGCGGATGCCATCCGTGCCCGGACGGCACCTGGTTCCGGCCGATCGGCGCGGCTACGTCACCCAACTCGACGCGGAGCTGATTGGGCGGGCATCGGTCGCGCTTGGCGCCGGCCGCGACCGCGTCGAAGACCCGGTCGACCCGGCGGTCGGCGTCATGCTCCGGGCGAAGCCGGGCGACCAGGTCGGCGCCGGCGACGCCGTGCTCGAGGTCCATTACCGCGATCGCGGCCGCCTCGACGCGGCGCTGCAACTGGTGTCCGGCGCGATCACAATTGGCGACGAGCCGCCAGCCGAGCGGCGCTTGATCGTCGGCGAGGTGCGTTGATGGTCGGCATTCTCCAGCCGTTGTTCGGGGCGATCGTCATCCTTGCGATCGCCGTCCTGTGCTCGAACAACCGGCGAGCCATCAACTGGCAGACCGTCGCCTGGGGGCTCAGCCTGCAGGTCGTGTTCGCCCTTCTCGTGCTCAAGACAACGGCGGGGCAGCGCGTGTTCTCGACGCTTGGCGCGGGCATCAACAAGCTGCTCGGGTTCTCCGCCATTGGATCGGGCATGGTCTTCGGGCCGCTCGGCGAGAGCGGCGTTTGGCACCGCATGGTGACCGCGGCGCTGGGGCCCGAGGGCGCCAACTATCCCGTGCTGTTCGCGTTTCAGGTGCTGCCGACGATCATCTTCATCGCCGCGTTGTTCGCGATTCTCTATTACTACGGCGTCATGCAGTTCGTCGTCCGCCTGTTTGCAGTGCTGATGCATCGGGTTATGAAGGCGAGCGGCGCCGAATCGCTCAACGTCGCCGCCAGCATCTTCATGGGGCAGACCGAAGCGCCGCTGACGATCCGCCCGTACCTGCCGGAGATGACCCAGTCCGAGCTGATGACGGTGATGACGTCGGGCATGGCGCACATTTCTGGCGGCATCATGGCGGCGTACATCCTCTTCGGCATCGAGGCGAAGCATCTGCTGACCGCGGTCATCATGACGGCGCCAGGGACGATCATGATGGCGAAGATGCTCGTGCCCGAAACCGAAGTCCCGAAGACGATGGGCACGGTGCGCCTCGAGGTGGAGCGGACCGACGTGAACGTCATCGACGCAATGGGACGCGGCACCGGCGAAGGGCTGCAGCTGGCGCTCAACGTCGGTGCGATGCTCATTTCGTTCCTCGCGATGGTTGCGCTCGTGAATTACCTGCTCGGATACGTTCATCTGAGCCTGCAGCAGATTTTCGGCTGGGTGTTCGCGCCGGTCGCATGGAGCATGGGCGTGCCGTGGCGCGATGCGCCGATCATCGGCAACCTGCTCGGGACGCGCATGGCCCTGAACGAGTTCGTCGCGTACTCGCAGCTCGGCCCGCTGAAGAGCTCGCTCGATCCAAAATCGTTCACGATTGCGACCTTCGCGCTGTGCGGCTTCGCGAACTTCAGCTCGATTGGCATTCAGATCGGCGGCATCGGCGCCCTGGCGCCGAACCGGCGCCACGATCTGGCGCGCCTCGGCCTGCGTGCCATGTTCGCCGGCACGCTCGCGAATTTCATGACGGCGACCATTGCGGGGTTCCTGTTGTAGAAAGACATGCTTGGAACGCAGAGCACGCAGCTTGATTCTTGTCTTTCAGCGGGCTCTGCGAGCTCCGCGTTGATCGTCGTTTCGTGGCTTCGTGTTTTGGTGGTTGATGTGGACTGATGGATTACTACACGAAAACCAAGGAGGCGGCCGACGCGATCCGGTCGCGCGTACCGGCTGTTCCTCAGGTCGGCATCGTCCTCGGTTCCGGTCTCGGCGATTTCGCGAACAGCCTCGGCGATGCCGTGTCGATGCCGTACGACGATTTGCCGCATTGGCCCGCCTCGCGGGTGATCGGCCACGAAGGTCGGCTCGTCGTCGGCACCGCGCAGGGTCGGACGGTGGCGGCGCTCGCGGGGCGGTGCCATGTGTACGAAGGGCACGATCTCGGTACCGTGACGTTTGCGGTGCGGGCGCTCGGGTTGCTCGGCGTCAAGACTCTGATCCTGACGAATGCGGCCGGCGGCGTGAACACCGGCTTTTCGCAGGGCGCGCTGATGGCCATCGACGATCACATCAATCTCATCGGCGACAACCCGCTGGCCGGAGCGAACGACGATCGATTCGGCCCGCGGTTTCCCGACATGAGCGAGGTGTATTCGGCGCGGCTGCGTGTGCTGGCCGATCGGGCGGCGGAGCGCATCAGGCTGCCGCTCGCGCACGGCGTGTACGTCGCGTTGCTTGGACCGAGCTATGAGACGCCCGCGGAAATCCGGTATTTGAGAACGATCGGCGCCGATGCCGTGGGGATGTCGACGGTACCGGAAGCGATCGTTGCGCGGCACATGGGCATGGAGGTGCTGGGGATCTCCTGCATTACCAACATGGCCGCGGGCGTGCTGCCGCAGCCGCTCGACCACGCCGAGGTGATGGAAACGGCCCGGCGCATTCGCGGCCAGTTCATCGCGCTGCTGGAGGGTGTCATTGGCCAGCTCTGAGAAACGGCGGCTGTCGGTGTCGCTCGTCGACGTGAGGAGCGGCCACGAAGAAGAGTTCGCGCGACTGGCAACCGCCCTCGAAGGATTGCTCGCCGCGAAGCGGTACGGGCGCCTCGAGATGATCGCGGACGAAAGCCGTCCGCTCCGCTTCTACGCGGTGCGCCACTGGATCGATGCGGCAGCCGCCGAACGGTGCCACGCCGACCCCGAAGTGCACGCGCTGACGTCGAAAGTGTACGAAATCGGCAGCATCACACACGTCGTCAACGGCGTGCGACGCTCCGACGCGGCCCAGGCAGCGATCGAAGACAGCCAGACGCGGAAGGGCGATCGTCGAATCTGGCTCGAACGCCGACTCGCGGATCTGGGACGAACCGAAGGCGACCGGCGCAGGGGCCTCGATCGACGGGCGGGCAGTCGCCGTCGGCACGATCAAGGGGCGAGTGTCAACCTGGTGAACGCGGCGCGCCGCGCGCGCGAGAACGCGAACGCCGCGTTTTCGCACTTCAAGGTCGGCGCCGCGCTCGAATCGTCCGACGGCACCGTCATCACCGGCTGCAACATCGAGAACGCCACGTATGGCCTGACGATCTGCGCGGAGCGCGTGGCGATGTTCAAGGCGCTCTCGGAAGGGCATCGCGTCTTCACCCGTATTGCGATCGTCGCGGACACCGAGGCGCCCACGCCGCCGTGCGGGGCCTGTCGTCAAATCCTCTGGGAGTTCGGCGGCGACCTCGAGATTCTGCTCGCGAACCTCACCGAGGACACCGGCACGCACCAGCTCAAAGACCTGCTGCCGCTGCCGTTCGACGCCCGGCTTCTGTGATCGTCTGGGTTCGGGGTTCGAGGTTCCGAGTTCGGCGTTCGTGTTCGAGGTTCTAGAACCCCGAACCCGATAGAATTCAGAGATGCTGCCAACGATAGCGCGCGAAGACGATGTGGTCGTGATGATCGACCAGCGCAAGCTTCCCGCGCAGGAGGTGTACGTCCGCTGCAAGACCGCTCCGGAAGTCGCCCGCGCGATCAAAACCATGGTCATCCGTGGCGCGCCGGCGATTGGCGTCGCGGCCGCCATGGGCATCGCGGTCGGGATGCGCAGGAGCGCCGCCACCGGCACGCAGAAGTTCGCCGCCGAGTTTCACAAGACCTGCGAGCTGATGGCGTCCACGCGCCCGACGGCGGTGAACCTGTTCTGGGCCATCGAGCGCATGAAACGGTGCTTTGCCGCGGCCGCGCAGGCGGGCGAGTCGGTCGAGCAGATCAAAGACCGGCTCGATCGCGAAGCGCATGCGATTCACGACGAAGACGTCGCGAGCTGCCGCGCCATAGGGGCGTTTGGCGCGGCCGTCGTTCCGGCCGACGCGCGCGTCCTCACGCATTGCAATGCGGGTGCACTCGCCACGGCCGGCTACGGCACGGCGCTCGGCGTCATCCGCGGCGCAGTCGAACAAGGGAAGCACGTCGTCGTCTACGCCGACGAGACCCGGCCGTTTCTGCAGGGCGCCCGGCTGACGGCCTGGGAGCTCGTGCGCGACGGCATTCAAACGACCGTGATCACGGACAACATGACCGGCGCGCTCATGCGCCACGTGCCGATCGATCTCGTGGTGGTGGGTGCGGACCGCATTGCGGCCAACGGCGACACGGCCAACAAGATTGGCACTTACGGCGTCGCCGTGCTGGCGCGTGAGCACAAGGTGCCGTTTTATGTGGCCGCGCCGCTCTCGACCATCGATCTCGATACGCCGGACGGCGACCACATCCCGATTGAAGAGCGAAACGCCCGCGAGGTCACCCATGTGGGCGGGTCGCGGCTCGCCCCCGAAGGGGCGCTCATCTGGAACCCGGCGTTCGATGTGACGCCGCATCATCTCATCTCGGGCATCATCACCGAGCGCGGAATCTTCCGGCCGCCCTACACGGAGTCGCTGAGGCGCGCGTTCGAAGACGTACCTGCGTGCAAATCCTAGGCATCGAAACCTCCTGCGACGAAACGTCCGCGGCCGTCGTGGAAGAAACGGGCGACGCAGCGAAGCCCTGGGCGATCCGGTCCAACGTCATCGCATCGCAGGTGCCGATTCACCGCGAGTGGGGCGGAGTCGTTCCGGAGCTCGCGTCGCGGCAGCATATCCGCGATATCTGCGGCGTCGTCGAGCGCGCGCTCGACGAGGCGCACACGTCGTGGACCGGGCTTGGCGCGATTGCCGTGACACAGGGGCCCGGCCTCGTCGGCTCACTGTTGATCGGCATGTCGTTCGCGAAGGCGGCAGCCGCTGCCGCCGGGCTGCCACTGGTCGGCGTGCATCACCTGGCCGGCCACATCGAGTCGCTTGTCCTCCAGAACGGCGAGATACCGCTGCCCGCCGTCGTCCTCGTCGTCTCCGGCGGCCACACCAGCTTGTACCTCGTCGATCGCCCGGGCCATTACCACGCGCTCAGTCGCACGCGCGACGACGCCGCGGGCGAAGCGTACGACAAGGTGGCCAAACTGCTCGGCCTCGGCTATCCGGGTGGTCCGATCATCGACCGAATTGCGAAAACCGGAAACGACCGTGCCGTCGCCCTTCCCACGACGCGCCTCACGCATGCGGACCGCAATGCGCCCGAGCTGAAAGGCGACCTCGATTTCAGCTTCAGCGGCCTGAAGACCGCCGTGCTTCGCCACGTGAAAAAGGGGTCGGGAGTCTTGTCCGCGCAAGAGATCGCGGACATCTGCGCGAGCTTTCAGCGCATCGTCGTCGCGGCGCTGATCGACAGGTTGTTCGTGGCCGCACGTCGCCATCAGGCAAAGAGCCTCGGCGTCGCGGGCGGCGTGTCGGCAAACAGCCGCCTGCGCGCCGAGCTCGAAGGGCACGGACGGCTCCGTGAAATCCCGACCTTCCTGCCGAGCCTCCAGTTGTCCACTGACAATGCCGCGATGATTGCCGCGGCAGGTCTGCGGATGTTTCGCGCGGGCGTCACATCGCCGCTCGACATCAACGCCGACGCGGCGCTCACGCTCTAGGGTGCAAAGGTGCAAAGGTGCAGGGGTGCAAGGTGCAGGGGTGCAAGGGTGCAAGGGTGCAGGGGTGCAGGGGTGCAGGGGTGCTGGCGTCTTCGGCTTCTAGGCCACTAGCTGATATGGAATGACCTACTGTCAATGTGTCGTTATTCCGAATGTTTGGCGCCTTGCGCATTCTCACGAGCCGGGCGCGGGGTCCACGGGCGCCGCAGGCGCCGCCGGCAGGGCGCGAAGCCCTGGAGGCCGTGCCTGGCTCGTGAGATCTGCGACGCGTCGGCGCGCGGGCCCCGAAGACGACGGACGATCGAGGGCGCTTCGACGACGAGTCACGCTGATATCGCGAGCAGATAGTCGTCGACGACCACACGCTCGGTCGACTGCGTCCACTGCAGACTCTCCACCCACAGTCGATGCGCGCGTGTCCAGTTGCGACCGCTGTCATGCAGGCCGCGACGGAGCAGCAACTTGCCCAGGCGATGGCGAGCGCGCTGCAAGTCTTCGCGGGCGTCATCGCGTGCTCGACACAGATCGCGGACCGCTTTCTCTTCCAGCGTTGGCGGCCGCACTTCCGTCAGCAACCCGGCGCGCAGCAGTTCCACCAACTTGCGCGCATCACGCTGATTGGTCTTGATCCGCTCACCGGGCTTGCGCGGGATCAGCGCCGGCGCGATGACCTGACACGCCACGCGGGGCGTCGTCCATTTGTCGCTGCAACGCGTAGCCGCACGGCCCGGCTTCGTGACACACGCGCACGGGGCCCGGCACCTCCCGCTCGAGTTTCCGCACCAGCCGACGCACTGCCGTTCGCCACCTGCCATGTCACTGGCGCGGTGCGGTCCCCTACGAGCATGGCGATGAAAAGATCCTTCTTGTGGGCATCGATCCCCACGTACGTAGTAACCTGTTTCATGACCGGCTCCTATCGTTTGCGGCTCTGGCGCCGCAAGGCGTTAACCCGCGATCTCGGTGGCACAGACCACCTTGTCGAGTGCGACCGCACTTCGACGTTACGATAGCGGGCCGGTCATTCCATATTGTCTAGCAGGCCGATGAAAAAGTGACTCGCGACACCATGTCTATCTCCCGGTGCACTCCTCGGTGGTCACCCGATCGGCCGAGCGACCTGTCGTGGTCACGCGGGCCTCGCCAAGAGTGTGCGCAGGCGGATCAAGTTGTA
>WNFV01008236.1_pt1 | contig 13682 bp, 10 predicted proteins | sample 5400101 | NCBI WGS metagenome assembly WNFV01 (sample SAMN13153361, study PRJNA577476) | soil metagenome | isolation source: 115 cm soil or saprolite under grassland replicate 1 | place: USA:California | collected 2016-06-15 | reverse complement strand
ACGGCGTAGAGGCCGTAGAGCAGTCGCCGCAGCTCGACGACGTCTTCAGGTTCGGGCGTGTCGGCGAGGTCGCCGAGAATGCGGTGCAGCCGGCTGATCTGGTGCTCGATCTCGGCGTGGGTACGGGTGAGCGCACCAGTCGGATCGGCTCCGCCGAGGGCCTTGGCCACGATCGGTACCAGCAGGGCCTCCTCGGCCCGTTCGTGCGGCAGCAGGTCGCGTTCCAACCGGTCCAGCAGGGTGCGGGCCGGGCCCAGATCGCAGCCGTCGGTGGTGAGCGCGTCGGCGACCGCGCGGACCTGTTCCACGACGGGGCGTACCGCGAGGTGCTGGGCGTGCAGGCGGTGGGCGGTGGCGATGTCGGCGGGCGCCATGGCCACGGTGTGGGTAGGCGCGGGCAGCACCGCCCGCAGCGCGATGCCGATCGCGAGCACGTCGATGACCTCCTGCAGCACGGCGCCGGCGGCCGGCGGCAGGTATCCGGCCGCGGCGGCGGCCATGGCCAGCGCGGACAGTCCCATCCCCGTGACGACGGCCTGCAGGGCGATCCGCCGCGAGCGGCGGGCAATGAGGATCGCGTCGGCGAGGGCGTCGATACGGTCGATGGTGAGTACCACGTCGGCGGCCTCGGCCGACGCGGTCGCGCTGCGGGCGGCCAGCGCCACGCCGACGCCGGCGGCGGCCAGCGCGGGGGCGTCGTTGATCCCGTCCCCGACCATGATCGTCGGGGCGCCCGCCTGCTCGGCCCGGACGATGGCGAGCTTGTCGGCGGGGTCCCGTTCGGCGTTTACGGCATCGACGCCAACGATGCGCCCGACCGTCTCGGCGGCCTCGGCGCGGTCCCCGGTGACCAGCACGACCCGGGTAATCCCGGCAGCGCGCAGAGCACGGATCATCCGGGGCGCGTCCGCGCGGATCGGGTCCTCCAGCAGGAACACGCCGGCCGGGATCCCGTCGACGGCGGCGAACACGGTCAGCGAGCCGTCCAGCGCGGCCCGGCGGCGGGCGTGGCGTACCCAGGCCGGCGGCATGCCGGGCACGATCCACGACGCCTTACCCAGCCGCACGTGCCGGCCCCCGACGGTGCCCTCGACGCCGTAGCCGGGCCGCTCGACGACCTGGTCCGGCAGCTGCAGGCGCAGCGTGCGGATGCGGGCAGCCGAGACGATCGGGCCGGCCAGAACATGGGCGGACACCTGATCCAGGGACGCCGCGAGGCACAGCAGTTCCACGGCGTCGACCGCTCCGGCGGTGATCACGTCGGTGAGGGTGGGCCGCCCGTGGGTGAGGGTGCCGGTCTTGTCGAACAGCAGCACCCGCCCGGCGGCCAGCCGTTCCAGCGCCCCACCACCCTTGATCACCACGCCGCGGCGCGCGGCCCTAGACAGCCCCGACATGATCGCGATCGGGGCGGCGAGCAGCAGCGGACAGGGCGTGGCCACCACCAGAACCGCCACCGCGCGTACGACCTGGCCGGTGGCCAACCAGGCCAGGCCGGCCAGGGCGAGGGTGGCCGGGACGAAGGCCACCGCGAACCGGTCCGCGGTCCGCACGAACGGCGCGGTGGCGGCCTGGGCCTGCTGGACGAGGCGGACCACGGCCGCGTAGGTGGACTGCTCGGCCAGCGCCGTGGCCACCAGGTCCAGTGGCGCCCCGGCGTTGACCACACCGCTGCGGACGTCTCCACCCGGCTGACGTTCGACCGGCAACGCCTCTCCGGTCAGGGCCGACTCGTCCAGGGTCGCCGGGCTCACCAGCCGCCCATCCACCGGCACGATCTCACCCGGCCCCACCAGCAGCCGATCCCCCCGGGCCACCTGCTCGACCGGGATCTCCACGACGCCGCTGGCCACATGCCGCCGGGCGGTACGGGGTGCCCGCGCCACCAACAGGCTCAGCTCCCGCCGCGCCCGAGCTGCGGCGCGCGCCTCCAGCAACACGCCGCTGGCGAGCATCACCGCGATCATCGCACCGGCAAACGCCTCGCCGACCGCCAGCGCCCCGGCCAGCGCCAGCCAGGCGATCACATCGACGCTGGGCACCCGACGCCGGATCGCCTCGATCAGTGCCACCGTCGAGTAGCCCAACCCCAGCAGCGCCGCCCCGGCCCACACCCCGCGCGCGGTAGCGCCGGCACCGGACAGCCACGCGACCACCCCGCCGCCGAGCAACGCCGAGGTCACCGCGAACAGGGCCATCTCGCGGTGATACCAGACTCGGCCGGCCGCGCTCATCCTGCACGACCACCGGGGCAGGACCGGTCCTGCGGTGCCCGGACTCGGGGCAGCCTGCGGCGCCAGACAGCCCGGGGCCGGCTACTCTCCGAGGTTCGGCACCGGCCGCCTGGTCGGCGGCGGCCGTCACGGTCTCGCCCACCCCGGTTGCCGCGTCGGTGACCTCGCCGGCCGTACCGGCCGGGGCGCCCTTGACTCTGGTCGCCAACGTCCCCAGCTCGCTCCACCTGCCGGCCTCCACGCCGTACCGACTACGACCGGGCCGACCAGCCCTAGCGGGCAGGACGGTCCACCGTCGACGTTTCGCCCGACAGCGGACCTCGCGGCAGTGCCGTAGGTCCCGTACCCCCAGGGATTTGCGCCGCCCGCTACACCGCGCGGTTCCCGATCAGATGCTGGTGGCACCGACCAGCGCGCCGATCGCGGCGGTCGCGGCCATCGCCAGACCACCACCCACGGTCACCCGCAGCGCGGCCCGTCCCGCCGGTGCGCCGCCGACCACCGCACCCAGCGCCCCGGATCCGGCCAGGCAGGCCAGCGCGACCCCGATCACCAGCGGCACCCGTACGGCAGCCGGCGCCAGCAACACCGCCAGCAGGGGCAGCAGCGCGCCGATGGTGCAGCTGACCCCCGAATACCCCCCGCCGGCCTGGACCGGCCGGGCCAGGTGCATCTCGGACAATCCCAGCTCGTCGCGGGGCGTGCGCGCCCAGCGCGTCCCGTTCGGTCAGCTCGACCGCGACCTGGTGCGCGGTGGCCGCACTCAGCCCGCGTTGGTGGTAGATCTGCGTCAGCTCGGCCAGCTCCGCCTCGGCCTGGCCGGCCAGCTCCGCGGTCTCCCCGGCCAGGTCGGCGCGCTCGGCGTCGCGCTGCGAGCTGACCGACACGTACTCCCCGGCGGCCACGGCAATCGCGCCGGCCACCGGGCCGGGCAGGCCGGCGGTGATAGTCGCCGTACGGGACGCGCCGGCGGCGGCGACCCCGACCAGCAGGCCGGCGGTGGACACGATGCCGTCGTTGGCACCCAGCACCGCGGCCCGCTACCAGCCAGGCCGGTGACTGCGATGCCATTCGTCGTGCCCGATGCGTTCGGTGGGTGACAGGCCACGCGCGGCAGCTCCATTCGTATCAGCGGACAGCGGTTCTACTGAGCACGGGGAAATGCTCCACCCCCGCTGTGGTCCCACCAACGCCGACCATGGCCCGCCCCGCTGGGATCTCCGGCCCGTACCCCGCAGCCGCCAGGGCACGAGCAGCGGCCCGGCGGCGTCTGGTAGGAGCGACGAGTTCTGGAGCGCGCCAGCGGCGCGGTTTGTATGCGTTGTTGCGGGTGCTGGATGAGTAGTTGACCGAGATTGCTGGATCTTGCGAGGGGGTCGCTGGCGGCGCGTACGTTGCGGGGTCACCTTGGACGGAGAAAGGGTGAGGACTGGTGAGCGCGCCAGAACAACTTCAGGCGTGATCTTCAAACGGTGCGGCTGTCGGGACGGGGATACCGAAGGTCGAACGACCTCAGGCCAGCCAACCGCCGCAGTCGGGCGGGCCGACCAGAGGATGGCCGCGCCCGTCCTGCGCGGCCAGATCGGCCATGCGTTGGTGGTATTGAGCCGGTTTCAGGTCGCCGGCGATCAGGCGCCTGGCGAGTCGCGTCTCCTTGCGTTCACTGTCGCGGTTGGTTCCGACCGCGGCCAGGGCGGCAGGTGATGGCGTCATCACCGGGTGCGGGTCGTGGTCGACCGACCGGCGTTGACGGTGCCAGTCGACCCAGGACAGGCCGAGCCCAGCCACGCCCAGGGACGTCAGTACGACGGCGAAGACGAGAAGCACTATGTAGCTCACCTCCGGCATACGGCCCGTGCGGTCGGCACTTCCCGTCGGCGACATCAGCGAGAAGGGCCGGAAGTCCACACGAGACCGGCCGGGTGGCCCGGCGCCGACCCGGGGCTTATCCGCAGGCGAACCGCTCGCCTTGGGGCTGGCTGGTCGCCACGTGGACAACGTCATGGACGGTGCGGGCCAGGATCGACGCGACGGTGCGCTCGGTCTGGTCGGCGAAATTCGCTGCCGATGCAGGGTGACGCCCGTGGCAGACACGTACGGACCAGTGGTGTCCCCGGTCGGCGTACTCGTCGAGCCCCGGTGTTGGATCTCCCGGCGCTGGTCGTCACCGTCGATGAAGGTGCCAGGTCCGTGCGGCTGGCCACGCCGACTGCCGATCGGCCTGCCGTCGTCGACGACCAGCAGGGTTTGCAGTACCACGTTCACCTACAACCTCGACTACATCTGCTCCGGCTCCTACGCCGCCAGGTTCTTCGGTCTGGACAGCGTCCCGGCCACGCCTAGCCCCACCGGTTAGGCCAGCCCGGTCGGGTCCCCTCAGCCCAACACCGAGCGTCACCTCGCCGCGGGCCGAGCTTCACCGCGAGCAGCTACGGCCAGACGGTCACCGAATGAGGCCACCAGGTCGGGGCACCGTTGAGTCCCGTCGGGGCCGGTCACGTCAGCTCAGTTCGATGGTGACGGCGGGTGGTTGGGTCAGGCTGTTGTGCACGGTGCAGTGGGCGGCCACGGCTTGCAACGCCGGTCGGCGTTCGGCGGGCAGGTCGGCGGGTACCCGCAGCCGTAGTTGTATCGCGGTGACCCGGGCTGGCCGGTCGGCGGCCATCTGGTAGTCGACGGCGACGCCGAGCCCGTCGCGGCTGTATCCGTGGCGGGTCAGGTATCGCCCGGAGTAGAACGCCACGCAGGTGGCCAGGGACGCGACGAACAGTTCGGTTGGTGTCGGGGCGGCGTCGGTCCCGCCGGCGTCGACGGGTTGGTCCACGCGGACGCGGTGTCCACGCACCTGCACCTCGTACTGCTCTCCGTTGACGAACCGCACCTGCAGGTGGTCGCTGCCGGTTGCGGTCGGCGTGGTCTGGGTGTCGTGCATGGTGCACCTCCGCGGTTGGGGTTGCACCATCCAGCTCATACCTGGTCGCCGCGTCGAAGCCAGGTGATCCCTGCCTGGATCGTCGGGACCTTCGACCCGGCTACCGGCAGCCAGGCACGCCAACGGCCCTGCCGCGTCGGGACCTGCGGCCCTGACCGTCGGCAGGCGCGCAGATCTAGCGTCAGAGCTGGGAGACCGGCAGCGAGAGGCGGCCTGTGATGCGACGGTTAGTGGTGCTGGGTGCCGGGACGGCGGGCACGATGGTGGCCAACAAGCTGCGCCGCCGCCTGGCCCGCGAGCAGTGGCAGATCACCGTGGTGGACCGCGACGACCGGCATCTGTACCAGCCGGGGTTGTTGTTCATCCCGTTCGGCGTGTACCGCCCCGACGAGGTGACCAAGCCCCGCACCCGCTTCCTGCCCGACGGGGTCGACTTCGTCCTGGGCGACATCGACCGGGTGGAACCGGACTCGAAAGTCGTCCTGCTGGTCGACGGTACGGCGCTGCCCTACGACTACCTGGTGATCGCCTCGGGGACCAGCCCGCGGCCGGATCAGACACCGGGCATGCTCGGCCCGCACTGGCGAGAAAGCATCTTCGACTTCTACAGCTACGACGGCGCGGTGGCACTCGCCGCCGCGCTGCGCGGGTTCACCGGCGGCCGGCTCGTCGTACACATCGTCGACATGCCGATCAAATGCCCGGTCGCGCCGTTGGAGTTCACGTTCCTGGCCGAGGCGTACCTGCGCGCCCGCGGCATCCGCGACCGGGTGGAGATCGTCTACGCCACCCCGCTGCCGGGCGCGTTCACCAAACCGATCGCCTCAGCCCACCTGGCGTCGATGCTCGACGAACGAAAGATCACCGTCGAGGCGGACTTCCTGGTCGAGCGCATCGACGCCAAGACGCTGGTCTCCTACGACGAGCGGGAGATCCCGTTCGACCTGCTGGTCACTGTGCCGCTGAACATGGGCGCCGACTTCGTGGCCCGCTCCGGGCTGGGCGACGAGCTGAACTACGTGCAGGTCGACAAGCACACCCTGCTGTCCAACGCGTACGACAGCATCTTCGCCCTCGGGGACGCGAACAACATCCCCACCTCCAAGGCCGGTTCGGTCGCGCACTTCTCGGTCGAGGTGTTCGCCGACAACTTCTGCCAGCACGTCGCCGGCCAGCCGATGACCGGCAGTTTCGACGGTCACGCGAACTGCTTCGTCGAGTCCGGCGACGGCAAGGGCCTGCTCATCGACTTCAACTACGACACCGAACCGTTGACCGGAACCTACCCGCTGCCGATGGTCGGCCCGTTCGCGCTGCTGACCGAGAACCGGCGCAACCACTGGGGCAAGCTCGCCTTCCGGTGGATGTACTGGCACCTGCTGCTGCCCGCACGCCCGATCCCGTTGCCGGCGCACATGTCCATGGCCGGCAAGCACCAACCCGCAGAGGAGAAGCAGCCATGACCGTCACCACCATCGGTGTGACCCAGGTCCACGTCGACGCCGAAGGCTTCCTCACCGACTACGACGAGTGGGACGAGCAACTCGCCCGGCAGCTCGCCGCGCAGATCGGCATCGAGCTGACCGACGCGCATTGGCAGGCGATCCGGTTCCTACGCGAGGACTACCCGACCCAGGGCGAGACCGCCACGTTGCGCCGGGTGTCCACCCTCGCCGGGATACCGATCAAGGAGTTGTTCGCGCTGTTCCCCGGAAAGCCGGCCAAGAAGATGGCCTACATCGCCGGGCTGCCCAAGCCCCACGGCTGCGTGTGACAAAGGAAGGCATCGCCATGACCACCACCACACCGCGGGGCGGCCCTGCGGTCGTCCCGGACTTCGGCGACGACACCCCGACCGGCCGCAAGCTTGCCATCATCTGCTCCAAGGGCAACCTGGACATGGCCTACCCCGGCCTGATCCTCGCCAACGCCGCCCTGGGCGAAGGCGTGGAAACCCACCTGTTCTTCACCTTCTGGGGCTTCGACATGATCACCAAGTCGCGGATGGGTGAGCTGAAGTTCACCATGCTCGGCAACACCGCCACCCACATGCCGCAAGGACTGGGCGGGCTACCCGGGATGACGGCGATCGCCACCCACCTGATGCGCAAGCAGATCCACGACATCGGCGTACCGGACGTGCCGCAGTTCCTGGCCCAGATCGTCGACTCCGGCGGGCACCTGTGGGCCTGCCGCATGTCGGCGGACATGATGCACTTGGACGAGTCCGACCTGTACGAGGCGGTCGAAGGCATCATCAGCGCCGCAGACTTCATCGACAAGACCAACGGCGCGCAACTGCTGTTCATCTGAACCCATCCGCGCCGCCCGCGCCCCGCACCCGGTCGTGCCGAGGGCCGGGCCGGCACACAGCCAGATGACCCAAGAGGTGCCATCATCGGCGCGGCCATCCGCTCCCCGGCACCCAGACGCTCAGAGCCTCGTCGATGGCCGCTGGTCCGGCGGGCGGACCAGACCCGCCCGCACGGCCAGCGCGCCGGACAACACGGCCACCCCGATCGTCACCAGCGCACCGAGGATCAGTGCGGCGGCCTCGCCCGGCTGGAGTAGGTGTAGTTCGGATCCGACGGTCGCGGCGGCCACGGGCACGCCCAGCTGCGCGGCGGCCAGCGCACCGATCGGCAGCGGCTGGCCGGTCAGCCGCATCGCGGCATGCACGGCCAGCGCCCCGGCGCCAAGCGTCACGCCGAGCACGATGACCGACGGGTGCCCGCCGAGCTCGCGAAGGTCGAGGGACGCGCCGAGCCAGACGAAGAACAGCGGGCCGAGGAAACCTTCGGTGAGCGCGAAGAGTTGGCGGGCCAGCCGTCGCGGCTCGCCCACGGCGGCGACGGCGAGCCCGAAGCAGAAACCCGCCAACATGATCGACACATGAGTGCGCACCGCCAGCGCGGCGAGCGTGAACAGGATGACCAGGTTGGTCCTCAGTTCGAGGGCGAACTTGCGATCCTGCGACACCCGGTGCGCTCGCTTACGGATGCCCGAACGCTGCAGGTAGAGCAGGATCGCGAACAGTACCGCGGCACTGGCCACCACGGCCAGTACGCCGAATGCCGCGCGCCGGGCGTGACGCGGATCGATGGCCACCGGCAGCGCCACGATGCAGACCGCGTCGGCGATCGCCACCTGGGGCAGCAGCTGAAGCACCGGCGGACCGTCCAGCCGCAGCGACTCGACGATGGGCAGGACCAGCGCGGCCGACGAGGAGGCCATCAGCACCGCGTACAACGCGGTGTGCCCGGTACCGAACAGGCTGGCGATGCCGAACGCCAGCGCGACGGACAGCACACCGACACCCAGCGCACGCAGCGCGCCGACCCGCAACACGGCGCGCAGCCGCTCGTCGCGTGCCGGGACGTGTGTCCCGGCGACGAACATAATCAGCGCGAACCCGATGTCCGCGAGGAACGTGAATGTGCCGTTCTGCGCGTGCAGGAGGCCGGTGCCGGTCGGACCGAGCAGCACGCCGGCGATCAGCTCGCCCAGCATCAGCGGCAGGTGCCACCGGCGCGGCAGCGCGAGCAGCGGTCCGAGCATGGCCATCGCCGAGACCAGCGCGAGGATCCCGAAGCTCACCGGCACTCACCTCCCAGCCGCATCGAACCTGCGCCGTGCCATTGTCGAGGCCGTCGGCTGGATCGGGGTGAACCTGCCCGTGTACGCGCTGAACCTGATCCTGACCACCCCGATCCACCTGCGGGCCCTGCCCTACCCCCCGACACCCGCCGTGCCCGCTTCTGCACCACTCCCGGTCACGGCCGGCGGCCGCAACCTCGATCCAGCCCGCACGCCCCACCGCCCTCGCTGGCAGGGGTGGTCACAACCCGGTGACGCCGGCCAGCCAGCCGATCAACGCGGTGACGGCCATCGCCAGCCCGCCGCCCACGGTCACCCGGACCGCGCCGCGAACCGGGTTCGCCCCACCCACGACTCCGGCCAGCGCACCGGAGCCGGCCAGCGCCAGCAGTGCCACACCGCTGACGACCGCGATCCGCGCTGAGGTCGGGGCGAGCAGGACGGCCACCAGCGGCAGCAGCGCCCCCGCCACGAAGCTCACCGCTGAATACGTCGCGGCCTGCAGCGGGCGCGCCCGCAGTGTCTCGGTCAGCCCCAACTCGTCACGGGCATGCGCCGCGAACGCATCCACCGCGGTCAGTTCCACCGCCACCTGGCGGGCTGTCGGCGCCGACAGGCCCCGGTCGAGGTAGATCTGGGTGAGCTCGTCGAGTTCGGCTTCCGGGCTGGCCGCCAACTCCTGTGTCTCCTTGGCCAGGTCACCGCGCTCGGCATCACGCTGCGAGCTGACCGACACGTACTCGCCGGCCGCCATCGACATCGCCCCGGCGACGAGACCGGCTATCCCTGCGGTGATCACCGCACCCCGGGACGCGTTCGCCGCGGCCACCCCGACCAGCAGACTCGCCGTCGACACGATCCCGTCATCGGCGCCGAGCACCGCGGCGCGCAGCCACCCCGACCGGCCACCGCGATGGCGCTCCCGATGCGGTACCCACCCGACCCAACCCGACGACACCGCACTCACCCCTCACTTACTAACGCTGTCCCAGACACACGTTCCCGCGGTGGAGGGATGTTGGTCCCCTCCGGTTGCCTAAAGCGGATCCGGCTCATGCGCTTGGCGGGGTCGTCGCGGCCGGCTAGGCCCCCCTGAGCCTGCGGCCGTGGTGGGTGCTGAAGTAGGCGGCGCGGCGGCGTAGGTGACGCCGCCCGACGGGGAGTGCCGGCACACCTGTCGGTGTGGGTGCGGCGCCGTAGAACAGCCGCTTGCCGACTTCGATGAGGGCGAGGTAGCAGGCGACCATGAGGGCGAGGGCGGCGAAGAACCCGCCTGGTAGGGGTTGGAAGCCGAGCGTGTGGGCGAGTGGGGTGGCGGGCAGCAGCGCGCCGGCGGTGACCACGCCGAGGGCGGCCAGGGTCAGCGGGAGGCTGGGGTGGCTGCGCAGGAACGGGATCCGGCGGGTGCGGATGGCGAAGATGACCAGGGTCTGGGTGGCCAGGGATTCGACGAACCAGCCGGTGCGGAACTGGGCCGGTCCGGAGTGGAACACCCACAGCATGACGGCGAAGGTGGCGAAGTCGAACACCGAGCTGAACGGCCCGAAGTAGAGCATGAAGCGGCGGATGAACCGGATGTCCCAGTGCGAGGGGCGGCGCAGTTGTTCGGCGTCGACGGTGTCGGTGGGGATGGCGAGCTGGCTGGTGTCGTAGAGGAGGTTGTTGAGCAGGATCTGGGAGGGCAGCATCGGCAGAAACGTCAGGAACAGTGACGCGCCGGCGGCGCTGAACATGTTGCCGAAGTTGCTGGAGGTACCCATCAGCACGTACTTGATGGTGTTGGCGAAGATCCGCCGGCCTTCGACCACACCGTCGGCGAGCACGTCGAGGTCCTTGTCCAGCAGGATGACGTCGGCGGCGTCTTTGGCCACGTCGGTGGCGGAGTCGACCGAGATGCCCACGTCGGCGGCGTGCAGGGCCAGGGCGTCGTTGACGCCGTCGCCGAGGAACGCCACGTCCGCGCCGGTGAGGCGGTGCAGGCGCACGATGCGGGCCTTGTGTTCGGGGCTGACCCGGGCGAACACGGTCGTGGTCGGGATCGCCGCGGCGAGACGGGTGTCGTCGAGGGCGTCGATGTCCGTGCCGGTCAGCACCGCCCCGGCGGGTAGGCCGAGGTCGTGGCAGACCTTGGCGGCCACCGCGGGGTTGTCCCCGGTGACGATCTTGACGGTGATCCCGAGGCCGGCGAGGCGTGCCAGGGCGGCGGCCGCGTCGGGTTTGGGCGGGTCCAGGAATACCAGCAGGCCGGCCAGTCGCAGGTCGTGCTCGTCGGCGGGGGTGAGCCGGGTGAGGTCGGGGGCGGGGCGGGTGGCGACGGCGACGACCCGGTTGCCGGCGGCGAACTCCGCCGCCAAAGCCGCCGTGGCGGAGGCGGGCACGTCCCGGCAGCGTTGCAGCACGGCCTCCGGTGCGCCCTTGGTGACGATCGTCTGGGTGCCGTGGCGGTCGCGGACCAGGACGGAGACCAGGCGCCGTTCGTGGTCGAAGGGCAGCACCGACAGGCGGGTGTCCCCGGCCAACGCGGCCCGTTGTCCCAGCGCGGCGGGCGAGTCCCACAGCGCCAGGTCGAGGGGGTTGCCGCCGACTGCGTGGCCGTCGGCGATGGTGGCTTCGGTACACGTCAAACCCCAGCGCAGCGGCGCGTCGGGTGCCGCTGGGTCGGTGGTGACGGCGCGCATGAAGCTGATCCGGCCCTGGGTCAGGGTGCCGGTCTTGTCGGTGAACAGGGTGTCGATGTCGCCGAGGTCCTCGATGCAGACCAGGCGTTTGACCAGCACCTTGCGCCGGGCCATCTGCCGGGATCCGGCGGCCAGGCTCATCGATACCACGGCGGGCAGCAGTTGCATGACGAAGATCGAGGTGGTGAGCGCGGCGGCGACGTAGACCAGCAGCATCGAGAACCGGCGCAACCCGACCTGGAACTGGGTTTCGGTCTGGTGGGCGCCCAGACCCGCCGCGATCCGCCCGAACTCGGTACGGGCCCCGGTCGCCGTGACCACCCCGCGTCCGCTGCCGGCGTGCACCACGGTGCCCATCAGCGCACAGCCGGCAAGCTCCGCCAGCGGCGTACCCGCCGGCACCGGCGCGGTGTCCTTCTCCACCGGCAGCGACTCGCCGGTCAGCACCGACTCGTCACACTCCAGCCCCGATACCTGCAGCAGCCGGATGTCGGCCGGCACGACGTCCCCCAGCCGCAGCTCGACGATGTCGCCGGGGACCAGCGCGGTCACGTCCACCGCGACCGGGTGGCCGCCCCGCACGGCCAGCGCCCGGTGGTGGATCTGTGAGTGCAGCGCCTCGGCGGCCTTCTCCGCCCGGTACTCGTTGACGAAACCCAGGCCCACCGACAGCGCCACGATCACCGCGATGATCACCGCGTCGCTGCGTTCCCCGACGAAGTACGACGCCGCCGCCGCGGCCAGCAACAGCCCCAGCAGCGGGGAGCGCAGCTGATGCCACAACACCAGCAGCAGCCGGGCCCGGTGCGTCACGACCGCGTTGGGCCCGTACCGGGCCAACCGCCGCGCCGCCTCCCCCGCCGGCAGCCCATCCTGACCCACCCCGAGCCCGCGCAGGACCTGCTCGCCCGGCCGCTCGCCGGCGGCGGATGCGTCCAAGCCCGACTCGAACACGTCAGACCGCGTCGGGCCAGCCACCGTCACCATTGCCGACCAGGACCCGGCCGGGCACCCACCAATCGCATAGCCACCATGACACCTCCGAAGGTCTGCTCCCGGCTAGCACCCAACGCACCGAAGGACCCTTGACACCGACCGGGGCGGTGCGTGTCAACGCGCCCGCCCCGGTCACCGCCGGTCTACCGCCAGCGGGCACGGCGTGGCCACGCCGGTCTGGCGCTCCCGGTTGGCCGCTCCAGCATCGCTGCGGCACGAGTGTGTCGGCAGGGCCGGAAGACCCGGCCGATGGACGTGTCGGCCGAGGTCGCTGCGTCAACCGCCTCAGCGACCACGAGCCCGGCCCCAGCCAGCCAGCGCCGCGACCGCGGCTCACAGGTGCCCGGTTGCCGCACATACCGTGGCCGTTCGACGCCCGGCCAGGTGAAGGCCGCGTCACCGCTTGACTGGGTAGCGTAGCCAGCCCGGAAGTTGGCGGCACCATCTTGAGACTGGATCGACGACCGTGCCGCCGACTACACCCGAGGGCATCCAACTGCGCGGCGACTACGGGCCGGACACGAAGGGGACAACCCCTACCCCGGCGGCCGATAGGGTCCGCCGACCAATCTCGCCAGTTGCCGGCGCAAACCCTGTTCACACAAGTGACACGCCAATCGCGGCAGAGTCGGATATCACCGCGATGGCTGCGTCAACCGCGACGACCGCGAGGGCTCAGCGCCCGACTCGCGGCTCAATGTGGGTGACCTGCTCGGCTCGTTTCGGCCCGAGCCGAGTACAAGCGACGGCGGGTCAGCCGGCCGGGGGCTGATCCTGGCCCGACTTTTCGGCGGCGTCGGCCTCCTCCTTGGTGGCGTGCACGGTGCCCTCGGCGTGCTCGGGCGGGCCGTACACGGTGTAGAGGACGAGCCGGTTGAGGCCGGTGTTGCGGAAGTTGTGCCGCGTGCCGGCGGGGACGGCCACGAGGTCGCCCTGGGTCACCGGCCTGGTCTGGCCGGCCACGTCGGCCTGTCCGCTGCCGCTGACGAAGGTGACGCTGCTTCCCCGGAAAGTTGGCGTGTTGCCCTGCCCGGTGTTGCAGGCTCGACCTGAGAGCGGTTCTGGCGGGCAGAATGTCGCAGTCGGGGAGCGCGCGCATCGCGGCTTACTTCTTGAATGGACGTACGGCTCCAGCCCGGCCAGGCTGGGTCGAGGTGATCGGCCGGGTCGCTCTCACTTGCGGCTGCCCACCCGTAGTACAGGGGTGTGGCTCTGATCTGGCGTGCGGCCTGCCGGTCACCGTGG
>WNFV01006587.1_pt1 | contig 13685 bp, 14 predicted proteins | sample 5400101 | NCBI WGS metagenome assembly WNFV01 (sample SAMN13153361, study PRJNA577476) | soil metagenome | isolation source: 115 cm soil or saprolite under grassland replicate 1 | place: USA:California | collected 2016-06-15 | reverse complement strand
ACCGGCGACGAGCACTTTCGGCTCGTCGGACCGGCTCGCGCGCGCAGGCTCGATGGCGCGCTCTTCTATCTCCGGCTGCCGTGGCGGATCGCGCGAGAGCTGCGGCGCTTCCGCCCGCAGGCGGCGCTCGTGCAGGGTGTCCACGAAACGGTGGCGTTCCTGCTCGCGCGCCGCCTTGCCGGCGCCTCGACGAAGGTCATCCTCGACGTCCAGGGCGACTGGCACGAGGCGACGCGGCTCTACGGCTCACCGCTTCGCCGCCTGCTCAATCCGCTGAACGACGCGCTCGCGCCGCTCGCCGTGCGCCGGGCCGACGCTGTCCGCACGGTCTCGACCCAGACGACCGGTCTCGTGCGCGGGCTGGACGTCGAGCCGGCGGCGGTCTTCCCGTCATACGTCGATGCCGAGGCGTTCCTCGAGCGTGAGCCGGCGCCGCTGTCGCCCGCCCCGCGAGCGGTGTTCATCGGCGTGCTCGAGCGCTACAAGGCGTTCGACACGCTGGTCGCCGCGTGGCGCCGCGCTGCAGCTCGCGTACCGGAGGCGACGCTCCACCTCGTCGGCGACGGGTCGATGCGCGACCGCGCCGAGGCGCTCGTCGCCGAGCTGCCGGCGCAGACGGAGTGGTCACCGCGGCTGACGGCCGAGGAAGTGGCGGCGGCGATGGATGCGTCCTGGCTCGTCTGCCTGCCGTCGCGTTCGGAAGGCCTGCCGAGGGTCGCGCTCGAGGCCGCCTGCCGCGGCCGGGCGATCGTCGGCGGCAACCGCGCCGGCATCCCGGACGTGGTCTCGCACGCCGTGAACGGCCTGCTCGTCGATCCCGACGACGCGGCAGAGCTCGCGGACGCGCTCGTGCGGATCCTCTCCGACCGGGTCTACGCCGAGCGTCTCGGCGCCGCCGCCCGCGTGACCGGTGAGGACTGGGGCGTCACGCCGGGGGAGTACGCGGCGAAGGTGCGAGCGCTCGTCGACGGCGTCGTCCGGGGCTAACCTGCTCCCATGCGCGAGCAGATCAAGCAGCTGCTGAAGAACTCGGTCTACCGCGCCCTCGGCGAGACGGCGAAGGGAATCGGCGCCGTCAACGGTGACGACCGCAGCCTGCGCGTGCTCATGTACCACAAGGTCAACGACGTCCCGAACAACCGCATGTCGATGCCCGTCACGCTCTTCGACGAGCAAATGGCGCAACTGCGCGAGCTCGGGTACGCAGTTGTCGATCTCGATGCGGTGCTCGGCCATTACATCGACGGAGCGCCGCTGCTGGAAGGAGCGGTGCTGATCACGTTCGACGACGGGTACCGGGACAATCTCGAGAACGCGGCGCCCGTGCTCTACAAGCACGGCTACCCCGCGGTGCAGTTCGTGCCGCTCGCGTACGTGGGCGACCGTCTGCCGCTGCCGCACGAGGAGCACCTCGCAGCGAGCGGCGTCATCAACCGGACAGTTGATTGGGAGGAGCTCGGCGAGCTGGAGCGGCTCGGCGTGCGCATCGAGTCGCACGGGATCAGCCATCGCCCGCTCGCCGATCTCGAGCTCGACGAGTCGGCGCGTGAGATCGCAATCTCGAAGCTGCGGCTGGAGGAGCGGCTCGGACGGCCGGTGCGTGCGTTCTCGTACGTGAAGGGCTCGGAGGCGCATTACAAGCCGGTACACCTGAGCCTCGTCCGCCAGGCCGGATACGACGTCGCGTTCACGGCGGTCTCCGGCGCGAACTCGCTCGCGAGCGATCCACTCCAGCTTCGTCGCTACAACGTCGAGCCGTACTCGTCCCGTACCTTCGAGCTCGTGCTCGCCGGCGCGTGCGACCTCATCTCGGTCAAAGACACCGTGACGGGGACTCGCGCGCGGCGCGTCTTCAACGCGGCGCTGGGCACGTCTTCGAAGTGATCGTCGAGCCGGCGCGGCGCGACGAGTTTCTCGCGCTGATGCAGGAGACCTACGGCGCGGCGATGTCACCCGCCGAGTTCGACTGGTGGTTCGACCGCAATCCTGCCGGGCCGAGAATCCTGAACGAGGCGCGCGCGGACGACGGCACGGCGCTCGGTGCGCTCGCCATGTCGTTCGCGCGGATGAGCCAGGGGCTTGCCGCGTTCGCAGTGCACGCCGTCACGACGCCGGCGGCGCGAGGGCGCGGGGTCTTCTCGACGCTCGAGCTCCACAACGAGGGTGAGGCTGCCGGCGCCGGGGCATCGTGGGCGCTCGGCTTCACGAATCCAATGGCGGGCCCGATCCTCGTCGAGCGGCTCGGCTGGGAGGACGTCACGTCGCTCCGGATCTGGGCGCGCCCGAGGCGGATGCGGAGGCGCGGCGAGGGGCGGCTGCTCGGCGACCCGGGAGTCGGCGCGTTCGGCGACGGACCGTCAGCGGAAGGGCACCACATCGTCCGCGATGCCGCGTACCTCGACTGGCGCTACGCAAGCTCGCCGCGGCCGTACGTGAAGGTCGAGGACGGTGAGGGGTGGGCGGTCGTAACGCATGCCGTGTGGCACGGCTTCTCGTCCGCCGTCGTCTGCGAGGCAGTGGGCGGGGCGCGCGTGCTCCGGCGCGCCGCGCGCGCAGCGGACGCGGATCTCGCCGTTGCGATGGTCAACCCGGGCGAGGAGCGCAGGTACCTCGCCGCCGGCTTCGTGCCGACGCCCCGCACGATCCGTTTCATCGGCAAGCGCCTCTCGGACGAGGCGCCCGAGCTGCCGAAGCGCCGCGACGCGTGGCATTTCACGCTCGGCGACCTCGACTTCTTCTAACGCATCCCCATGGGTCCGCCGTCGCCGGGGATCGAGAAACCGGGAAGCGCATCCGGCGCGACCAGCAGCACGACGCCGAGGGCAAGCAAGAGACCGGCTGTTCCGTACGTCACCACGCGCCCCCAGGGCAACGTCTTCTCGGCCGCTATCACGCCTGCGACCAGCCCCATCCAGAGGAGGCTCATCACGCCGAGCGCGAACAGCGCCGCCATCAGGGCCCAGCAGCAGCCGATGCACCATGCGCCGTTCCGGACGCCCATCTGGAGCGCACCCGACAGCCCACCTCGCCAGGCGCCGAGCAGGAAGCCGAGCGGGCTCCGGCATTTCGTCAGACAGACGTGCTTGAGCGGGGTGAGCTCGTAGGCGGCGGCAGCAACGAGCGTGCCGCCCGCGACCCACCGGCCGGCCTCGTTCCACGCCAGCTGTGACCCGAGCAGCCTGTGCCCGAGGTCGAAGATGCCGTACGCCAGCACGCCGGTGGCCCCCCACGCGAGCAGATAGCCGGCCGTGAAGAGGAGCGGCGCCGCCGGCGTTCGACTCCGCGTCATGCGCGAATAGAGGGCGATCGTCGGCGACACCGACGGAAACATCATCGCCGCCATCATCACGATCCACACGCCGACGAACCAGCCGAGTGTCCCGAGATCGGTCCCCGGCCCGTTGTCCATTCCCCGCATCCGGTCGGCCGTCGACCACCACGCGAGCGCGGCGAGCGCGAACAGGAAACCCACCAGGGCGAGACGTACCCGTACCGCGGCCAACGCAGGCGCGAGGCCTGAACGGTCGCGGCCGTGCTCGCCGCCGGAGACGGCGGAATTCACGTCAGACGGCCCAGGCAAACTTCGACTGCGAGAAGGCGGACTTTCCTTCGTACTCGATGCCGAATGCGTTGACGTGCGCGTGTATCGCCTTCGAGATCGTCAGCTCGGACGCCACCGGATGGAAGATGCCAGTCATGCGTGCCGGCTCTCCCGACTCCACGCCGAACGGAACGACGTCCTCGATCTCGAAGTCGACGGCGTCGCCGATCTTGACGCTGTGGCGAAGACCCTCCTCGTGGATCTCGATGGGCGCACGCTCGACGCCGAGGTTCTCGCCGATCAGCGGTCCGAGCGCCTCCATGGGTCCGCCGAGCTGTCCGCCGAACACGGCGCCGAGCTTCTCGGCCTGCTCGTCGGAAGCTGCGTCGTCGATGAAGACTCCGAGTCGCCAGTTCCCGTCTGTCATCATCTTCGGCATGTCGGCGACCGCCGCGAGCGCGAGACCGCCGACGTCGGTTCCCTCGATCTCACCCTTCGTGATGTTGAAGACGAGCGTGACGCGGCACCGGTCGTAGTCGGCACCGAGGGCGAGGGACGCGGTGCAGGGACAGACCACCTCGCACGAGCACGTCTCGAAATAGGTTCCCTCGAGCTTCCAGGCCATGCCGCCTCCTTCGTCGCTGGGCGATCGTGAGCGCGCCGATTATGGTCCCTCGGGGTCAGTCCGGTCAATTGCCCTCGGCTAGGCAAGCTTCCGGCGTGCGCAGGCTCGTCTTCGCGACTCAGAAGCTCGACCCGGCCGACCCCGTGCTCGCGGCGGCCGTGCCGATGGTGCGCGCGCTCGCGGCGCGGGTCGACGAGCTCGTCGTCCTGTGCGTCTCCGCCGTGCCGGAAGCCGTCCCCGCGAACGCGCGCGTGCGGGAATTCGGGTCGTCGACCCAGGTGCAGCGGGGCGCGAGGTTCGCGGCGGCGCTCGCGCAAGAGCTGCGGCCGAAGCCGTTCGGCGTCGTCGCGCACATGGTGCCGCTGTACGCGGTACTCGCCGCGCCGCTCGTGCGGCCGCTCGGGATTCCGCTCGTCCTCTGGTACACGCACTGGAAGGCGCACGCCGTGGTACGGGCCGCGGAGAAGGCATGCACGGCGATCGCCTCGGTCGACCGGCGCTCGTTCCCGTTCCCGTCGCGCAAGGTGCACGCGATCGGGCATGGGATCGACGTTCACGAGTTCGCATGCAGCGATTCGCCCGGCGGTGAGCTGCGGGCGCTCGTGCTCGGCCGCTATTCGCCGGCCAAGGGGCTCGAGACGATCCTGCGCGGCGCCGAGCTCGCCGGCGTGCACGTCGAGGCGCACGGCTCCGACGAGACGTTCGAGGCATATAGGCGCGAGCTCGAGCGGCTTGCAGGGGGCGCCGAGCTCGCCGGCCCGGTTCCGCGCACGGAGGTTCCGGCGCTCTTTGCCCGCAGCCACGTCCTGATCAACAACATGCGCGCGGGCGCGCCCGACAAGGTCGTCTACGAGGCGGCCGCGTCGTGCCTGCCGGTGCTCGCCTCGAACCCGGTCTTCGACGACCTCCTGCCGGCGGAGCTGCGCTTCGAGCGCAACGACCCGGAGAGCCTTGCCGACCGGCTGCGCACGCTCGACCGCCGCCGGCGGCCTGAGCTGCGAGGGCTCGTTGCGCGCAACCACTCGGTCGAGCACTGGGCCGACGGCCTCCTCGCTACCGTGAGCGCCGGATGAAGAGCGACCCGATCCTCCACCTCCAGAAGGTCGCGGGCATCTCCGGCTCCGAGGCGCACCTGCTCTCGCTCCTGCCGCGCCTGCGCGAGCGCGGCTGGGACGTCCGAATGCTGATGTTGCACGAGCACGAGCCGGGCGCCTGGGACTTCGCAAAAGCGCTGCGCGCCCGCGGCGTGCCGCTCGACGCGATCCCGCTGCGCGCGGACTTCGATCCGATCGCGTTCGTCAGGGTGGTGGCGTATCTGATGCGCAAGCGGCCTGCGATCCTTCATACACATCTCGTGCACGCGGATGCGTACGGCCTGCTCGCGGGAACGGTGGCGCGGGTGCCGCTGCGCTTCTCGACGAAGCACGGCTTCAACGAGTTCCGCGAGGCCCCCTACTTCGGTGTCGCCGACCGGGCGTTCGCGAGCCTCGCGCATGTGCACATCGCGATCTCGCGCGGCCTCGCGCGCTACCTCGAGGACGTTGAGGGCTTCGACGACGAGAGCTTCGAGATCGTGCACTACGGGATCGATCCTGACGGCGAGCCGGCTCCCTACGCCGGCGGCGTGCCGCGGCTGCTCTGCGTGGGGCGCCTGATCCCGATCAAGGGTCACATCGTCTTGCTGCGCGCGTTCGCCGAAGCGCGCAAGACGCTGCCCGACCTCGAGCTCGAGATCGCCGGGCGCGGGCCGCTCGAGCCTGCTCTCAAGGCGCTCGCGCGGGAGCTCGGCATCGCCGACGGAGTCCGCTTCCTCGGGCAGGTGTCGCCGATCCAGGCCGCGATCGAGCGCGCGGCCGTCGTCGTCGTCCCGTCGATGGGCGAGGGCTTCGGCATGGTTGCGCTCGAGGCGATGGAGCGCTCGCGCCCCGTGATCGCCGCAGCCGTCGGCGGCCTCGGCGAGCTCGTCCGCGACGGCGAAACCGGCCTGCTCGTTCCCGCGGGCGAACCGGCGCCGCTGCGCGACGCGATCGTGCGGCTCGCCGGCGATCTCGAGCTCGCGCGCCGCATGGGCGAGGCCGGCCGCCGGCGCGCGCTGTCGCGCTTCCTCCAGAGCTTCTGCACGGAGCGCACCGAGCTGCTCTATGAAGGTGCCCTCCGCGCCGGCGGCGCGTAGGGTGTCGCAACGGGCATCTCGTCCTCGTGACAAGTTGTCACTAGGACGACGAAACGCGGGCCTTTCTACGTGGTCGGTCCGATGCGTCTGGGACCATCTCGGTCTACAGTGCGAGGGTGCCTACACGGTCGGACCACGAGATCATGGCAAAGCTAAGAGCCATGCTCGTCGACGGCTTGGAGGATGCGGCTGGGGCTGTTCGTTCCTCACGTCGCGCGATTTCGTTTGCGCAGGGATATGTCAAACGGCGCGAGCGGCTCGATCAAACAAGGCAATTCTTGCGCTCCATGGAAGATGTCCACGATCACGAACTCGTCCTGCGCGAAGCCAACCTTCGGTATTTGAATCAACTCCAAAGCATCACGGACGCTCCGAGTCCGTCGGCGTTGGAACGCATCTGGGTCGGCTTTCTCATAGAAGCCGCAGAGAAGGTGAGGCGTGATCGACGGGACACCCGAGCCTACGCGAGCCTGATGCGCGATGCCGACGACGAGGACCGCGAGTGGTCTGACGCCGCCGCGCGGATCGCCGGAGAACACTGGCAGCGAACGAACTAGTCCCACGGCGCTCCTATCTGTTCTTTGCCACCGTGCCGGTGCGCGACTGCGAGGTAAGGAAGCGCGTGCTCGTCGTATCCCGCGATCCGATCAACGAGGCGGGCATGGACGTCCTGGCTGCTCGGGTGACTTCACAGGGAAGGTTTCGGAGCGTTCCCTCGGTTGCCGAGGTAGAACCGAGCGAGGACAACGGGCTCACCGAGACGAGCTTCGTGTTGTGCCATGCCGTCGTGGAGCTGCCTCAGGACAAGCTCGATGCGAGACCCTTTGGGCAGCTCTCGGTCAGCCACATGCTGGAAGTAGACAAGAAGCTCATCTATGCGTTCGACCTCGATCGCTACGTCCGCAAGGACGAGGAGGAGGAGGAGAGCCAAGAGGAGTCGGCTACCTAGTTGTAGGACCCACGAGATTCAGCGCCTTGAGCTGAGAATCGCGTCGTAGAGGGCGGCTGTGCGATCGGCCACGCGGAGAACTCGCGGGAGGCCAAGGCTGTCCGGACGGTGGGGCGGCATTGACTTCCGCAACCTCAAAAGATAGTTTGAGCTTATGAGTGAGCGTGTCGCGAAGACGGCCTTGTTCGACGCGTTCGCTTCGGTGGCGGCGGCGCTTGGAAGTGGCCGCCGGGCCGAGATCGTCGACGTGCTTTCGCAGGGCGAGCGCTCGGTGGAGGAGCTCGCAAACGAGGTGGGGCAGAGCCTTGCCGCCACGTCGCACCATCTGCGGCTGCTCGCGAGAGCGGGCCTGGCGCGTTCACGCCGTGACGGCCATCGCGTCGTGTATCGCCTCGCGAGCGAGCGGGTGGACGAGCTTTGGGCGGCGGTTCGGGACGTGGCTGCATGGCATGTCGCCGAGGTGAACGTGCTGGCCGAGGAGTACCTGGGCGCGCGCGACGGCGTCGAGCAGGTCTCCGCGCCGGAGCTGGAGGCGAGGCTCGCGCGCGGCGATGTCGTGCTGCTCGACGTGCGCCCGGAATCCGAGTACCGCGCGGGGCACATCGCGGGCGCGGTCTCTGCTCCGCTCTCCATGCTGCCGTCGCTTGCGCCCACGCTGCCGCGCCGGCGCGAGGTGATCGCCTACTGCCGCGGGCCCTACTGCGTCTATGCCGACGACGCGGTGCGGTTGCTGCGCGAGCGCGGGCTGAAAGCGCGCCGGCTGGACGTGGGCTTTCCGGAGTGGCGGCGCGCCGAACGACCAGTCGAGATGGCGAGCTGAGAGGAGCCTTGGATGCTGTTGCGCCCGTTCCTGAATGACGCGAGCTCGTGCGCCAGCTACCTGTTCGGCTGCGGCACGCACGCCAAGCTCGCGGTCGTCGACGCGCACGCCGATCTTGTCGACGACTACCTCGCGACGGCAGGCCGGCTCGGCGCGCCGATTGTGGCCGTGTTCGAGACACACGTGCAGGCCGACCATGTCTCAGGCCTGCCTGCGCTGGTCGAGAGCACCGGTGCGACGGCCTATCTACCTGTCGGCGCGGGAGTCGAGTTCGAGCACGTCCCGCTCGCCGACGGTGACGTCGTGGAGCTCGGGAACACGCTCGTGACCGCGATCGCAACACCGGGGCACGCGCCCACCCACCATGCCTATACGGTTGCCGACCGGCGGCGTCAGACCGAGGAGCCGTGGCTCGTGTTCAGCGGCGACTCGCTGCTGATCGGCGATGTCGGCCGGCCCGACCTGCACGTCGCCGGCGACCCGCACGGCCAGGCACGGCTCCTGCACGCAAGTCTCCGCCGGCTGCTCGAGCTCCCCGACCACGTCGTTCTCTATCCGAGCCACTACGCGGGCTCCGTCTGCGGCCGCGGCCTCTCCGGCAACCCGGTCTCCTCGATCGGCTTCGAGCGCGCGCACAACCCGCTGCTCGCGCTCGAGGATCCGGACGCCTTCGCGGACGCGGTCGTCGCCGACATGCCGCCCCGCCCGATCGAGCAGGAACGGATCGTCGCCGCCAACCGCTCCGGCAGGGTGGGCGCCCTCACATGACCTCGGTCCGGCTCGGCCTGCGCGCCAACGCCGGCCAGTTCGCCCTCCTCGTCGGCCTGAATGCGCTCGTCGGCGGAATGGTCGGCCTCGAGCGAAGCGTGCTGCCGCTGGTGGGCAAACAGGATTTCGGGCTGCGCTCGAGTTCGACGATCCTGGCCTTCGTCGTCGCCTTCGGCGCCTCGAAGGCGCTCACCAACCTCGCCGCCGGCGAGCTGGCCGAGCGGATCGGGCGGAAACGGCTTCTCGTCACCGGCTGGCTCGTCGCGCTTCCGGTGCCGCCGCTGATCGGGCTCGCCCCCTCCTGGTGGTTCATCGTCGCGGCCAACCTGCTGCTCGGCGTCAACCAGGGGCTCGCCTGGTCGATGACCGTTGTGATGAAGATCGATCTCGCCGGGCCGCGCCGGCGCGGCCTCGCGCTCGGCCTCAACGAAGCCGCCGGCTACCTCGGCGTCGCCGCAACAGCCTTCGCCACCGGTGTCCTTGCTGTCAACTACGCGCCGCGAACCGTGGTCTGGGTCGGCGCGGCGCTGATTGCCACGGTCGGTCTTCTGGTCAGCGTGCTCGCCGTGCGCGACACCGGCGCGCACGTCGCCCTTGAGCAGCAAGCACACGGAGATCACGTGCCCGCGCAGGCAGGTCTTCGCAGCGCCTTCGCGCACGCGAGCCTGCACAATCCGATCCTGCGCGCGTGCAGCCAGGCCGGCCTGGTCAACAATCTCAACGACGCGCTCGCCTGGGGCCTGGCCCCGCTCTATCTCGCAGCCCACGGTGCCAGCCTCCGCGAGATCGCCGTCGTTGCCGCCGCCTATCCGGTCGTGTGGGGCGCGGGACAGCTCGCGACCGGCTGGCTGTCCGACCACATCGGCCGAAAGCCGTTGATCGCCGGCGGGATGCTCGTCCAGGCGGCGGCGCTCGGTCTGCTAGTCGTCGGCGGCGGCAGCTTCACGCCCTCGCTCGCGGCCGCGGCGTTGCTCGGCGTTGGCACGGCGATGGTCTACCCGACGTTGATCGCGGCCGTCTCGGACGCGAGCCAGCCGCGCGATCGCGCGCGCGTCGTCGGCGTCTACCGCTTCTGGCGCGACTTCGGCTTCGTCCTCGGCGCACTGATCGCCGGGATCGGCGCCGACGCCACCTCTCCACGGACGGCGATTCTGATCGTCGCTGTGCTCACGGGCGCGAGCGGGCTTCTCGTTGCCGCGACTTCCTGGGAACCGCGTCCTGCGCTCCGGCCCGCCGCAGGCCCCGTAAGTATCGTGAAACGAGCTGAGGAGACCCCTTGACTCCCGTCCTCGACCCAGAAGAGGCCCACCTCGCGGCGCTCCGCCGACTGGGAGACTTCCGCGGCCGCCGTGTACTAGAGCTCGGTTGCGGCGACGGACGCCTGACGCTCGGCATCGCCGGCGACGCGGCGAGCGTGCTCGCATTCGACCCGGACGCGGAGGCGGTTGACCGCGCGCGGCAGTCACTTCCCGACGAGCTTGCCGAGCGCGTCGCCTACCGGGCCGCGTCGGGAAAGGAGATCGATCTCGAACCTCTCTCCTTCGATCTCGTCGTCTTCTCCTGGTCACTCTGATGAGTTGACCCGGAGGACGTCGTGCACGTCCTGCGCAACATGGTCGAAGCGGTCAGGCCGGGAGGGCTCGTGCTCGACCTGCAGGTGATCCGGCCGAACCCGACTGCCGAGGTGGACGGGCGAGTGGTCTGCGAGATCGACGGCGAGCCGCTTTTCCTCACGGCGGACGCCGCAACGGCCGCCGTCGACGCGCTCGTCCGCGCCGGGCGGCTGGTCGAGCAGGCAATCGACGACCACGACGTACGCAAGCACTACGCCAACGGAGCCGAGCTCGTCGACGACTTCGCCGACAAGAGGCGCCGCCTGCCTAACGCTGCCGTTCCCGGTCTGCGCGCGCTCGCACGACCCTGTGCCGTGCGCGAGCGCTGCCGGCTGCGGCGGCTTCAGGTGCGATGACGGTCGTGAAGGCACCCGCGCTTCCCAGCAACCCTGAACCCGTCGTACGCTTTGGCACATGAGCCCGTTCGTGGGCCGGCGGGCCGAGCTCGCCGAGCTTGCCGAAATCTCCGGCGCCGCTGCGGCGGGGCATGTTGCCGCTGCTGTCATTGTCGGCGAGCCCGGCAGCGGGAAGAGCCGGCTCCTGGCAGAGGCGGCCCTGCGGGCGCCGCTGTCGAACCGGTTCCGTGTCGTCGGCTACGAGCCGGAACGCGAAGTGCCCCTCGCAGCAGCCTCCGATCTCCTGCTCGCGATCGCCGCTAAGGCGCCGGCAGCGCACGGGCTGGAGACCCTGCTCTTCGGCCGTTGCGGATCTTCGAGTCCGTGCACCGCGCACTTCGCACGGTCGGTCCGGCGCTGGTTCTCGTCGACGACCTGCAATGGATCGACGAGCTCTCGCTCGCGCTTTGCCATTATCTCGTGCGAGCCGCCAGTGACCGCGGCGAGTCGCTTGCACTGATCGCGGGCGGGCGGCCGTCGCCACCGTCGAGTTCGCTGGTCGAATCGCTCGCTCAGGTGTTACCGCCGGAGCGCATCCGGCGTCTCGAGCTTGGGCCGTTGGCGACCGACGAGGGGCTCGAGCTGGTCGGGATGCTCGAGCCGGGGCTTGCCCATGCGGCGGCGCATGAGCTTGTAACGAGGGCGAGTGGTTCTCCGTTTTGGCTCGAGGCGCTTGTCCGAACGGCCGGAGCGGAGGTCGACGCTGGCCGCCTCGTGACCGCTCGACTGCGTGGTGCCAGCGGAGACGCCGGCGGACTGCTCGCGCTACTCGCAGTTGCCGGCCGTCCGCTGGCCGTGGGCGATGCGGCGGAGCTGACGGGGTGGGACGTGAACCGAACCGAGCAGGCAGTACGTGAACTCGTCTCGCGTGGCGTCGCCGTCGATTCGGGTGGAACGCTCGGGCTCGCGCACGATCTGATCCGAGTCGCGGCGGCCGGGGAGATTCCTCAGGAGCAGCAACTCGATCTGCATCGGCGCGTGGGCGACTGGTTGATGCAGTACGCCGGAAATGACGTCCGCCGCCTCCGCGAGGCGCTCGCTCACAGGCACGCCGCCGGCCTGCCGTCCGTCGACGTCGCCGATCGTCTCGTGCGCTCGCCGCAGCGAACGCTACTCGGAGAGGACGGGCTCGCCTTGCTGGTCGGGATCGCCGATGAATCCGACCCTTCCGACCAGAGCGTGCTGATGTTGAACCAACAAATTGCGGAGCTCGCTTCGGAGCTCGCGAGACACGACGTCGCGTTGGAGCGGAACCTCCTGCTTGCTGAGCGTTGGCAAGATTCTCAATGGCGCGCTCGCGCGTTGCTCGACGCGGCGAGGTCGGCGTTTGCGCTCGACGATCGCGACCGTGCAGGCGGCTACCTCTCCCGCGCACGCGCGACGCATGCGGGCGATGAGCTGTTGAACCTGGAGTTCGACGTTCAGCAGGCGGCGCTGGATCTGTGGGGCGATGGGCCGAAGGAGCGCGGCCGCGCTCTCGCGCACGATGCAGTCGCACGCGGTCGGCGGCTCTACGAGGCGGATGAGCGGGCGCGGCGGGCGTACCTCGAAGCGTTGCGGGTCGAGTACGAGGCAGCGTTTCAAGAGGACGATCTCGAGACGATGGCACGCGCGGCCGACGAGCGGGCGGCGGCTGCGCGCGGCTTCGACGCGCAGGCCCACCTCACCGCGTTGATCGGGAGCGGAAGGGCATTGCAGCGGGCGGGCCGCCCCGACGAGGCCTTGGAGCGCATCCGCTACGTGTGGAACGAAGCCGAGCGCCGCGTCCTGCCGCGCCTCACGCTCGACGCCGGCTACTGGCTCGCTACTTATCTGCTCCAGCGAGGTCGGATGGCCGAAGCGGAAGAGATCGTCGCCGAGACGCTGGATCTCGCGGCACGTGTCGGCGACGAGGCCCGCGGGCGGCACCTGATCGAGCGCGTCGCGAGCGAGCTCGATTTTCACCGCGGCGACTGGCGTGCGGGCGTTGAGCGCCTGCTCGCGTATGCCGGCGGAGCAAGCGAGCACGCACGGATCGAGCTCCATCAGCTCGCGGCGCTCTGGCTGGCGCTTGTCGGCGGCGAGGAGCTTCAACACGAGGTCGTTGCGCAGATCGATGCTGCCCGTGCCTGCGCCGAGGTGGCTAGTTGTCCCAGATGTGCGACAGAGCTCCGGCTGGCGGCCGCGGACGCGCTTGCCCGCGTCGGCCGGCGCACAGAAGCGGCACAGTCGCTCGAAGACTGGGAGCGCGTGGCTCACCCGCGTCCTCGCGACGAACTGATGCGCCGCCGCATCCACGCACTCCTTGCCGAGCGCAACGGCCCGCGGCTTCTCGAGAGCGCGCTGCACGACACTGAGGAACTCGGCTTCGCCCTGGACGCGCTCTGGATACGGATTGATCTTGCGACGCTCACCGACACGGATCGCGCTCGGGCCAAGGACGTCCTCACAGTCGCGGCCGAGACTGCCGGCAAGATCGGCGCCCGGACAGTGCAGCAGGTCGCGGAGAAGCGGCTGCGGGCGCTCGGCGTCCGCACGTGGCGGCGCGGGCCCGGCAGCGAGCCGCTGACCGAACGGGAGCGCGCGGTCGCCCGGTTGATCGCCGCAGGCGCGAGCAATCCCGAAATCGCGCAGCAGCTCTTCCTGTCGCGAAAGACGGTCGAGCGGCACGTCTCCAACCTGCTCAAGAAGGTCGGCGTGCGAAACCGCGCAGAGCTCGCCGCGAGGGTCGCGGCGCTCGAGATCGAGGGAGCTCCCCGATGATCGCAAGGGGACGCCAGACCTAAGGTCGACGCCACTAACCCGCACAGCGAAGGGAGCGG
>WNFV01008277.1_pt1 | contig 13686 bp, 16 predicted proteins | sample 5400101 | NCBI WGS metagenome assembly WNFV01 (sample SAMN13153361, study PRJNA577476) | soil metagenome | isolation source: 115 cm soil or saprolite under grassland replicate 1 | place: USA:California | collected 2016-06-15 | reverse complement strand
GAATTCCGGCACGTCCATGGCGTGCGTCACGCGTAAGCCATGCTTTCGCATGTGCTCGACGTGCGCGGGCCAAGGATCGATGAACGTCACGTCCTCGCCGGCTTGTACCATATGGGCGCCGACATAACCGCCCACCGCATCCGCTCCGACAATGGCTATCTTCCGGCTCACACTTTCCTCCAGGCATTCTGGGCAACGCTAACGCTTCGGCCACGCGCTATGGTCTGATGCCGGCATCGTGGATCACCTTCGCCCATTTTGGCATATCCGCCTTGATCCGCGCCTTAAACTCATCCGGCGGCACGGCGGAAGGCTCATATCCTATTGCCGCCATTTTCTCCTTGAGGTCCGGCGACGCAACCGCCCCTCGACGTAGCCGGTTTCACCAAGTCCCTTTCGGAACGCCGCGAGGAGACTGGCGTTTGCCTCGGGCGAGCCAGGATGCAGAAATCCGACCACCGGCATCGCCGGCTGCTGCGCGCGCGCCGCGAGCGGCCATGCGGTTGCCGCGCCGCCGAGTAGCGTGATGAACTTGCGCCGCTTCATTCAATCACCTCGTCGGCGCGACCGAGTAGTGAGATCGGGAAGGTCAGACCCAGCGTCTTCGCGGTTTTCAGATTGATGACTAGCTCAACCCTCGTGGACTGCTGGACGGGGAGGTCAGCGGGCTTCGTGCCTGTAAGAATTCGGCCGGTATAGAGTCCTGCTTGATAGTAAGAATCACTGAGATTGGTTCCGTAACTCATCAAACCGCCGATCGCGACGAACTCGCGCCATGGATAGATTGCCGGCACGGTGTAACGAGCCGCCAGCTCCACAAATTGTTGGCGTTGGTTGAACCTGCTCGGATCGGCGCCAACGAGGAGCGCATTGGCGCGTTGCTGAACTAGCATTGCGAATGCAATCTCGACTTCCCGCTCGTTGCTGGCGTTGAGAACGAGAATCTGCTGTGCAAGGACGCGGGCGGCGTCCTGTACCTCGTCCACAAGGCTCTTCGAAGCGAGAAAATTCGGGTTCACAAGCAAGGCAATCAAATTGGCATTGGGAACGGACTCGCGCAGAATCTCCAAGCGCTTCGCCTCTAACTCCGTGCTGAACTGGGTGATGCCTGTGAGATTGCCGCCTGGACGATTGAGGCTCTCGACCAGACCTGTCTTGACCGGATCAGTGCCGAGGCTGAACACGACGGGAATCGTCGAGGTCGCGGCCTTGGCCGCGTGAGCTGCCGGTGGCGCGCCCGCGACAATGACCGCCACTCGCCGTTCAACCAATTCGGCCACCTGCGCCGGAAGCCGTTCATATTCACCGTTTGCCCAACGATATTCGAAAGCAACGTTTCGACGGTCTATAAAGCCGGCTTCCCTCAAGCCGCGATGGAGTGCTGCAATCAGGAGCGGCTCTGCCGATCCGCTGCCGAGCCAACCCACTACTGGCATTAGCGGCTGCTGTGCACGCGCCGCGAGCGGCCACGCGGCCGCTGCGCCCGAGAATCAGCCACGAGCTAATAGAAGATAATCGCATAACATTGGCGTAAACGTTGTGGCCGCATCAACGTCCGTGCGGTTGCCGTCATGCCGCGGCCAAAATTGTGGGGTGCAAGCGATGTGTCGAGAGGAGGACCATGCCATGTCGCTCATTCGAAACGGATACGCGGTGTCCACGCGTCGGGGGTTTCTGGGTGCGTTGTTCTCGGCGCTTCTGGCTCTCGCTCTGTTTGATTCCGGCGCCATCGCTGCGCAGGAAGTGAACCAGATCAAGCTCACCGAGAAGCATATTCAGGGCTTCATGGCCGCCTCCAAGGACATGGCGAAGCTCTACGATGGCGCGAATGCGGACCAACCGGATCCGAAGGTGGAGGCGCAGGCCGGGGCTGTTGCCAAGAAGAACGGTTTCGCGAGCCTCGCCGAGTAGGTTCAAGGAAAACATCGCGCTGGTGCTAAAGTACTTCGACAAGCTCGCGCCGCTTATGCAGGAGCAGGATTTGAACCTGCGACCTGCGGATTAGAAATTCTGTTAGCATTGAAGCCTGACCAGACGGCTGATGCGTCATTAGCGCGTGTCCCCGCCGACGCGAGTGAAGTGAACCGCGTTGGCGGGCGCGTCGTTCGGCCAATGTTGCCGGATCCGCTCAGTGATCAAATTGAGCGCCGATGCGCCGCATTCGCTCGCTCGCCGCGAGCGGCCATGCCGCGGCCGCGCCGCCGAGCAACGTGATGAAGTCCCGCCGTCTCACGTGGACCATGGGCTCGCCTGCGGCCCGAACTCCTGCAGGTTAGCGCACGCTAATCTGCCGCGGAAGCACTCGCCACGGGCTTGGGGCGAGCCTAAACCCTTCTGAATCCCTTGTTTTCAGTTTGCGCATGGGCGTCCATTGGCCAACCCTCTCCTCGTGCGAGTCGTTCGAGTGGCAAATGTCAGCTTCGCCACACGATCGTCAGGCAACATCCCCCTTAAAGGCGGTGTTGTGCTTCGGGAACCATACGTACCCCTTCAACATGTAATTCCAATACATCAACGGCAGGCCGGTCACTTTGATCCACCAGCCGACCCAATGTTCCTTTGCGGGGTTGAGCGGCAGGGTAGGCGTGACTTTCCCGCCGTAGATGAACTCCGCCAGGATGGCCTTGCCGAAAGCCGTGGTCAGTGGGCATGATGCATAGCCGTCGTATCCGCCCTCAACCGCCGTCTTTCCCATCATGTGGAGAATATTGTCGACGACGACCGGCGCCTGCTTGCGTACGGCCGCCGCGGTCTTCGAGTTCGGCGTCGAATTGACGTCGCCGAGCGAGAATACGTTCGGATAACGCACGTGTTGCATTGAATTCTGGTTGACTTCGACCCAACCCGCCGCGTTTACGAGCGGGCTCGACTTGATCTCGTCGGGCGGGCTTTGGGGTGGAGAAACGTGCAGCATGTCGAACGGAACAGTGATGCGCTCGCCCTTGTTTTGCTCGCTCACTTTCTCGAACGTTGCCGTCTTCACCGGCCCGTCAACCGCTACCAAATTATGCTCGTAATGCACTTTGATGCCGTATCTTGCCGCGATTTTCACGAGCTCGCGTGCAAAGAAGGGGACGCCGAAAATGACCGGCGCGTGGACATAGTAATTCAGGCTGCAGTCTTTCAAGATGCCGCGGTGCTGAAGATGATCGGCGGTAAGGTAGACGATCTTCTGTGGTGCACCCGGGCATTTGAACGGAAGCGGCGGCTGAGTGAACACCGCCCGGCTGCCGGACTTCAACCGCTGCAGGCAATCCCAGGTGTAGGTCACATGCTCGGGTGAGTAGTTGCTGCACACGCCGTTTTTGCCGAGGGTCTCGGCAAGTCCCGCGACCTTGCCCCAGTCGAGCTTCACGCCGGTGCAGACGACGAGGTAGTCGTAGGTCAGTGTATCGCCGTTGTTGAGGTGAACCGTGTTCTTCTCGGGCTCAAAAGTCTGGGCCGCATTGCGAATCCACCGGACGCCGACCGGAATCAGGCTTTCTTCCGCGCGGCGCGTGCGCGCCAACGGATAGACGCCGGCGCCGACCAACGTGAAAGCCGGCTGATAATAATGGTCACGCGCAGGCTCGACGATGGCAATGTTAGCACCCGGCGCGCGGCGCTTGAGAATCGCCGCAACGGTTATGCCGGCAGTACCACCGCCGACGATGAGAACCTGATGGTGTGTTGAGTTCGGCATGGTTCCACCCTTGTCTGTTGGTTTTGCCCCGTGCGAGGACGGCAATCCGCCAATTTGGCCTTAGCTTTTTCTGCTTTTTCTGCCGCACGGGCAACGTCATTGCCATGCCTTTGCGCGACCTCATCACGCTAATTCGGCGGCGCGCGGCGCTGAATGGCACGTTGCAGTCGAATGTCCGGCAGGCGACCCATTGGCTCCAGCTGAAGGCGTGGTCGTGCCCAGGAACCCCATGGTCGGCAGCCGTCGATGACCCTTGAGTTTGGAGTGAGCTTGATTGGGCTCGCCGCAGAAGCCGCTGGAAGGAGCCGCATGGACCCACTATTTCGAGATCACGGCCAATCGCGGGCTCTACCACGACGCTTGGGTGCATCCCGACGCTACGACTGCCCGCTGCGTCATCATTTGATAGCAGAATTACTGCGCCAACTTTCCGGGTACTGCATTTCTTGACGCGCCCGGTCGCCTCAAAGCGCCGCCGGTGCTCTGCTCGGCCTTGTCCATCATAACTTACCGAGTCCGCAAAATCGCTTTAATCGCGTGGAACAGATCAGCTCCACGGAGCCCTTGAGCCACCATCTTATGGACTTGATCGGTGCCAGATGCGGAATCGAGATCACACGAGAATGTTCGCTTTCGCAATGGTGGCAATTCTGATTGGATGCCCCGAGGCTATCGCGGCCAACGACCTCGCGCCAACCGGGAGGCTGCGTGCGGCCTATCTCGGCACCAACCCGGCGCAGGCGATGCGCGATCCCTCAACGGGTGAAATCCGCGGGCCGGCCTACGAACTCGCGCGTGAGCTCGCCGACCGCAACAACGTGCCACTCGAGTTTAAGCCGATCGCCGGCCCGCCGGCGGTCATTGAGGCAGTCAAGAACGGAGAGGCCGACATCGGCTTTGTCGCCTATGAGGCGACGCGGCTCGGGACGGTGGAGTTTTCTCAGACCTACATGCTGGTGCGGCAGAGCTTTCTCGTGCTCGACGGCTCGCCCATCAAGGCGATCGCCGATATCGATCGCGCGGGACAGAAGATCGCCGGGACAGTCAATGATTCGATCACGCTGTGCATGAAGCGCATTCTCAAGCAGGCGACGATCGTAGAGCTGGAGAACAATCCGGCCGAATTGAACAAGGCGCTGACCGTGCGCACAATTGACGCGCTCGGCGCAAACCGCCAGCGCCTGACCACGCTCTCGAAGGCGACACCCGGCACGAGGTTGCTGCCGGACGACCTATTCAACATGCCGCAGAATATCGTTGTGCCGAAGGACCGGCCGACGGCGCTCGCGGCGGTTAATGCGTTGATCGACGAGGTGCGTGTGTCGGGCCTTTGCAGAGTGCGATCGAGCGGGGCGGCGCCATCGGGGTTGCGGTCGCGCCGGCAGGCGTGAAAGCCGGATGTCCAGGATAATCGACGAACGCGAATTCTGGCAGCCGCAGGCATGATCGCCGTTCGCTGCTCACAGCCTTCATTTACATGCACATACTCGATCGCGCACGGAAGCCGACATGCTCACGCCTTTGACGAAGCTCGCAATGGCACTCTGGCGCAGAAATTCGACGTCGCCGCGAGCAGGTAGATGTGGCCTGTCGCCCCCTCAACCTAGCCTGCGATCCGGCCGATGTTCAATTCGCGGTGAGGACAAGCTTCGGCCAGTCCTCCATTTGCACCCGCGCCACGGGCCGATATTTGCCGCCCTCGGGCTTGAAGATTGAGGCTTCGCCCTCCTTGACGTCGAACCAGTCCTTGCCCAGGGCGTCGACGATATTGGGCTTATGGGTGATAAGGAAGTTGTTCTTCCCCTTGTCTGGGGCCTGCGCCAGCATTTTGCGGAATGCCTCGGCTCGCCTGTTGTTTTCATCTGGCGTCACCACGAGGCCGCCCTCTGTCAAGTCAACTGTTTTCTCGATGTGCTCGAATCCTGCTCGGATGGCGGTCTCGTAAGCTCGATTGAACTTGCTCGTGTAGACCTCCCCAACAGGCAGGCCGACCTGGCGGATGGCATCGCCAAATACCTTTGCTAGCTCGTTGCCTTTGTCGTTGAGGTTTCGCTGCTTGGCGATATCATCGAAATTGAATGGATCGGTATCCGCCTGGTTCGAGAACGTCGCGCCATGCCGGACCACGATGTTGTAACCACCCGCACGTAACGATTGAACCAGCTGCTGGGTATCTCGGGTCATACACTCTTGATGATTCTGCGATTGCGCTAGGCTCGGCGCAGACATTGCCAGCACGAAACCGGCAACCGCTGCCAGACCGCCAACTGCTCTTCTTGAAAACAAGGTCATCTCATCTCTCCTCATGTTGCTCACCGCGCGATAAACCACAATGAAGTGCTGGTTCATGGCGACACATTTCGAAGACTCGCGCCAAGCAACGGTATTCCTTGTTTTGAACTAATCGTGATCAATGTCATGTACCGAGCGCGGTATGACCCCCGAGACCGTGTTCGCAATTCAGCCCGCCACAATTGAACGGCTTAGATACTCTGCTTCTTTGAATTGTTGGCGGGAAGCGGGAATAAGCAGCGACCTGATACGATCTCCTTTGAGGAAAGCGCTCTAAGCAAGGAGAACGGAAATGCCTCGCAAGGGCACCACGGCTCTGGCCGCCCTACTCGTTTTTGGCACCGCCTCAGTCGTTTTAGCGGATACCAATAACCGGACCGACTATCATGGTTTGGTCGCCCAACGCCCGGTGTTGATGACCATGTCCAACGGTCGCCCCGGGGGCGGTGAATGATGCCGCGAGGGCATTCACTACCGAGGAGAAGTCTTCGTTCGGCGCACCACAGAGAATCGCGGGCAGAACGATGGCTTGGATCAGATTGACTGAACCTGGCGGCAAACTGATTCATATCAACGTGGAACACGTCACGTCCGTCAGATCTGACACTCAAATTCCTGGAGCCAGGGCTCAACTCGACTTGACGAGCGGGAAATTTCAAGGCGTGCAGGAAAACGTCGAGCAGGTCATGCAGTTGATCTCGGCCGCGCCAGGCGCTCGCCAGAATGACGAAAGACCAGGCTATGATCAAGCCGAGCGCGCAGTTCGGACCTCACCGTGCCTCAACGGCTGAGCTGGTCGTGACAAGCCCGGGAATTAAAACTTGCGTCCTCCGATACCCTGGAGAACGCTGCCAGGCGATCGGCTAAGGATCGGTGTCTCTCCCGTCAAGTTGCGCCGGCCGAATGGAGCGCAGCGTCAAATTTGTCGACGAATTCTTGCAGCTCTTCCGCATTGAGGTCGCTGATGGCAAAGAACTTGAAACCCTGTGCACTCCAGCGTCGGATGTTGAATCCTTGCATCGTCTCAAGCTTTGCCGCGTGACCTTCGGAGGCGGCTTCTTGCACGACGAAGAGATTGATCACATGCGTGCGGCGCCGATAGACGATCGAAGCAACGGCCTTGCCGTCAAGATAGTCGAGCCTCCCGCCGAGAAGCGTGAAGCCCTGCGCCGTCAGGTCCACGACCGGCGGTGCGATATCGAGCTTGCCGTTGAACCATGGTTTCACCGTATGCTGGTCACTCGTCTGCACATCGGTAAGGTGGTCGCCTTGAAGTGAGCGCACATGCGCCGACATGACGTCGCTAAGCACGCGCTGGTCCTGATCCGTTCGAATGACGGCGATGACGAGGCTCGCCGCCATCGCAGTTGAGAGCGCCGTGCCCATGATAAAGCCTTTCAGCACAGAGCGGCGGCTCGAGGTGCGCTGGGGCGCCGACGGCAGTGACATCTCGATGCGTCGGCGCAAGCTCATCGGCGCCGTATAGCGCAACTGCACGGCCGACATAGCCTGCTGCATCTCGCGATGGGCACGAAATTGCGCCGCACAACGCGGGCAACCCTCCAAATGCGTCTCCACATCGCGGGCATGCCCGGCATCGAGCTCGCCGTCGAGGAGGGCGTGAAGCAAGATTTTGGTTTCGGCGCAAGTCATGTCGGCAGTCCTTCCTCTGCAATCCATGCTTTTCTCAGCATGGAACGCGCCCGCGCGAGCCGAGACATCACGGTGCCAATGGGTACACCTACGACATCAGCGATCTCACTATATGACAACTCGTTGACCTCCCGCAGAACGATCGCCTCACGAAACGGGTCAGGAAGTTCCGCTACGAGACGGCGGATCGCTTCTGTGTCCCGCTGATGCAGCATTTCCGTTTCCGGTGATGCCTGCTCCTCCCGCCAAAGGGGAACGGCATCTTCTGTATCATCCGTTGTGTCATCCATCGCGAGCGTGGCGTGGGATCGACGCGCGAATTCGCCGCGACAGACGTTGCGCAGGATTGCGAAGAGCCACGGTTTGATCTCTGTTCCGCGAAACGTGTCGAAATAACGCAGCGCACGCAGATAGCATTCCTGCACGGCATCATCGGCATCTGCGGTGTTGTGGAGGAGGTATCGTGCCAGCGTGTAAACATCGTCGAGATGGGGCAGTGCGGCGTCGCGAAACCGCCGCGCTTTGTCTTGGTTTGCATCGCTGCCGTTACCCGCCATCATGCCGCGCCCGGCTTTCCAGGCCAGCGCCAAGCCCTGTCGTTGCGCTCGATCGAACATTATTGCGCCGCGTTGCTTCCGGTCGCCGCTTCAACCACGATAGCTCCCGTCATGTGTGGATGCAAAGAGCAGCAATACTCATATGTGCCGGGCGTGGTGAACGTGAACGAGAATTTGTCTTTCGTATCGAACGCCTTCGACTTGAAGAGCTTGCTACTCGAGGCGACCGTGTGCGGGACGTCGTCCTCGTTGATCCAAGTCACGGTCGTGCCGGCCTTCACGGTGATGCGCTGCGGAAGGAAGGCGAACTGGTCGATGTCCACTTCGGTGTCCGCAGCCAGCGCCGGTTGAGCGGCAAAAGTAGCCGCTGCCGCAAGGACCGCGGCCGCAGGCGCGGTCGCGACACGGATCTTGCGGGTCATTGTTGTTCTCCTCAGCCCTGTAGCGGCTGGTCAACGATCGCGAGCCGTTGCTGCCCGCGCCTGAAGGTGACGTCGGCGACGCCGAGAAGCGAGCGCAGCTTGTCGTCGGCGACCTTCAGCGGTCCCGGCGAGGGTGCCGTGCCCGGCGCTGGCTGCGGGAAGGCGGTCGACATGGCGGTGTGGAACGTGACGTTGCCCTCGACCTTCTGCATGATCTGATGGATGTGACCGTTGAGCACCGTCACCGATCCGAAGCGCTTGAGATAGTCGAGCGCGCGCGCCGCGTCTTCGGTACCCCAGCCCCAGGCGGGATAGACGGACCACAGCGGAATGTGTGCGAAGACGACGAGAGGGGTCGATGCCGCCCGGTCCTTGAGGTCGTTCTCGAGCCATTCGAGCTGCTCGTTGCCGAGATTGCCCAGGCCGCCGGCCTTGAGATCGACGACGTTGACGAGGCCGATGAAGTGCACGCCGTTGGCGTCGAAGCTGTACCAGCCCGCGCCTTTGGTGCCGCGACCGTAGCGGTTGCGGTAGAGCTTCACGTCCTCGTCGAGGACGTCATGTTCACCAGGCACGTAATGCACGTCGAGCCGGGCCTGCGAGATTATGCGGTCGGCGTCGTCGAATTCGGATGGCTTGGAGAGATGGGTGATGTCACCGGTGTGAATGATGAAGGATGGTTTCACGGGCAGCGCCTTGATCTTGTTGACCGCTTCCTCGAGCGTGCCGAGGGCGTTGGGGTTGGCAGGCTTATCGAACCCGACGTGGCTGTCGCTGATTTGCAGGAACGTGAGACCGCTTGGTTCGGCAGCGGTTGCCTCACCGATAATCCCCATCGAACGCGGCATGCCGCCTGCGACTGTCCACAGGACGCCGGTACCGGCCCAGGTCATGCATTCCAGGATTTTGCGCCGGTTGACGCCGCGCCCGTCGTGATCAGAAGCCATCGCCAATCTCCCTTGAAGCCACGATGGCTTCCAAAAGACCAGATCGCGGACGAGTAAGATTTATTCCCAGGATTTCCGGGGTCCCTTTCCTGCGATCAATGCTGCAATGACCAGCTCACCTGGGTCTTTCCAATCGCTTTGCTCCAGATTGCGGCGCGCCCAATCCATCACAATGCCGTGATGCTCGTCGTGTTTGGGCATAACTTCCCGTGTGAGCTCAACATCGTCGTATCATCCTGTGATGACGTCAGCGTCTTCTCACCGCAAGAGACTCGCGCTCATGCGATTCCATTCACGGATGTTCTCGGATTGCTGGCGCGATCTTCGCGAGCGCACTCGTGTTTGCTTGGTTGTATGCGTCAGGCTGAAAACCAGATCCCACCAGTCTGCGGCGCGCGAGACATGGTGGTGACACCCTCAGCGGTTCAACCGCCGAACTCATATTAATCGAACGTGTGACCCATATCGGCTCGGATCGATCTGAGGAGTCGTGCGGCTCCGCTGATACAGCATCTGATGCGAGCGAGCCGGGGAATAAACATTGTCTTTGGCGATCTACTGAAGGCGACGGACGACTGCAGGCGCCGGCCGATCGGCCTCCGCGCTGATGCACAGATCGAGGACGATGGTCCAAAACATGGAGACGTATCATGAAGGCGCTTATCGCTGCTCTCGCGTTGGCCACGCTGATTGCTGTCCCGACGCTCCCAGCGAGCGCGGCCCCAATGTCCCCGGCGAGTTCCTCATTCGGGTCGAACGGCTACTGACCGACGACAAGCCCGATCAGCGACCGAAGGTCTCTGGTCGGGCCTACCGCCACGAGCCCGCGTCTTCGGTGACGGATCGGATTGACGATGGGTTTCAGCCAGACGAGCTCGTTCCCGCAGCCTTTCGCGACAACGGGTGTATGCGGATCCCTTCCAAACGAGGAGGCCCACAATGAACTTTCTCTGCAGGCTCCTCATCTGGAGTTTTCTTTGTTGCCTGCTCGCGACACGAGTCCAGGCGCAAGAAACAGAACGCGGAGGCGGCATATGAAATTCGTCTTGGTGAATGGCAGGACACCCCGCCCGCAATCTTTCTGTACGTTGTGCTGTGAGCCAATCGGGGAGAGCTACCTGCGAGAACTTACAACGCGGCTCTCCTACTGCGATCACAAGTGCTATGCCGGTCACTGCAAGGCTCCCGTCCCAGCGCTCCAAAAGCATGCCAGGGCGTCATGATAACCACCGACTCTTTGAAGTATCTGCCGCAAATGGGTCTCGACCCATCGCGGGTGGTCGGCTGTGCGGTGGCGAAGTGTCAAAACTCTAACGCAAGCCGGGGAATAAACGGGGCCTTGTCTGATCAAGGCTGCGAAGGTGCTTTGCTTCCGACGCCAGGAGAAAATCAACATGTCGACCAAGATCACAATGGCTCTTATTGCCGTCGTCACGGCACTGCCATTCCCCGGGCTTGCCACGGGCAATGGCAATCGCGGCAACGCATACACCTACAAGTCCGCTCAGTATTGCACGCCGCAATATGATGACCCTTCAGACGTGACAAGGGTGTACTGCTGAGCGCACCCGCGTTGGATTCAAACTCGAGCAGGTATTGATGCCAGGCCGACACCAAAACGCCAGCTATTTTCGAGAGGGCACAAGAGCCGACGCAGTGATAACTCCGGCTTACACCTTCACCGCACGGCTACTGCACTGGACCACGGCGGTTCTGATTCTGTCCATGATCCCATTGGGCGTCGTCATCGCGAATGAGTGGGGGGGATCAGCGCAGGACTCTCTCTACGACCTGCACCGTTCGATCGGGGCGGCGATCATTCCCCTCGTCATTCTGCGAATCATCTATCGTTGGACGCATCCGCCACGACCGTTACCCGATGACATTCCGTCGATCCAAAAACTCGCCGCGCACACCACGCACTGGGGACTCTACGCGCTTCTCATCGTACAGCCGTTCACGGGATGGATCGCCACTTCGGCCTATCGCGCGCCCGTCATCGTCTTCGGTTTATTCGAGCTGCCGCCGATCTGGCGTGAGAGCCGCGCATTCTCCGAGCAGCTTTTCTTCGTCCATGGCCTCATCGGCATCGCCATTGCCTGCCTTGTGGCTGCTCATATCGGCGCGGCGCTCTATCATCACTTCGTGCGCAGGGATCGCGTCCTCCTGCGCATGATCACAGGGTGATGGCGCCAGCTGACGCGCTGGTACCTTCTGCCGGCCGTTCAACACGTCTCCGTGACATCCGTGAATGCGCGCGCACGCGGGCGAGTCTCGTGCGTAGCGGCAACGCATTCACGTCATCACGGGAGCAACGACGATGTCCAACGCGAAAGCAGAGTTCTCCGCCAAGAGAAACCTCGGATTGGCAACGGCGATCGCCGCGCTTTGCATGATTCCGCTCGCCGGCGCGGCCGCCCAGAGCGGCGGCCGCCAAATCAGCGCGGGACGCGCGGCGGCCATTCACGAATGCAGTGTTCTGGCGAGTCGGTATTCGCAGCACGACTGGGGCAATGTCGAAATCTATCAATATCGGGCCTGCATGGCGCGACATGGCCAACAAGAATGATTGGCAAAGGGTACCACTGAAATTGATCGTAAATCGAAATGACGCGATTCAGGAAACCGCAGGCCCCGGCAGACGTAATTCGGAAGGATTTAGCCTTGCGCGGAACGTTCAACACGTCGTCATTGCTCAACACGTATCCGTGACCTCGGCGAATGGAAACCCATAGTAGCACGCTCCGAAGTGGACTCTCGATGTTCATCCCCTGGACCAGAGCACGCAGGTCGCGTCGATTTGTGGCCGGCTTCGACGCTGGACAAAGACCGAGCGCGGAGCGAATAGGCTGTGCCCACTAGTGATAGAACCACGTGTAGGCGCAAGGCATCGAGTTGAACAGATAGTGCCCTGCATGCGGCCGTCCACGACTCATTGTGTCAGCTCGCAGACCGAGCGGAGCCAATGAAATATCGTCCGTGACAAATTCGAACGATGATCGAACCCGCCGTCGCTGAACCGTAAAACCGGTCTTGCTTTCACCGATCTTGGGAGGCTCAAAATCGGTCGGAACGTTTCCCGGATATCGAGGCAAGGTCGTTGCCGGTGCGGCCTTGGTCGTCGCGTTTCCGTTCGAAGTCAACATCGTCGTATCTCCTGCAAGGACGTGAGCGTGTTGCTTTCCTGCGCAAGAGACTCGCCCTCATGCAATTTCATTCACACGGGTCACGGATACGTGTTGATCCGCGCTGCTTGCGTCCGTTAGGCCGATCTGACAAGCCCGCGTTGCTCCCCAGCCTTGGTTTTCAGACTACTGCCAGCGGACGTTGGCACCTACCAACCGATCCGCAGTCTGATGGGCAACAATTGCCCCGACTGGTTGAAACGGACCGCCGCAAGGCGGTATTTCTGTTTGTGGCGGTGATGTTGCAATGCGTGAGGCTGCTTCTGGCCCGAACTGACCACACGCGATGTCCGCGATGTAGTCGCTATCGAGAGGAAAGCGGACGTGACGCGGACATCGCCCGAAGACCGACCTTGACCCCAAACCGGTCATGCAAAGCGTTAGGCTGGGACTTTGTGAAACCCGCTCCTACACGTTGACCGATGGTTCTTTCAGCCGGATATGCACCGATTTGGGAGTTCGAATCCGATGAGATCGCGGCTATTCTGGCTTGTCTCAAGGCGATCCAGGGGCGCTGTACTACCGTGAGAGCTGAAGATTTCATCATTTCCAAGCGTCCCAGACTTGGCTCAATAACAAAGCATCGAAAGATCGAGTTTACGGACTACGAGCGTCGGCTCAGTTCGATGCAGTCAATTCTCCAAGCCGTCCAACAGGCCTATCTCGGCACGAAAGAGCGCGCTGTTATCGTGCTCGAAGGGTGGGATACGGCCGGAAAGGGCGGCATCGTTAGACGCCTTGGATGGGTTTTGGATCCTCGTAGTTTCAAGGTGCACCCCATTTCTGCACCATCGTCGCATGAGAGAGGGAAACATTACCTCCAGCGATTCTGGGAGAAACTTCCGGAGCACGGTCAAATCGTGGTTTTTGACCGTTCCTGGTATGGGCGAGTTCTGGTCGAGCGCGTGGAGGGATTTGCCACGAAGCGCCAATGGCGGAGAGGTTACG
>WNFV01006585.1_pt1 | contig 13689 bp, 12 predicted proteins | sample 5400101 | NCBI WGS metagenome assembly WNFV01 (sample SAMN13153361, study PRJNA577476) | soil metagenome | isolation source: 115 cm soil or saprolite under grassland replicate 1 | place: USA:California | collected 2016-06-15 | reverse complement strand
GCACCGGCACCGTCTGGAGCAGGCGCCGGAGAATGTAGCCCGTCATGGCGCACCTCCCTCTCCCGCACTGAGGGAGAGGGCCGGGGTGAGGATGAGCCGCCGGCGTGGGACCTCCAGCACCTTCGAGCCCCCCTCACCCCCCCGAACCTCCCTCTCCCTCACTGAGGGAGAGGGCCGGGGTGAGGGTGAGCCACCGGCGTGGAACCTCCAGCACCTTCGAGGCCCCCTCACCCTGCCGAACCTCCCTCTCCCTCACTGAGGGAGAGGGCCGGGGTGAGGGTGAGCCACCGGCGTGGGCCCTCCAGCAACTTCGAGCCCCCTCACCCTGCCCTCTCCCCTGCGGGGGCGAGGGATTCGGCGGACTAGTCGCCCCACTCGCGGTACGTCTGGGGGGAGAGCTGATCGGCGCCGCGCCCCGCCCAGTCATATTTGGTCATGCGCGGCCACATGCGCTCGCCACCCGCCTGGAGCGCGCCGAGGATGGCCCCCTCGTCGGCGCCCCGCACGCGCCCGCCGTCCACGACGAGCCGGCCGTTGACGTAGACGCGGTCCACGTCCTCGTCGCTCGCGTTGTAGACGATGTTCTTGACGGGATCGCGGAGCGGCGTCATGCGCCACGACGAGGCCTTCCAGAGCACGAGATCGGCCTTGGCGCCGCGGGCGATGCGGCCGAGATCGTCGCGCAGGAGCGCCCGCGCCCCGCCGAGGGTGGCCGCGTCGAAGGCGTGGGCGGCGGTGGTCGCCTCCGTGTTTCGCTCCATCATCTTCGAGACCACGGCCGCCCAGCGCATGGCCTCGATCACGCTCTGCGGATTGGTGTCGGTGCCCAGCGACATGTTGACGCCGGCGTCACGATAGCGGCCGAAGGACTCCATGGCCACGCCGCGCCGCGCGAACACCCACACCGCGTGGGCCACCGAGCAGCCCGCCTCGGCCATGAGCCGGATGTCGCCGTCGGGATAGTTCGTCCACGAGGAGCCGCCGATGATGATGGCGTGGCCGAGGACGGTGTTCTGGCCGAGCACGCCCAGCTCCTTCATCCAGGCGATCGGGGTCTTGCCGTGCCGCTGCACCATCTCGTTGAACTCGACCACGGACTGCGAGGTGTGCACCTGATAGGGCCGCTTCACTTCGTCGGCGAAGCGCTTGGCGTCCTTGAGGAGCTCGGGGGTACAGGTGTCGATCTGGGAGGGCGAGACGAAGCAGCGCACGAGGTCGCCGTGGGCGCCGTCCCAGCGCTGGTGAAAATCCATGGCCCGCTCGAGCCCCTGCCGGCCCTGCTCCTCGTTCCATTCCCATACCACGCGCTTGCCGTCCCTGGTGAGCCACTTCCCGGAACGGAAGGCCTGGCCCATGTAGACGCGGAGACCGTAGTGCGGCGCCCGCTCGACCACGTAGTCGCCGAGGGTCCCGATCTCCATCACCGTGGTCACGCCACCCCGCAGCAGCTCGGCCATGGAGAAGTCGACGCAGGCGCGCCCCGCCTCCTCGTCCTGCGAATCGCTCCGGACCGGGAGCATCTCGAATAGTCCCGAGAACCAGAACTGCGGATTGCCGCAGTCCTCGATGAAGGACCGGTCGAGGGGCGAGCCGCTGATATGGGCGTGGGTGGAGATGAGCCCCGGGGTGAGCACACGATCCGGCGCGTCCACCGTCTCGTCCACGCGGCCGTCGAAGCTCGGCCCCACGGAGAGAATGCTGTCCCCTTCGACAACCACCACCCCATCACGCAGGAGCCGATGACCCTTCCCGTCGAACGCAATGACATACCCCGCGCGAATGGCCGTCCGCTTAGCTTCCGTCATGGATCCTCTCTCCTCGCCCCGACTCCAGGCTCGACGCTTCGAGCGCCGGCTTCGCCGGCGCAACCCATTCCTGGGGGAGGCTCGGAGGGGGCCGTCGAGGCCCCCTTCGATTAAGCCACCCACACGTCCATGAGCTTGTAGATGCCGTGAATCGGGTGGTACTTGAGCCCGTGGGCGCGCGGGCGGCTGCCGAAGATCCACCGGATGTGCTGGATGGGCACCACCACGGCCTCGCCCACCAGCCGCTGCTCGATGCCCTGGAAAGCCTTCACGCGCTCCGGCTCCTTCAGCGTGGTCTGCGACTGCTGAAAGAGCGTGTCGGTGCGGTCGTCGCGCCAGCGCACGGTGTTCGGGCTCGGGACGGCCGAGGAGACGAAGAAATAGAGGAAGTCGGGCGACGAGTAGATCATGGGCAGGAAGCGCGCGTCGTGCTCCCCCGCCCGCGTGGCCGTGGTGAAGGCCGCCGACTCGAGCCGCTTGATCTGGAGATCGAAGCCCACCTGCCGCAGCTGGGCCTGGACGGGCGTGACGATGCGCTCGTGCAACTCCGTGAAGACGTAGAGCGAGGCCTGGAGGGGCTTGCCGTCTTTCTGCCGCATGCCGTCGGCGCCGGGCGTCCATCCCGCCTCGGTGAGAAGCTTCCTGGACTTGTCCAGGCTGAACTCCGCCATGAGCGGGCGCATCTGCTCCTTGGACGAGGCGCCCACCACGAGCGGGTGGAGGAACCCATACGACACGTCGGCCTGCCCCTTCATCACGAACTGCACGATCTCCTGCCGGTTCACGGCATGCGCCACCGCCCGGCGCACGCGGACGTCCTTGAAGACGTCCTTCTCCACGTTGAAGCCGATGTGGTTGGAGGAGAGCCGGGGAATCGACGTGACCTTGACCCCTTTCCCCTCGAGCCGCCCGATGTGCTGGGGCGAGACGTCGACGTCGAGATCGATGCCGCCCGTCTCCAACTCGGCCGCGCGCGCGGCATCCTCGGGCAGGGTGCGGAACACGATGCGGTCGACCCAAGGCGCGCTCGTGTTCTCGTACGCGGGGGAGCCCCACGCGTAGCCCTCGTGGCGGACCAGCTCCATGCGATCGTCCTTTGCCCATTCCTTCAGCTTGTAGGGTCCCGTCCCGCAGACGCTGGCCGGCACCACGCCGTAGTCCTGCCCGTACTGGGCCACGTGCCTGGCGTGCGGAATGGACGCGTAGGACCATTCCGTCTGGCTGATGTTGTTGAGGAAGACGAGCGTCGGATTCTTCAGCTTGCAGACCACCGTGTGGTCGTCCACCACCCGCGTCTCGGCCAGGCTCGTCACCTTGGCCCGCGTGGGGAAGGCTTCCTTGGGATCGATCCACCGGTCGAAGTGGTCCTTGACGTCCTGCGCGGTGAGCGGCGCCCCGCAGTGAAACTTGACACCCTTCTTCAGATAGAAGGTCCAGATCAGGCCGTCCGGCGAGACCTCCCAGCGCTCCGCGAGGGCGGGGCGGATCTTCATCTGGAAGTCGTGAAGAACCAAGCCGTCGTAGACGAGGAGATTCGTCGCGATGGCGGAGAGCCCGGTCGACCGTCCCGGGTACAGGGTGTCCGCGTCGTGGTTGCGGCCGATGGTGAGGGTGCCGCCGCGCTTGGGCTTCTCCTGGGCCGACGCAAGGTCGATGCGGGTGCCGAGGGTCGCGGCGGCGGCACCCAGCTTCAGCAGTGTCCGGCGTTCGAGCATGCTGTCCATAGTCTCCTCCGGGGAATGCACGCCCTCGTGCGGTGGGAACCTCGAGCCGCCGCTATTGTCGTCGCAACCGCGCTGCCGGTCAACCCGGCCGGCCGTGGCTCGTCGGAGCCGCTTGGATTCGGAAACGACCGGCAAGTCGATGTGATTCCGGTAGACACGCGGGCCCGCCTTCGTCTAATCTCGGCGCCTCATGCCCGGACCGCTCGACGGCGTGCGGATCATCGACGTGACCACGGTGGTGCTCGGTCCCTGGGCGACCCAGACCCTGGGTGACCTGGGCGCCGACATCATCAAGGTCGAGCCGCCGGAGGGCGACACCACGCGCCGTCTGGGCCCGGCGCGGCATCCGGGCATGGGCGCCTTCTTTCTCGCCTGCAACCGCAACAAGCGGAGCGTGGTCCTCGACCTGAAACAGGCGAGCGGCCGCGCCGCCCTCCTCAAGCTCGCTTCCACCGCGGACGCCATGCTCCACAATTTCCGCCCCGCGCCGGCGGCCCGTCTCGGCCTCGACTACGAGGCCTTCCGCGCCGTCAATCCGCGGCTCGTCTACTGCGCGACCTACGGCTTTCGCGCGCGCGGGCCGTATGGCGAGAAGCCCGCGTACGACGACGTCATCCAGGCGGCGTCCGGTCTGTCCGCGCTGCAGGCCTCCATCGTGGGCGAGCCGCGCTATATGCCGACCATCGTGGCGGACAAGACCAGCTCGCTCACCGTGCTCTCGTCGGTGCTGGCCGCGCTCTTTCACCGCGAGCGCACGGGCGAGGGCCAGTCCGTCGAGATACCCATGATGGAGAGCGTGGTCGCCTATGTGATGGTGGAGCACCTCTACGGCGAGACCTTCATCCCGCCCCTCGACAGCGCGGGATACAAGCGCATCCTCGCCCGGTGGCGGCGCCCCTTCCAGACCAAGGACGGCTATCTCGCGGTGGTGCCGTACACCGACGCGCACTGGCGGACGTTCTTCGAGATCGCGGGCCGGCCGGATCTCCTCTCCGACCCGCGCTTCGAGTCGCTAGAGTCGCGGCTGGCCAACATCGAGATCCTCTACGAAGAGCTGGGCAAGATCGTGGCCACCCGCAACTCGGCCGAGTGGCTCGAAGCCCTCGAGCGCGCGAACGTGCCCGCCACCATCGTCAATACTCTCGAGTCGCTCCTCACCGATCCCCAGCTCGAGGCCACCGGCTTCTGGAAAACCGTGGAGCATCCGAGCGAGGGGACGCTCCGCATGCCGGACATCCCGGCCACGTACAGCAAGACGCCCGGTGACATCCGGCGGCTCCAGCCGCGCCTGGGCGAGCACAGCGTGGAGGTGCTGCGGGAGGCCGGCTTCACGCAGTCGGAGCTGGACGCCATGCTGGCCGCGGGCGCCACCGTCCAGGCGCCGTGATGGCCCTGGCCCCCCTCGCCCTCTCGCGCGATATAATCGGCGCCCGCACGGGCCCCATCGTTCACGAGGTGGACGCGCGCTGGCTCATGGCCTATGCCGCCGGCCTCGGCGACCCCCACGCGCGCTACTACGACACGCTGGCGCCCGACGGGCCGGCCGCGCATCCGCTCTTCCCCGTGTGCTACGAGTGGCCGGCCCTCCTCGCCCTGCGCGCCGTCACCACTTCCGACGAGATGGCAACCCGTAGCGTGCACGCTACCGACGATCTCGTGGTGCACCGACCGATCCGCGCCGGCGAGACGCTCCGTACCACTGCGCACGTGACCGGCCTCGCGCACCGGCGCGCGGGCACCCTTCTCACCGCCCGCAGCGAGACCGTCGACGCGCTCGGCCGACCCGTCACCACCACGGACTACGGCAGCGTCTACCGCGGTGTCGGATTCGAGGGAGCGGACGCGGGCGAGAAGCCTGCGGGGGGAACTTTCGACATGCCGTCGGGGGCCACCCGCCTGCCCGTCCTGGCGCCCGCGGGGCTCGCGCACGTCTACACGGAGTGCGCGCGCATCTGGAATCCCATTCACACCGACGCGGCGGTCGCCCGCGCCGCCGGGCTACCCGCCATCATCCTGCACGGCACGGCCACGCTCGCCCTCGCCGTTTCACGGGTCCTGAACCACACCGACACGGACCCGCGCGCGGTGCGGCGGATCCGGGCGACCTTCACGGGCATGGTGCCCCTGCCCTCGCGACTCACCGTGCGTGTGATCGAGGCGTCCGAGGGAAACGCATTCCTCTTCGACGTGCTGGGAGAAGGCGCCGCCCCGGTGCTGAGCCGGGGCGCCCTCCACGTCTAGGCCGGTTCTCTATCTCCTCGCCCCCGTCACCACATCACCACCCCGCCGTCGATATTGATGGACTGGCCGGTCATGAAGGCCGCGGCGGGTGAGCAGAGGAAGGCGATGAGGCCGGCCACCTCTTCGTCCGAGGCGGCGCGGCCCATGGGGATGCGATCGAGCTGCCGTTGCCAGCCGTCGCCCCGGCCAAGCACGTCCATGCGGGCGGTGTCGATGGTGCCGGGGCACACGGCATTCACGGTGACGCCGTGGCGCGCCACTTCCATGGCGAGCGATTGGGTCAGGCCCTGGATGCCGAAGTTCGCCGCGTTGTAGGCGGCGGTGTTGGGGCTGCCGCGCTTGCCCGCGATGGACGAGAGGTTGATCACGCGTCCCCACTTCTGCTGCACCATGATGGGCAGGATGCGCTTGCAGAGGAGGAAAGCGCCGGTGAGCTTGATGTCGAGCACCTTGCGCCAGATCTTCTCGTCCAGCTCGGGCAGGGGGACGCGGTCGTTGCCCCGTGGATAGGCGGCATTGTTCACGAGCACGTCGAGGCGACCGAAGGTCTTCACGATGAGATCCACGAGATTGCCGACGGCCTCGGCCTGGCTCACGTCCCCCGCCCAGGTGAGCGCGCGCCGGCCCTTGGCGCGGACCTGCTCGGCCGTGCTCTCGATGTCGCGCCACCCGACTTTCTTCTCGTCGTCGGGGTAGCTCGAGGGATCGCGCCCCGTACCCGTCACCACCACGTCCGCGCCCTGCTCCGCGAGGGCCAGGGCGGTGGCCCGGCCGATGCCGCGGAGCCGCCCCGCCCCCGTGACCAGCGCCACCTTCCCGTCGAGTGAGCCCATGACTTCTCCTCCGTTCAGCTCGGACGCCGCGAGTGCTCGCCGACGTCGCCGAACTTCTGGTCCCGCGTGGCGATGCGGTCCTTCACGCCCTTGGCCCGCGCCTCGGCGCCGTAGGTGCCGAGCGCCTGCCGGTGCGGAATGGTCAGCATGTAGTTCTTGAACGCCGACTCGGCGGCGCGACGATGACCCTGGATGTCCATGGTCTCGTTCACCGAGGCCTTGGCCAGCTTGAGCGCGTAGGGGTCTTGCAGCGCGATACGCTGGCCCAGCTTAGAACTCCCCCTCTCCCTGCCCTCTTCCCCTCCGGGGGCGAGGGTTCTTGCTCCCTCTCCCTCCCCGAGGGAAAGGGTCGGGGTGAGGGTGCGCCTGTGTGCGAACGGTTTGACCTAGCCCGCGAGCTCCTTGGCCACCGCCGCCTCCACCACCGTGCCCTTGAAGAAGTCGGGATTCATCGTGGTGTGCAGACGGGCGGGATTGCCGAAGACGAACTCGCGCAGCTCGGCCTCGGTGATGAGGCCGTGCTCGACCATCTCGTAGGCCTCCTCGAGCACCTCGGTCATGTCGACCACGTCGAAGTGACCCACGTCGGAGCTGAAGATGGGCCGCAGCCGATGATTGCCGTGCTTGTCGAAAGCCCACGCGGTCATCACGTCGTCGGCCTCGCAGCCGAAGTAGAAGCGCTCGGCGACATGCCCGCGCAGCTCCTCGGCGGAAGCGGCGGGCACCGCGGCAAAGTCGTCGACCTGTTCGCGGTAGGCGCGCTCCGTCATCTCCTCGACCGTCTTGAACGGCTCGACCAGGCTGAGGCAGGCGAGCATCTCGTCCATCTTCTCCTCGTAGACGCGGCCGCCGTAGCGCGCGAAGAGGTCCTTCAGCGTCTGGAGGTCGAGGTTGCTCGGGCGCACCTGGCTCTCCACCGCCTCCTTGCGGCGGCGCTCCCAGTGGCCGATCAGATCGGCGACCAGGTTGCACGCCCAGCCCACGCCCCCCTCGAGGAAGGCGAAGCGGAGCTGCGGGAAGCGATGGGTGACGCCACCGAGGACGAGCGCTTTGGCGAAGGCGTGGCTGGCGTTGGCGAAATGGCCGATGTGGTTGTAGGTGAAGCTATTGATGGACTCGCGGCCATTCCATCCCATGCTCCCCGAGTGCGCGGTCACCGCCACCTCGAGCTCCGCGCACCGCGCCCAGAACGGATCGTAGTCGTAGGGGCTCTCCAGCCCGAGAGAATCGATGTACTGGCGCGCGTGAGCACCGGGATCCTTGACCTCCCGCGCGGCGGCGGGCACGGGGCGGCGCACGTGATTGGCGATCATGACGACCTTGAGACCGAGCTCGCGCACGGCGTAGGTCGCCTCCTCGATGGCTTCCTGGGGGGTGTGCACGGGCACCACCGCGGCCGGGGTCATGCGGTGGGCGAAGGGGCGGAACATCTCCGCGTTCATCCGGTTCACCGCCCGCGCCACGGCGCGACGCAGGTCCTCGTCGGGATTCGAGACGTAGAAGAGACCGAGGGAGGTGTACACCAGAGCGAAATCGATCCCGAAGTCGTCGAGCCGCTCGTAGAAGAGCCGCGGCACCATGGCGGTGGCGCGGTCCAACGAATTGCCGGGCTCACCCCACCAGGTGGGGCGGTGAGGACGCCGCTCCATGCGCTCGGCCGGCGCCATCTCGTACCAGCTCGTGTCCTTGGCCTTCTTCATGAACTTGTCGACGATGGATGGTCCGCCCACGTCGCGCAGGAAGTCGAGGAAGATGGGAATGGGCTCGAGCCAATGGCCGTCACCATCGATCACGGGATGATCGAGCTTCGCGCGCACCGCCGCCGACTTGGAATTCTTGGAGTAGGCCATGAGAAACCTCCTGGTGCGGTTCTAGGGCAATCGCCGGGGCAAGTCAAGCCACCGCAGCGCCCGCCGGACAAGTCGCTGGGTCAAATCGCGGGCGCGCAATCACCGTAATCTGATCATTGCTCATAGGTAATTTTGTACATAATACGAGACATCACACGGATGACCAAGATCGCCATCCTTCCCTGGTCTCACGAAATCGAAGACTTTCTCGACAGCGTTGGCCTGTCGTTCGAGCAATTGTGCGACGGTGCCGATTATGGAGGGTGGTTGTTTGGCTACATCGAGTCGCTGAAGCGGGTTGGAATCGAGAGCATCCTGGTCTGTGTCTCTCGTGGACAGGTCATGCGCTCAGGAGTACACAAGGGCACTGGGGCGAAGATCATCTTCCTTCCGTCATCCCGCTTCTACCGGGCCGTCCGGCGCCCCATGACAAACCCTTACGCCTGGTCGAGCCAGGCGGCGTATGGGGATTGGAGCGACCGGTCGTTCGTCCGGAAGTTCGTCCGCGACAGGCGCTTTGACACGGTCCCATACCTCGCAACTCCCGCCTGGCAGGTTGCGAAGGTCCTTCGAGCTCAGGACTGTCAGGCCATACTTTGCCAAGAGTACGAGTACCCCAGATTTGATATTTGTGTAGGCCTTGGGTGGCGCATGCGGATTCCAGTCTTTGCGACGTTCCAGGGGGGTGATTTCCAGACGAGCGGCTGGGAGAAGTGGAGTCGCCCAATCGCCATGCGTCGTGCAAACGGATTCATCGTCGGAACGGCAAGCGAGCGCGAGCGGCTTCGCCGGACATATGGCGTCCCCGCGTCGAAGATTGCGGCGATCCCCAATCCCCTGGACACCTCCGCGTGGACAGGACTGAGTCGCCATGACGCGCGGACGCGGATTGGGTTTCCAGCAACGAGCCAGGTAGTCGTCTGGCACGGTCGTGTCGATATCCGGCGGAAGGGTCTGGACGTGCTTCTTCAGGCCTGGAGAAGCGTGACCCACGCTCGTCCCGCTTGTGATCTCAAACTGTTGCTCGTTGGAAGCGGCAACGACAATGAGAAGCTCAGCGAGATGATCGCCGGCTTGAACCTGACGAGCGTCGTCTGGGTGAAAGAATACGTTCGGGATCAAACACGCCTTCGGGAGTACCTCTCGTGCGCGGACATGTATGCGTTTCCTTCCCGTCATGAGGGCTTCCCCGTTGCCCCATTGGAGGCCATGGCGTGCGGCCTGCCCCTGGTGGCCGCCGACGCGCAGGGCATTACAGACATCCTCCGCGGTGGCGAGCAGGCCGGCGGACTCGTAGTACCTCGCGAAGATCCGGACAGCATGGCGTCCGCGCTCGGCCGTCTTCTCGATGACAGCGCGCTGCGGATCAACCTCGGCCGGTGCGCCCGTGAGCGGGTCCGGATGGAGTTCTCCCTGAATGCCGTGGGCAGCGGATTGAAGGAGTTCCTCTGTGCTCATGGTCTGACGGCGTGACGATCGATGGGCTGACGACCGCCTCCTGGATCCCGGCCCCGTACTCACGACGCTCCTTGGCGAATTCCACGATGAGAACCTCTCGCGCCGTGCGTTGACAGTCACGATGGCTCTGGTGTGTAGTGGGCGCACGCAGCGAGGGCCCGGCTGCGAATCCGGAGGGATGGCGATGGCGACGGGGAAGACGATGTGGCGGCGGCTGGTGGCGGTTATTCTTGCCCTCGCGGCGGCCACGAGCGAGGCGCAGACGGTGGACGGCGTGGCCATCGATCCGGACGCCGAGCTGGTGGTGGCCGTGCCCGATGACACGAACAACATGGATCCCCGCCTCGGCATGGGCTCCACCCGATCGAACTATATCCGCCAGGTCTACGAGAGCCTCGTCGACGTCGACGCGCAGGGCAAACCCGTGCCCGGCCTCGCCCTGTCCTGGAAGCCGGTGGGCGATCTCGCGTGGGAGTTCACGCTCCGCCGCGGCGTCACCTTCCACAACGGCGAGGCCTTCAACGCCGACACCGTCCTCTTCAACCTCGACCGCATGTTCCGGAAAAATCTGGACCGCTGGGGCATCAAGGACGTCACCGCTGCCACGTCGTTCGAGAAGGTGTACCCGACGGTCACGCGCTGGGAGAAGACGGGCGAGTACACCGTGCGCATCCATTCGAGCGAGCCCCTGCCGAACCTTTGGGACGTGATCGGCCGCGAGCCGCTCGTGCCGCGCGAGTACGCCATCAAGAACGGAGTGGAGGCGCTCAACGAGCGGCCGGTGGGCACCGGCCCGTGGAAGATGGCGGGCTGGAAGCGCAACGACGCCATGCGCTTCGAGCGCTACGAGGGCTACTGGGGCTCGCCCCCGCTCTTCAAGCGGCTGCGCTTCCAGGTCATCCCCGAGGCGGGCGGACGCCTGGCCGCGCTCCGGGCGGGCCAGGTCGGCCTCGTCGACGCCGTGCCGCCGCTCGACGCCGGCGTGCTCGGCCGCGAGCCCGGCATCAAGGTGACGAGCAGCGCGCAGAAGCTCTACTGCCGGATCTATCTCAACGCCCGGCCCAAGGACAAGTTCGACTCGGGCGGCCGGGATGGCCTCTTCGTCGATCCGCGGGTGCGTCTGGCCTTCAACTTCGCCGTGAACAAGGAAGGCATCGTCCAGAAGATCTTCCACGGCTATGCGCAGGCCAATGCCTCCCCGGTGGCCACCGTCTCCTACGGCTACGCCGCGCAGGAGCCCTACGCCTACGACGCCAAGCGGGCGCGGGCCCTGCTCGCGGAAGCGGGGTGGAAGGACGCGGGGGCGGACGGCGTGCTCAGGAAGGACGGCGAGACGCTGACCTTGCAGCTCCTGTTTCCCGCCAAGCACTACGGGCAGGGCTTCGACGAGACGACGCCCGCCGTGGCCGAGATGCTGAAGGCGGTTGGGGTGCAGGTGGTGATCAAGCCCGTCGACTACGGCACGCTCATCCAGACGGTGACGAAGGGCACCCTGCCTTACAACGGCGGCTTCACCGCCTGCCGCACCAGCAACAATCTCGACGCCGACGACTATCTCCGGGACTGGACGGCCATCACCCTCATCAACTGGGCGCCCTATCCGGTGGAGCTGGCCGATCTCTACCGCGCCACGCGGCGCGAGGTGGATCCGCAGAAGCGTCTCAAGCTCATGGCCGATCTGCAGCGTCGTGTGCGCGACTGGGCGCCCGTGGTCTCCCTGTACCAGGAAGAGAAGATCTTCGCGGCGAGCGTCCGCGTGCTCCGGTTCGCGCCCCTGATGGACCTCCACATGGATTTCCGAGGCGTGGCGCTGCGAAAGTAATCCGCCCCGATGTCGAGCTTCCTCCTGCGGCGGCTGATGCACGGCGTCTTCGTCATCTGGGGCGTGGTGACCGCCGTGTTCTTTCTCGTCCGCCTCACCGGCGATCCCAGCGCGTTTCTCGTGGACCAGAGCGCCACCCGGGAGGAGATCGCGCACACGCGTCACCTCCTCGGCCTAGACCGGCCGCTCTACGAGCAGTACGCCGCGTTTCTCGTGGCCGCGCCGCGCGGCGACTTCGGCGCCTCGATCCGGGGCAAGCGTCCCGCCATGACCCTCGTCCTCGAGCATCTCTGGCCGGCCACCGTCGAGCTCGCGCTGGCCGCCGCCCTTCTCTCCACGGTGCTCGCGGTACCGCTCGGCATCATCTCCGCGACGCACAAGGACCAGGCCGCCGACCACGTGAGCCGCCTCGCCTCCCTCCTCCTCCAGTCGATGCCGGGCTTCTGGCTGGGCCTGCTCCTCATCCTCCTCTTCGCCGTGGAGCTTCGCGGTCTCCTGCCCGCCTATGGCTCGGGAACGTGGCGCCATCTCATCCTGCCCGCCGTCGCGCTGGCCGCGGCGCCCCTCGCCCAGAATGCGCGGCTGGTGCGCGCGGGAATGCTCGAGGTGCTCCAGCAGGACTATGTCCGCACGGCCCGCGCCAAGGGTGTGCCCGAACGCCGCATCCTCTATCGCCACGCGTTCAAGAACGCGGCCATCCCCTTCATCACCGTCACCGGCTTGAGTCTTGGGTTCATGCTGAGCGGCGCCATCATCATCGAGACGGTCTTCGCGTGGCCGGGACTCGGCCGCCTCATCGTCCAGGCCGTGCCGGGCCGCGACTTTCCCGTGATCCAGGCCGGCGTCTTCGTGTTCGCCCTCATCTTCGTCACGCTCAACCTGGCCGTCGATCTCCTCTACGCGGCCGTCGACCCGCGGGTGAGGCTTTCGTGACGCGCCGCCGCGACAGGGGCGCGGCGCTGGCCAGCCTCATCGTCCTCGCCGCCGTCACGGCCGCGGCCATCCTCGCGCCCATGCTCTCGCCCGCCGATCCTCTCAAGAACGATTTGCTGGAGCGCCTGACCCCGCCCATGTGGAACGCGGGCGGAAGCGCCGCCCATCCGCTCGGCACCGATACCCTCGGCCGGGACGTGCTGAGCCGCCTCCTCCATGGCGCGCGCGTGTCGCTGGTGGTCGGGTTCGTCACCGTGCTCATCTCGGGCGCGGCCGGTGTCGCCCTCGGCGTGCTCGGCGGCTTCTACGGTGGCTGGCTGGACGACGTGCTCATGCGCGCGGGCGACGTGCAGCTCGCGTTTCCCGTCCTGCTCCTCGGCGTCGCCCTTCTCTCGGTGCTCGGGCCGTGACTCGACAACCTCATCCTCGTGCTCGTGGTGAGCGGCTGGATCACCTATGCGCGGATCGTCCGCGGCGAGACACTCTCGCTCAAGCATCGCGAGTTCGTCGAGGCGGCCCGCGCCCTCGGCGCGCTCGACGGGCGCCTGATCTGGCGTCACCTCCTCCCCAACGTGTGGGCGCCCATCGCGGTGGTGGCGACCTTTTCCGTGGCGCGCACGATCATCGCCGAGGCCTCCCTTTCCTTTCTGGGCCTGGGCGTCCCCGCCCCGACGCCGAGCTGGGGGGCCATGCTGGATGAAGGGCGCAACTACATCACCACCGGCTGGTGGCTGGCCCTCTTCCCGGGTACGGCCATCCTCCTCGTGGTGCTCGTGATCAACCTCATCGGGGATTGGCTGCGGGATGCGCTCGATCCGCGAGTCGAGCGCGGCATATGAGCCCGGGCCCGAACATGACGGCCATGGCGAAGCCGCAGATCGTGATCGTGGGAGGCGGCTTCGGCGGCCTAGCGGCCGCGCGGGCGCTGGCCGAAGGGCCGGGGCAGGTCACCCTTCTCGATCGGCACAACCACCACCTCTTCCAGCCGCTGCTCTATCAGGTCGCCACCGCCGGCCTGTCGCC
>WNFV01018883.1_pt1 | contig 13692 bp, 9 predicted proteins | sample 5400101 | NCBI WGS metagenome assembly WNFV01 (sample SAMN13153361, study PRJNA577476) | soil metagenome | isolation source: 115 cm soil or saprolite under grassland replicate 1 | place: USA:California | collected 2016-06-15 | reverse complement strand
CACTCACAATCGGTGGAGTGACTTCACCTAGATCGACTTCCTTGTCGGAGCGATTGATGACGGTTTCTCCGATGTAAGAACGGTTGCGAATGATTCTCGCAACTCCCGCGCTGAACCATTTATGCGATGCTTTTTTCCTACCAAGCGACTCTCCAAGCGAGGGGATTCCTTTGGCTGCTAGGTTCGATGCAATCTTTTTTGTGGAGACTCCATTTGCAGCGTCAGCAAAAATCTCTCGGATTATTTCCGCTTCCGGCTCATATATTTCACGCTTCCAACTCTCTTTATCCATGCGATACCCATAAAGGTTTCCCCCGTTACCGGGATGCTTCCCCGACTCGACTTTCTTTTGTAGACCCCGCTGTACCCGATCACGAATATGTTCAATCTCTTGTGAAGCGAGTTCTGCTTTGATCGTAAGTGCGATGTTGTTGTAAGGGTTGTCGCTCAAGTCATCCTTGACTGACAAGAGCGTTATACCGCGCTCCCTGAAATGGGGAAGGAGCACCCATAGGTGCTTTGCTCCCCCGCGTGAAAAGCGGTCTAGCTGGTAAAATACAACCGCTGAATAAACCTCTTCATCAACTAACGCTCTGAGTTTTTCCAGTTCAGCACGCTCGCGTAGGTAGCGACCGGAGCGACGCTCCACAAAAATATCATCATCGTCAACACTAAACCCATTTTGCAAAGCGAGCGCTCTGCATGCGTCTGTCTGTGTGCTGAGACTTGCTGTGCGGTTGTCGCTCTCTCCTGAGACGCGAACATAGACAGCAGCTTTCTTATTCACGCTGCTCATCGTCGCTTTGCTCTGATTTGTCTTCGTCTTCGATTTCATTGCTCTTTCCCTTCCTTTCGATCTTCACCACTGCTTCAATCGTGATTTTCCAGACCTCTCTTTGTGATTCGTCTGGTCTCTCTTCTGTCTCCGCTTCAGACCTCGATTCATCCTTGCTGGGTCTCCCGGTTTTCCGATGCCTCGCTTTCTCAGCGTCTTCGCGTCTGATGGAGTAAGTTCCATCAACATTCCTTGACGCCTTGAGTTTCCCGGATTGAATCAGTTGACTCACTCTTTGCTTTGTAATCCCAAGAAACTCAGCAACATCTTGCGGAGTCATCATTTCCGGTTCGAGCGGGTTTTTCGACATAGATGATTGTATCTCGAAAGGATTGACTGGTCAATGAAATCTACTGGAAAAGACTTGACTCTCTGATCTGCGTGCGTTAGCGTTCATCCGGTTCAAGAATAACCGCTGACAACGAGAACAAAGAGTCAAGCGACACATTATCTACGTCGTCAGCGATAGACGAAAGGGAAAAACAATGATCCAACAACACAAAGACCCGGTTCAAAGACGTCCGCGAAGACGTCTTCGCCTTCCTGCAAAAAAACAACGTCACGTTCGTGCCTTCGGTGAGCAACTGTTTCATGCTCGACGCCAAAATGCCGGCGCGGCGGCTGGTCGAGGCGATGAAGAAGGAGAAGGTCTATATCGGACGCGTCTGGCCCGCGTGGCCGACTTACGCGCGCGTCAGCGTCGGGACGAAAGAAGAAATGGCCAAGTTCAAGACCGCGCTGCTCAAGGTTATGAACAACCTGCAAGCCTAGGGGCGCGCGACTCGCGGTGGCCGCGGGCGCCAGATAAAAATGCTGGGATGAATTTATCCCGCGGCCGCCGCTCACTGCGCAGTCCATCCGCCGTCGACGAACAGCGCACTGCCCGTCACGAACGCAGAGGCGTCGGAGGCCAGAAAGACCGCCGCGCCCGCAATCTCGTGTAAATCGCCCCAACGCCCCGTCGGAATCCTCGAAACGAAGTCGCGGTATTTCGCCGGGTCGTTAAGCAATTGTTTGTTCATCTCGGTGGCGAAAGGTCCCGGGCAGATCGCGTTCACCGTCACGCCCTTCGTGGCCCATTCGAGCGCGAGCGTGCGCGTCAACCCCATAATCGCGGCCTTCGACGAGGCGTAAGGGGCGCGGCCCGGCAGCGAGACCACCGACATAATTGATCCCATATTGATAACTCGCCCCCAGCCCCGTTCGGCCATCTTCGAGCCGAAGACTTTCGAGCAGATGAATGGCGCTGTCACGTTGGTCGCCATCACCGCCTCGAAATCGCTCTCGCTGAGTTCGTCGATCAGCCCGCGAATGTTGATTCCTGCGTTGTTGACCAGAATGTCTACGGCGCCGAACGAGTCCTCGACTTCGGCGGATAAACGCTTCAACTCATCCCCGCTGGTCACGTCGACGGCGAACGCGGCGGCGCGACGCCCGGTTGACTCGGCGATTTCATTCGCGGCTTTGCGGCAGTCTTCCAGCGTGCGGCTGACAACGGCCACGTCCGCGCCCGCTTCGGCGAATGCCTGCGCGATGACGCGGCCCAGCCCTTTCGACCCGCCAGTGACCAGCGCGATGTGGCCGTCCAATCGAAAAAGTTCCATCACATTTTTATGAGAGCCGTTCGGCATGTCCATCTTCGTCTACCTCCTGCGGAATATCCCTGGGTACGCATCGCTTCCAGCGTGCAGTCTCGGCGAAAGACGAATTTATAGGAACCAGACTTGGATACGCGTCGCGTCAGGTTCGGGGGCGACTGATTCCGATCAATAGGTCTTTCTCCGAGACTGCACGCTGGAAGCGATGCGTACCCAGGGCGCATTTTCATCGTTTCAGGGCGTCGCTCATTGCGACATTAACTACTCCGTAGAAAATAAGCAGGATTATTCAAGGTCAGAAGCCAATCCTGTCCAAATCTTGTAAATCCTGTCTGTCCTCGTTCGCTAAAGCTTGAGCGTCTGTTTCGCGTAAGCCGCGCAGCGACGCAGATTTTCGTCCTCGAAAGCCAGCGCCTGCGCGGCGCCGAGTTCCGTGACGCGCGGCAGCGGCTTCGCCCATGCCTGTTTGAGAACCGTGTTCTCGAATTTGCGGATGCGCGCTTCGTCGCGTCGCTCATGCGTGATCCAGTAATGATCGGCCTTGTATGGGACCTTCAGCGGATCGCGCGTGATCATTTCCAGGCAGATGTGAATGTCGCCGCGATGTTTGCGCAGCATCGATATGATCTTCGCCAGAGGCGTGACGCCGTCGCCCAACGCGACTTCGGAAAGTTCGAAGCCCTCGTCGTAAGGCCGCACGGCCATGTCTTTCAAATGGGTGGTCACGGCGTATGGCGCGAGCTTCTCGGCGACCTCGACCGAGTCTTCGAGCAGCGCCAGGTTGTTTCCGAAATCCACGCACGCGCCAAGATACTCGCTGCCGATGCGCTTGAGCATCGCGACCTGTTCGTCCGCCAGCCAGTCCTTGTGATTTTCGACGCCGACCAGCAGTTTGTGTTTTTTCAACATCGGCTCGGCTTTTTCGAGCGTCTTTTGCCACTGCGCGGCGAACTCTTTCCACTTAGCCATCTCGTGGAAGTCTTCGTAACGCCGCCCGCTCAAGCAGGCCACGCGCAGCCGCGAAACGCCCAGCTGATGAGCCGCCGCCGCGATCTTCGCGACCTCCTCTTCGCTCTCCAGCGCCCTCGCCCTCACGGCCAGTTCCATGAACATCCCCTTCGCTTCGAGCTGAGCGCGAACGCGTTTCAAATACTCGGCGTCGGTCGATGCCAGTTGCGAAAAATCCAGCTGGCATCCGTCCCCGCCGAAGCTCTGGCAGAGGTCAATGAATTTTTCCGCCGTGATCGCCGGGCCTTGATTGCCCGGGCCGCCCGCCGCTTCGCGCGCCTGGCGCGTTCGGATCGGGAAAGATGTGTAGGCGATGCCGTAGCTCTTCATAGCGGACTTGGCGACGGATTCGATAAACGGCGCCGCCGTCATCGCGGAAACGGAATATAGAAATTCACGACGTGAAGTCATTGGACACTCCTTTGATATATGAGTTGAGAGAAAGAATTTCAGCCACGAATGAACACGAATACTCACAAATTAGTGTTTGCTGCAAAGGACGTGTCGATGGAACGCGGATGACACAGATGCGGCGGATCATAGCGGATAAAATCCGAAGAAGATAGGCGGCGCTCCGCTCTATCCGCGTTATCAGCGTTCTATTAACTCGTACACTGATGTGAAAAGCGCCCTGTATTCCCAGGCTAAACCCATCGAGCCACAATATTTTCGATCTATGCAGATGAAGCTGCGAGAAGCTGTAGCGCAAAGCGGTCCGGTTTGCGTCTCTCGTTCGCCTGATCATTGCCGGAAACTGCGCAAACCCAATTGTCAGCCTGCCTCCTTCATTCGCCCATTGAACGAAGCGACACAAACTGGACTGTTTTGCGCTACGATTGCCGAATCATTCGCATAAACGGCAATCCAACTTAGGCGCTGATTTACATATCCCTGGTATTGTGAAACTGCCCGGATTGTAGCCGATGATCCGAACACTGACAAAAATGGATGGTCAGCGGGCCGAATATCCAAATGGCTTGACCAAATCTTGACAGTTTGATGGAACGGGCCGATAATCCACCCGCTGACGTAGTTCAAACTAACACCAAGATTCAAAATCCGCTGGCTTGCTGGAAGACGCTGAGACAAATAATTCCTCCACATCTCTGATTTCAAAAATAGTTGGGCTTGTTCTTGAGTGGTTGTCTGCCCGATGCGGGCAACCATAATCCATCAATCGAACGCAGGAAGTTCATAACTTGACTTGCGTCTCAAGCAACAATGCCAGGTAAGAGCATTTGTTGGCCCCTCGAACAAAATCGCTTGACAGCATGTCCAATCAATTTGATAATCCGCGCGGTTAATGGATGATTCGCTGCTGGGATAATAGGCATACCTGAACCGTTTCTGCTCAAAGAGACAGATCAAGCGAAGAAATAATTCAAATTCGGATTCCGCGTCGCGTCAGCTCTACTGGATCCTGGTTGGCCCGAGCGGCGTGGTGACTCAACCCGATGCGCAGCCATTCCGGCTCGCGTTTAACATGACAGGGAGATAATTATGCGTATCAACTCGCTTCGCAAGAAGACGCCTATGCTCTTGTCGTTGGCGCTATTGCTGGCCGTTTCCGCCTTCGCGCAGAACACCGGCAGCCTTAGCGGCATCGTGCAGGACCCCAACGGCGGGGCGCTCGCAGGCGCGAAAGTGACGGTCAGCGACCCCAACAAAGGGTTTCAACTCGAAACCAAGACGAACTCTGAAGGGACCTTCTCTTTCTCCACGGTTCCTCCCGGAACCTACACCGTGACCGTTGAGGCCAACGGTTTCAAGAAGACCGTTAAATCGGGGATCATACTCAACATCGCGGACCGCCAATCTACGGGCGTCATCGCGCTCGAAGTCGGCGGCATCGAAAACACCGTCGAAGTGACGGCCGACGCCGCGCAATTGCTGGTCAAGACCGAGAGCGGCGAAATAAGCCAGACCATCAACGGCGAACAGGTGCGCAACCTCTCGCTCAACGGGCGCAACTATCTGGACTTGGTTAAACTCACCCCAGGAGTCGTCAGCTTCGTCAACGCGCAGACGGCGGGGCCGGGCGGCCTTGGCGGATTCAACATCAACGGCACACGCGCCAATCAGCACAACCTGACGATTGACGGCACGACCAACGTCGACACCGGGTCGAACGGCACACAGCACATCGCGCTGGCCCTAGACAACATCGCCGAGTTCAAGATTCTTTCTTCCGCATATCAGGCCGAGTACGGACGTTCGGCGGGCGGCGACATCAAGGTGCTGACCAAGAGCGGCACGAGCCAATTTCACGGCACGGGCTACTACTTCCACCGCCACGAACAGTTCAACGCCAACAGCTACTACAACAACGCCGACAACCTCCAGCGCAACTTCTATCGTTACAATTACCAGGGCTACAACATCGGCGGCCCGGTCTGGCTGCCGAAGATCGGCAGCAAATACCTGAAAGAACGCCTCTTCTTCTTCTTCTCGCAGGAGTGGCAGGAGCAGTTACTGCCGAGCAGCGCGCGCCAATCGCGCGTGCCGACTGCGGCGGAAGTGGCGGGCGATTTCAGCAACACTAGAGATGGTAACGGCAACCTGATCACCATCATCAATCCGAAGACCAAATCGCAGTTTATGGGATGCGACGGGAAGACTGCGAACGTGATTTGCTCCGATCCCAGTAATCCCAATTTCGTCCCGTTCTCGAAGAACGGTCAGTCGATTTTGAGTTACTTCAACAAATTCGCGAACACCCCACTGGGCGGCCCCCAAAACGGCTTCCGCTTCAATCACCAATCGCAGTTCAGCGCCGGTTACCCGCGTAAGGAATACAACCTCCGCTTCGACTACAACCTGAGCGAGAACACGCGCATGTACGTGCGCTACACGCGCGACGCCGACCAACAGCTTCTTCCCTACGGCCTGGGCTGGACGGGCGGCAACAATCAGGTGCCGATCGACGTGCTCGATTTCAAACAGGCTCCGGCCTTCAACGGCACGTACAACCTGACCACGACGCTCTCGCCGACGCTGACTAACGAGTTCGTCTTCGGCGGCAGCCAGAACAACCTGACGCTCGATCCGACAAATGCGGACGCGGCGACCTACAAGGGCTTCGGCTTCACCTGGCAGACGCCATTCCGGACGAACGGTTATTCGCAGTTCCCCTACAAGAACTCGAACACGACGTTCGACTTTTATGACAACGTCAGCAAGGTCTTTGGCACGCACTCGGCGAAGGCCGGCATTTACATCAACCGCAGCCGCAAGGATCAGGCGGCCGGCAATTCGATGAGCATCAACTTCGGCAACACATCGGCCAACTCGGCCAACACCGGGCACCCTTACGCGAATGCGCTGCTCGGTAACTTCGACAACCTGAACCAGCCGACGACTGGCATTTACCAGGGCCAGTATCGTTCGACCAACGTCGAGTGGTATTTGCAGGATAACTGGAAAGTCAACAGGAAGTTGACGCTCGATTACGGACTGCGCTTCAACTTGATTCAGCCACAATTCGATCAACGGCTGCAGGGCGGCTTCTTCGATCCGAGCAAGTATGACCCGACAAAAGCGGTGCGGCTGTTCAGGCCGGTCTGCCTCACCTTCAACGCGTCTGGCAGTTGTACCAATCGCCGCGCCATTGACCCAATACTGTTGACGCAAGGGGTCACTCCGACGGTGGACAACACCTTTGAGAGTATTGTCATCGGGCGCGTAGTGCCGAGTTCCGGTGATCCTTTCAACGGTATGCTGCGCCCCGACGTTAACATTGACCGCGGCGGCTTCCAGAATCGCGGCATCCAATACGGCCCGGCCTTAGGCTTCGCCTACGATTTGTTCGGTGATCAGAAGACGGTTATACGCGGCGGTTACCGCATCGGTTACGACCGCGTATCGGGCAACAACGTGATCTTCCCGTCGGTTGAGCAACCGCCGACCTTCGTCAACCCACGCTTCGATTTCGGCGCCCTCGAGACTGTCGCCACCGGCGGGAACTCGAATCTCCCGCGTGACCCGAAGACGGGGTTACCGGCGCTCGGAACGCTGGGCACGATTCGCGGCGCCGATTTCGGCGGCCACGTCCCGAACGTGCAAAGCTTCAGCCTGCAAGTGCAACATGACCTCGGATTCGATACGGTGTTGAGCGTCGGCTATGTCGGCACGCTCTCGCGCCATCTGCCGGAAGACATCAACCTCAACGCGATTCCTTACGGCTTCCTCTTCACCAAAGCCGCGCAAGACCCGTCGCGATTCGCGGGCGGCGTCCCGAACGCAGATTCGAGCATCGCGCAGGTTTACAAGGACGCCGGGTTGAATTTCGACGGATCGAAGGCGCTGCCCGCCGACTTCCTGCGCCGTTACCCTGGCTACAACACGATAGATTTCAAAACCTTCGGCGGCTCGTCCAACTATCATTCACTGCAAGCCACAGTGCAACGGCGGTTCAGGCAGGGGTTGAGTCTCTATTTGTGGGACCTTCCGAAGCTCAAAACCAACAACTTTCTCGTGAAGGGCGTCGTGAACAACTGGCAGGTGACCGGCATCACTACCTTCCAATCGGGCGTGCCGACCGAACTCGGCTTCGGTATTCCGAACACCGACAGTAACCAACGCATCACCGGCTCGTGGACGGAAGGCCCGCGGCCGGTCCTCACAGGCAACGCGCAGCCCAACGTCACGGGCGGTTCGACGCAAGGCGGGTCTTCGCTCGACATCACGCAGCTCAGCATTCCGAACATCAACCCCGGTCCGCAAGCGCGCACCCTCATCCGGCGGCCCGGCATCAACGTCACTGACCTGTCTTTCTTCAAGAGCTTCCCGCTCGGCGGCGACGGTCAACGTTACATCCAATTGCGCCTGGAAATGTTCAACGCCTTCAACCACGCGCAGTTCGATAACATCAATACGGGGCTGACGTTCAATATCTGCAGCGATTTCAAAACCCCACTAGAAGCCGGTGATCCTACTCGCACCTGCGGCGGCTACAGGCAACTCCAACAGGGTTCGCCTCAGTCGATACGTAACACGCGCACCGGAGTCTCACCGGCCACTGGTCGTCTGGGCCGCGCGGTTGGTGAGTTCAGCGGACAACCCGACTATGTCTCTAACAACAGGCGAATACAGTTGGCGCTCAAGATTTACTTCTAACCGCAAACTGCGACTGCAATAAGCCATTCACGGGGGTTGCAACACGTTTGCAGCCCCCGTTTTTCTCAGGGGACTCCATGTTGTTTGGCCACGCCCTGAAACAATGAAAACGCGCCACGTAGTAACGACTTTAGTCGTTACTACGTAGAGGAGGTGTATGGCGAGCTTACAATTCCTGAAAAGTCGGCGCCAGGCGGTAAGCCTGAGGGCCTTATTCGCGCTCGCGATTTGCCATGCGTTAATCGCCACAGCCGTGGGGCAGGGCAACATCACGGTCTTTGGCCGCGTCAGTCTGCCCGACGGCAAACCGGCGTCGCGCGTCCAGGTCAAGCTCGAAATGGCCAGCGGATTGAAACGCGATATCATGACCGACGATTACGGGCGTTACGAAATTCGCGGCGTGAGCGCGGGGCGTTATCAGGTCTCGGCCACAAACCCGGACGCCCCCGAACAGTACAGCGAGCGGGCCGAATCAGACAGCACGCGAGCGTTTTCCAATCGCGTGCAGATTGACGTCTACCTGCGTCTGCCTCTGCACAGCGGCAAACGCGAGGCCAAGCCCGGCACGGTGAGCGCGGCCGAAGCGGCGCAAAACATTCCTAAAGCGGCGCGCAAAGCCTACGATCAAGGAGTGACACTGCAGAAAGAGAATCAGAGCGAGAAAGCGCTCGCCGCGTTCAATCAAGCCGTCGAACTCTACCCGGAATATTTTCAGGCGCTGACCGAACGCGCCAACCTCCTGATGGGGGGCGGCAAATTGACCGAGGCCGCAGCCGATTTCGAGCGGGCGCTGCGACTCAACGACAAATACGTCCCCGCGTTGCGCGGCCTCGGCTATTGCCAGATTCAGCAGAAGCAGTTCGAAGCGGCGGTGAGCAACCTGGAGCGGGCCTTCGTGATTGAGCCGAAAGTCCCTCTAACATTGTTGCTGCTCGGCTACGCCAACCTTTCGCTCAGCCGCTACGAACCGGCCAAACAGTGTCTGGAGGAAGCATTGAAGCTGGGGCCGGAGAGCTCAGCGCGCGCCCACGTTTATCTGGCCGAAGTCTTCGCTCACGAACAGAAATTCAATGAGGCCGCCGACTCGATCCGCCGGTATTTGACCTTGAAACCCGACGCGGCGGACGCCGCCGACCTGCGAAAGATGGAATCCGATTGGCGGGCCCGCGCCAAGGGCGCAAAAAATCAAAATTGATCCGCCGCTACGTAGGCGCCGAACCACAAGTTGTTTGATCTTTTGGGAAGTTGCAAGAAAGCGATCCCCTGGGTACGCATCGCTTCCAGCGTGCAGTCTCGGCGAAAGACGCATTGATCGGAACCAGCCCCCAGAGTCGCCTTGCTTGCTTTGATCGCTTATGACTTACGAGCGAGGGCGCCTGGTTCCAATCACGCTGCGGTCCTCCAATAGATCTACCATCCACCACTGCACGCTGGAAGCGATGCGTACCCAGGGGCGACTGTGAGTCAAACCATTCTGGCATTCATTATTGCGGCGCTGGTCGCGTTTCAGCAGGCCCAAGACGCGACCGTGAAATTCAACCGCGCCGTCGAGCTTCAACAACAAGGCAAGCTCGACGAAGCCGCCGCCGAATATCGCGTCGCGCTCGCGATCAAGCCGGACTACCTGGAAGCCCAGGCCAATCTGGGCGTCGTGCTGGCGCGGCTGGGCAGATACGATGAGGCCGTGGCCGCTTACGAATCCGCGCTCAAGCTCGCGCCGCAGTTGACTCCGATCCTGCTCAACCTCGGCATCGCCTATTACCGCGCCGGGAAGTTCGATCAGGCCATAGCCGCCTTTCAACGTCTTTTGGAACAGAAGCCCGATGTGACGCAGGCGCGTCAGCTTTATGGCCTCTCGCTCTCCGCGCTAGGGCGGGATGAAGAAGCCGCCAAGCAGCTCGGACAGACGCTCGACGCCGCCCCGCCGGACGCGGCTGTGCTTTACAGCCTTGGCCTGGCTTACCTGCGTCTGGGCAAACCGGGCTTTCGCGCCACGCTCGAACGTCTGGCGGCCTTCCCCGAAGGCCGTCCTGCGCTCCACTTGCTGCAAGGTCAGGCGTTCCTGCGCGATCAGGAGTTCGAGAAAGCCCTGGAAGAATTGCAGTCAGCGGCCAAACTCAACCCCGATCTGCCTCGCCTGCATTTTTCGACGGGGCTGGCCCATCATCAACTCGGCCACAACAAAGAGGCGGTCGCGTCCTTCGAGGAAGAAGCCAAACGCAGCCCGCAGGATTTCACGACCATATATTATCTGGCCGACGCGCTGGAAAAGGACGGTAACACCGACTCGGCGCGAGAGCGCATAGAAGCCGCGCTCAAACTCGATCCGCAATCGCCCGAAGCCAACGCGCTGCTGGGCAGGATTCTCTTCAAACAGGGCAAGATCGCCGAAGCCGTAAAGCCGCTCGAGTTCGCCGCCGCGAAAAAACCTGTCGATCAGGAGGCGCGCTATACGCTGGCTCGCGTTTATCAACGGCTCGGAAGACGTGAGGACGCCGCGCGCGAATTCGCCGAGGTGGAGCGCATCAAATCAGAGCAACTGCAGAAAGACCGTTCCCGCACGCCGAAACCGTAACGCGGAAGAGAATCGAGGATCGAGAATAGAAGATCGAGGATGGAGGATCGCTATACGATGATGGTTCTCGATCCTCGATCCTCGATCCTCGATCCTCGATCCTCGATCCTCGATCGCTGTTATTCAGACGGAATAATCAACTGCTGTCCTGGCTGAATCTTGTCAGGGTCAGAGAGCTTGTCGATGTTGGCGTAAAAGATGCGCATGTATTCGTTCGCGCTGCCGTAAAACTGCATGCTGATCTTCGAGAGTGTGTCGCCGGACTTGACGGTATAGGTTTGACCGCCCGTCTCGGCGCCTCCTACGGCCGCCGCTCGTTGCTGAGGCGCTTCAACAGTGATGTCGGCCGTGAGGTCACTGAAGGCCGGGTCGACCAGCTTGATCTGATCCCAGACCGCGTTCTTGGCCTGCTCGGACGGGGCCGTGCCTCTGATGAACAATTTGTCGTTTTCGACGTGCAGGTTTTGCAGCCTCACGTTCTGTTGCTCGATTGCGTTGAGCACCGACTGATATTTCTGCTTGAGTTGGTTGAACTTCTGCTCGGCTCCCGGAGCGGCGCTGTCCGCTCCGCGCCCGAACATCTTGTCAAAGATTCCCATAACACACCTCCACATTATTTTAGATTGAATGAATACAAACCTGCAGCTTCAACAGGTCTGTCATATCAATATCAATAAGGCAGGCGGTGTTCCAGGATGAGATGAGATAGGCGTAGTTAATGTTATTTGCGCTCAACGATCCTGACGACCTGATCGGCTTTTACTTTAGTCAATTTTTCAACCGCGCCGCCGGGCCATCGAATCGTGATCTCGTCGACTGTCGTCGCCGCGCCGAGGCCGAAATGCAGCCGCCAATCGGAATGCGAGATGTAGCTGTCGCCCGCGTGGACTTCGTCGACCTGCGTCAAGGCGCCGGCCTTGAGTTCGACGCGCGCTCCGACGGCGTTGCGGTTCGATTTCGTCCCCTGCAACTTCAAACTTATCCAATGTCCGGCCTTCGATCCGCCGTCGTTGCGAAGCAGCGTAGGCGCGCCGTCTATTTCATTGACCATCACGTCGACGTCCCCGTCTTCGTCGTAATCTCCGAACGCGGCGCCGCGCGACGCGCGCCTCTCGGCCAAGGCCGGAATTGACGAGCCGATCTCGGCGAAAGTCCCGTCGCGCAAGTTGCGGTACAAGAGCTTGCGCTGGCCGTACATCCCGCCCGGAAAAGCGCCCTCGACCTGCGGGTAGACATGGCCGTTGACAACGAGCAGATCCAGCCACCCGTCATTGTCGTAGTCGAAGAACTTCACGCCCCAACCGACGTAAGGCAGGCTTACGTCGGCGGTCTTCGTAGCGCGCGACACGTCGGTGAATGCGCCGTCGGGGCCTTTGCGATAGATCGTGTTGTATTGATCCGCGAAGTTGGTGACGATCAGATCGAGCCGCCCGTCCCGGTCGTAATCGCCGATGGAGACTCCCATGCTCCCCTGCTCGACGCCGTTTTCGTCAACCGCCACTCCGAGCATAAACCCCATCTCAGTGAACGTGCCGTCGTGGTTGTTCCGGTAAGCGTAATTCGGCGTCGCGTCGTTGGCCACGAAGACGTCGGGCCAGCCGTCGTCGTCGAAATCCGTCCACATCACGCCCAGGCCATAATAGCCCTTCGGATCGTCCACCTTAGCCTGTTTCGAAACGTCGGTGAAGGTCCCGTCACCGTTGTTGCGATAGAGCGCGTCGCCGGCGCCCGGCAGACCGCGCGGGCCGCACTGCACTGGGATGGCTCGGTACTGGCACAACGCGCCTTTGCCGAACTGCGGCAGGTCGTCGAGTTTGAAATCGACGTAATTGGTCACGAACAGGTCGAGGTCTCCGTCGCGGTCGTAATCGCCCCATGCCGCGCCGGTCGAGAAGCGCGCGTCGCTGACACCCGCTTTCGCCGTGACATCTTCAAATGTCCCATTGCCGCGATTGTGATAGAGCCTGTCGGGGCCGAAGCAGGTCACGTAAAGGTCGTCGTAGCCGTCGTTGTCGTAATCGGCGACGCTCACGCCCATCGCCCATCCGGGGTCGGCGACCCCGGCCTTCGCGGCCACGTCTTCGAATTTCCCATTGCCCAGATTGCGGTAGAGCGCGGCGGGAGGGCGGGGCTTCTTGGCGAGCGCCGCCTCGACCGTGTACGAATTGACCAGATAAATGTCGAGCCGCCCGTCGTTGTCGAAATCGAACATCGCCACGCCGCCACCCATACTCTCGACGATGTATTTCTTTTCGGACGAAGACTTGTTGACGAAGTCGATGCCGGCGGATTTAGTCGCGTCGGTGAAGGTAACTTTGATCGCTTCTTGATCAGCCCGCGAATAGGGTAGCGCGAGAAAAAGACTCGCGAGCGAGACCAAGAGCGCGGGCTTACATAGTATCCGTCTATTGATTTTCATAATCATTAGACTTGTTGCGATGTTCAGAATCAATGAGTTAGATAAAAATTCCAGAGGCCTGCGCAGACGCCCAAAATAACATTGTATAACTCGACGTCATGAATTCGGAGACGATCTGACAAAATTCGATAGCGTTTCATTC
>WNFV01006579.1_pt1 | contig 13697 bp, 15 predicted proteins | sample 5400101 | NCBI WGS metagenome assembly WNFV01 (sample SAMN13153361, study PRJNA577476) | soil metagenome | isolation source: 115 cm soil or saprolite under grassland replicate 1 | place: USA:California | collected 2016-06-15 | reverse complement strand
CCTCGGCGGCCACGGCGCGGAATCCACGCTGTGCAAGGGACCCAGACACCTGTTTCGTGAACGTTGTCTGGCGAGACCGTCCTTAGGGCCACCCCCGAGCGTTCCCTCGCGAGGCCGCCAGTGCCTGTCGGAAGATGTGGCCTCAAGTGGACGATTGACTTCCCGATATGGAGGATCATGACCCCCATGGGTAGTCTCGTCTGCATCTTTGGGCCCATCGTTTACTGTGGTTCTTCTTGGACAGTCGGGAGATGCGAAAGCCCAAGTCACCAGCGGTCGGGTCGAGAGGTGGCCACTGGCCCCCGGCGCTGTTCGCCCGGGTTCGAGTGGTGATCTTCGAGCTTCTCAGGTACCTGTCGACGCAGCAGTAGACGCCGGAACAGGTACGAGGCGAGTGGTTGGCTGATCCATGCTATCGGTCGAGTCGGGACGGAGCTAGCGGGAGACAATGACTGACCTGAGCGACCAGCCCTACGAGACCATCGCCACCAGCCGACGCTACGTATTGGGGGAGGTTTCGGAGGGGGACTGGGAGGGATATGGCATCTGGGACCGCTTGGCGGGGAACCGGTTCGTCGAGCGGTTTCCTCCCACAGAGGAGGGGATCGACCTTGCCCTCCAGCGTTTCAACGAGCTGAAGTGGAAGGACCGTCGGGAACAGTGGAAGCTCGCGCGAGTAGCCCCGATCGCCACGGTGGCTGGCGTAGCGCTGTGGGTGGTGGCCGGCACGCTTGCGATCGTCCTCCTCTCGTTCGGGATCGGCCCCGTCCTGCTTTGGTACGGGCTCGACGCTTTCGGTTACCGGGTGGCCGTGGGATCGCTGGTCGTTCTGGGCGTACTGGTGTTGCTCCAATGGATGCAGCCAGGCGAGACCCGAGCCCCTTCCCTGGGGGCTTTCCTTAAGAGGGAAGGCCCCAGTCGAGGACTCGATCTGGTGCTTTGGCTCGGGGTGGTCGCCGGGGTCATCGTGTGGACCGTGAGCTCGATCGCCACCGAGGCATTGTTTCGGCTGCAGTTCGACCCGTCGGGCCAACCTCCGAAGACGACCGCCGTCGTGGCCCAGTTGGTCTCGACGATGTCGTTCCGCACGTGGGTGGGGAGCTTGGTGCTGTTGATCCTGCGTAGACTCCGTCTGTCGCGCCCCGAAACCACATCCTCACCCGAGAAATGAAGGGTGATTCCATCCTGTAGGGCACAAGAACCTCGGATCGGGCCCGTGACCAGGTCTTTCCTCGAGTTGTCCGACCTGCTCCGCCTCGGCGGCCACGATGGAGGATCCAGACTGTCCAATGGACCAGACACCTGTTTTCTCAACATTGTCGGGAAGAATGACATCTATGTGATTTGCTCGCGGCGGGTCGGACGGCCATGTCGCTTCCCGCCGGAAGCGACACTCGGCAACGCCTCGAACGGCTTGTCGTGCTGCCAGTATCCTCGCGGTAAGGATGGAGGATCAGGACAAGTACGTGCGGGAGGTGGCCCGGTATTACGGGCACTCCGAAGAGGACGCAGGCGCGATACGCGACCTCCTGCGGCTGAGCCCGAAAGACCTCGTCGTGAGGTTCAACGATATCGCGAGGTTCGCGAGGACGTACGGGTTGAACATTCGATCGCTTGGCGAGCTAATTGCGGAGTCCGGCACTGGAATCGAGCCATGGCAGCCGCCCCACGACTACACGAGGGAGGACTACAAGCGGATTCGTGAGGCCGAGGAACGCCTCGCGAGCGGCGGAGACTGGGCAGGCACGATTCTCGCCCTCCTCGATGAAGTCGAACGACTCCGAGGACACCACTCATACGGAGGGCCTGACGAGGAATGATGTCGTTTCGTGACGAATGCGAGACCGATGCACCGTTGGGCCTTCTCTTTCCGCCTGGACACGATCATCGAGTCATGCGTCGCTTCTGGGTAGGAGTGGGTGTGGTCATCGTCCTTGGTGCGTGCACGTCCGCTGGTTCCACCTCGGTCACACCAGCCCCGAACGTGGTCTCGCCAGCACCCATCCCTCTTGCACACTCCAGCATGAACGGCGAATGCGTGGTTGGCTTCATCCGGGCCGACCACATCGCGGGAAGAGACCTCCTCGACCTCCTCGGCTCGCACGTCCCGACCTGGCTTCCCCAAGGATTCGGACTCTTCATCGGCTGGAAGGTCGAAGGGGGAGCCGTGGGAGAACGGAGCAATGGAGGTATCTGGACCGATGAGCAGTGTCGACAGGTCAGGCTGGATGTGTTCCCAGGAGCGGCTAGCCACGAGTTACCAAGGCCGGACGGGCAGTGGGTCCTGACAGATCGAGGAGTCTGCACGTTTGGCCCTCTTCGTCATGTCTCTTGCTCGACGTATCACGCGCAAGCGAACGGGGACGCCCTCTCTTTGACGACGGTGGGGCTCTCCGAGCGAGACGCAGCGAGGGTAGTGGGCGGGGTACTTTTCTGAGTCAGGGGTTCGGTACGTGAGGAGTCTCACGGTCGATTCGTGACGAAAGCGACTTCCGGGTGCCGCTACGCCTAGCGCTCGCAGTTCCACCGCCGTCCCGCACCGCTGCCTTGGCGACATCGATCGGTGCCCGGTCCGCCGTTCAAGGTGTCGTCGCCGGGGCCACCGAACAGCCCGTCGTCGTCGCCCTCGCCAACGAGCTTGTCGTCGCCGCCTCGGCCCCGGATTGTGTCATCGGCACGGTAGCCGCGGAACAGATTGTCCTCCGCATCGCCCAAGAGCGTGTCTGCGGAGAAGGTGCCTACCACGTTCTCCACACCTAGGATGACGTCGTGCCCTTGACCTGTAGCCAAGCCGGTGGCCAGATCGACGGCAACCGGCAACACTCCGTGCGCGTAGGACAGTGTGTCGCCGCCAGGACCACCGACGATGCGGTCTGGGCCGCTCCCGGGCCGCAGCACATCCGGCCCGGAGCCGCCGCGCAGGATGTCTCGCCCTCCGCGCCCGATGAGGACGTCATGTCCGCCCTTACCGCACAAGACGTCCGGTCCGTTCGTTCCGCGCAAGATGTCATCTCCGGGACCACCGGTCTTCGTGCACGTTGCTCCGTGGCCACCCGCATAGGCGGGGTGCTGGAGCGCGAGCGCAAGAACCAGCACAACGAGGGCAGCTCGCCAACCAATCCTCATGCCGACCTCCGACGATCTAGGTTGATGACTGGGCTTACACCCGCCAAGTTCCGGGCTGGTTGGCAAAGAGGTTCGGCATCCGAGGGCATCCGATGTCGCTTTCCATAGAAGGCGACATCGGCGGCGAGGGCAGGACGTTCCTAGGCGGGTAATCGTAAGAGCACAGCGGCGATTTAGCGTGAGTAAACCTCCGGCAGTCCGCAGCCCTCTTTACTCTAGAGGAGATGCCGCGAGATCGAGCGACCGAGACAGCGGAACTGGTGTCGCCAGAGTTCGACCGGCTGTTTGTCGAGACCGGAGCGGATCTGTGGCGGGCCGTCTACGTATACACGCGAAGCCGAGACCTGGCTGAGGAGGTGGTTTCGGAGGCGTTCACTCGGTACGTGGAGCGATCGGGGTCCGTTAGGAACCCTCGTGCCTGGTTGTATCGGGTCGCCTTGCGTCTCGCAAGCGAGGAGCTGAAACGTCGACGTCGGCGAGCGACTCCGCAGCCGGGTGCCGAGGCGCCCCCACCGGAGGAGCTGGTGGCGGTGCTCGACGCGTTGGGGCGCCTTCCGCCGAAGCAACGCGCGGCGATCGTCCTGCACTACCGGCTCGACATACCGGTCAGGGAGATCGCGGACGTTCTCGACATCTCCGTGGCCACCGCGAAGGTGCACCTTCACCGGGGACGGAACCGACTGAGGCAGATGCTCGGAGTCGAGGAGGGTCCGGATGCCTGAACGATGGCAGCAGGAACTCACCAAGATCGATCTCCTAGAGCCCCCGCCCTCGCTGAGGGAGCGCATCGGTCAGGACGCCGATCGACGAGACGTTGCGATGCCCGCGAGGCACCGGATGGCCACGATCGCCATCTCGTTACTCGCATCCTTCGGAGCCGGGTTGCTGCTGTGGTCCGCCCTTCCCTTGCGAGACCGTTCGTTGACGACGGGCGGCGCGAGCGACAAACCGGACGTTGCTCGGATCATCTGCGCCGAAGCCGGGACGACGGTGCTCACGCCCGAAGTGCGCGTCCAGCCCGACGGCGAGCACTTCGCAGTCGACAACCAAGCAGGCATGGACGAGGTGGTCATCGTCCACACAGGCCCGAACGTCTCCGCCGACATCGACCTGTCCGAGGCGACGACGCACACGTTCGACGCCCTTCCGCCGGGGGACTTGCAGGTCGGCTGCTTCACTGACCACCAATTAGAGGCCCCGTTCAGGCCAGAGGAGCTCTTGCATCTGGACGGTCTGGTGCCGCTTCGTTTCACCGATCCCGAAGCTCTGTATGTGTCGCCTTGGCTGGACTGTGGAGAGGCGTACTCCGACTTTGGTCCGTTCTTTGCCCGACCGGGAGACGAGTTCGACTCTGACGAGGAATTGATCCGCTCGCTCGTGCCGGGGATCCTGCCCGACGATGCGATCGAGCGCGCCGGGTATCCAGGGTCAGCGACGTTCCAGTGGGAGTTCAGGATCGTTCGGGACGGCCAGGTGATGGCGCTCATCCGCTTGCAGCGGCAGATAGGGGATGTGCAGGGCGTCATGTCCGCGTCTTCGTGCGACGGTAGCGGAATCGGCGTCAACGGGTAGGCCGGGCCTGAGGTACAGATGCCCGTATCGCCGAGGAGTGATCTGCGCTAGCTAAAGAGCGTGCCACAACATGGCCTGTCTGGCGAGTGTCGCCTTCCATCGGAAGTGACACTCTCGCTGGCCGCGCGAGTTGCGCTTCCCGCCGAAAGCGACACTCCGCGGATGCGCGCGAATGCGCCTTCGCCGGAAACGACTGTCATCGGGCTTGCCGTCCGTCGGCTACGGCTCGGGTTCGGCGAGGTGCCACGTGAGGCCGTAGTCGCGCGAGACGTACTCGGACGAGTTCCCGAACAACAACGCATGCAGCGTGTGACGGGAAGACACGATCCGGCGAATCGGTGGGAGAACGGCTGCGAACCAGTGAGCGCCCCCATCGTGGGTCACCTTGACGACCTGCCCCCCACGTCCCCACGCGTAGGCTGACGGGCACAGAAACCTCGGATCGGGCCTGTGATCAGGTCCTTCTTCGAGTTCGCTCGACCTGTTCCGCCTCGGCGGCCACGATGAGCGATCCAGACTGTCCACCCGGCGAGACACCTCTTTTCCCAACATTGTCGGGGCATACAGGCCCCCATGCTCATCCGGATGGGAGGTGTGCAGTGTCCCGACCCCCGGGGGTCGCGAGGTCTTCCGAGCTCGTCCTCGGGTTCCGTGCCGGGCTAACCAGCCTCGAAGGAAACCCGCTGGTCAAGCCGCCGATCGGAATAAATGCACCCTTCAAGATCTCGCCCGCGCACCGCCCACCGGTGAGAGAGTCGATGAGGAAGCGCGGTCATCGCACGAGGTCAGCAAGGGCCGCGCGGGCCTTTCCGGCCGTCACCACGTTGCCCTTTCGTTCGCTGAGCCGGGCCGCCTCCTCGAGGGCCCTTTGGGCCTGCGGCTCCTGGCCGACCCCACGAAACGTCTCAGCCAGCTCCAGGAGCGATTCGCCGCTATCAAACGCAGGCGACTTCCGCTCGAGCTCGAACGCTTCACCAGCCAATCGGAGCGCGGCCTCCGCGTCTCCGTCGCGAGCGGCCAGCACGCCCTCCGTAACTCGCCAGAGTCTCTGGGAGGCCAGATCCTCGGCGGCCGAGCTCTCGCGACAGGTACGGGCGGCCGCTCGGGCGTCCTCGAACCGACCCAATCGGATGAGGGCCATCGAGAGCAGCCCCTCGGCCGTGGAATACCCGGCCGTCTCCTTCGCGGACTCAAGAACTCGGCACCCGGCGGACAACTCAGCCTCGGCCCGATCCGGAGCACCGGCAACCAGGTCGATGATTGCTGCGGGCATCGAGCCGACTGCCCAGTGAAGCTTGAGCCCCAGTTCCAAGAGGATCGCCCGACCGGCCGCCACCAGTGAGCGGGCCCGGTCGAATTCCCCCTTCATTCCCGCGTCCACTCCGCGGGCCTCGAGTAGCATGGCCTCGACACTTCGATATCGGGCTGCCTCCTCGAGGACGGCCGCGTACCGCTCGAGCATCGGGTCGATCGCGTCGGGGCCGGCGAAGATGGCGACCAGCAGCCACCATGCCGCCTGGTACTCGGTCGGGCCGTCTCCGGCTTTCCTGGCGTGGGCGACCGCTCGCTCCCGGGCTTCGCGCTCCTCCTCAGCCTCCAACCGAAGGGTGTGAACCTCGCTCATCAGGTACCAAGCCCTGGCCAGCCCGGCGTCGTCACCGAGCTGTTCGAACATCTGGATGGCCTTAGCGGACGTCATCTGGACTTCGTCCATGTCGATGGAAGGCTCCGTTTGGATACGGACCTCCGCGATCGACAGCGCGGCCATCTCCTTGACGATCCGATCCTCTGCCGTTCCAGCCAGCTCCATGGCCTCCGTGAGGAACCGACGGGCCTCCCCGAGATCTCCGGTCTCAAGCAGGCTGTCGCCCAGGTCGAGCAAGAGCCGGGCACGATCGCGATCCCCTGGTCCCGACAGCCATGTTGCCCGGCGGAGCAGGTTGACGGCCATAGGAGCGTCGCCCCGGTTTCGCGCGTGACGCCCAGAGATGGCGAGCAGGGCGGCCGCCCTTCGCGCCAACTCCGTCCCTGCCTCATCCACGGGCCCCAGCTCGGCGCGCAGCCGGAATGCCTGCTCCAGGTGATAGCCGAGGATCCCCTCCAAGCCGTCCGTCCGCTCCGCGGAACGTTCCAGCCTGGCGGCGAACCGTTCGTGCAGCATGGCTCGGTTCTCCTTCGGGACAGACTCGTACGTGGCGTCTCTCACGAGCTGGTGGTGGAATCGAAACGCCTGGCCCGGCACGTCACCTGCCGCCGGCCGGATCAGCTCCTTTCGCATCAATGACATCAATGCCGAATGGACGCCGGAACGGTCCTCGCCCCCAACCAATTCCGCGACCGCGTCAACGTGAAAGACGTTGCCCTCCACGGAGGCGCATTCGAGGGCCCGACGCTCCTGCAGACCGAGCAGGTCGATCCGGGCGGAGAGGAGCGCATGCATGGTCGGGGGAACCGGGATCGCTGAGAGGTCGCCCGCGGGGATCCAACGCCCATCCGCCCGGACCAGCCGTCCTTCGTCGACCAACACGGCGAGCGTCTCCTCGATGAACAGCGGGTTGCCCTCGGCGGCCCGCACAATAGTGGTCCGAAGGGGCTCGGCGATCTCGGTGGTCCCAAGGAGGTTCCGGACGAGCTCCTCGGATTCCGCATCGGACAGCGGCTCCAGGAGCAAGGAGGAGGCGTTCAGCTTCCCGCCGCCCCACGCCGGCCGGCGGTCGAGGAGTTCCGGTCGGGCCAAGCAGAGCAGCAGGATCGGCGCCTCGCGAGAGTAGTCGGCGATGTGTTCCACCAACTCGAACAGCGCGGGCTCGCCCCAGTTCAGGTCGTCGATGACGAATACCACTGGACGGCGGGAAGCCAGAGTCTCCAAGAGTCGACGCACCGCCCAGAAGCTCTCCTCGAGCACACCGCCGGTACTAGAGGCACCGAGAAGGTCGACGAGGCGCTCGGTCAGGCGTTCCGCCTCGGGATCGCCTTCCAGAAGTGCTCGGAGCCTCCTTCGAAGGGCCCCGGGGGCATCCGCCTCACCAACGCCCGCGGCCTGCCGGAGCATCTCGACCACCGGCCACAAGGCGATGCCCTCGCCATAGGTGAGGCAGCGGCTGCGCAAAACGGTCGCGGGGCCCTCGATCCCCAACAGAAACTCCATGCCGAGTCTGGTCTTGCCCACCCCGGCGGCGCCGAGCACGGTGAACAGGTGAGGGGCGCGGTCCAACACAACCGACTGGAAGGTCCAATCCAGCGCGGCAAGCTGGCGAGCCCGTCCAACCAAGGCAGAGTCGAACCGCCGGGCGAAACCGTAGGCCTCAGGCGCCACCGAGAGTAAGCGGAACGCCGGCACCGGATCGCGCTTGCCCTTGACCGAAAGGGGCTCCACGGGCTCCATGATCACCGCGTCCGCCACTAGCCGGATGGTGGGTCCGCCCACCAGGATCTCGCCTGGCTGAGCAGTCTCCTCGAGCCGCGCGGCGGTGTTGACGGCGTCGCCTGTGACTAGGCGCTGGCCGGCTGAAGGGTCACCGGCCACGACCTCTCCGGTGTTCACTCCCATGCGCATGGCCAAGGTGACACCATGGTCTCGGACGAGCTCGGCGTTGAGCGAGGTGAGCGACTCCCTCATCTCGACTGCTGCCCGGATCGCTCGGAGGGCGTCGTCTTCGTGTAGCGCGGGCACGCCGAAGACGGCCATGACCGCATCCCCGATGAACTTCTCGACCGTTCCCCCGTGTCGCTCGATCGCCGCCTTCACCGCGTCGAAGTACCGGCCCATGACGTGGCGGAGGGCTTCTGGGTCCATCCGCTCACCGAGGCCCGTAGACCCGGCCACATCGGCGAACACGACTGTGACGATCTTTCGGATCTCGCGTGGCGACGTCCCCGGCGTGAGTGGGTTGGCGCAGAACTGGCAGAACCGGGCCTCTGTGGAATTCTGCCCTCCGCAGTTCGGACACACCGCCATGGTTGGAGTGTATGGGGAGGAGACAAGGCCCATTCACGCTCAGCCCGGGAGCTTGGTGGCTCACCCTCGTCTCCGGTCCGGGAGTGGTTTGACCATCCGAATATGTGCCCGGTGGGTCGTCGAGGTTGGCCCGCACGGCCGCCCCACGATGTCGGCGAAGAGCCCGGTGGTGACGAGCCTGGTAAACCTCCCGACGCGTGTCGAGGTTCTCGGTGCCGCATCTCACACAGGCTCCGTGACGGACGGCACGGTCCAGCTCTTCGCGCGCTCGTAGTGTGCAGCTCCGAAAAGGTGGGAGCTGGAGGACTGGGTCCACTGAGAGGGAGGCTCGGATGTACCACACGAGAAGGGTTTCTATCGTCGTCGCTTCCACGGTGGCGCTCCTCGCGGTCTTTCTAGTCCTTCCGCAGGTGGCGAATGCCGGGAGACCGAGGTGCTTTGGGAAACGTGCCACTATCGTCGGCACGGCTAGGGCCGATGTCCTGAAGGGAACTTCCAGGCCCGACGTCATCGCCGGCCTGGCGGGTAACGATGTCATAAAGGGCCTCGGGGGCAACGACCGCATCTGCGGGGGTAAGGGCAACGACACCCTCCTCGGCGCCGGAGGCGAGGACTTACTCCTTGGCGACGAGGGGAGCGACAAGCTGAGCGGCGCGGGCGGCTTCCGGGACATCCTGGTAGGTGGCCCAGGCGGCGACACGCTGAATGGGGGAGCCGGCATCGGTGACCTGGCCTCCTTCTTTGCGGCAGCTGGCCCCATGACCGTGAATCTGACCGCTGGCACTGCCACGGGGGACGGCTCGGACACGCTGACCGGTGTCGAGGACATCCAGGGCTCGGGATTCGACGACGTCCTGACGGGGAACGCGGGTGCCAACGGCCTCTTCGGCGACGCCGGGAACGACACGCTGTCAGGTGGTGACGGGGACGACGGGCTTTGGGGCCGCGGCGACGACGATGCCCTCGATGGCGGCTCAGGGGAGGACTTCGTAGCGTTTAACTTCTCTCAGTTCGGCGTCACGGCGAACCTGACGACCGGGACGGCGACCGGTGAGGGCTCTGACACCCTCGCAAACATCGAAGACATCGTGGGCACAAAGCACGACGACACGCTCACCGGGGACGGGGGGCCGAATGTGTTCTTGCCCCTCGTCGGGAACGACACCATCGAGGGGAGCACCGGAACGGACATGGTCTCGTACGAAGTTTCCCCTAGCGCTGTCACGGCGAACCTGACCACCGGGACAGCGACGGGCGAGGGTACGGACACCCTTACCGGAATAGAGAACCTGAATGGCAGTCCGTTGAACGACACCCTGATCGGCGATGTGGGACCGAATGTCCTGCACGGCTTGGCCGGTGACGACACCATGTCCGGGAGCGACGGCGACGACACCCTCATCGGTGATGAGGGTACGGACACCCTTGACGGAGGAAACGGCACCGACACTTGCGACGGCGAGAGTGAGGTGAACTGCGAGGCCTGACGGACTGCTCCCTCGCCCTCCCAAGGCGTCGGGCTCGCGGAAGCTGGCGTAGGCCTGCACGGACGAGGCCAGCGGCGATGCGCGTTGGTGGAGTGCGGCGGGCAAATGGCAGGAACCTTTGCGCCCGGCGCATCGAGAGATGTAGCGTCCGCTCGGAGAGGTAGGCACATGACCACTGATTGCGGTCTGCCCGTGCGAACTGACGCAACGAGAGGGGCGATGAGCACCGACGATGGGGTCCTGAACCCCAAGGGGCATCCCAAGCCAAGCGGTTCCCCGCTGGCTGCCTCGGGCAAAGAATCGGGGGTGTTCGCGACGGGTGCCCGAGTCGACACCCGATGAGCCGATGGGGTCACCGCTGGGCCCTGGCTACCGAAACCTCCGTACTGCCTGCCCCGACCACGACGAAACTGTTCGAGCGCCTCTCCCCGGCCGGGTTCTGGCTCATCCTCCTCGCTTTCCTACTGCCGTTCGCGACCATCTCGCCGGAGTGCGGGGCGCAAGTTCCCCTCCAACACACGGCGACGTACACGGGCACCCAGCTCGTGACGGGCAGGAACCTCGCTCCCCTGGACGCGCAGCTGCTGGAACTCCAAGGCTCGGCGGTCCGAATCTGGGCCACAGTCGCGGCACTTTGTGCGGTGCTTGGAGGATGCCTGTTCGTCATGAAGGGCGCGCGGCAAATGCTCTTGTATGCGGTGCTCGGGGTCATAGGAGCGGCGGGCGTGCTGTTCGCGTTGCTCAATGCGACAGCGCCGGGCTATATCACGGGGGTCCCCCCTCTGGGCAAGGTCGGCTTCTGGCTCATCTCCTGGGGGTTCCTGGTCCTAGCCACTACGGACGCACTGCTGCTCATCCGTCGTTCCGGTGGGTCTCGTGCCCCACCGACAGGGTGGCGCGTCGTGCTGAGGACGCTCACTTGGGTCGTCCTGGTCGCGTTGCTGGCCGTGCCGATCGTCGGACTGATCATTTCATCGGCCCTGCTGATCGTGGCCGTGGTTCAAGCGACAGTTGCTCGGGGAACCGGACTACTTGAGGTCCGAGAGAGTAATTCCACAAGTCTGTCCGCGAAGACGGGCGGGCTCGAACACCAGATGGGCGAGAACTTCGTCCAAGGCGAGCGCTTCGTCATGGGTAAGCCCCTGCCCCCGATCCTCGTCCGAGCCGACCTCTACAGTGTCCTGGCAGCGATCGGCCTCCTGTCGCTAGGGACGGTGGCGCTCCGCGCCGTGTTTAGCTGAAATGCGCTCCGACCGTGAAGAGCACAAAAACCTCGGATCAGGCCCGTGACTAGGCCTTTCTTCGAGTTGCTCGACCTACTGCGCCTGCGCGACCACGATGGGGAATCCGGACTGTCCATCGGGCGAGACACCTGTTTCGTGAACATTGTCAGCCGACACCGGACCCCATGGCTCATACGCGGATGGTGTTCCGAGTCTCCACCTCGGATTCCGGGCTGAGCCGAACGTGCGTAGGGAAACCCGCTGGTCATGTCTCGGATCAGAATAAAGGAACCCTTCAGGCATTCTCTCAGATGAAACCGCGAGAGTCGCTTTCAGGCATCGAGGGGGTTTCTGTACCCCACGCTAATCGTGGGCTGGGTGGCGGTGCCGGTTGACCACAGGCGATCGGATCCCGACACCGCCACCTGGCCTGCACTATTACCGGCGGTAATTGGGAGATGAGATAGCCATCGCAGTCAAGGTCGAGGGCGTGAGGGAACTCACCCGAGTTATCGCCGCCGTCGCGGTGGGCCCGCACCATGTGAACCGCTGAGCACAGGCACACCGAAGCCATCTCATTCCGACTTGGCCGTCGGGAACCGCACGAACGCCCGCGAAGGCCACCGTGGACAATAGAAGAACCGGCCCCCGGGAAGGGCCGGTTCTTCTATTGAGTCTCTCAGAACCGAGTCTAGTGAGTATGCCTCCGAACGGGTGAGGTGGCGCGCGAACAGACGTCGGCGCCGCTGTTCAGGGCAACCCTCGTGGCCCTGGCCCGGTACCTGCCCGCGCGGTCGCGGATCCGCTTCTTGTAGGCCCCGCTAGCACTGGTCGTGGTGCTCCCCACGGTCTTCCAGTGCCCAGAGACACGGCGCTGGATCTTGACTGGAACGCTCGCCGCGCATGCGGTGAACCCGTCGGTGACGCTGACCATCCCTCGAGCGACCAGGTGCCTCCTTAGGCTCAGCGTCACGCTCCTCGAGTGGGTGCTGACAGTAATGACCGTGAAGTTGGTCGCGCTGGTCGCCGTGCCGCTCGGGGTCGTGACCTTGATCGGGCCGGTGGTGGCACCCGTGGGCACAGTCACCGTGATCCGCGTGCCCGCAGGGTTCACCTTGAAGGTGGTCGCATTGACGTTGTTGAAGCTCACCGACGTGGCGCCTGTGAAGTTGGTCCCCGTGATCACCACCGAGGTGCCAACCGGTCCGCTCGTTGGATTGAACGACGTGATCGTCGGCACGGCAGCGGCGGTCACAGTGAAGTTGGTCGCGCTCGTGGCGGTTCCATCCGCGTTCGTCACCGAGATGGGACCCGTCGTCGCGCCTGCCGGCACCGTGGCCGTCAGGTGTTGCGGGTTGTTGATCGTGAACGTGGCGGATACGCCGTTGAACATAACGGAGGTCACGTCCGGGTCTGAACCGGTGAAGTTGTCACCGTTGATCTTGACCGACGTCCCGACCGGCCCACTCGTCGGCGTGAACGAGGAGATCGTGGGCGCGGCGGCGAAAGCCACCTCGGCGCCTGGGACGGCGATCGTGAGTCCGGCCAGCAGAACGACTAATGAGACCCGTGCACCGCGAAATCGCATTGTGATCATGTCGTTCTCCCCTCCCCCGGGATCGGGCCCGGTCTCCAAGGATGCAGCACGGGACGAAGCGACCTAGTTCGCCTCGGAGCAGGCCCTGGGGCGCACGAAATTTGCTGCGCGCGAAGGATTCCCGATCCGCCGGGGGCGATCGCTGCCTAGGGAGACCGCAATTAGCGGTCATGCGCCTGCCTCTCCGATCGGACGCTATATCTCTCGATGCCCAGCGAGCAAGCCTCCCGCGCTTCGCGCCGCGCTCCACCAAAGCGCCTCGCTGGTCTCCTCGTTCCGTACGGGCGAATCCGGTACGTGGAGTGCCAGGCCCCCACGCGTCGGGTCCTCCGGTCAGGGCGGTCCACCTCCACCACGGACTCGTGGACCGGCCCTCGGGGTTGTCCCCGGGCGGGGACGTACCGGCCCCGAGAGCCCCGGCTGCCCTGGGATATCCACGCCGATCGCACGATGATCTCGACCGATGAGAGCGAGCAGGTCGATCCACGTCGCCGTGGCGAAATTGGTACCGGGCAGCAGCACGACGTCCCGGCCGTCACCCTGTGGGGCTCCAAAACTCGGTTCCGCTCTGATTGACGCTGGTAGGTAGCATCCCTCGCGCCTTGCGATCCTTGGTCTACTTCGTGCTCGTGCGCCTCGTCCGGCTGTTCGCCGGGCGTGGGGTCGTCTCACAGCTCGAGCTCGAGAACGCCGTCCTCCGTCACCAGGTGAAGGTGCTCAGACGCACGGTCCGC
>WNFV01006578.1_pt1 | contig 13697 bp, 13 predicted proteins | sample 5400101 | NCBI WGS metagenome assembly WNFV01 (sample SAMN13153361, study PRJNA577476) | soil metagenome | isolation source: 115 cm soil or saprolite under grassland replicate 1 | place: USA:California | collected 2016-06-15 | reverse complement strand
ATGCCTGAGAAGATCATCCTCGCCTACTCCGGTGGCCTCGATACGTCCGTCGCCATCCGCTGGCTGAAAGAGGATCGCGACTACGACGTCGTCGCGCTCACCGTGGACGTCGGCATGGACCGCTCGCGCGAAGAGCTGCATTCGCGCGCGATGGCTGCAGGCGCCTCGCAGCACATCTGGTGCGACGCCCAGGAGGCGTTCATCCGGCACTTCGCCTTCCCCGCCCTCATGGCCGGCGCCCGCTACCAGGGCCACTATCCGCTGGCGACCGCCCTCTCGCGGCCCTTGATCGCGCGCGAGATGGTGGCGGTCGCGAAGGCGGAAGGCGCGACGGCGGTCGCCCACGGCTGCACAGGCAAAGGGAACGACCAGGTGCGGTTCGACGTCTCGGTGCAGGCGCTGGCGCCGAACTTGAAGATCGTGGCGCCCCTGCGCGAGTGGGAGATGGACCGCGAGTCCGAGATCGCCTACGCCGAGGACCATAAGATACCGATCAACGTGACGCGCGCCAGCCCCTACAGCATCGACGAGAACCTCTGGGGCCGCAGCATCGAGACTGGCGTGCTCGAAGACCCTTGGGTCGAGCCGCCTGCGGATGTGTACGCTTGGACGAAATCGCCGTCGGAAGCGCCTGATGATCCGGCTTACGTCGAGATCGGCTTCGAGGCCGGAACGCCGGTGTCGCTCGATGCTAAGGAGGCGGATCCGGTGACGCTCGTCAAACGACTGAATCATCTTGCCGGCGAGCACGGTGTGGGCCGCATCGACAGCATTGAGGACCGGCTCGTCGGCATCAAATCGCGAGAGATATACGAAGCGCCGGCGGGCATCACGCTGCTCACAGCGCACGAGGCGCTCGAGTCGCTGACGCTTTCGAAGGAGCAACGGCGGCTCAAGGCGCGCATCGCGCAGGAGTACGCGGAGCTCGTCTACAACGGCCTCTGGTTCTCGGCGCACCACAGGGATCTCGCAGCGTACATCCAGTCCACGCAGCGGCACGTGACGGGGATGGTGCGTGTCAAGCTGCACAAGGGGACGGCGACCACCGTCGGCCGTAGGTCGCCGAAGAGCCTCTACGACTTCTCGCTGGCCACCTATGACAAGGGCGATAAGTTCGATCGCACGGCAGCGGTCGGCTTCATCAACATCTGGGGCCTGCCTATGCGCGTCCAATCACAGGCCCAGACCCCGGGCGAGGGAGAAGACGCCCCTAACCCCTGAGATCGAAGCGCGCTTCCAGCACCTGCCGCTCGCCCGTGTCGTGCAGCAGGCAGATGTTATCGATGCGTATCTTCCACTGAAAGTCGCGCGCGAGCAGGTACGGCAGCAGCTCTCCGGAGATGTCGCGCTCGATGTCCGGCGTCACGTTGACTGTCGCCATCCAGGCTTCCGCAGCGTAGCGGTCCATTGCTCCGGTCGAGATCGCGTCGAGCTCCGCCCACAGCCTGCGATGCAGCGAGCTGAGAGCGTCTGTCCGGACGAGGGGAAGGAAGAACAGCGGCGGTGGTGCGTTGTATATGCCCAGGAAGAAGCACCCGGTCGCGATCGGCGATGTGCCGGCGGCGATGCGATAGAGCTTCTCGCGGAGGGTCTCCGCGTAAGCTTTAGCGCAGTGGTAGGTGAAGTGCGGTACGTGCGTGTCACGGATGCTCACGCTGAACTGGCGCTCGATGTCAGCCCAAAGGCGCCAGACGGCGTCCTGGCGTTCGTCGTCGAGCGTGGAAACGATGCCGTAGAGCTCTTCAGCCATGCGGACTCCTTGCCCGCGATTATCGCATGGCTATAGGGTCGTCGTTGACTGCGCGCCCGATTGAGTCTAGGATATCCGTAGGCATACGGAGGGAACGCCATGAAGTCGAAGCGAGTAGAGGTGCTGTTCGATCCGAAGGAGTATCGAACGCTCGAGGAGCGAGCTCAGATCGAAGGCCGCTCCGTCGGTGCGATGATACGCGAGGCGGTGGCGAAGTACATTGTCCGTCCTCGGGAAGATGAGCGACGCGAAGCGTTGCGCTGGCTCGCCTCTCAGGAGATGGACTTCGACCCGGACTGGGATAAAGTGAAGCAAGAGATCATTCAGGCGCGGATCGACGCAATCGAGAAGTCGCTTGAAACTGATTGATACCAACGTCTTCATTTACGCTACTGGCCGGCCGCACCCATACAAGGAAAGCTGTGCTGAGGCGGTCCGCCGAATCGAACGCGGAGACATCGAGGCGAATATCGATACCGAGCTGCATCAGGAGATTCTCTATCGCTTCTGGAGCATCAAAAGGACCCAGGATGGGATCGCGATAGTTGATCGGCTTCTCGCCGGTTTTCCCGATCCGCTTCCTGTGACCTTCGAGGTCATTAGAGAGGCACGGGATATTTTCGCAGCCATCCCCGAGCTCGCCCCCCGGGACGCCATCCACGCCGGTGTGGTGCGGGTCCGCGGCCTGGAGGGCATCATCACGACGGATGGTCGGCTCGGTAAAATCCCGGGCATCATTCGCTTCGACCCAAAGGACATATGACACGCCGGATCACGACCGTCCTGTTCGACCTCGGCGATACGCTCTGGCACTTCCCGAATATGCCGCCCCGCGAGACCGTTCGCCGTGAGACGGTCGCCCGGATTAGAGCGCTGCTCGAGCGGTGGGGCTATGACATGGACGGCGACCGCTTCTATCTCGGCCGCGACATCCGCCTCGCGGTCGAGGAGGAGACAAGCCGCGCCTTCCACGGCGACTGCGTCGACCCCGGCTACCCAGAACTGTGTCGCCGAGTCGCCGCCCGACACGGACTCGGACTAACGGCGGCGCAAGGCGAGGAGCTATGGGAATCGTGGAACCTAGGCGGCGCCTTCCTGGGGCGCGAGCTGTTCCCGGATGTGCTCGATACGCTCCGCCGGCTGAAGGCGCGCGGCTACCGGCTCGGCGCAGTCACCAATCGCGGCTACAGCGGTCCCCGCTTTCACCAGGAGATGCGCGACCTGGGCCTCGATGACCTTTTCGAGACGACCGTTATCTCCTGTGATGTCGGCTACATGAAGCCGCATCCACGCATCTTCCAGTACGCGCTGGAGCGCATGAGAGCCGAGGCGGCGGAGACCGTTATGGTCGGCGACAGCCTGCGCGCCGACGTGGAGGGCGCGAAGACGCGGGGCATGATCGCGGTCTGGCGGCGGCCGCCGGTGGGCGAACCGGTGGAGGAGACCGCTGACGTACCGGAGCCGGGGCGGATCGCGCCCGATTACACGCTCGAGACTATCGGCGAGCTGATGTCCCTGCCGATTTTCGCCACCGAGCGTGTGAAGTAGGCAGACCTGGGTGCGATCAGCGTCCGAAGACTTCAGCTGCGAATGTCCGGTGCTACGGCGTGTCCCAGGATGCGATGTGGCACATATGGTTCCTCAAGTCGCCTCATCTCATCTGCATCGAGCTTGATCTCGGTCGCGGCGACCGCCTCCTCCAGCTGGTACATCTTGCTCGCACCGATGATCGGGGCGGTGACACCGGGCTTGTGCAGCATCCACACCAGCGCGATCTGTGCCGGCTTGACGCCCCGCTGATTCGCAATCTCAATGCAGCGGTCCAGGACGTCGAAATCCGCCTGCTGGTAGTACATCTGATGGGCGAACGCGTCGCTCTTCGCGCGCGCCGTCTCGCCGCTGCGGTCAGTTGTACGGTTACCGGCCAGAAAGCCTCGCGCCAGCGGACTCCACGGGATCACTCCTATCCCCTGGTCCCGGCAGAGTGGGATCATCTCCCGCTCCTCCTCGCGGTAGACAAGATTGTAGTGGTCCTGCATCGAGACGAACCGTGTCCATCCGTGCAGCTCAGAGGTGTGGAGCGCCTTGGCGAGCTGCCACGCGAACATGCTGGAGGCGCCGATATAGCGTGCCTTTCCGGCTCTCACGACGTCATTGAGCGCATCCAGCGTTTCTTCGATCGGGGTCTCGTCGTCCCAGCGGTGGATCTGGTACAGGTCCACGTAGTCCGTCCCCAGCCGTCGGAGCGAGCCCTCGATGCTCTCCATAATGTGCTTGCGGGAAAGGCCACGCTCGTTCGGCCCGCCGCCCATCGGGCTGTACACTTTGGTCGCTATCACGACGGCGTCACGCGTGGCGAAGTCCCGCAATGCCCGTCCGGTGATCTCCTCGCTCGCGCCGAGCGAGTACACGTCCGCGGTGTCGAAGAAGTTGATCCCGGACTCCAGCGCTCGCTTGAAGAACGGGCGGCTTTCTTCCTCCTCGAGCACCCAATCACGCCACTTCGTCGAGCCGTAGGTCATCGTCCCGAGGCAGATACGCGACACGCGAAGGCCGGTGTTTCCCAGTCGTACAAACTGCATCAATCACTCCTGTTGCTTAGCGCCGCGAACCCTGTGTGTGCACGCTCGCTTGCAGGATATAATTGCGAGAACTGTGGCCGACCGCAAGTCAGAGAGCCCCACCGCGAAGGGTCTTGACCCGCTCGCCCTCAAGTACAGCGCCTCGATCGAATACGATCGCAGGCTGTATCGACAGGACATCGCGGGCTCAAGAGCTCATGCGCGCATGCTCGCGAAGCAGGGGATCATCTCGGTCGACGACGCGGAGGCGATAATGCGTGGACTTGAGGAGGTGCGCGACGAGATTGAGCGCGGCGACTTCCCGTTCCGCGAGGAGCTCGAAGATATTCACCTCAACGTCGAGGCGCGCTTGCGCGAGAAGATCGGCGCGGCGGCGGGTAAGCTCCATACGGGCCGCTCCCGCAACGACCAGATCGCCACAGACATGCGGCTCTTCGTCATGGAGGCGTGCACCCAAGCCGTCGCCGCGATCCGCGGGCTACAGAGGGCGCTACTTGTGGTGGCGGAGGCGAACCGGGATACAGTCATGCCCGGGTACACACACCTTCAACGCGCGCAGCCCGTTCTTCTTGCGCACCATCTTCTCGCCTACTTCGAGATGCTGGATCGGGATGCGAGCCGCTTCAATTGCTGCCGTTCGCGTGCGGACGAGCTGCCGCTGGGCTCGGGTGCACTGGCCGGCGTGCCCTATCCGATCGATCGCGAATTCGTGGCGAGCGAGCTGGGATTCAGCCGCGTTAGCCGGAACAGCATCGATGCTGTATCCGACCGCGACTTTGTCATCGACTTTCATTCGTCGGCGGCGGTGCTCATGATGCACATCTCGCGTTTGGCCGAAGAGATTGTCCTCTGGTCGAGTGAGGAGTTCGGCTTCGTGCGGTTACCGCCTCAGTTCGCGACGGGATCGAGCATCATGCCTCAAAAGCTGAACCCGGACATTGCTGAGCTCGCCCGCGCCAGGACAGGGCGTGTATACGGCAACCTGATGGCATCGCTGACCGTCATGAAGGGGTTGCCGTTGTCCTACAACAGGGACATCCAGGAGGACAAACCAACTCTCTTTGACACCACATCGAACATAACCTCCACGCTCGAAGTCATTAAGGCGATGCTGCCTGCGCTCCAATTCGAGGCCACGAGGATGGAGGCGGCCGCCTCGACCGGCTATACCCTCGCCACGGATGTCGCCGACTACCTGGTGCGCAAGGGGTTGCCCTTCCGCGACGCGCACCAGGCGGTAGCCGAACTCGTACGCTACGCGCAGTCCGAGAAGAAGGTTCTGACCGATCTCGCCCTTGAAGAGTACCGGCGCTTCTCGCCGCTCTTCGGCGAAGACGCGCTGTCGATCGACGTACGATCCTCCATCGCGGCTCGTGACGTTCCGGGCGGGACGGCGCCCAACCGCGTGAAGGCGGCTATCGAAGAGGCGCGCAAGCGGCTGAAGGACGAAGCGTGATCAACGGCATCAAGCTCGCCCCATCGATTGTCTCGGCGGACCTTTCCCGTCTGCGGGAGCAGCTGGAAGAGTGCGAGCGGGCCGGCGCCGACTACATCCACATCGACGTGATGGACGGGCGCTTCGTGCCTGCAATCACGATCGGCCTGCCGGTCGTAGAAGCGATCCGCAGCAATTCTGGCCTTGTGCTGGACGTTCACCTTATGGTGGTCGAGCCGGAGAAGCATGCGGTTCCGTTCATCGACGCGGGCGGGGACATCATCAACGTCCACGTCGAAGCCGCCACTCACCTGCACCGCATCATCCAGGACGTGCACCGGCGCGAGCGAAAGGCGGGCGTCTGCCTGAATCCGGGCACGCCGGTTACCGCGGTCGAACAGATCCTGCCGGAGGCGGACCAGGTGATGGTGATGGCGGTGAATCCCGGCGCCTCCGGCCAGCGCTTCATCGAGAGCGCCCTCCCGAAGGTCACGCACCTGCGGCGGCTTATTGACGAAGGTGGCTTGAGCGCTGAGATCGAGGTGGACGGCGGCGTCTCGCCGGAGACGGCGCCGCGCTGCGCCGCCGCGGGGGCGCACGTGCTGGTGGCGGCGAGCGCCATCTTCAACGACCGCGGTACGGCGACCGAGAACATCGGGCGCCTGCGAGAATCGTTATCGAGCGTGGCACGGGGCGTGTGAGGGGCAGAGAACCTCACGAGTTGCCGCAAGTCTCGTTTCAAGCCTGGCGAACCCTGTCTTCTGGCGGGCGTACGATGGTCGCTTCGGCCCGCGAAATGTGAGCCGTTAGGCTCTAACGCTGCCCCTTTTCCCTGAGCAAGATGAAGATATCCGGAAAGCATCGGGGAGGGCAGTATGGCAGACGACACCTTTGAGATTACGATGGAACTCGTTGACGGTTATAAGTTTCGAGTCGATTTTCAGACCGACGGTATTCCATCCCTTGTTGTTGACGAGCCTCCGCCTCTAGGCGAAGGAGATCGCCCGAACGCCGCCCGCTTGCTGGCCGCCGCCGTAGGTAATTGCCTCAGCGCCAGCGCACTCTATTGCCTGAGAAGGGCACGCATTGATGTCAACGGCATGCGCACGCGGGCCCAGTCAACCCTGGCGCGGAACGAGCGAGGCCGCCTGCGCGTCGCCGCGATAAAGGTGGAGATCGAGCCGGAAGTCGCCCAACAAGATGTGGCGCGAATGAGGCGCTGCCTCGAGATCTTTGAGGACTTCTGCGTTGTGACCGCGAGTGTGCGCGGAGGGATTGATGTGGAGGCGGAGGTGCGGCCAAGAGCCGTCTCGCCCGCATTGACGTTGGGTTGAGCTAGACCGTCGCACTATCCGGCCTGCCGTGGTCGACGCGGTTCTCTAGACTGTCGCTTTGAGCGTCGTGCGCAGGCAGCGCGTGCAGATCTTGAGGCGCAGGGGAATACCGTTTACAACCAGCGTCTTGTTCTGGACGTTGGCCTTGAAGGTGCGGTTGGTCCTGGGAGCCTTGCGCTCCCACCGACCCGAGTGCTTATGGCGTATGTTGCGGCCGTAGGCTGTCGTCTTGCCGCAGAGATCACACTTTGCCACCGATTCGTTCCTTTACCCAGACTTGCGCGCCTTGCTAGAATTGCGCCGCGAGTATGTTAGCATCGGCGGTCTGTACGGACAAGGATGACAGCCCCCGCCGCCCTGCCCCCGAGGCGCACACGTGAAGACGCCTCCCATCGGCTCGCTCTCCGGCGCCGAGATGCGGGACCTCTTCGCCGCGGCGACCGCCTGGCTGGAACGGAGCGTCCCGCGGGTAAACGCAGTCAACGTCTTCCCGGTGCCGGATGGCGACACCGGCACCAACATGTACTTAACGATGCGCTCTACGATGGAAGACGCGGAGCGCTGTGGCGATCCGGCCGCCGGCGCGATCCTGGCCGCGATGTCGCATGGGGCGCTCATGGGGGCGCGCGGCAATTCGGGCGTCATTCTGTCACAGATCATCGGCGGCCTCGCCCGCGGCGTGGACGGCGCGTCCACGCTCACGCCGGTGGCGTTCAGCTCCGGCCTGGAGCAGGCGTCGCTCGCCGCGTACAAGGCCGTGACGAAACCCGTCGAGGGCACTATTCTCACCGTCATCCGCGAAGTCTCCGAGTCGGTACGCCGCGCCGCGAACGGCAGAGGCGACATCGCGGCCCTGCTCGAGACTGCGGTCGGTGCCGCCCACGAGAGTGTCGAGAGAACGCCGTCGCTGCTTCCCATCCTGGCCGAAGCCGGAGTTGTCGACGCTGGCGGACTCGGCCTCAGCATTCTGCTGGAAGGCATGCTTCGGTGCGTCGAGGGCGAGACAGCAGAGGCGGTGGCAGCGGTCCCCGAGACCGTTGAGCAAGAGTGGCTCGCCGCGACGGAGGCTCGGCACCGGACAGATGACTCGCTCTACGGCTACTGCACGGAGGTGCTCGTCGCGGGCACCAAGCTGGACGTCGAATCGATACGCCGGCGCATCATGCAGCTCGGCGACTCGGTGATCGTGGTGGGGGAGCCGAAGCTGGTGCGCGTCCACGTCCATACAGATGATCCGGGCACTGTGCTCTCGCTGGGCACCCACGCGGGCCAACTCATGCAGGTCAAGGTCGATAACATCCGCGGGCAGGCGGAGCGATTCGTCGAGATGCATGAAAGGATGCGTGGTCACGAGGAGGAGCCGCCGTCGTCGCTCTCCACGGTTGCCGTCGTCGCCGGCGAGGGGATGGCCCGCGTCTTCGAAAGCGTCGGCTGCACGCGGATCGTCTCGGGCGGACCGACAATGAATCCCAGCACCCGCGAGATCGTCGAGGCTGTTGATGCCTGCCCCACGGATGACGTAGCCGTTCTACCGAATGACAAGAACATCATCCTTGCCGCGCAGCAGGCGCGTGACTTGACCCAGAAGCGGCTGCACGTCATCGGCACGCGGTCTATGCCGCAGGGGATCGCTGCGCTGCTGGCGGTGAACCCGGAGGAAGACGTTGAGGCCAGCGTCGAAGCCATGGAGCAGGCCTGCGGTACGATCCGCACTATTGAAGTGACCCGAGCGGTGCGATCGACCAGTCTCAGCGGTGTGCGAGTGAACGAAGGCGAGGTCATCGCCATCGTGGACGATGAGCTGAAGCTGGCGGCGCCGTCGGCTGAGGAGGCTGTGATACAGGCGCTTTCGGACCTGCCCGAGGGAGCAGGCACGCTTGCCACTCTCTATTACGGCGCGGAGACCGCCGCCTCTGCCGCGGAGGCGCTTGGGCAACGGCTGCGCCAACGGTTCACCGGCCTCGAGGTCGAGGTCGTCGATGGCGGCCAGCGGCACTACGATTACATCGTCTCGGTGGAATAGGCGGAGGAACGCTAATCGGGGCCAAATCGGTTACGTACCTGTAACAGGCTATCGTGGCCGGGCGTCATACTGATACAGCCTTAAGGTAGGCCTCATATGGACACCGTCAGTTCAATCGAAACCGTCTTATCTAAAGATGGCACGCCCATCGGCGTCGAGAGGGCCGGCAGCGGCCCACCGCTCGTGCTGGTCCACGGTTCGACCTCCGACCACGACACCGCCTACCGGTTCGTGATGGCGATGCTTGAGCGCTACTTCACGGTTCACGCGATGGACCGCCGCGGCCGGGGGTACAGCGGCGATAGCCCCAGCTACAAGCTAGAACGCGAGCTGGACGATGTTGTCGCCGTCGTAGACAGCTGCGATGAACCCGTGAACCTTTTCGGTCATGGGTTCGGCGCCCTGCTCGCTCTCGAGGCGAGCCGCCTCACGCCGAACGTCCGCAAGCTCGGCATCTACGAGGGCGGGATCACGGTTTCCAGGAGCGCAGAATATCCGCCGGGCGCCATCGAGCGCATGGAGAAGTTTCTCGCCGACGGCAACCGCGACGGTGTTGTCGTCACATTCATGTGCGATATCATTCACATGTCGACTGACGATCTGGGGGTATTGCGTTCGCAACCCCGTTGGATCGAGCGTCTGAAGAACGCCCACACGATTCCCCGCGAGCTCCACGCCGACCGCGACTATTCCTTCGACCCTGCTCGCTTCTCGGACTTGCAGACACCCACGCTGGTTCTCGTCGGAGAACGTAGTCCCGAGGTGGACCAGGCCGACGCGGACGCGCTTGCCGCCCAGCTGCCCAACGCGCGCCTCGAGGTATTGCCGGGTCAGGGACACGCGGCGATGCACACATCGCCCGAGATGTTCGTCGGCGTTGTCGGCGACTTCTTCCTCGACTGAACCGAGGGCACGGCGCGCCTCGGGTCTCATCGACCACCCTGATATCAGCGCCTCTCCTGCGGCCCGAGCCGCTGCTATACTACCGGCGGGAGAAGCCTGCCTGTGGCCGTCCGCATCGTCACCGACAGTACCGCCGACATACCCCCTGAACTGGCGCGGGAGCTCGGCGTATCCGTCGTACCTCTCAGCGTCATCTTCGGCGACGAGGTCTACAAGGAAGGCGTCGAGATCAGCCACGACCTCTTCTACGATAAGCTGGTCCGCAGCAAGGTTCTCCCCACCACCTCCGCGCCTTCCGTCGGTGACTTCCTTGAGGTATACGAGCCCCTGCTATCAGAGACCGACGAGATCGTATCGATCCATCTTTCGTCGAAGCTTTCGGCGACATGCAACAACGCGCGCCAGGCGGCAGAGCAGCTTGCTGAGCGGGGCGCCCGCATCGAGGTGATCGATTCGCAACTGATCTCGGTGGGCCTGACGTTCATCGTGAGTGCGGCCGCTCGCGCGGCCACCGGCGGCGCGAGCATTGATGACATCAAGGCGATCGCGGAGCGGATGGTCCCCCGCATTCACATCATTGTTGTGCTGGACACGCTGGAGTACGTGCGACGCGGCGGGCGCATCGGCCGGGCGCGAGCGTTCCTCGGGACCATGCTACGCGTTAAGCCCCTTCTGTATATCCGCGATGGCGAAGTGCACCCGGGCGAGCGTGTACGCACCAAGTCCATGGCGCTCGAGCGCATTCACCAGATAGTGACCTCATATCCACGCGTAACCGAGGTTGGGGTTGCCTACTCGACGAACGCGCACGAAGCTGAGGAGATGAGGAGACGCCTCGGCGAGGCGCTGCCCGCGGTGGCGGTCACGATGACGCGGCTGGGCCCTGTGATCGGCGTGCACGCCGGGCCGGGCGTGCTTGGAGTGGGTGTGCTGGAGGGTGAAGAGTAACGGCTTGACCGACCCTGCAGACGGGCTGCGCAAAGTCCTGGACCTGGAGCGCCGCCGCAAGTTCGCCGATACGGCCGTCATGGGCGGCCTCGACAAGTACCTTCTCCGCTTCGCGAGCGACACGCGTCTCTCTCCGGGCCACCGCTTTTCGCAGGTCCTCCAATCGCTGCCGCCGGGAGGCTATCGCGCGCTGCACCCTGTCCAGCGCCGGCGCGTGGTCGAGGAGTTGCTCAGCGCAGTCGAGGCCGAGCCGCCCGTTCCCGCGCACGGGCGGGGGCCTGCCGTGAGTGGAAGGGCAGGATTGGAGGAGGGCACGAAGGGGGTCGGGCGTGAGGGATCGAAGCCGCGGCCGGCCATTCCGGCTCCTTCCTCTGCCAATGCTCCCGCGCGCCGCTCCGAGCCGTCCACCGTCATCGGGAACCTGAATTCGCCTGTGACGGTGCTCAAAGGCGTGAGCAAGGCCACGGCCACAAAGCTCGCGAGGCTCAACCTTCGAACCGTGGAGGACTTCCTCTTCCACTTCCCCGTCCGCTACGAGGACTATTCGCCGGCCAAGCCGATCGCGCAGCTTCGCCCCGGCGAGCATCAGACGATCATCGGCGAGGTCTGGACGTCCGGTGCATCCGTCATCGGTGGCCGCAAGAAGGTGACCGAGGCGGTAGTGAGCGACGGTTCCGGCAGCGTTCGCGTCATCTGGTGGTCCGGGCCGTGGTTAGCGAGGCGACTTCACGAAGGCATGAAGGTCGCGCTAAGCGGCAAGGTTACCGCTTTCCGGAACAGGCTCCAGATGGAGAACCCGGAGTTTGGGGACCCGAACGACCAGTCTCTCCGCACTCGGCGCATCGTCCCGGTGTATCCCAGCACCAAGAGCCTGGATCAGCGCGACATCTTGACCCTCAAAGATCTGGCCGTCCGCGCCTTCGCTCCCAAGCTGTCGGAAACGCTCCCGAATGAGCTGCGAACGCGCCTGCGCTTGCTGCCTGCGCCTGAAGCGATGCGCAAGGTGCACATCCCGGACACGCGCGAAAGCGCCGAGGCAGGCACGCGTCGCTTAGCCTTCGAGGAGCTCCTAGTCGTGGAGCTCGGCGTCATCAAGCGGCGCCGCGAATGGCAGTCCGCCGGTGCGGCAGCGAATCTGCCGATGTCAGACACAGTGCGGGACGGGTTCATCGCATCCCTCCCCTTTGAGATCACTTCTGCGCAGCGCCGCGCGATCGACGCCATCCTCGCCGACGTCGGACGAGACGTGCCGATGGCGCGTCTCCTGGAGGGAGACGTCGGCAGCGGCAAGACGGTCGTCGCCGCGACCGCGCTTCTGGCCGCGGTCGCGAACGGCTACCAGGGCGCCATCATGGCGCCGACGGAGATCCTGGCTGAGCAGCACTTCAGGACCTTCTCGCGCCTGCTCTCGCCCGGCAACGAGCCGGGCGAAGGCGTCTGGTTCCAGGAAAGTGGCCCCGGGTACCTGACGCTCCGTCCACCATACCTCGACCGCCCGGTCAACGTCGCGCTCCTGCGAGGCAGTCTCAGGGCATCCGAGAAGTCCGCAACGAGAGACGCAATCGCCCGCGGCGACGTCGATATCGCCGTCGGGACGCACGCGCTGGTCCAGGAAGACGTGGAGTTCAGCCGGCTGGGGCTCGCGGTCGTCGATGAGCAGCACCGCTTCGGCGTCGAGCAGCGGGCGGCCCTGCGCGAGAAGGGTGGCACGCCGCACGTGCTGGTGATGACGGCGACCCCGATCCCGCGCACGCTGGCCCTCACCGTCTACGGCGATCTCGACATAACGGTGCTGGACGAGATGCCGCCGGGCCGTCCGGAGGTCAAGACCTATCGTGTCCCGCCGCGGCAGCGAGAGAGCGCGTACAAGTTCGTCCGCAACAAGGTCGCTGAGGGACGCCAGGCGTACATCATCTGCCCGCTCGTCGAGGAGTCGGAGACCGTCCAGACGAAGGCCGCCGTGCAGGAGTACGAACGTCTGGCGCGGGACGTCTTCCCTGACCTGCGTCTGGGACTCCTCCACGGGCGGATGACCCCGGCCGAGAAAGACGCGACGATGCGGGCCTTTCGCGACGGCCAGCTCGACGTTCTCGTCTCCACCGCTGTCGTTGAGGTCGGCATCGATGTGCCGAACGCGACGGTCATCATGATTGAAGGGGCGGACCGCTTCGGACTGACGCAGTTGCACCAATTCCGCGGCAGAGTGCGCCGCAGCGAGCTCCAGTCCACCTGCCTCCTCCTCTTCGACGACCCCTCTCCGGAGGGCGAAGAGCGCCTTCGGATCATGGAATCGACGAGCGATGGCTTCAAGCTGGCCGAGGAAGACTTGCGGCTGCGCGGCCCCGGCGAGTACTTCGGCACCCGCCAGTCCGGCCTGCCCGACCTGCGCGTCGCGAAGCTCACGGACGTGCAGCTCATCGAGCTCGCGAAGACCGAGGCAACGCGCATCCTGGACGCCGATCCCGAACTTGAGCGCCCTGAGCACGCGGCCCTCAGCGCTCGCGTCAAGCAGCTGTGGGACCGCCTCTCGGCGGAGGTGTCGTAGCGGTGATGCTTCTAAGTCGCTAGCGAAGGTTCCAACGAGCCTGTTCTCCGCCGAACGCCTGCTTGAACACGAATTGCAAGCCAGTCGCGCTGGCAGGTATCTCGAATCCCCGTTCTCCACGTAGAGTCTGTCCGACGGGGATCGTGCCATCTAGGCTCCCGGAGGTTTCTGCAAAGG
>WNFV01006577.1_pt1 | contig 13699 bp, 13 predicted proteins | sample 5400101 | NCBI WGS metagenome assembly WNFV01 (sample SAMN13153361, study PRJNA577476) | soil metagenome | isolation source: 115 cm soil or saprolite under grassland replicate 1 | place: USA:California | collected 2016-06-15 | reverse complement strand
GCATCTGTGGCGTAAAGTGGCCGCAGCCTGGTGACTTCACGAAACCGGTCGAGTATCTTGTGCCGAAGTATCCCCACCAGCCAGGTTCTCTCAGAGCATACGCTTCTGAAACCGTCGCGACCTTTCATCGCGGCCAACAGAGTCTCTTGCAGCACATCCTCGGCTGCTTCCCGGTCACGAAGGCGGAACATCGCGTACCCGAAGAGATAATCGCCGTGCTTATCAACCCAAGTAGCCGGGTCAGAGACTTTGTGTTCGGGGGACATGGTCAAACTCCTTCAAGCGCTCTTTGAGAAATTGCGAACAGTTAGTGAGTCCGACTCCGCGCTTCGCCAGTGTATTCAGCAGTGTGATGCCTTCGCGATCAACGAAGGACAGTTCTTTGAGATCGAGATTGAGGCGGCGGATGTTTCCGGTGTAGAACTCGAAAGACCTGCGCGCTTCCTCGACCCACGCTCCACTAAGCCGACCCTCTAGCCGAAAAGTAGTTACGCCATCTGACGAAGGAGACTCCGATACTCGTAGCATTTATGATGACTCCTAACTAGGCGACCTCGCTTTAATGCAAGGGCCTGGCCAAGGCGCATCAGCGCGAAAGCTCCTGAGGATTTGTTTGGAAAAATCGGAGAACCAAGCACTCTCAACTAGAGGGGCGAGCGCGCAGGGCCACGAAACATCGTGGCCGTTCGTGGAACAGCTTTGGGGTGGTCACGAAATATCGTGGGCTGGCCGCCGGATGCCAAGCTTTTTCATTCGGCTCCGCAAAGTATTGGGATGGAGGTCGAGGCGTTTGGCAGCCCCATTTTCGCCATCGATGATCCAACTAGCCCGTTCAAGCGCCTCGAGCACATGGCAGCGTTGAATCTCTGCGAGAGTCTGGGGTTGATCGGAAGGACTGGTGTTGGGTGTTAACGCCGGCATGCCGAGTGGCGGTGCTGTCACGCCGGGTGCAGCGGCAGCCCCGAGCGCTTTGTTTAGGCTGGTTTCGGTTCCCCAGATCTGTTCCTTGCCAAGAGACAGCATCGGCCCGCGAGATAGCACGACGGCGCGCTCGATAATGTTCTGCAGCTCGCGAATGTTGCCGGGCCAGGAATACTGACTCAAGCGATCCATCGTTTCCCGCGAGATCGTTTCGACCGTTTTTCCGAACTGCCTGGCAAACCGCGAAACGAAGAACAAAGCCAGCGAAGGTATATCAGACGGTCGTTCGCGCAACGGCGGCACGTGAATGGGAAATACGTTGAGACGATAGAAGAGGTCATCACGGAATCGTCCTGCGGTCACCGCAGCTTGCAGGTCGCGATTGGTTGCGGCGATAAGGCGCACGTCAACCTCCAATGATTGGCTGCTGCCTACTGGCTCAAACTCGTGTTCCTGCAACACACGTAACAGCTTGACCTGCGTTTCGAGCGGCAACTCGCCAACTTCATCCAAAAAGATCGTTCCGCCGTTGGCAAGTTCAAAGCGACCGATGCGCTTCTCAATCGCGCCGGTGAACGCACCTTTCACGTGGCCGAAGAGTTCGCTCTCGACCAAACCAGCGGAGATTGCCGAGCAGTTAACTTTGACCAGCGCTCGTCCCTTCCGTCTACTGAGTCTGTGGATTGCGCGTGCGATCAGCTCCTTGCCGGTGCCGGTTTCGCCAAAGATGAGCACAGTGGCGTCGGTCGGAGCCACCTGATCGACCTGCTCCAACACGGAGAGCAGGGCGGGACTGTTGCCGATAATCTCCTCGAAGTTGTGTTCGCTGCGGATTTCCTCTTGCAAGTACGCGTTCTCCGCCGCCAATTGGTCGCGCAACCGGCGTACCTCCTCGTGTGCGAGGCAGTCATCCAGCGCCACTGCCACCGCAGCCGTCACTTGCTCCAGGAGACCGCGGCCCAGATTGCCGTACGCCGCCTTCCGCGCAGCCATGAAGAAAAGGACTCCTCGTGCGCGATCGTCGCTGACGAGCGGCATCGCGCAGAGCGATTCCATGCGCTCTCTGGTCATCACGTCGAAAGTGAGGGGAAAACGCTCGCGCAATTCGTCGCGTGTGGAGGAAACCAGCCACTTGCGGTTTTGCAGCACCCAGTTGCACGCGGTACCCTGCGCCGGCAACACCTTTACTCGCGTTGGTTCCATCTTTGCGCCGCTCGGCGTCAGGAGATGTCCTTGCAGCCGCTCGCCCTCGATGGGAAGCTCGATGCCAAAGCGGTCGGTCTCGAAAACATTCCGCAGACATGCGGCCAGGGCTCCGAACAGCTCATCGCGTTCGAGGTGGCGGCTTATAGCGCGGTTAACGTCGAGCAGTACCTCCATCTCCCCACTTAGACCGCGGAGAGGTTGGTTTGCTTGCCGGCGTTCCGATTCGGCCTGGGGTTCGTTTGGCGGCATTGGAGCGATCATAGCTTCGGGCCCCGATGGCAAGTGTTAGCGGTCTCGTGCTGGTAGGTTGGGAATTATAGATGATGCTCGGAGAAGCTGCAAAGAGCGTAGCCAAATCAAAGACGTTGGTACTGAGCAGCCCGAAGCTCGATACCGGGACGTCGTCGTGCAAGGCCCTCTCGAGCCATTGCGACAGCAGCGGTCTGATCATTGTCGATGATGAAGTGGGCCGTTTCGCGCGGATTATCTCGATCGAAGTGGATCTTCTGCGCTGGAAAGTAGATCGTTTCGTACGCGCGAATGGTTTCGGCGGGTGACAATCCTTCCTGCGCTCGTGCGAGCGCGCGCGACAAGGCCGTTGGAAACGAACAGTCTACCCAGATAGCCAGGTCAAAGAGGTTTCGATGTTCGCGCTTAAAGAGAAAAATTCCTTCCACCAGAACAACGCCTACGTTCCTAAAACTGTATGTGCGCTGGCGGTAAGTTTTGGCAGTTTCTTCGATGAAATTGGCGACGAGATTTACTGTGCGCTGCTCTCGCAGTGGCAATAACAAATTGGCGAAGAGATCGTCGAAGCGAATTGCGTTCTCGTAGAAGTGCTCCGCGGGCTTGGTGGAGCTGAAGCGACTATCTGGCAGGTTGAGCCAACCGTCAACGTTGATGTTGGCGGCCGCGATGGAGTGTTGCGCCAGTCGTGCCTCAATCTGTTTAGCAAGGAAACCCTTACCGCTGCCATCGATGCCGCTTAAACCGACGAGCAAGCCGCGCCCTTCTGGCGCTACCGCACGTTGGCGCACAATTCTCGCCACCACCTCATTCATATCAACCATGTGTTTCATCTCTGGTTCGGTCGAATGGCGATCAACAGTGCGGCGGAAATCTCAGCAAAGCCAATGACGTTCGAAGCCGCCTGCAAGCTCAGAAACTTGTACATCCAACTCATCAGCGGACTCGTTTCCACCAACGCCTTGATGCCGGCGGCTTCATAAGCCGTGAACTTCATCGCTCCGATCCAGCCCAGCACGAAGACCAGACCATAGCAAATGACAAGCTCGCCTAGTTTCTGAACAGACCTTGCTTGATTTCCCGTAATTGTCATTTCTCAGTTCTCGTTTCTTTTGAGCTTCTTCTTTTTCAACTTGCTAATGGCTCTTGCCAATCAGGGCGCTGCCTCAGGCACACGTTTCCAGGTTGTAATCTCCGTCAGATAATCGCGCAAAGTGAAACTCGCGGCCGCATAGTGCCTGGCCCAGTTGGTAAACTGTAGCAACTCCTCAAGCACGTGCAGCACATATGCGACAGGAAACAGCCAGACTGCCTGGCGAAAGCGCAGCGACGCGAGACTTCTAATGATCGAATCGAAATTCACGTACTGGTTCAGATTGAACTCCCAGGTTCGAAGAACCGGCAGTTAATAGCCCCGTCCGTGAGGGCGGGGTAGATCCGACGGTTAGTTATGTTAGCGCCGAAGGTGCGACACGATTTGTGCCGGCCCTTCGGGCCTCCGGGCTATGAAGAGGATGGAGTCCCCGCCCTGACGGACGGGGCTACTAACTGCCGGCCCTTCGGACCTAAGCCATCCTGGCGATTGAAACTGCATCAGTACCGAAATTCATAACGCATTGAAGCAGATGGCCCGGAATCCAATCAACTATGGTCGTAGTCCGGGTATGTTCAGGCGAATGCGATACAAACCGCTACGGGCGCAGAGATATAGCGTCTTTCCATCGGCGTCGCCCCATGCCATGTTGTGCGCATGCCGTGGCGTGTTAATCGTGCCGAGGTGTTTGCCTTCAGGCGAGATCACCCACAGACCGCCCGGTGCCGAAACATACAAGTTGCCCTTCTGGTCTACCTTGATGCCGTCGAGACCGTCCTCGCCCGGCGCACTGGTGAAATCGAAAAAGAGTTTACCGTTCTTCAGTGTGCCGTCGACTTGTACTTCATAGCGCATGATCGCCTTGTGCTTCTCGCCGACCTCGCTGACTGGATCGTCGCCGGCCCGCGCATGTTGACCGGTCAACGCGCGTGGCCAGTTGCCGACGTACAAATACTTCTCGTCGGGAGAGAAGGCGATGCCGTTAGGGCCGGTGAAATCCTTGCTGACGAGTTGTAATTTGCCTTTGAAGATTGAGAACACACCGCTGAAAGGCAACTGCTTTCGCGCATCTTCAAAAGCTTTGGGAAAACCGAACGGCGGGTCGGTAAAGAAGAGCGTCCCGTCCGATCGATACACAAGATCGTTCGGACTATTCAAACGCCTGCCGTCATAACTGTCGGCCAGAATCGTCTGTGTTCCGTCAATCTCGTCGCGCACAACGCGATGGTTGCCGTGTTGATTGATGGTCAAGCGACCTTGAGGATCAAGCGTCAATCCATTTGAGCCTGGCTGGCCATATTCGGCGATGTCGGCACCTGAATAACCGCTTGGTGTGCGAAATACTTCAAGATTGCCCTCTTCATTTCCGTTCGGCTTATATTTGTAGATCGTGTTGGCGTTTGGATCGCTGAAGAGCAAATAACCGCCATCCTTGTTTACCCAGATCGGACCTTCGGTAAACTTGAAACCGTCGGCAAGTTTGAACGCCTTCGGATTTGGACCGATGACTTCGTCCATCGCCGGATCGTTCCGCACGACTTCGACGTTGACTTCGCTCGGCGTCAGAGCAACCGGACCGGTTGTACCCTTGTAGAACTCGAGCTTCGCGTAACGCAGGTAGATGAAGTTAGTCGGTGGATTGGAGAGCGGACCATTGATGCCGAAGATCGCCAGTTGAATTTGCTGACCCGGCTTTACATTCCGGCCGACGACCAAATGGTTATCGGCGTTCCAGCCGGCGATGACGGAACCGCCGGATTGGCCCAACGCGCGCGACAACTCACCATCAACCCAGATTTCGGCATAGTCGTCGAGCGACGTATCAAACACGGCGGTCGATCCGGTTGGATCGAAGTCCCCGATGCGTTCGGGCACCATCAGCTTGATGCGATACCAGTTAAAGCCCAGCCTGCCGTTTCCGCGCCGCTGATCCAGAGTCGTTGGAGCAATGGCTTCCCAGTTTGAATCGTCGAAGTCGGCCCCGCCCGCGTGCGGCGTGTAGTCGTAGGTTTTGACTGCGGAACCGGTCGGCTGTCGGTCCGCGCCAGGACCGCGAAAATCCACTTCAACAATTTTCGTATCGCTATAGCGCCATTCGCCCTTCACCAGGCCCACGCCGTTGGCAGTTGCCAGATCGACTGTAGCGTCCGGTTTGCCGATGGGAACATCGGCGGAGGTCTTAGCCGGCACTCTTAGATTCGCCGACGCCGGGGACATACCCACGTACACCGAGACGGCGATCATGAGGAAGACAACTTTAATTGTCTGAATCAGTTTTTGTGAATTCATTTGCCACCTCCTTTTATTGCCGCCGATGCGCTGACGGCGCCGGCTTTTGCGATGTCTTCGTCCTCTTGCGGCGAGTTGCCGCTAACGCCGATGGCGCCAACAATCTTGCCCTCGACGAAAATAGGAACTCCGCCTTGCAAGGGTGTGGCGCCGGTTAGCGCCAGAGCTGCAACCCGCCCATCTCGAATTTGATCTTCAAAGACTTTGCTGGGACGGCGGAAGATTGCCGCCGTGCGCGCCTTTGCGATTCCCACATCTACGCTGGCAACCTGCGTATCGTCGAGACGTTCCAGCACCAACAGATAACCAGCATCGTCGACAACCGCGATTACCACCGTCGCACGGCGTTTCTTTGCCTCAGCTTCAGCAGCGGCGGCGATCTTCTTCGCCGCGTCTAGCGTGAGAACCTGTTTGGTTGGCAGCTGCGCTTGAACCGCCACGGCCGCCATCGTCACCAACAATGTTGCGCCAAAAATCTGAATTCGCTTCATAACAATCCTCTCGAGTCCGCGGCTTTGCCGCTCTCCCAGTGTTCAACGAACCTTAATCGTGTAGTAGAGAAACGTTCCGCTTACTTCTTTAAACCAATGCGGCGTGCCTTTGGGTACGATGATCACGTCGCCTTGGGACAATTGGCGCGCGTCACCACCGTCGATACGCGAGCCGCGAATCTCGTTTGCCGCTATTTCCTTCGTCTCGACCGCCGTGCCGCCGGTCACGAATGTGGCCGTGCCTTCCATCACGTAAATGATGTCAGTGTCGAGCGTATGAATCTCCGCCAAGCCGGGTTTGTCACGACGGCTCGTGTGAACCATGTAGTTCCGGTTAGTTCCGTCGACAAGAACGGCGCCTTTCGAGAAAGACGCTGAAACCTGGCTGTTCAAAGAACAGCACCGGCGGTTTGCTCAATTGCATTGCGCCGCTCATTTTTGCGTCGCTGCCAAACACATTTGCGCCGGCGATCGCCAACTCTTCGTCCTGTTGCGCACTCGACGCCCCGCTAACGCCGACCCCACCAACGATCTGACCGTCGACTACGATCGGAATGCCGCCTTGCAAAGGCGTGAATAAACTATCCGGCAGTGCCACCATCGCCGTGCGCCCGTTCTTGATTATGTCTTCAAACACTTTCGTTGGCCGCTTAAAGAGCACGGCGGTGCGTGCTTTGCCGATAGAGATATTTGCGCCGGCCGCAAAGGTGCCATCGAGCCGTTCGAGCGCCATCAAATTGCCGCCGTCATCAACGACTGCAATCACACCGCCGGGCGCGTTGTTCTTCTTTGCAAAGGCGACCGCGGCGGCGATTACTTTTTTTGCGCCTTCAATCGTCAGGGTCTTCTTGTCAGTTACCGTTTGCGCGATGGTGATTGCCGAGATAGCCGAGAGCAAGAGCATGGCGGCGATCCATCGATTAATTGCTTTCATGATTGCTTCTCCTGTTTCCGACTAAGCGTTTTTGCGCAGGTAGAAAGTCTGTCTACCCGTTGTCGCGTTAACCACTGGGCCCAGGGCGGACACGTAGGTCCGCCCCTGGTGCTAAAAACTACATCCCAGGTTCGGCCGTAATCGTGATGCGAAAGAGTTCGCCATTCTTTGTGTAGATCGCCTCGCTCTTCGCGCGCGTGATCACGCCATGTTCGTCAACGCCAGTGTTCATTCCTTTTTGTCGCGGTCCCTGATTTGGCCCAATGCCCAACTCTTCGTTAACTTCGGTGCCCGCGTCCCAAAGGATCAGCTTTGCGGTGACGTCGCCGCTAATCGCCGCGCCCTTCGCATCGAACAGCGCGATGCCGTTTTCGGCGGGTGCGTAGAACTCGTCGTTCGACTGACCATTCATCATGGTCATCGAGAGCTTCATGCCGGGACTGGCCATGAAGCTGAATTCATAACTGTCGCCCGGGCGAATCGGACCGGGGCCCATCATTCCTATTGGGGTATTGAACACGCCGTGTAACGACGAAGCGTGATGACTCATTGTGAGCAAGCCGGCGAGTCCGGAAGGATCGCCGTCCTCGGCCTGCGATTCGAGGCCCCTGGTGGCTGCCCTTCCTTCAGTAAAGAGCCCAGCTTTCTTGTCCTGCAAAACCCAGAGCCCGGGTGAAAGGGCGAATGACCACTTGGTGCCATCCGAAGCTGTCTGGCCATTAGGAGTCGAAATATTCTCGACCCGGACCGTGAACTTTGTTTGTTTGGTGGTGCGGTTCCGTGTTGCAGTGGCCACGGCAAACTGTCCAAGCATAGCGACAGCGAGCAGGACCGCATTGATTACGAGCGTACGATGTTTCATGACTTGATCTCCTTTAAGAAATTGATTGATGTTTAGCCACAGAGGCACGGAGACACAGAGAAGAATGCAAGATGGAACCAACAGCTTGTTTCAGTTTCCTGTATTTTGATTTCTGTGTGGTCTCTTTCATTTCTTTGTGTCTCAGTGCCGCTGTGGCTATGACTTCGTTATGCTTGAAAGTTGCATCGAAAGATGCAGCGTTTGTCGCTGTAGTGATGCAGCTTGGCACACGCCACTGCTTGACCACCTTTGACTCGTTTGTAAACCTCGGCGCCCAGAAGCATTCCCAGCGGTGGGGCCGTGAAATAGATCCATAGCGACGTCCAGAGCTGCGCCCCAAGCGCCGAGCCAAACGTGCGCGCCGGATTCATGCTCATGCCGGAAATTGGCGCTTCGATGCTGATGTAAATTGCGATGAGCGCACCCGCAAATAATCCAGTCCAGCGACCCAACTGCTTCGTGTTTGAAACCGTCAGGATTACAGTCATCAAAACAAATGTGATTAGCAGCTCGGCGAAGAATGCCGGCGTCGGGCCTTTTGGGCCGGGCACCGTGACTGCGTAGTTAACTGTCGAGTGGGTTACCAGATTTCTGAGAAATACCGAGGCGATCAAAACCCCAGCAATGCCGCCAATGAACTGAAACAGAATGTAGAAGGCCGCGTCCGAAGGGGCGATCTTTCCCAGCCGCAGGTAAGTCAACGTCACGGCCGGATTGAAATGTGCGCCGGACCGTTTACCCAGCGGCGAAAAGATGAGCGCTACGGCCGTCGAACCCATTGCGACACCCATCAATATTCTTCGTATAGCCTCATTTTGAATGCCCTGAACGACCGGCGAAGCAGGGTGATAAAGCAGAACAGTAAAAGCGCAGGCCGAGATCATGAATGAACCCAGCTCAGTCGCTTCCATCAAATACTCCGGCCAATGTGCCTTCAAGGCTTGGACCATTTGATCGCTCCATCGATTCGAGGTTCTGAGTGGTTCTGTGAAAGTCCACGGTTCCGGCATCATCATTCGCCGGCGCAGACTGTCGAACACACTGATACTGTCAGAACTTGTAAGTTCCATTTTCCTAATCGCGCGAACTCGCGCGAACCTCGCTCTGGTTGATGTGACGCGGCGGCAGGTTAACTCATAAACGGATCGGTCAGGCCGGCGCTGATAAGACAGAAGTTCTTCGTGCCGGGATCGCTTGCGCCTGCCGCTTGTTTTGCAATGGTCCTCAGCGCTCTTAATCGTCTGCGCTGGAGCCTTTTCTTTATTAGTAACCTTCGTCGCATTGTTTTATTCCCGTCAAAGTCATTCCTTGTTTCATGCTATTAGTCGCGGCGAAGGTTAATTCCTTACATAGAGTTTCGGCGGCGCAGTGACTCGGAGATGCGTTGACGAGCTTCAGCAGGGAGCGCGAGTAGCGTTGCCTCATCATTTGCGATGGTGAACGTCCGCTGTCGGACAAGCCGTCTGAGGAACTTGATCTGCTTGAGATATCGCGCACACCACGCGCATACTAGCAAGTGCAATCTCAGGTTCATTCGTTCAAAAACATCGAGCCGCTTTTCAAGCGACTCGGACATTAGCGGAGCCATTTCCTGGCAGGGCGGCAGCTTGCGCAGTAGCCATCGCCTGATCGCCCGTTTCGTGGTTGTATAGACTTTCAAATGTTCCTTTTCATTCGACCGTCAGGATTGAGTTCAATCCCCCGTAATTGTCGGTTACTCTCATTCCGTTGCCGGGATCTTCAACCCAGCGGGAATCATTTACGATAAACTTGTATTGATAACGTCCCGCCTTCAGCGCTTCAATTTCAGCAAACCAAAGCCCGGTCCCGTCTTTCGTAAGCGGTGTTAGCGCACTATTCCAACCGTTAAAATCGCCGGCCAGGGCAACACTTTCCGCCGTATCGTCGTGATAGAGAAACACCAGCTGTCCATTCTCAACTCGCGGTGGACTGCAACCGAGACCATTAAGCTCGTGCTGTTCGCGCTGCGCCAATTCAATCGCGCGTCGGGCGTTTATGACCCCATATCCCTGGCGAATTGCTGGTGCTGTTGTTATTCGGTCAGCCGTAGAAATCAAAATGTTCTTGATCGCGCCCGGTGTTAGTTTGGGATTCGCTTCGATCATCTGAGCGACAATCGAAGTAACAATCGGCGCGGCGAACGAGGTTCCGTCGACGTGCTTATAGTGCGTCGCAACGACGCTGTCGTCCTTCAGTGAGAGCTCAGCGGCTTGGCGAATGGTTTCGGGCTGCTCATGAAGGAGTGATTCCGGGAGTCCAGTGTGTGGCCAAACGCGTTCGGCGACCTCTCTCAACTGATAGTCGGGCGCTTGAACGATCAGCGAAAGGCTTTCTGCTCTTCGATAAAGATCGGTGTTGGGCAGAATCGGCGCCGCTACCCACATCGCCGGTGCAATCAATTCGGGCTTGACCGTTCCGCCCGCGGTAACGCCAAAGCTTGAGTGATAGAGGCCCAGTTCCTTTTGCGCTAACTGATTGCTATCGTCATAACCACCAACCGTGATTACCGATGGCGAGTTCGCCGGCGGAATAGGTGCTCGTTCCGTCGTATTTCCCGCCGCAACTACCACCACGATCCGACTGCGGACGGCCTCTTCTGCGAGTTGATCTATAACACTTTGCGAGCACGGCACGTCTTCGTCACCGCCAAGCGAAATGTTCAGCACGCGTATGTTGTAGCGCTCGCGGTTGTCAATAACCCAGCGAAGTCCGCTGGCTATGTCTTCTTCACGGATTCGTCCGCCTCTGCTGACTTTCACCAGGACGAGTCGCGCATCCGGAGCGACGCCGCGATATTTTCCTTCGGACAGATGACCGTTACCTGCGGCGGCCACCGTCGTTTGCGTGCCATGCCAATGGAACGACTCAATGGGCCGATCTGCATTAGCCGAGTCTTCATCGCCACTAAGATCGTGAAAAGAAGCAATGCGGTTGATGGGCTCGGTGAGATCCGGATGTCGATAGAAGCCCGAATCGAGAAAAGCGATAGTTACGCCTCGACCGGTAAACCGAGGATCGGCATCGAGTCGATCGGGAGTCGGAATGACCGCGAACCGATTCAGACCATGCGAATGCTCGTGTGTTTCGATACTAGTAACTTTGTTAGTAACTATTTTCATCACAAGTCCGACAAGTCCGACCTCCTTCAAGGCAAACTACACCTTCAAGGAGGTTTGTCGTGAAAATGAAGAAAACCTTACGTAATTTGTTTTTCAGTCGTGGTGGTGGCTGAGGTTTTGTTTCATGCGCTCGCGGGCTTCGGGCGAGAGCGAAGGAAGCGATGAAGCATCAAGGTTGGGCTCTTCTGCAGCCTTGGAACGAATAGTATCTCTCATCAGTTGCAAGTGCTCGAAATACCAAACGCACCAGAGGCAGATCCAAAGATGAAGCTTGACAGTGATCCGCTCCCAAAGTGAGAGCCTTCGCTCCATGGATTCCGAGATAACCTTGACCGTCTGCTTGCAGGTGGGCAAACGTCGGAGCAACCACCACCTAACCGCATGTTTGATTTTGTCGTAGGCTTTCAAGGGCATTCTCAGTTCGTTGTTTCTTTAGTGAACCAGTTAATCTCCAGACAGTTGCGCAAGTGCAGCCGCGCCCGGTGAAGCATCACCCAAAGGTTGCTCACAGTGATGTTCAAAGCCTCGCAAATCTGTTCGCTAGTCAGGCCGTCAACTTCACGAAGAGTAAAAGCGCTGGCCGTACGCTCAGGCAGGGGAGAAAGGCAATCGTTAAGAACTCTCCAAAAATCACTCCGCTCGATCAATTCCGCCGGTGTCGCGTGCCAATCACTGGGCGCGTAGCCGGCATTCCAATGGTTGGTCCACTCATCGGTTCTGGTAAAGAATTCGTTGTGCTCGAACTCCTCACCCTCGGTCTCTCCAATTGGTGCCTCGCGGGTGAGCCGCCGGAAATGATCCGTAACCTTGTGTTTCAGAATTCCTACCAGCCAGGTGCGCTCGGATCCTCGACCTTCGAAACCACGATAAGCTTTTAATGCCGCCAAAAAAGTTTCCTGCACAGCATCTTCCGCGGCTGAACCGTCACGCAGACGGAATATTGCGTACTTGTAAAGGTAGTCTCCGTGCAAGTCTACCCAGGCGCTAAAGTCCGGGGATTGACTCTGGGGCGTGCGCTGTGGTTCGCTCATGCAAAAGCCACGACCTCAAATTAGGCGACAATGAAACGACTTCGATTTATTATTGCATAGGTTGCGATCTGGAGTAATGCCCGAGGACCAGCACGAAAGGGGGAGCTTATGAACCTCATTCCCTGCCGTGATTGCGGCAACATGATCGATCCGAGTTCACGCGGCTGCTCCACATGCGCGATGAATCTCGATGCTGAGAGAATGATTGACAGAATCGTCTTATACGGACTCCTTGTGGTTGGGATTTTGACTGCGGCAGTTATCGTCCTATTATACTTGTGGCATTAACCCTTCCCGACAGCGGCTTTCACCGGCTTAACACGCTCTTGTCTGCTGTCTGTTTGTCTTCCTCTGTAAGGAGCTTCTTAATTAGTTGCTCCGCCTCGTCATACGCGCCTTCACCAACGTGCATCCATCGAATTCGCCCCTGTTTGTCTAACAAAAAGATCGTAGGCCAGGCTTCGACATTGTAAGCTCGCCAGGTTTCGTAATCATTATCCGTAACCACGGGGTAACGAATTCCGAGGGAGGCAACTTCGCGGCGCACGTTATCGAGTTTTCTTTCGTTATCAAGCTCAGGTGAGTGTACGCCAACTACAGTCAACCCTTTATCGCGGTAGTGTTCGTCCCAACGCTAAAACAAGACCCACAACGATTCCGATTAACATATTCTGTCGTCTGTCCATTGATGGTTTCCTCAGCTTTCATGCTTTCTTGACCCATGCCATGATAGCCAATTCCTGCCCGCTGAACGCACCGAGGCCTACAGCGTCGCTACACAATTAGTCGCTTGTGTAAGAGATTCCTTACAAATTGAGTGTCCGGTTTCTTAAGTCGTTTTGCCGTTTGCCAGGAAGGTGGAAAAATTATTAGGTGCAACTCGGTGTGAAGATATTCAGGGCCATCTTGATCGCGAAGGCCTCTCGAGACTGATATCTAGCTTAGCTAGCCCTAATTGGGCTGAGTAACTGAGGCCGGACCTCCGCATTACGTTGTAACAAACTAAGTCTTTTTCTTTCTAGAAGTTAGAATCACACAGCGCCTCAGAGTTTTCCTATCCGTTCCCATTCCAACCGTTGTCTACCATCTGATGCTGTTTTTTCTGGCCACATATTGGCCACTTGGGATCTGATCGAAAGGCGCGGTTTTGAGATCGCAAAGTGTGATCTCAGAACCCAGGAACGCAGAACCCAGGAACCCAGGCTCTATCTATAAAAGGTCTTCGCCACTTTGCTGATCACTTACCCTTCGCAGTCAAAGCCGTAGTCAAGCGCAGTAAAAATCTCAGTTCGAGAAGAGAACAGTAGTGCCTTAACATTCAGTCTCTGGAAAGAGAATCTGCGCGCCAGTTTACCTCTTCCCAATTCACGTTCTGCAGAAAAGCATCCACGTATTTCGCTGCCGCGACGCCATAGTCCCGTGGTACGCGTGTTCGTACATATCGAGCACAAGCAAGGGACGGCCCATGGGAACATTCTGCATGTGG
>WNFV01016240.1_pt1 | contig 13701 bp, 15 predicted proteins | sample 5400101 | NCBI WGS metagenome assembly WNFV01 (sample SAMN13153361, study PRJNA577476) | soil metagenome | isolation source: 115 cm soil or saprolite under grassland replicate 1 | place: USA:California | collected 2016-06-15 | reverse complement strand
TAGTGACCAATCGTTGTCTTGTTTAGGCTGCTACCACCAATTCGGTCGAAATCGTCATAACGTATGTCTCCGCGGCGACATCGCATGTATGAGACCGCAGCTAGCGAAAGACTTTGTCGCTTCTCTCGAAACGTTTCTGAGTGGTGAGCCACTCAAGGCTGTTGCGATTCATCCCAATCGTTCGGATCTAGCATCACATCGAACGGTGCCCTCGAGTGAATTATCGCTGGAGCATTGGCCCAGCAGTACTGCGAATTCAGTTTTGGTCCTAACGCCGGTGAACCCGCAACTGGACGAGCGAGTCCTCGCACGCGCCAAGGAACTAGCCCATCGCGCTCTTCAAGGCATGCGCAATTGTCGTGTTGTTCACGACAATTGCGGTGAAGCGCCTGTGCGCGGTCAACCGCATCCGCATCGTCAGGCCGCAATGGCGTCTCTTCGGCAACACATGGTTGAACGCTACCTTGAAGATGATCGATGGATCTTTTGGGTGGACGCCGATATCATCGATTATCCTCCTTTCCTTATAGAACAACTAATCCAGCGTGCTGAAGGCGGCATTGCTGCACCGCTTGTATTGATGGAGGGTGAAATTACCGAACCTGTCCATAAAGATGGATTCGGCCCCGGACGGTTCTTTGATATAGCTGGATTCGTTGAAAATGGGCGCTGGGCCCGCTTCACGGCGCCGTACTTCGATCAGCCCGGGCCAATCTATCGCTTGGATTCCGTTGGTAGCTGCTATCTGATTAACGCAGATCTATACCGGATGGGCGCCGCTCATAGTATTGATCCCGCCTCAGAAATTTTTCTGAATACCAATGAAACGTGGTCACGCGATGCTATCGCCAGAAATCAGCGAGGACCGGCAAATGCTTATACCGAGCACTACAGTGTTTGCCAGTTCGCGATCCGACATGGCCTGCCCGTCCAGGCATTTGCGGACTTGGTAGCCTCTCATCAAAAAGTATGATGATTTGACATCGTCAGACCGCGCTGCAATTCAATACCTCGCGAGCACTCGACAGCAAGACACATGGAGAACCATCAGCCGCCGCAATACGTACCACCCGGACACTACTGTTCACCGATTCCCAGCATTGAAGACATTGAACGCGCAATCACCGCCGCGCCGGCATCGTACAGCGGGATCGATCTAAGAGAAGATCAACAGCTGGATCTCTTGGAAAAACTCTCCCGATACTACGCTGAAATTCCATTTCCAGCAGAAAAGAACGAGCGGTTCAGATTCGCCTTTCATAATCCCTCGTACTCGTGGGGCGACGCGATCATTCTCTTCTGCATGATTCGCGAGCTCAAACCACGTCGAATTTTAGAGATCGGGTCCGGTCACACGTCTGCTCTAATCCTCGATACGAATGAACGCTATTTCGGTGGCGGCATTGACTGCACCTTTGTCGAACCCTATCCAGAACTTCTGATCTCGCTCTTACGCCCTAACGAGGATCATGAACCTCGGCTGATCTCATGGAAACTTCAAGACGTGAACTTAACGCTATTCGACACTCTCGAAGCAGGTGATTTCCTGTTTGTTGATTCTAGTCATGTAATCAAAGCAGGTAGTGACTGTCAGTTGCTCTTATCTGAGATTCTTCCAAGGTTAAATCCAGGCACTCTCATACATTTCCATGATGTATTCGATCGATTCGAGTATCCGCCCGAGTGGTTACGCGAAGGTCGGGGATGGAACGAACAATATGCGCTTCGCGCGTTTCTCCAGTTCAACGGTGAGTTTCGGATCAAACTTTTCACCGCATATTTGATCGCGCGGCATCGCGAGTGGTTTGAGAAACATATGCCAAATTGCTTGCGAAATGCTGGCGGCCAAATTTGGATCGAGCGTGCAATCGCAACGCGAACAATGTAGATTTAACAGCGCGAACTTGTGCTACACAATGTTTAGTTATGCCCGAAAAACGCCGGTGTAAGACTCAAACAGCGCGATGTTTCAAAACGATGGTTATTGTTACTGCTGCGATTCGAGGACTCAGTTCGTAGCCACGAGCGATTGGTGGCGCGATGATTATCGGTGCACAAACTGCGATTCCATCCCGCGGGAGCGAGCACTTATGTTTTGCATAGAACGATTCTTCCCGCAGTGGCGAAGCCTTTCAATACACGAGTCATCTCCAGTGCTCGGCAGAGGGGCGAATCGGAGATTAACCAAGGAGGCGCCCGCGTACATTGCAAGCCATTACTATCCAGGCGTAGCCCCAGGGACGATCGTGAATGGCATTCGCTGCGAAAATCTAGAACACCTGAGCTTCGGTGACGAGAGCTTTGATTTACACCTCACTCAGGATGTTTTCGAACACCTCTTTGATCCTGCTACCGCTTTCCACGAAATTGCCCGAACGCTTCGCCCCGGTGGAGCGCATCTCTTTACGACTCCGCTCGTCAGAAAAAACGAGCCGACTCGATTTTGTGCATCCTTGGCGCCTGACGGCACTGTCGTTCATTTGGTGGAGCCGCCTGAATATCACGGCAATCCAATATCGCCAGAGGGATCATTGGTCACGGTAAATTGGGGCTACGACATTACCGATTATATCTTCAAGGTATGCGGATTGTTCACCAAGCTCGTTTTTATCGATAACATTGAACTCGGTATCCGCGCTGAATACATCGAAGTGTTGCTGACCTACAAACCTTTGGTACCTTAGGACCGCCATGAGAGTAATCGTAGCGCACAACGCTGGCCGGTGTATTGCTCGTTTGCCTTTGCATTGCGTCCTTACGCCGACTTTTGATGTTTGCAGCGGATTCGCCGTAAAAGGAAAGGAGTCCGTAGCGAGAAATGAGCTGGTCCAAAAATTTCCAGACAAAAATTGAGCTTTTGCGGTTGGTTGGCTGGCCTGCTGGTTTTCCATTTCAGATGGCGGGAGAATCTATTTCGCCGGACGTAAAAGAACCTGAGCTTTTGCAGTTTCGCTTGCAGTCGGGTAGTCGGGACTCAAGCCGCCGCGCTCGTCAAACAGTTCCTGCCAATGAAGATCTGCTTTTGCGGGAATATCCCTAAGCAAGTCAATCAACCACTCCGCGTAGGCGGCCTTACCAGTGGGAGTGTGCTATAGACGCTATCCCGAGGAGGTACACTTGGATCACGACCCAAGCAATAGTGAAACTCCAGCCCAGTGACTAACGAGCGATCGCAAGGCAATGGTACTTTGGAAGGGTTTGGCGTTCTCGCATTGGTTGTTACCTTTCTACTTCGTTACGCACCATTTTTAGCGTCACACCTCCTCTTTGCACCGGTCCTGGACAATGTCTACATCTACGGCCCAATATTTTCAGAGGTTTCACGATTGGCGTCGTCTGGAGCGGTTCCCTACTACCTGCCAGATATTGGGACGGGTTTTCCAGTTTTCGAGAGTCCACATTTTTCCATTCTCTACCCGTTCTATTTTTTTGGGCTGCTCAACTATGGGGGACCATTGGCATCTCTTTACACGCTGACCAATCTCACGCTACTCCACGTCTTCATTTTTTACGTCAACCTTTATGTCCTGTTGCGCTGCGCCACAATCCCACCTTGGGCATCATACATTGGCGCATCCGTAGGGATGCTGGCGGCAAACACCGTACTCTACGCACGCTGGATCACCATTACGGCCAGCTATGCATGGCTACCCCTGGTTCTTGCAGGCGCTGTGCTGCTTTTGCGATTTCCTGGGAAGGCCTGCGGAATACTCGTGTTTTCCATTGCGGCAGGCCTTCTGGCATTGGCGAGCGCCTCACAGGCGGTAATTCACGCGGTCCTGGTGTGTCTGATACTTTTTACGGCAGGTGTTATTTGGCTGTGTCTGGAGCGGCGCTTTACAGATATCTGGCGCATGGCTTGGTCTCTCGCGGTGTGCATCGGTATTGCATTCGGGCTTGCCGGAGTTGCGACCCTGCCAATGTACATCGCCACGGACGAAATGATACGCTTCATCGCTTTAAATGCCTGGGTGATCGGACACGCCAGCATTCCGTGGGAATATTTCAACGTGGATCAGCTTAGGTTAAGCCAGGCAATTCACGTTGTAATCGGACCAACCACGATGGCCACGTGCGCCTCTGTCGGCTGTCCTTATGTAGGCCCGCTAGGTCTGATCGGATCACTCCTCACTGCGATTTACTTCCGTCGGCTCGACGGTTTTCTCCGCACGCTGGTAGCGGCATTTGGAACTATCAGCTTGTATGGCCTGCTCTCCAGTTTTGGAACCAATCTGGGATTTGCCTATGTCAACTTTCACATCCCGTTTATTAATCTGATTCGCGAAGCGTCGCGACATCTTGTTCTTTTCGTGATTGGTACCTCCTTCCTAAGCGGCGTTGGTTACAGTCTTGCGGCGCGAGGTCTCGAACCCTGCAAAAAAAGCGGCTACGCTCGCCAGCTTATTGTTCCAGCGGCGGTTCTGACAATTTTTGCGGGAATCATCCTTTCGGAGCTCCTCCGGAGTGGTGATAGCCTACGCTGGAGTCGATTTTGGATTCTGGTATCAACGCCGATTCTGGTCGTCCTTGGACTCACCTTTAAGGTCTCACATTATTACCATGTCACGTTCGCCGCTTTACTTGTTTCTTTGCCTGGAATGCTCATTCCGGTAGAAGGATTTTCAGTTTCGGAGTCAGCCATCGCTCACTGGACAGGTTTTAGCACACCTATGAATTTACTCAGTCACAGAGTTATCAAGAGCTTCGCAGATAAGATCGATCGCGTCGGTTACCGGGTAGATTTCCGTGATGCCACGTTTCCCGATCGATTTTGGGCGACGAACGCGAGTTATTATGAGATCAAAAGCTTTTATAATCAGCTCACACAACCTGCTCCATACAGGCAATTTCGGTTCAGCGAGCTAAGAAACATTCCACACGTTCGTGCAATGATGGGAGCGCGCTATGTGCTATGCGGTCCTAAGATAATGCCGATCGACCGAGACGCAAAACAGATACTGGAAACTGAAGGCTATCGGCTGTATGAAAATCCCAATCCGATGGGGCGACTCACCCTAGTGCATCGGATCGCAGGTTTCGCGAGTAGCGAGAGTGAATTTATACAAACCAGTAATAGAGGCTTTGATTATCTCTCCGAAGCCTACGTTTCGGACCGTAAGCGGTTTGAAAACGCCCGACAGTTTTTGGGCAATTCTCAAATGTTGTTGCATGGCCAGGACCGTATCGTAAAAACCGTCGATCAGCCGAATCGCAGTTACTCGACAGTTGAGTCCGAGTCGGCTTCGCTGCTGATTTTGAATGAATGGTTTACACCGGCTTGGAAGGCTCGGGTTAACGGCAAAAAGCAGACGGTTCTACGGGTAAACGAATGGCAGACTGGTGTGCTCCTGCCCCCTGGCAGAAATCGTATCGAATTCGACTATTCTCCTACGTTGTTTCGGGTCTTGATGATCTTAAATCGAATCACAATCGTATTGGTCCTGGCTTTTATGATTTTTTGTGTCGTGCGAAAAGCACTGGGTCACAACCTTGGCTCTGCACGATTCCAGGATTCGTGTCCTCTCGTTGACACGTAAGGATGCTTGGCTCCAGCCGTGATAGTGCGTGATTCCCGGATTGGTGCATATTCATAGTTATAAAGGACAGAAACTCGTCGGTGCCCTGCCGCTAATTGTGGGAACACCCTATCGATTTTACGGAATTGACGATTGGGTGGTTCCGCTAGAAGAAGACGAGGCCGAGCAACACTAAGACGATCGTGTGGCGGAGCCTAGCGCCGCTGGATAATTGGATCGCGGTCGTTCCGCCCGATCGGCCACCGCACGATGGATTTCTTCCAGAATTTCGCGCAATCTGTAACGAAATTTCCAGCGGGGAAACTGTTTCTGAAATTTCCTCACATCGCTGATCCATCAGCTGTGATCGCCGAAGCGGTTCGTTGCCTCGTAACTCCAAGTTAATTTGCGTCCGCTAATTTCTTCACACAAATCGATGTAGCCTGCATAGGGGAAAGGCTATATGGATTTGAATAAGTGGAATCTGAGATTAACGAAACGAACTTGGCAAGCGCGATCATCGCGTGGCCCGTAATCGAGGCCTGGTTTGATCCACTTCAGTTCACCGTGTTTGCCGGCGCTGATTCGCGTACGTTCGACGTGGCACAAAAGGGCTCGTCGCCGCCTTGGCTACAACAAAATTGAGCGAATGTGCTTTGGGCAACACGCCCTTGTTGTCATGCTATTTCGTGAGTAGAAGAGTAGATGTGCCGCGATGAATTTCAGTTCCTTTGCCACCAAAGACTCCGCGAACCTCGTTGATGCCGAGAGGCTGTCGCGGGCGAAGCCCGTGCTGTTCCTGCACATTCCAAAAACAGGCGGCAGCTCGTTTCTGACAGTCTTGGGGAACGTATTCGGTGAACGTCGGGTCAGGCGGCTGCGCCGCGCCGAAGAGATGGCCCAGGCGCAAATCGATCGCATCATCTCAGGCGAAATTCAGGACATCGATTGCCTGGTCGGACACTTTCCCATTCATGCGTTTGCCAAGTGTTTGGACACGTTTCGTCCGTTTACCATCCTGCGCGACCCGGTGGATAGGGTAATGTCGCTATTCCGGTTTCTCAAGAGCGCGCCTCACAGCGAAATAGAGCGGTTGGGGCTACCAGAGAGCTTTGGGTTCGACGATTTTATCGAAAGCCGCGTACCGGAAAATCATGCGCAGACTCGCAACATGATGTGCCGCATGTTGTGCGGCGACGCGGAAATAAGCGATCCCTCGGCTGCGGCTTTCTGGCAACCACGTGATCCGGGCGCCTTGGTCGACCAAGCGCTGGCTACGCTCCGAGGTATCGACTTCGGTCTGGTCGAGGATATGCAATCCACTCAGACCTTGCTGCAGCACGCTTGGGCTACCAAGTTCAACTTGGGCGAATACCGCAAGAACGCTACTGGGACACCCGGTGCGGAGTGGACGGCACGCAACATCCAACGGATCGTCGATCTGAATACGCTGGACGTTGCGTTATATCATGAAGCCAAGGTACTGTTTTACACGCGCGTCCGCAACGACTCGGCGCTGGGACGAAAGCCGACTTCGCTGCCTATGCTGCGCGTTCAACCCGGACAGGAGATAAGTGTCAATGATATTCCGGGACGGCGGGGATTTCATGAATTCGAGCCGGGAGGTGGCTTCGCTTGGTTGGCCGCGAACCAGACGGTTCTGATCGGGTTCCTTACACCGCCAAAGATACCTCAACGTTTTGACATTGAGTCCCCCTTACGTAATTCCAGTTCGCTTCCTACACCCGGCGTCGAGGGATGACCGCTATCTGTCGGTAGCTTTGGAAAAGCTGGTGTTTCTGGAGTGAGGGCGGCCTGCCTGCTGAAGACGATAGCGGATCTGATCCTACTGCCTCACCTACAACTGTAAACAATAAGCGGGTAAAGTTGGGCCACTGCCTCACCCATAACTGTAAACAACAAGCCGTTAAGTTGAACAACAATATACATTTACCTAGCTAGAAAGTTGCGCAAACGAGTTCGCGAGAAATCAATCAGTGTTCACCTACCCGGTGCGTCCGGCTTTTGCGCGTTGCAGCCTCTTTAAGCAACCGTTCCCGCTACGCGATTCAAGCCATGGGCTGTTCTTCCGTGATCAGCACCGTTGCTTGTTGCGCCGTTGCGGTTGCAGTCACTTCAACGCTGGTATAGGACGCGAATGCCAGATGTGTGTTAGTCAACGTCTGAGTAAACCGGACGCCATAGCCAGTATCTAACAGGTCGAACCCCCCAGGTTCGATCGGCCATCCTTCGAGCCAGTCCCCTGAGCAGAGATTCTCCGGTGTGCTCGACACCATCCGCCAATACATTGGTGGCGTTACGTTGCAGGTGGCTGGGAATAGTAATGCAATCCAAGTTTGCCATAGTTTGAATTGTTCCCACTAGGAAATACCAGTTTCCTCCTGTTCCACAACAGGGTAGGGCTCATTAGGTCACGCGTCATGAAATCCCAGCCGCTATATTCATGGATCGTAAGCGGAACTGGCACCTGATATTGACCCTGGAGAAACCTGACCTTTTCGCTCTCTTCGCGCGTCTGGGTTCAATTCAATTTTCTTGTAGACCCTCTGAGGCGAGCAAAGTCAAGAGATCTTTTCGGCGAGTTCCAACTCGTTTTGCCGGAATGCCGGCATAAATCGACCAATCGGGAACGTCTTCCCGCACGAGAGAGAGAGCTCCGATGATCGCACCTTCTCCGATTGTAACGCCTGGAAAAATCACGGCATTCGTGCCGATCACAGTGTGTCGCTTCAACCTGATCGGCGCAGTTGCGACGTTGCGAAGCTCGTTAGGCACAGTGGGACCCGTGAGATGAGATCCCCCCATGTCATCCGCTGCGGAAAACAGCCGGGCGCCGTGCGAAACTCCAGCGAAATCTTCCAGTTCAATGCCCCCGCCGCCGATCAGCGAGCAATGGGAGGCAATGTGAATGTGATCACCCAACGTGATGCGTCCGCTTGCCGACAGAAGGCAAAATGGATCGACCCGTACGTGGTTCCCAACCTGTAGACCATGGGGGTTGATAATCACGACCGAGGAATGAATCTGAACTTCATCGCCACGACAGGTCGCGCCGAGCGCTTCAACCTCCCGCCGAGTCAAAAAGGTCCCATTGAAAGTTTGCATCAGATCGAATTTTAAGCCGCAGGTAACTGCGCAAATTCCAAGTTCTCGGTGAAAATCTCGCGTCCGATTTGCTGCAAAAGCTGGTTCACAGGATTATAGAAATTAGCCTTTAGGAAAATGGCGCGCCCTGCATTAGTCAAGAATGAATCGCGATCCAGTTCGTTAGTTCGGAGGTAATGAAGAACTTTGATCTCGTCTGGGCGCACCTGATTGTGCCGGAGGTAGGCGTCGTCATTGGCGGCGTTAAAAATTGCTGACAAGTTGTGCCGCTTCATTGCGTGCTTGTAACTGATGAGCGTCAGCGCGATTTGGCAGCGCATCTCACTTTGAATGATCTTATTTAATCGCTCGCGCACATCGAATATCGCGTTTTTCACGATGCGCAAAGCAGACCAATTTAGTGCGACAAAGCCGAGATTGTAGTAAGCGGGCGCGGTCGGGAATTCCTCTGCAAGGTCTCTCGAATATCGATAAAGCTCGTCTGGAAATGGAATGGAAAATTCCTGAAACAAAAACGGCCAGAAATCCCGTGCCGCGAGATCAGATCTTTCGAGAAATTTCAATAGTGGCGGTATGTGTGCCATGTGGCCGGCGATGCAAGGCTCGTCGCACAGCATCCAGGAAAGATTTTGTGCTACTGGTTGGACGAGCGCGGTATCGGCGTCGGCGAGTACAACCAGATCTGCGGTTGATTCTGGCAACGCGTAGCGGAAATCGGAGGTGCCATAATAATGATGCGCCGCCGAAACCTCCTCCGGGACTCGGTGCCACTGTAAATTGTACTGTGTCGCCCAGGCATTGGTGCGGCGCACTTCATCGAGATCGGCGTAATCGCCCACAACAATGCGAACGAGAGTATCGGCATATCCTCGTCCCAGCCGGCGCAAGGCTGCGCAAAAAAAATGCACGCGATTGTAGAAAGATATGGTCGGTGCGATGGGAATTCGAAATTCGATTTGCGGCAGCACAGTGGGAAGTTAACACGTAAGTGCGTGTTGCAAGCTGTCGTGCATGATTTGGCTGATTGCGGTTATCTCATCTTCGCTGGTGTCCGAATAGACCGGCAACAATCCCATTCGCGCAGCGAGCGAACAAGCATTCGGCGAAGCATCGAATTTGCACGTGCGCGGCCAATCTTCTAAAGTCGGCTCGTAACCACGGTGCACCTGCAACCCCTTTTCCGCGGCGCGGTGAATAAAGCATTGTGCGGCAGAAGGAGAGGGAAATAAAACCGGAAACGATTGCCACGGGGCGTCCCCTACATCTTCTCGGAAAATCAAACCATCATAGTCGCGCAGGAGTTCGATGTAACATTGCGCAACTGCTCTGCGATGGGCGAGGACCTCGTCGAAATGTTCGAGCACTGCAAGACCAATTGCGGCGGAAACTTCTGGCAGTTTACCGTTGATCCCCCAGCAACCCTTTTGTGCAATCCCATGTTCGAGCCCGAAATTGAGGGCTAGTCGCAGTGCTTGAGCCCGGCTCAGCCGGGACCTAATGGCCCCGCCTTCCCCAATCGCAAACGGCTTTGTTGCGTGCAGCGAGAAAACTTCGAAAGAGTTTTCATCGAACACGGCTGACCCCTTTCCGCTAAGCCCTGCTGCATTATCAATCAGCACCGGCACATTGTATCGCCGGCAAATTTGCAAGTTCTCGGAAAAATCCTGCCGCAATCCAAAAGGAGCGACGAGTATGACCGCGCCGCAGTTCCCCGCGCGCAAGGTTTTCTCGAGTAGTGCGACCGACAAGCACCAAGTGTCAAGATCTACATCTAAAACGCATGCTTTCGCACCAGCCATGATGACTGCAGACATGGTCGCAGGAAAGGTGAATGCTGGAATAAGAACAGCGCCACGCACGTCCAAAGCGATGAGTGCCGCGCTAATGCCGGCGGTGCAGTTGCTCGCTGTGGTGATGACCTCATCGGGATGACATAGCCGTGTGGTCAATTGGGTTTCAAGCTGCCGTACGACCGGTCCGAAATTCGAAAACCACTTCGCGCGATATGCCGGTTCCAGATAGTGCACCCATTCCGCAACTGGAGGAATCGACGGACGAATGAAGGGAAACCGGTATATTTTAGAATGCAACATGAAAGTTCAGACTTATGCCGAGGCAACGGTCATAGATTCAGGGGTTTGCCAGTTAGGCAACGAAGTCGCCGGCAGCATCTTATCCCAATCGAGCGTCTGAAAAACCTCGCGCCGTTTGCCGCTGCATACTTTCTTGATTCCCAGAACATCGAGTTCACTTCGCGGAGCGGCTTCCATGGCAATGACAGTGCCGTTGCAAGCACCAGTCTCTCGGATGCCCGCAACGCCCGAATGTCGATTGCCGATTTGCGTTTTCAAGAAAGTATTCGTTTCTGGTTTGTTGCTTCAAAGCACATTTCGGCGTTCAGATACCGGCGCTAGTTCCCAGTGGCGTTTGGGGTAATCGTACGGCGAATAGAGGATTGGGTGATCGAAGAAACGGATTGGAAGGCTCCATCGCGGGAGCCGATATCGTAGCGCAAAGTTCTCCGATGAGGAGCGGAAAAGAGCAACAAATCAGCCGCGGTGTTCAGCCGTTCCTACGATCATTAATCATCGGTAACGCTTTCTTCGCTGCCACGGTTAAACGTGGACAAATGCGCATCGTGCCACTCGCGAACGTCGTACCGGCCATCTTCGAGCATTCCGGGATTTGGGTAGCGCCTAAAGAGCCTGTCGAGCGTCGGGCGACTGACGCTAAGGCATTCAGCCAACTCGCGTTTTGTCTTAACAAATCGTTTCATAAGCGCGTTATAGGATTTCCCTCATAGGTAAAAGTGTATTCTTGTAACGCGAAAAAAATTCGCCACGCATAAAAACAGACCGCCGCGCACAGCGACCCTGGCGAGCGAGATGGTCAAAAAGAGATGCTTTAGATCACGCCTGACAAGTGGTAGCATAGCAGGTCTCACTGCGATACATCAGCTTCGCGGATACCGGCGAATGATCAAGGTCTTGCGCTCAATCGTTTTTGGTTTCTGATGTTGAACCGTTGCGAGATTTGGTCACATAATTTGGCCAAAGTGATTTTGCCCTTGGAGCGATCAAGCTGGCGCTGTTTCTTTTTAAAGTCTGCCAGCTCACGGTTGGCGATCTGCCGATCTGTAGTCTCAAGCGAGCGTTTGATTTCCTTGCCATCGACTCGGATACGGGCATAATAGACGCCGTTGGATGAATACCGATAAAGACATTCGCCGACTTTCTGAAATGTGCCGATCTCACTCTATGTGGTTCTCATGTGCTCAAGCGTACAGTGTAAAAAAATCAGTGTGCAAAGGATATTTACGGGCGGTCCATCTCGGCTCGGTTTTCCTAGGTAGATTGCGGGTGTAGCTCAGTGGTAGAGCACCTCCTTGCCAAGGAGGACGTCGCGAGTTCGAGCCTCGTCACCCGCTCCAGCCTCCGCTTGGAGCAAAGCGCAAAGCGGGGGCTGGAGCGAGTGCGCCGGAGCTTTAGCGAAGGCGGACCGCCCAAACAGGCCAAGCTACGGCTGGCAGGCCAGCTTTCCGATGTTCTACGCCTACTTGCTAAAGTCGCGGTCTCATCCAAAGCAACTGAACGTCGGATCAACTGGCGATTTGCGACAGCGACTTAAAGACCACAATGAAGGCTACTCGCCGCATACCGCCAAGTTTCGTCCTTGGGTTCTTGTCGCCTATTTCGCATTCCCGCAAGAAGAGATGGCCATCGCGTTCGAGAAGTATCTCAAGTCCGGTTCAGGACGAGCATTCGCAAAACGCCACTTTCTTTAGCAAACACAGCCTCCGCTTGGAGTAAGGATCCTCAAAATCGGCTTGTGAATGCCGTGCTCAGGGCCATAGAATCGGCGCTATGAAAACGACCTCCCTTCTCCTGCCGTGTGCGCTCGTTGCGGGGCTCCTCTGCATGGGAGAAGCGCTACGAGCTGCCGATCAACCGAAAGACAAAACTCCGTGGAAAATCACCGGCCAACTCGAAGAAGCCTGCTCGTGCGACGCTGCGTGTCCATGCTGGTTCAATTCCAAACCGACCAAGATGACCTGCGGCGGTGGCCAGGTGCTTTTCATTCAGAAAGGCAATTACGGAAAAGTGAAACTCGACGGACTCGCCGTCGCTTCGATGGGGCAAAGTCCGGAAGGCCAGACAATGATGGAATCGTACGGAAACTGGAATTTTGCCTACAATTACATCGACGAGAAGGCAACCCCGGAGCAGCGCAAGGCGCTCGAAGCCATCGCCGGGGCGATTTTAACGCCCGGCGTGTCAAAGAAAACCGAGACACGCCATGTGCCGATCACCCGAAAAATTGCGGGCAAAGAACACCAGATCACTATTGGGCAGTATGGTACTTTTCACGGTCACTTGATCGAAGGTGGCCTCGGCGGCTCGCCGAAAATTGTAAATCCACCGGGGGCCGATCCCCTTCACCACAAATATGCGCAGGGTCGCACATCAAAGATGATCTACACCGATGCGGACCAAAATTGGTCCTGGGACAACTCGAACTACATGTTCGGCACTTTCACGGTCGATAATGTTCAGTACGAAAAATTCGCCGCCGGCCTTGCGCAAAAGATGGCAGAGATGAAGGGCGAAAAAGCCTCCGAGAAAAAATAAGATCGATATTGTAGTTTCGAAAAGATCTCAGCGGAGTACAACAACTCCGGAGAGCGCACACGCGTCGCGTGCAAGTTTCGGCGCCCTCGCCGAAACGGCCCACAGGGACAACACTTACGGAGGTTCGTGTAGTCGGGAAGTTCGTGATCGCGAGCGCGCGTGGTTTCCGCAGAAATGATGCATCTCTGGCGCAAACTAGCCGAGCCACGCTGGCTGAGTGCACATGAGAATATTCTGCAAGCGCGTTCACGCGGCAGTCTTGTGATTATATCCAGACCCGGGCGCAAGCGGTTGCAACTCGAAATTGCATGCACGTCGCGCGATGATTCTCGAAAGCTCGTCGAAGACTTTGGCGGACGCACCGAGAAATGGCCACGCGATTGGCTAAAACGATTCGCGGACGCGGAAAAGAAGAAGCCGCTCAGGATTGG
>WNFV01011638.1_pt1 | contig 13702 bp, 11 predicted proteins | sample 5400101 | NCBI WGS metagenome assembly WNFV01 (sample SAMN13153361, study PRJNA577476) | soil metagenome | isolation source: 115 cm soil or saprolite under grassland replicate 1 | place: USA:California | collected 2016-06-15 | reverse complement strand
GGGAAGCTTCACCCATCGATACTTCCAGCCCGCGCCGAATTACGGGATGCAACTCGGGGTGTGGCGGGCCGGCAAGATCAACGGCGATGGCACCACGGACCTGCTGCACGTCTGCTGTTCCGACTACGCGAACATTTTCTACTTTACCGGCACCCAGGGTAGCTTCACCCGTTCAACCTGGCAGCCGAGGCCCGGCTACGGAATGCAGACCGGACACTGGAGAATAGCCAACCTTGATGGTGCGTTTGGAGGCGATCTCGTTCACCTCTGTTGCGACAGCTATGCAGAGATCTTCTACGCTACGAGCACAAACGGCGTGTTCACGGAGAAGACGTGCTGTGGGGGCAACGCCCGATTCGTAAGGTGGCGCGACGGGTTCTTTGACGGCGGCAACACCAGGCGTGATCTAGCGCAGATTTGCTGCGTCGATTCGGGAATCGTGTGGCTCTCGAACGCAATACAGGGTTCGTTGACGTACAAGCTCTTCCAACCTTGGCCAGGGTATGGGATGCAGCCGGGAAAGTGGCGGTAGGCGGGCTGCATTGGTGCCTCGAGTTCAGACCTATCGCGGATAGCGCGAGAAGTCCGCTTCGCGGCGGTTGAGGAAGGCGTTCTTGCCTTCGTCGGCCTCGCCGCTTTTGTAGAAGTCCGGGGCGATTTCGGCGACCCAGTCGCGGCGGGAGGCTTCTCGCAGCGGCTGATAGAGGGCGCGGAAGGAGGCCTTGAGGATCTTGAGGCAGGTGGGGCTCTTGGCGAGGAGCTCCTCGCACCACCGGTCGACCTCCTCGTCTAGCTTCTCGTGGGGTACAACTGCGTTGACGAGGCCCATCTCGAGCGCTTCCTGTGCGGAGTAGCGGCGGCAGAGCATCCAGATCTCCTTCGCCTTCTTGGCGCCCACGACGTGCGTGAGGTAGGCAACGAAGTAGCCTGCGGCAGGGCTGCCGACACGGGGGCCGACCTGGGCGAAAGTGGCGCGCTCTGAGGCAATCGTGAAGTCGGCGAAGTAGGCGAGGTGGTTGCCGCCGCCGACGGCGTAGCCGTTGACGCGGGCGATGACCGGCTTGAGGCAGTCCTCGATACCGGCGTGCGGGTCCACGGGCGCGGCGCCCGCTGCGCCTTCCTGCTGGACTTCTTGTAGCCAGCGGACATCGCCGCCGGCGCAAAACGCCCGGTCTCCGGCGCCGGTGACGACGACGACCCCGACCTCGGGATCGGCGGCGGCGTCCTGCACGGCCTCTCTCATCTCAGTGAGAGTGCGCCCGGTGAAGGCGTTCATAACGTCGGGCCGGTTGATCGTGATCCAGGCGGCGCCACGGACGCGGTCGTGCTTCGTGTAGATGATGTCGCTAAAGTTCGGCATATACTGATCACTGACCACTATTCACTGATTACTGAGTTGGTGCCCCCGGCGGGATTCGAACCCGCGATCTCCACCTTGAAAGGGTGGCGTCCTGGGCCTCTAGACGACGGGGGCCTGGGTAGATTGTAGCAGGGAGGCTGGAGGCTACAGGCAGGGCGGTCAAGTTGAGATTGGAAGATGGAAGATGGCTGGTGAGCTGGGTAAGCCGAGACGGACCTACTGCATGGGTTCGGGCGACGGCGATGGAGTCGGCGTGGCAATGACCGGAGTCTTGTCGAGGATGTGGGCGTAGGAGGCTTCGAAGACCCCGTTCAGGTTCTGGCGGCCCCAGACGATAGCACGCGCGCCCACCGTTGGTTCTGGTCCGGAAGACTCGGCGGTAGATGCGACGCGGACAGTGCCGAAGTCAACCGTCCAGAACGCGCCTTCGATTTTGCTGATGATGACGTCGACCCTTACGAGGCCGGTCTCGTCGGGGGTCTGGATGACGGTGGATGACTGGACCTCGAGATCGTTTCCGCGGCGGCGGAGCTCAAGCGATAGCAAGCTCCCCTCCTCCGGTTCGGCCGTCCTCACGGGCGGCACGACTTCGAGTCCACTGACGCGCCAGATACCTTCGTCTGACTCCTGGAAGATGCCGACGAGGTATGCCGAGTCTGGCGCGGAGTCCGATGCGAGAACGGTGATGTCGTTCGCAAATAGCTCGTCGTCCTGCATCGAAGCCTCAACGAGGACGCGGGCGCCATCCTTTGCCGGCCCGGCCTGAGCGTCGACGGTAGTGTTGGCGGTGATGAAGAACTTGACGCCGCCTATCTTCCACTCGTCATTCGCCCTGCTGACGTTGCCCTCGATAGAGCCTTCGAACGTGAAGGGCGCCGGCGCACCCTGCGCGGGACCGGGCGTAGGCAGGGGACGGACGGTGGATGCGACTACCCCGGTTTCGGACTTTCCGAGCTTCACCTCTACCTTCTGACCCTTCTTGAGCTTGCCGGTGCGGAAAGTGTCGCTGGTGATCGGGAAGAGCTGACCAGCGATGACGATCCCCTGGTCCGTGATCTGCTCCACTTCTCCGGAGACGACCGAGCCGCTGGGCGGAAGGTCTGCCGGGATGGTCGAGACGGTAAGCGCCCGGAGCTGGCCGCGAGAGTTCTTGCCGACAACGAACCTGACAGTGGCTCCGGATTGAAGGTCCGGCTGTCCGATTGTAGTCGCATCGACGTGGACCTCGAGTCCTCCAACTGTCCAGATGTCGTTGCTGACTTGCTCTGCTAGGCCGGATATGTGCTGCACACCTTCCGAGAGCTCTTCCGGCTGCAAGCCAACGGCGCTCTGGGAGTCTTGTAGTCGGGCGTTGTGGACGGCTGCTACGGCTTCCGTATACTCCTTGTGCGCGGACTGCGAGATCTCCGGGAAGAGGAAGACCAGGTTGCTCTCTTGGGTTTCCGCCTGCGCCGCCAATGTACGGCTGACGTCTGCTTGCTCCGGATGCTCCGCTAGAATGTCCGCGGCGCGCTCATTGCGGCTGCGGAGCGCTGAGAGGACGTTCCCCGGGATGGTCTTGTCTTGCCGGGTCATGGTGAGGATCTCGTCCATACGTTCGTCCGACTGGTCCATGAGGATCTCTGCCCTGTGCACGTCGTCGAAGACCAGCAGCAGGCGCACCTCTTCGGTCGCGAGCTTCACGCGGTAGAGAGGACTGTCCGGAAGGCTGTTCTGAGCGGCGAGTGCGGTACCGCCGGCGGCCGAGAAGAGCGCGAGAAGGACGGCGAGAGTAACGGCGACGGGACGGAGCCAGGCACCGTAGTTGACGCTCAGATGAACGCCCCTTCGTGGTGATCTGAGGTCCGCGGCGCGCTGGCGGACGCGTTGCCAGGCCCTTGCCTGAGGCCAGGGCCTCGGCAGCGTCGGCGGCGTCTTCCGGACTCTTTCGGCGAGCGTCAGCAACGGCCGCAACCGATCCGCTTCGCGGGGGTACCTGAGGAGGCATGAATCGAGGGCCTCGCCTTGCTGGATTGCCGCGAGGCACTCATCGAGGATCGAGTGGAAGCTGCGGAGCCGCATTCTAGATGCGCTCCTGGTACAAGAGGCGCCTGAGGGAGCCGAGCGCGCGGTGCTGGAGGGACTTGATGGCGCCTTCGCTACGGTCCATGATCTTGCCGGCGGAACGGTTGTCGAAGCCCTGTATGAACTTGAGGACAATCACCTGTCGCTGCTCGTCGGTGAGATGTTTAAGCGCTACCTGTAGCTGACCACGTTCGAGGGCTCGTTCAGCGAGCGCCTGAGGGCTTGCCAGGCCGCTGCTGAGGGTCTCGCTGAGGTCTACTTCTCCCCGGCGCCGGCGCCGGCGGTGGAGGTCAATCAGCCGGTTACGGGCGATGCGGAAGACCCAGGCGCCGAAGGGCAGGCCCCGGAATCTGTACTTGTCGATGGACTCGATCATCTTGAGCATGACGTCGGAGGCGAGATCCTCTGCGGCCTGAACGTCCCCCATCTGAAGGAAAGCGTAGCTATATATCTTTGGGTAGTAGGTCTGGTAGAGCGCCTCGATCGCGGCTTCGTCGTACTCCTGGGCGCGTTTGACAAGGTCCCATTCCGCGAGAACGTCTTGTGAGCCCCCGCGCTGGGCGGCTTCGGTGGCCGCTGCGTCCTTAGGCTTGTCTAAGGACTTCGCCAATCCTGTGGTCCACGTGACCGCATACATGATCCAGTTCTAGAACGTGCGGCCAGAAGCCCGAGATACGGGCAGATTTCGTCATGAAACGGGTGGTGGTCAGTCTGAAAGGCCCAGAAGCTGCCGTCGCGCCTTGTCGTATCGCTCCTTGGAGCGCGCCTCCCGGTTAAGGAGGCCCTTCAGCTTCGGCGGCTCCAGCCGCTGCCCCTCCAGCAGGACTCTATGCAAATCTTCCAGATGTCCTTGCCATGCCTGATAGGCTTCGACGTACTCTTGCTTCACATCGGTCATGAGTCGAACATCTCTTCGTCAATCGTAATGCAGTCGAATTCGGTTTGGGAAGGACGGCGGCGCGCGTCAGAGCCAGCGGGAGCGCACATCCCCCTCGATAGTAACGTCTATCAAGCGGGGTTCGTTTGCTTTCTGCGCCTCACGAACGGCATCCCCTAACTGGTCGGGATGCTCGATACGGACCCCCTTGACGCCGAAGGCGGCAGCGACCGCGGGAAAATCGACTGTGGGGTCAGTCATGTCCATGGCGACGAACTTGCGCCCGGCCGCTCCCTCGCCGAGGTACTCGAGCATGTTGAGCTTGAGAATCCGGTAGGCGGCATTGTTGGCGATGACCCAGGTAACCGGAATCTTGTGGTGGGCGGCCGTCCAGAGGGCCTGAATGGTGTAAAGTGCGGCGCCATCGCCGACGACAGAGAGAACAGGCCTGTCCGGGCGGGCCAGCTTGATGCCTATGGGGTTCGGCATGCCGGGGCCAAGCCCACCGCCGGCCGCGCGGTAGTGCGCGCCGGTCTCGGAGAAGCGGAGGTATCGCATCAGGTAGCCGCCGGCGGTGATCGATTCGTCGAAGAGGATTGTGTCTGGGAGGATGGCGTCTGCCAGCTCGCTCATCATGCGGCCGGCGCCCATGGGAATGTTGTCCCAGCGCGCGCGGGCGGCGCTTTCGAGCGCCTGCATCATCTGTGCCGCCAACGTCTCAACGGCTTGCGCACGCTCTCGAGCGGCGGACTGCTGCTCCTGAGTCATGACGGTCTTCAAACGGGCGGTGATGTCGGCCATCGCCAGTCGGGGATCGGCGAGGAGACCGATTTCGACTGGCCAATTCTTGCCGATCTCGCGGGCGTCGAGGTCGATGTGGACCATGCGTGCGTTTGCGGGGAACGGGGAGCCTTCGATCGGGAAGAGGAGCGGCAGCACCGGCGTGCCGACCGCGAGGACGATGTCTGCGGACGAAAGCTGTCCCTTCAGCCCCGCGGCTGAGACGACGTTGAGCAGGCCGGCGTAAAGGGGATGGCGCGAGGGGAACGGGAGCTCGGCGGAGAACGCAGCGTGGACGCGCGCCCCAATAGTCTCGGCGAGCCGTATGAGTTCCGCCTGGCCTCCGCTGTCGGCGACGCCGTCGCCGCAGATGATGACCGGGGACGCGGCGGCCGCCAGGAGGTCAGCGATGCGTTCGACGGCGCCGGAATCCGGGCGCACGCGCGTGTCGATGGAGGTGGACGGCAGGATCTCTACGTCGGTCTCCTCGTCCATGACGTTGGTCGGGACGGAGATGAACACGGGACCTCTCGGCGGCTCCATCGCCACCTTGAAAGCACGGCGAAGCAGGACGGGGACCTCGTATGCGTCCTGCGCCTCGACGGCCCATTTCGTAAGAGGTTCAGCCAGCCGGACGACGTCGCCGCTGAGTATCGGGTCCTGCGAAGCGCCTTTCTGGGGGTGCTGCCCGGCGTAGACGACGAGAGGGGTACGCGTGCGGTAAGAGTTGTAGAGCATGCCCATCGCGTTTCCAAGTCCCGGGGTGATGTGTAGCTGAAGGAAGGCGGGCGCCCCGGTGGCCCTGGCATAGCCGTCGGCGATGCCGGTCGCGACGCCCTCGTGCAGGGCGAGGATGTATTCGAGCTGGGGGAAGTCCTGGAGGGCGTCCATGAAGGCCTGCTCGGTGGTGCCGGGGTTGCCAAATATGTAGCGGGTGCCCTGCGCGACGAGCTGCTCGAGCATGGCGTAGCGTCCGGCCAGCGTGGGCATGGAGACAGAATACCGGCAGCGCCGTGAACCTGCAAACGGGGACCAACGCGACAAACAGTGGCAAACGGCACAAGCGCCTGGTCACTGGACGATCAAGGCCGAACGAGGTTCGTCCGGCCAGTGCTTTTCGCGTTGGTGGCGCATACGGGATTCGAACCCGTGATCTCCGCCTTGAGAGGGCGGCGTCCTGGGCCGCTAGACGAATGCGCCGGCTTCTGGCTGCGGGGCCAGGATTCGAACCTGGACTAACTGATCCAGAGTCAGTCGTGCTACCGTTACACCATCCCGCAGTATGATGCCCCGCAGATGCGGGGCCCACACGATTGTATCAGGGCCTCGCCAAGGGCGGCAATTTGGCGGTCGACGTTTGCTTGACAACAAAGGCGCGCGGCGTATAATCGCGATAGCGAGCGCTCGCTATAAGACGTACACGGGAGGCTGCCGAGTGCCGAAGCTCAAGCCGAAAGAGCTGGAATCTCGACGACAGGAGATAATCGACGCCGCGCGAACGTGTTTCCTGCGCAGCGGCTTCCACCGCACGACAACCGATGACATCTGCCGCGAGGCATCCATAACGCCCGGCGGCCTCTACCACTACTTCGGCGGCAAAAATGAGATCATCGCCGCCGTGATCCAGCAGTCTACCAGCGAGGTCGTAAACCGTCTTCGCGCTATGCTCGATTCCGCAGGTGATATCCAGGCGGCTTTCGGCGAAGTCTCGTCATTCTTGATCGAGACCCTTCAGGACCACAACATCGACAGCGCCGTGCGCCTGGATATTGAGATCTGGGCCGAGGCTCTGAAGAACCAGAAGCTATATGAGATAAGCAAACAAAGCTGGGCGATGAGGCGGGAGTTGATGGAAAGCTTTGTCAAGCAGGGCGCCGAAGCCGGCCTCTACAGCATGCCCGACGTCGACGCTCGAGGTCTCTCCAGCCTGCTCCTGGCCATGCTGATCGGCCTGCGCGTTGGCAAGGTGATATTGAAGGACGACTTCGATCTAAATGGCGCCATAGCCGCCATGTTCCTGGTGCACAGCGGGCGGCTAAGCCTTCAGATGGCGGGTGTAAACGAGATCATCGCGCCCCTGAAGGCGCCAACCGAGCCGGCAGCGGCACGAGCTGGTTAACGACAAGGCCGCCCCGATTTCTCGGGGCGGCCGCTCTTTTCCAGGAACCGCCGTGGAGCCCATGTCACGGCGGTTCTGTGCGTCTACAAGGGCGGCGAGCCCCCAGGGGGTGCGACGTTCCCCGTAGATGTGAGACGCCGAGGTCCGGCACCGCCCCTCGGTGGAGAGACGGTGAGGGCTGCGAAGGCCCCGAGATCGGACAGGTCGGTCCCCACCTCCGCCACCGCGCCGTGTTCCTCGTTGCCTGCCGGTTGCATCTGGTTACACCTTCTATGGAAACTTCTACAATTCGGTTAACCGAATTAGACGCCGAGTTGCGAGAACGGTCAAGAGGTTTGTTAACATATGAAAGAATTATCAAGCGAGCGCTCATTATACCGAGAAAGCGCTCGCTTTAACGAGCAGGCGTCATCATTACTGGCGAATACCGTTCCGTCGAAGCCGCCCTATCGCGCTGAGCAGGCGCTCGAGCGTCCGCTCCCGGCCGAGGAGTTCCATCGTCTCGAATAGCGGCGGAGTGGCCGTCTTTCCGGTCGCCGCCACGCGGATGATGCCGAAGAGGTCTCCCGCCTTTACGCCGAGCTCCTCGGTGAGCGGCCGGATGGCCGATTCGAGGACAGCGTGTTCCCAGGGCTCGACACGGTCGATCGCCTCTGATACGAGGTCGAGCGCCGCGGCGGCACCCGGCGCATCGCCTGCGTAGCGTTTCCCCAGCAGCGCTTCGGCTTCGTAATCGAGATCGCCCTCCGTGAAGAAGAAGTCTGCCATCTGCACCGCATCGCTCAGGAGCTTGATGCGCTCCTGTATGAGCGGGGTTATGCGGAGCAGGAGACCGGGGTCGACCGGGTGGCCGAGCGCATCTTCTAGGAATGGCCGTACCTTAGCGGCGAGGTCTTCGACGGACAGCTCGCGGATATAGATTCCGTTCATCCACGCGAGCTTCTCGGCGTTGAAGACAGCCGGGTTTGGGAGGACGCGGTCGAGGTCGAAGTGGCTGACGAGCGTCTCGCGGTCGATGATCTCGGTGTGGTCGTCGAGAGACCAGCCGAGAAGCGCGAGGAAGTTGACGACTGCGTCCGGAAGATAGCCCTGGTCGCGGTACACCAGCGCCGCGTGAGCGCCGTGGCGCTTGGACAGCTTTCCGCGATCCGGGCCGAGGATGCGGGAGAGGTGGGCGAAGACGGGCGGCTCCCAGCCAAACGCGCGATGCACAAGGAAGTGGCGCGGCGCGCTGGGGAGCCATTCTTCGCCGCGAAGCACATGAGTGATCTCCATCAGGTGGTCGTCCACCTGCGCGGCGAGGTGGTAGGTAGGATAGCCGTCTGATTTTAGGATCACGAAGTCGTCGAGCGTGGAGTTCTGGAAGCTGACCTCGCCGCGAAGGGCATCGCGTGCGACGGTCTCGCCCGTAAGCGGCGTCTTGAAGCGGACGACGGGAAGAATACCCTGCGACTGTTTGGCTCTTCTCTGTTCCGGCGACAGGTCTCGGCAGTGCCGGTCATAGCGCGGCGGTTCTTTCCGCGCTTGTTGGGCCTTGCGGACCTCTTCCAGACGCTCCGGCGAGCAATAGCAGACGTATGCATGATCTTCCGCGATCAATCGGTCGGCGTGTTGCCGGTAGATTTCCAGGCGTTGGGATTGGATGTAGGGCGCATGCGGCCCGCCTACGTCGGGGCCCTCATCCCAGTCGAGACCGAGCCAGCGGAGCGCCTCCATCTGCCCTTCGACGCCACCTTCGACGTAGCGCGCTTGGTCGGTGTCTTCGATGCGCAACAGAAACCGGCCGCCGTAATGGCGCGCGAGGAGCCAGTCGAAGAGGGCGGTGCGGAGGTTGCCGAGGTGAGGCTCGCCCGTAGGGCTCGGGGCGTAGCGTGTGCGAACGGTCATAGTTAGAACATAGAGCAAATGAGCAGGGAACGAAAGAACAAAGGTTGAGGACCGCTTGAGGGTGAGGGGGCGGGGACGCCATCTTCCTTGTTCCATGTTCCATATTCCGTGTATCTTTCGTCGAGTATGGCCAGATTGAGCCCGCCATCAAGCTGCTCTTTGACGGAGAGGACTACTGGTATTACCGGACGCTACCGCTAAAGGGATACGGAGCTGTGCTCGCTCGCTACATCCGCGGGCTAGAGGCGGAAGGCCACGAACCGCTACTTGCCCGCTATGGAACCCGGATCTACATCTACGCGACGGGGGTAACGCCAATCGGCGCTGGGAAACCGCCGGCAGCGTGAGAATTGACGATGAAGAAGCCGCTCACGCAGTGCATCGCGATGCGCAACGGGCGCGCCGCGGACGACATGACTGAAGTTAAAGAAGGTCGTAGCTCCCCCGATCTGACACTGGCGTAGATGCGACCCGTCCGGTCGCATCTACGCGGTTCGCAGCCGCTCTACCGCTTCGCGGATGTCACGTGGGAGCGGAGACTGGAATTCGACTGCGCGCCCGCCGAGTGGCATCGCAAACGCCAGCCGCGAGGCGTGAAGGGCCTGCCGGTGGATGAACTCGGAACGACGGCCATATGTGGCGTCGCCGATGATGGGGTTCGACCTCCAGGAGTGAGTAGCGGCCGCCGGCGATCTCTTCTAGCACACGATACCTGGTGATCGCTTCGCGACCGCCGGCGACGACGGCCATCTTCTTGCGGTTCTTCGGGTGACGCCCGATTGGCGCCTCGATGGTGCCCTCGCGGGGCTTTGGGACGCCGCGAACGAGGGCAAGGTAGGTCTTATGCACTTCGCGGTCCTTCAGTTGCTGCTGAAGCGCGCGCTGGGCGCGGTCATTTTTGGCGACGACCATCAGCCCGGAGGTGTCCTTGTCCAGCCGGTGCACGATGCCCGGTCGCAGCGTGCCGGCGATGCCTGTCCTGAGCGAAGTCGAGGGGCCTCGCAGGTCAGGGCAGGCGGAGAGGAGCGCGTTGACGAGCGTGCCGCTGGGATGGCCGGGCGCGGGGTGGACCGTTAGGCCGGGCGGTTTGTCGAGGACGATGATATCAGTGTCCTGATAGATGATCGTGAGGGGGATGTCCTCGGGCGTGAGGTCGATTGTCTGAGGCGGCGGGATAATGACGCTGACGTGGAGCCCGGCGACAATACGTTCTGACGGCCTGCCCTGGCGGCCGTTGACCGAAACGAGACCGTCGTCGATCAGGCGGCGGGCGTGACTGCGGGAGAGTTCGGGGCAGCGGCGGGCGAGGAACGCGTCGAGCCGCTCACCGCCGCGGTCAGCCGTCAGCTCCAGCGTCTTCATCGGCGGCGGGCTTCGGCTTGGGCGCCAGCAAGAGGTAGCCGAGGATAATGATCGCGATGCCGACGGTGATAGAGGAGTCGGCGACGTTGAAGGCAGGGTAGGAGGTGAAATCGATGAAGTCGGTGACCTCTCCGAGGCGGACACGGTCGAGCAGATTGCCGCCTGCGCCCCCGAGCAGCATGCCGATCGCGACCGCGGCGACGGGGTGGTCGAACGGGGGATAGCGGTAGTAGAGGTAGATGGCGGCGAGGCCCACAAACGCCATCACGATGAGGAACAGCGTCTGGTCCTCGAGGATACCGAAGGCGGCGCCGCTGTTCGTGACATAGCGAATGCGGAGGAGCCAGTCGTGGTCCGGCCACGACTCGCCGCGGTCGAGCGAAGCGCGGACGATGGCCTTGGTGGCTTGATCGAGGGCGACCACCGCTAGCGCGGCTCCCCAGAAGAGGACGCGCTTGAGGTGAGGAGAAGACGTCTTTGGGGCGATGGGTTCGGCAAGGTCGACCGGGTGCATCGAGTAGATGTTAGCAGGTCGCTGAAGGCTGATAGCTGATAGCTGATAGCTCGAAGGGTTTGGTATCCTCAGTTCAAAGGAGCGTCCGATGGCATTCGACATCCTCTCCCGTCGCCGGGAGGACCGCGAAAAGTGGGGCGACCGCCTGCCGCCGGGGCAGAAGGTGGTGGAGGACTGGCCCGTCCTCACTTACGGCGGCACGCCCAGAGTCGACCTGAAGGACTGGCGCTTCCGCATCTTCGGCCTCGTGGAGAAAGAGTTTGAATTCACCTGGGAGCAGTTAATGTCGCTTCCAACGATCAAGGTGCACTGCGACATCCACTGTGTGACCTCCTGGAGCCGCATGGACAACGATTTCGAGGGTGTGGCGTTCCAGGAGCTAATGAAGCAGGTGAAGCCGAGGCCGGAAGCGAAGGCGGTGATCGTCCACTGTTACGGCGGATACACGACAAACCTCTTGCTGAAGGACCTGATGCTCGATAACGTGGTGCTGGCGTACAAGCACGACAGCAAGCCGCTCGAGCCACAGCACGGTGGCCCGTGCCGCCTGGTGATGCCGCATCTCTACTTCTGGAAGAGCGCGAAATGGGCCCGGGCCCTGGAGCTCATCCCGAAGGACCGCCCCGGCTTCTGGGAACAATACGGCTACCACATCCGCGGCGATCCGTGGAAAGAGGAGCGCTATTCGTGACCGCGTCCGGGTGTCATGCTGAGCGACGACCACTTGCTGTTTCGGAAACCCTTCTCTTCGCGAAGGAATCTGGTGGTGTGGCGGGGTGTGAACGGCGCTCTTTGCTCCCGGCCAAGACGGCGAATCTGAGTGCGGCGCTTCCTCCCGCTCGTGCTGAGGCTCTCGAAGCATGAGCGGAGCGACGACATCTCATCCCAGTGAGGGGGCTGCCATTCCGCTCGACCTCGAGGACCCCGCAAACACCGCCATCCTCGCCGTCTCCGAGGACAAGCTCGAAGGCTTTCAGCGAGACCCCTTCGATGAAATAGCGATCCGCTCGGGCGTCCCCCTCGAGACGGTCATCGAGCGCATCCGCGCACTGCTCGAGGCTGGCACAATCCGGCGCGTCCGGCAGACCCTCCTCTCGACGAACCTAGCGGACGGGGCCCTGGTCGCATGGCAGGTTCCGCCGGAGAAGCTGCACGCCGCGTTCGACTTCATGTTCCAGCACGACCCGTTCTCGGGCCACGTCGTGGTCCGCACGACGGACTCCGACACGCCGGGCTCGAAGTACCGGCTTTGGACGACGCTGAAGGTCCCGCAGGGGTTCTCGATCGAAAAGCACTGCGAGTTCCTGAAGTCGCAGTCCGGCGCCGAGGCGTACCGGCTGATGCCGGCGAAGGCGCTCTTCGTCCTCGGCGTCGGGCACACGCGCCGGCGGGGCATGGAGCCGGACAGCAGGTCCGACGAACCGGCTGACGTGATGTACCCGCGGGTAGTCGAGCTGAGCGAGCGCGAGTGGCGGGTCCTGACGGCGCTCAAGCGCGAGTTCGCGCCGGAAGAGATCGTCCGCGACCTGTGGCAAGCGCGGGCAGCCGAGGCGGGCATCTCGCTCGATGAGTTCTGCCAGATCGCCGAATCGCTGGCGCGGCGCAAGCTGCTGGGGCGGTTTTCGACCTTCCTCGAGCACGTCAAGGAGACTGCGAGCGGCGAACGGGTGACGCGCTACAACGCGCTTTTCCACTGGGCGGTGCCAGCGGGCCGCGAAGTCGAGGCCGGACGCGAGGTGGGCCGCCACCACATCCTGACGCACTGCTACTGGCGCGAAGCTGGCCCGGAGTTCAACAACGTGAACGTGATGGGCGTCGCGCACGGCACCGACAAATCGCGCGTCCTGGAACACAAGGCGGCGATCGACGCGCATTTGGCGTCGCTCGGCATACCCGTCGCCTACACGAACGTCTTCTGGGGCGGCCGCAGCGAAATCAAGCCCAGCGAGATCTCGCCGCTCGCCTACGCCGCCTGGTGCGCGGACACGGGACTGGAGGCAGAGGTCATGCGGGCGGGCGGTTAGAGAGCCCAAGCATCTATTGAATCTTGGTCCAAGTGCCGCACCCGCTGGCTTCAAATCCTACATCTCCGCTGCCAATTGTTACGATCTGTTGGTCGTCGCCAAAATTGTTTGCCACGATCTGAGAGGTTTCGTGACTAAACCCACTAAGTCGAGCCCAATAGCACCCGGGCGTACTATCGTTGCGCCACGTGCCCGGAGCGACCTCCGAGCCAACTTGATACATTCCGTCTCCAAAGGGTGCCGACGGGTCAGAAGTAACTGGCGACAGGTCTTGCGTCCATGTTCCGCAACCTTGGGCGGAGAACCCAACGTCTGACGGAGAAATTGTGACAAGCTGGCGAGACTGTGTGAAGTTGTTCGCGATAATTTCGTCGGTGGACCCTCCGAAGCCACTCAAACGCTCCCAATAGCATCCTGAAGACGAGCTCGAGTTGCGGTAGGTCCCCGGGGCGACTTCCGATCCGACGACGTACGTGCCATCGGTAAAGGTGGTTCGTGGGCCGGCCGGCGGAGGTGCTGCCGTGGGTGCCGGAGTAGGTGCAGCCGTCGGTTGAGCTGTCGGCTGCGGCGTTGCAGTCTGCGTAAGCGTCGGTGCCGGGGTTGACGAGCGCGTTGGTCTTGGCGTGCTGGTTCGCCGAGGCGTAGGCTTCTCGGTTCGTTCAGGACTAGCGGTTGGCGAGGCTCGTACGGTCGCGTCTGATTTCTCGTCATCGCC
>WNFV01006571.1_pt1 | contig 13705 bp, 16 predicted proteins | sample 5400101 | NCBI WGS metagenome assembly WNFV01 (sample SAMN13153361, study PRJNA577476) | soil metagenome | isolation source: 115 cm soil or saprolite under grassland replicate 1 | place: USA:California | collected 2016-06-15 | reverse complement strand
CCCGAATGCGAGACTAGATCGATTTCTAGATAGCCGGGCAAGGTCACGTTCCAATGATCGGTTTTTATGGGGATCATTTGTTTGAGAAGTGAGCCCGGGCGAGTGGTGCCATAGAGGCGACGTTTGACGGTGCGCTTGTGGGGGCTCAGCCGGCGATCCATTTGACGAGCACTGATCCCCAAGAGTTCCTTTTCCAATTCTCCATTCACCTCGAAGTGCTTCTTGATCCAGGGTAGCCACTGCGGCAGCGCCGCCTTGAGCCGCTGCGAGCATAGATACCCCGAGGCTTCCCAGACTTTGGCAAGCGTCCCAACGGCCGCCTTACTGTAGGTAGCCGAGCGCACAGTCACACGTCTGCGAGCAACCGCCTTAGACAAAGGACGGCTCAAAAGCCAAATGGCATACTTGCGGTTGTAACCGCAGACCTTGCAGAACTCTTCTAACATGGTCGTCTTCTCGGTGTGCCGCCCCTTGCGGTAGCGCTCATAGATGGATCGCAAATACTCCCGCTTGGATTGTCGCGCCATACTGAATTCCTCCATCACTCCCCCTCCTTCTCCTGCACATCATGAGCCCAAGGAGGGTTAGATTCTCAAATGGCGCAACGAACCTTCTCTCGGTTAGATTATACACGGCGCAACACGTCTCCTTGACTCCTCTAGCCGCGGATGGATAAGCTTGGCGACGTTTGAGCGCGACTAGCAATGATTTAAGCATTCCCGGGAGGAAATAGATGGCTGCGACGCAATCGAATGGGATTATGCCAACGATGATCAAATACAGCAGCGGCATCAGCGCCGTGCGTGCTTTCCCGAAAGCCAAAGACAACGACAAACGGCCTGCGGTCATCATTCTCCACGAACGCTACGGCATTGACCAACATACGAAAGATTTGACAGTGAAGTTGGCTCAAGCCGGCTTCGTTGGTCTGGCGCCGGATTTATTTCACCGTTTCAACGGCGACCGCAAGGCGGTTCTACGCGGCGAACAAAGAGTCGATCTCACCGATGACGGCGCGCTCGAGGATCTGAATGCGGCGGTGGAATATCTAAAGAAACTTAAAAACGTCGACGCCGCGCGCATCGGCATCATCGGCGTCTGTCAGACCGGTCGCCAGCCGGTCTTGCTCGCTGCGAAGCGAAGCGACGTCGCCGGCGCCGTCGTTCTTTACGGCGCGATCGGGGGCAAGGAATGGCTGAGCAACAATCTTCGCCCCACTCCCATTGAGGAGCTGATCTCGCAAGTTACTTGTCCCGTGTTAGGCGTCTTTGGCGAAGCCGATCATATCATTTCCGTCGACGACGTTGTGCGCTTTCGTAATTGTCTCGAAAGACAGAAAAAGAACTGCCACATCCGCATCTATCCCGATGCGCCCCACGGTTGGCTCAACGACACCATGCCGGGACGCTATCGCAGAGAGACGGCGAAGAATGCTTGGAATCTAATGATGGCCTTCCTGAAAAAATGCTTCATCGGCGGTTGGAGCAAAGAGAGAATTGTCTGTAAGTACGAAAGCGATTACTCGACCAAATATGATTTCTCAAAGAATGTTCGCCTGGAATAAGGTAGCCGCGGTGAAAATGAAAAGAATCATTTGTCGACTTGGGTTAGTTTGGTGCGGCGTCTTCACGCTTGCGATGTGGCTGCTCGGATTGCCGGCGCCGCTTTACGCTGAGCGTATTACCATCGCGACGCCGAGCCGCGGCCTATTCGAATTTCCCGTGGTCGTCGCCATGCGCAAGGGATTCTATAAGAGCGAAGGACTGGACGTCGACAAAATTCAGATGCAGCCGGCGATCGGCGTCAAGGCGTTGATCTCCGGCGACGTCGATTATCTGCTCGCGTGGGGATCGGCGCTCCGCGCCGCGGTCACGGGTGTGCCGATCAAAGCTGTGGTGGGCCTTGCCGGGCGACCTCTTCACGTATTGATCGCCAGGCCCGAAATCAAGACGCCCAAGGATCTCAAAGGCAAAGTGATCGGCGTAGATTCGGTTGCTGGAACAGTAGACTATTTGTCGCGAGTGGCTGTACGCCACTTCGGCTTCGAGCCTGAAAAAGATGTTAAGATCATCGTTACGGGAGAAAGTCCGACACGCCTGGCGGCGTTGCGCGCCGGCTCTATCGATGCGACACCGATCGACGTGGCCTTCGCCGTTAAAGCGGAAGACGAGGGCTTTCGCCGGCTCGTCTACTTAGGCGATCTCATTGAACTGCCGCTGTCAGGCATCGCGGTGATGGACCAGAAGCTGCAAACACAACGGGAACAAGTGAGGAAAGTCGTCCGTGCCAGCGTGCGCGGCACGCGCTTCATGAAGCAGAATCGCGCCGAGACGGTGCAAATGCTCTCCGACTATCTCAAGATCACCCCGGCCCAGTCTGCCAAAGCCTACGACGCTTCGATCAACTCCTTCACCGACGACGGCATTATTTCCGACAAAGGAGTCCAGCTGGACGTGCAACTCACAAAGGAGAGACTCAAGCTCACGAAAGATATTCCGTTGAGCCAGTTGGTGGATTGGAGTTTGGTGAAGGAGATAAAGTAACCAACAGATCGACGAGTTCTTGACGACGATCAAAGCGACTTCATGTATTGCCCAAATTGCAGGTCCGAGTATCGCGCTGGTTTCAAATGGTGTAAAGACTGCGCCGTTGGGCTTGTGACCGAACTGCCCCCTGAGGAAAAGGCCGAATTTGTCGACCTGGTTGAAGTCCTTAGTATCGCCGACCCAGGTCAGATCGCGCTTGTTAAATCGATTCTCGAAGCGGAAGAAATTCCGTATCTGCCCCAGGGCGAAAATTTTAACTTGGGACGGAACATAGCCGTTAGGTTTCTCGTCCCCAGGGACTACCTAATCCAAGCCAGAGAAATTCTGGCTGATTTCCTCTAATCGCATGTAGGAGATGCCATGCTTAAAGGTTCATGTCTGTGTGGTGGTATTAAATACGAGATCGACGGCGAACTTGGTGCGGTGACAAACTGCCACTGTAGTCTCTGTCGCAAGACATCAGGGTCGGCGTTTGCCAGCGGGGCGACGATTCCGGCGAAGTCGTTTCGAATAGTCAGTGGGCAAGAGTTGCTCAAAGGATGGGAATCGTCGCCTGGATATCAGCGTGTGTTTTGCGGGCGCTGTGGTTCGCCAATCTTGAAACGCAAAGATAATGACCCGGAGCATCTTCGCTTCCGCCCGGGAACTTTGGACAGCGACCCCGGAGTAAAGATGTCCAAGCATACGCACGTCAGATCGAAGGCGGCCTGGGTCGAAATCAATGACGGATTGCCGCAGTCAAAATGAGAATGCAGAGAGTAGTTATCAGGAGAGAGAATCCAGAATCACTGGCCCGCGCATTAGCATTTTCTAACTCAGCCTTGAAATTACCGCGTTCTTTTTACGAACAGCCGACCATCGACGTTGCCAAGCAATTGTTGGGAAAATATCTTGTCCGCAAACACCCGATGGGCAACACCGTCGGACGAATTGTCGAGACTGAGGCTTACGTTGGACCGCAAGATTTGGCTTGCCACGCGTCAAAAGGACGGACAGCACGCACGGAAGTGATGTTCGGTCAGGCGGGGCACGCGTATGTGTATTTCATCTACGGCTTTTATAACATGCTGAATTTGGTCACGGAGGCGAAAGATTATCCTGCGGCGGTGCTGATCCGTGCGGTGGAACCGGTGGAAGGCATCGATTTAATGGAAAGCCGGAGGCGGAACGGCGCACTGCGTTATCTCGCCAACGGTCCGGGAAAGCTGTGTCAGGCATTCGGCATCGATCGGTCCCTAAATGGAGCCGACCTTTGCGGCAGCGTGCTTTGCGTGAAAGACAGCGGGGAACCGGTACCGAAATTCTTAGCGACACCGCGTATCGGTGTCGATTACGCCGGTAAATGGAAAGACAAACCGCTTCGCTTTCTCGTCCGTGGCAACGAGTTTGTATCTAGGCTCTAGGTAGCCAACGAAAACATCCTCCTCTCGGACGTCAATTCCAGCAGTCGTAGCGTGTCGCTTATCAGGATTACCGCGTTTAAGTAGGGATGTGTCGGAGCTTGCCAAGAACTGAGACTGACAATAGAATTCCTTTCTTATGCAGGGCGGCACAATTCGTAACCAAGTAGTTGAGGAGATCAATCGGCGCCTTACGTCGCTCGAAGAATCGGATGGCGTGGCAATTTTGTTAGCGGTTGAATCCGGTAGCCGGGCGTGGGGATTTGAATCGATGGACTCCGATTATGATGTCCGGTTTGTCTACGTTCAGCGCCCTGAGTTTTATCTGTCGATAGATCTAGAGATGCAACGGGACGTTATCGAGCGTCCAATTGTCGATGATATCGACCTAAGCGGCTGGGATATTCGCAAGGCACTGCAGTTGTTTCAAAAATCGAATCCTCCCTTGTTGGAGTGGCTCCAATCGCCTTTGATCTATCTAGAGCGCTTCTCTTTCGCCAGTCAGGTACGCGGGTTGCTATCGACATTTTACTCGCCACGTAATTGTTTTCATCACTATTTTCACATGGCGCGGGGAAATATCCGGGAATACCTACGAGGCGAAATCGTATGGCGGAAGAAATATTTCTATGTATTGCGTCCCCTACTGGCGCTGCGATGGCTCGAATTTGGGTTGGGCCCGGTCCCTATGGAGTTCTCAAAGTTGGTGGAAAAAACCGTGACGGACGCGCAATTGCGCCAGGCAATCGATGACCTCGTAAGCGCAAAACGTGCTGCGGTTGAAATGGATCGGGGCCCACGGATTTCAGTTATCAGTGACTTCATTGAAGAGGAGATCAAAAGGTTCGAGAACATCGCAGCGAGTCTTCCTAAACAAGACACGTCCAGCCGAGCGCTCAACGAACTTTTTCGGAACACGTTGACGGAGGTTTGGGGAACTAATGGCCTATCTGGAAATATCTAATCCGTGAAAAACTTTGTGTTGTGAGGGTATGGAATCAGCGCTTCTCTTACTGATTCTCCAGGGTTTTCTCGGGGCCTTCGATACGCTCTATTACCATGAGTTTCGTCTACGGCTGCCTACGGCATTGACCGCGCGGAAAGAACTCAAGCTACATGCGGCACGTGATTTTCTCTATGCGATTATATTCGGCTCTTTAGCTTGGAGGAGCTGGAACGGTTCGTGGGCGTGGGTTCTCATGGGACTCCTCGCGGCCGAGGTTATCATTACTCTGTGGGACTTTATTGAAGAGGATCGTTCTCGAAAAGTTCCTGCAGGAGAGCGTAGCATGCATGCGATCATGGGTCTGGTGTACGGCGCCTTCTTGGCTAATTTTCTACCAGAAATCTTGCGCTGGGAACGGTTGCCTGCCGGATTTGCTCGGTACGATTATGGAGTGCTGAGTTGGATCTTGAGTGGGATGGCATTCGGTGTGTTTGCGTCGGGACTACGCGACATCCTAACCGTGCAGCGAGTCAGACCGTTGGCTGGTCCCGCGGAACTCGCGCGAGAATAATAGCGATCCTTCAGCATTCGTAAGAACAATAAATGGCGGAGCAATCTGAAAAGGAAATCGAAGAAATCGTCGCGGATCGGCTCCGTGAAGCGGGTTTAAAGTTTGTTACGGAAAAGGCGATCGGCGGGCTGGCGCCGGATTTCATCGTCTTCGCCCCGGATGGGAGGCGGTTCATTGTCGAAGCCCGAAGTTGGGATTTTCCCGGCCTGACGACGGAAGCTAGCCGTCAGGCGCAGTTCTATCAAGACGCGGCGCAGACAGACGGTGCGTTCGTGGTGATTCCGGGCTTGAAACGAGGCTTGCCCTCCAAGGGGGTTGTGACGGTCGACGGTCTGGTGCCTGCGCTAATGGCCGAATTTCAGAGCACAAAGGCGCGTGCCAATCCGTCCGAGGTGACAAAGGTAGAAAAACTGATTTTTGCCGCAATGCCATTCGCACCACAATACGAAGACGTTTTCTTCGTGGCGATGAGTTATGCGGCGGAGCAAGTCAACGCGGTCTGCGACCGCGTTGACCGGCGCGAGTTTCAAGGCAACGTCGTGGAAGAGATTCACCGGATGATCCGCAAATCGGTCGCAGTCATCGTAGATCTGTCGGAATCTAAACCAAACGTGCTTTACGAAGCGGGCTATGCTCATGCGCTGAAAAAGCCTTGCATCCATATCTGTTCGACTTCGATGGACAAGCTTCCTTTTGACGTCGCGCAGTGGAAGACTACCCAATATCAAGCGGGCCAAACGCACAAATTGCGCAAGGATTTGACTCAGCGCTTGAAAGCGATCGTCGATTAAGACCGCTCAGACGAATGGAATCTGCCCGAAGAACAATCTACGTCGACATGGACGACGTGCTGTGCCAAGCGGCGCGGCATTTTCTCGTGATCGTCGAGCGAGAGTTTGGTAAACGGTTTACCTACGAACAGCTCACCAACTTCGATGTCGGTCAATCTTGTGGTCTACAACACTCTGAGCGCGAAGAGTTGTACCGCATCGTTCACCGGCCCGATGAGCTGTTGAAGATGGCGCCTATCGACGCTGCAATTCCGGTGCTGAAGCGGTGGGAAGCGAGCGGATTCGAAGTAGCGATCGTGACGGGTCGCCCGCCAGACACCTATGAGCCGTCTCTCGCGTGGTTAGAAAAGCACCAGGTATCGTTTCATTCGTTTACAGTCGTCGACAAGTATTCGCGTTTTACGGCCAAGAAAACCATTGCCATCAGCTTAAGAGAACTAGCGGCGCAGCGGTTTTGCTGGGCCGTGGAAGATTCTTTGCCAATGGCCCATTATCTGGCGGAGGAAATGAAAGTACCGGTTGCGCTGATCGATTGCCCGTGGAATCAAACCGATACTGAACAGGTGGGAGTTAGTCGATATCGTCATTGGCAAGCGATTGCAGAGGCATTCACCGCGCTCACCATCCGATGTGGAGATAAGGAATGATACTCATGAGCCCGGTGTATCCCACTCATCTAAAAGTCGCGCCGAGCCGAGAAGCTGCAAGATTACACCAGGCAACGTGAATCGCTTCTTGCTCGCGCGCGTTAACGAAAATTTGGCGCGACCGCATGTTCCCTCGATTTGGAAACGGGATAAGCTGCTCACTTCTGATTTGCACGACTCTCGTTACAGGTTGCGCGACATCCATCGGTATTCGAGACCCGTCAAAGATAGCGATGATGGCGGCCGCGGCGAGTGGTGACACCGGGCGCGCCAAAGAACTGATCGCTCAAGGAACGGAAGTGAATTTTACCGATCGCGGGCTCTCACCCTTGGGCGCGGCGATCATCGGCGGTCATCTTGCGACCGCGCGAGCGCTGTTGGATGGCGGCGCGGCGGCCGATCTAGAGTTGGAGGACGGCAATCGCGCTCTAACAACCGCCGCGCGCCGTGGTAATGCCGAGGCCGTCAATCTGTTATTGGCGTTTCACGCCAATCCGAAAGCGAGCAATCGTTCCGGCGAAACCGCGCTACAACTGGCGGCGTGGGATGGCCATGCGACGGTTGTACAGGCGCTAATCGCCGCCGGCGCAGACCCAAACAGCCGTGATGCTTCAGATACCACACCGTTGCTTGCCGCTGCGGGTCGAGAAAAAGTCGACGCAGTCAAAGTGCTCATCCAAGCCGGCGCCGATGTCAATGCGGGAGGCTTGAAGAGCGGCGTCACGCCGCTTTTGCTGGCGGCAGGATCCGGTCACGTGAATACTGTGAGAGCTTTGCTCGCTGCGGGAGCTGACGCAAACGCTACGGCCAGTGGCGTGACGGCGCTGAGGATTGCTGCGGCCATGGGCAACGCGCTCATGGTCAAAGATCTTATTGCCGCCGGCGCGCGAATAAATGATCGCGATTCGCAAGGCCGAACGGCCCTCACGCTGGCGCGACAAGGAAAACACAGCGACGTCGTAAAAATTCTTCAAGCAGTAGGAGCGACGGAATAGCGCACCATTAGCTCACCTTCAAGGGTGGGCCGCTCTTCGAGTGGCGCTCGGTGAGTTCCAGGAGATAACCGTCAGGGTCCTCGATAAATGCTACGTGGTCTTGGCTGCCCGGACGATTGGGTTGTGGTCCGAGAGTAAATTTCACGCCTTGGGCTTTTAGTGTCTCGCTCAATTTGTATAGATCGGAGACGTAGAGGGCAACATGGCCGTACCATTTCGGCATTTCTTTGACATGCCCTGCCCCGCCGGTCTCGATTAATTCGAGACCGGGATATTCATCTTCGGTGCCGTAACCGATATAGCCGACGCGCTCGTTTCTGTCGGGCGCCGGACGAATGCGTTGGACGTCCATGCCAAGGAGCCGAGTGTAAAAATCAATGCTCCGGTCGAGATCGCTGACCAGCATCATCGTGTGTCGGATGCGAAAGGTGACGTTGTCTTTGGTTTTTTCGCCGGCCATGATTTTCTCCCTTAGTTTTTCCGCGACACTGCGAATCAGTAAACCGAAAATGTGAAACTTTCGGGCGAGATTAGCGCAGGGAAAGGCAGAGGGTCAAGGCGTGTAGCCGAGCGTAGTAGACGTGAATACCAGGAGTAGAGTTCTTAGGTGTGATCTTCCGGGAGGACAAGCAAGCCGCAAGGTTGAATGATTAGAGATGATGCCGATCCAGACGTCTTTGTCTTCCGGCCCAATAAATCAGTGCCACGAGAACGAATAGCGTGACTGCCCAATTTCTCAGAGTCCAATCGATGACTCGGATCAGTCCCGAAGATAATCGTCCGGCGAATCCCCCCAATCATGGCCATATGATCACCTCCGGGAAAAGCGATTCGCGCAACGAGCTTGGAGTTGATCTAATGATAGAGGGACGGGCTGCCGACGCGCAAGAACGAGGCACCCAAGAACGCAAAAAATTCATCGAGTAAAATGGTGTAAGGCGTACCAGGATTGCCCATGTCGGCGCGTTTCGGTCAAGCCAATGTGTCTGCTGACGAATGGCGGGCTCGATGTCGGCTGCGATTGGTAAATCGCAGTGCCAATCGAGGGCAGCAAAAAGATTCGAAACTGATTAACAGAAGTCGAGTCGAAAGGCGAGAAATTAAACTGACTGAAATTTATGTGAGTGCTTTTATGAAAGCTCTGCGCAGAAATACCCCAATTAAGTGGCGCTTGTAGTCAGCGCTGCCTTCGAGGTCATCGACGGGATCGGCGGCCTTTGCGAGCGCTTCGGCGGCATCTCCCAGTTGTTTTTCGACTTGCGTCTTTGCGCCGATAAGCAGACCGTCACACCGGTCAGATTGAGTCGGCAATGCGCTGACGCTGCCGACGACCGCCTTAGCTTTCTTGATCTGATCGCCGTCGATGTCCAGCACCAGTGCCAAACCCAATGTTGGCCGCTCCTTAAGTTGAAATTTGAGGTAAGCCGCGCAGTCAGTCTTCGCCGGGATTGGGATCTCGACTGCGACGAGAAGCTCGTCGTCTGCGAGGGACGTTTCATAAGCTCCCTTAATGAGCTCGTCGATCGTCAACGATTTGGTTCCCGCATTGCCGCGGACATGCGCTTTCGCGCCCAGGGCGAGAAGTAGGGTCGCGGGGTCGGAGTGCGGCTCGGCGAAACAGAGATTGCCACCTAGGGTGCCGCTCGCTCGCACGCGCACGTTGGCGACATTGGTTTCCATTTCCGCGAGCACCGGCAGATTCGCGCGCACGAGAGGTGAGCGCTCGATGGCTCGGTGCGTGGTTGTGCCGCCGATCATCAGCGAGCCGTTTTTTCTTTCGATCTTGTTGAGATCGGGAATCGTCTTTACATCGACCAAATGATCGTAGCGCAAGAGATCATGCTTCATCGCCAAAAGAAGTTCCGTGCCGCCGGCGTAAAGGCGGCCCTTATCGCCGTATTCGGCGAGCATTTGCGAGGCTTCGGCAGTGGTTTTCGGTTGGTGGATGGTGAATCGTCTTAAAGGCATCATGGATTTTGCTCGTTCAAGGGTTCAAACGTTCAATGTTCAAGGGTTTCGAGCTCTGCATTCTGAGCGGTTGAACTTTTAAACTTTTGAACCTTGAACCTTTTTTTCTTTGAGGGCTCGCCACACTCTTTCGGGCGTGAGCGGCGCTTGACGGATGCGCACGCCGACGGCGCTGTCGACGGCGTTGGCGATGTTCGCCGCCATCGAATTCAGCGATGCTTCGCCGCCGCCTTTCGCGCCGTAGGGGCCGACGCCGTCTTGGTTCTGTACCAGATGCAATTCAACTTCCTTGGGCAAGTCCGAGAAGCGCGGCAGGCGATAATCCAGGATAGACCCGTTCATGAGCTGCGCGCCATCGTAGACGAGCTCTTCGAATAGACCGATACCCATGCCCATGGTCGCAGCGCCGAGATCCTGGCCTTCGGCCAACGCCGGGTTGATCGCCAACCCAACGTCGCCGACGGTGGCGAGTTTTTCCATGGTGATTTTTCCGGTTTCTTCATCCACAGAAATTTCGCATGCCGTCGCCGCTGCTTCCCAGAAAACCGGCAATGCGGAAAATCTGCCGGACTTGCGAATATAGGCGCGGCCGATCACTTCGCCATCCGGCAGCGCGTAGAATTTGCTGATGACTTCCGACCAGTTTAGCTGCGCTTCGCCGCAGCGTACTCCGCCGCGGACGGTTTGGATTTCTTCCACTTTCACTTTGAGCACGTCGGCGGCCATGACGACCATCTGCTGGATCGCCTCGCGGCTTGCTTCGAGAACGGCGCTGCCCATCAAAGTCGTCGTTCGGCTCGCGCCGGTGGAGCGGTCGTAAGGCGTGATCGCCGTATCAGCCGAAACCACACGAACTTTTTCGAACGGTACGCCCAATTCCTCGGCGGCGATCTGCGGCAGTACGGTATGGCTGCCTTGGCCCAATTCGGTGCTGCCGGTCATGATCGTCACCGAACCGTCGGCATGAACGCGGATCGCGGTCGATGTCAGCGGATAGGCGCCGGCGTCACTGCCGGAGACAGCGACGGTGCGGCCATGGCCTTTCGGCAAAGGCGTGCCCCATCCGATGGCTTTGGCTGCGGTTTCGAGGTCCTGCTTCAACGTGCCGTCGAAGGGGCGCATGCCTGGGAAAAATTCTTCGCCCGGCTTGGCCGCGTTCGCTAAACGAAATTCATAGGGGTCTTTGCCGATCTTTTTTGCCAGCTCATCGATCTGCGATTCTCCCGGCAAAGTGACTTGCGCGCAACCGAAGCCGCGATAGGAGCTCGCCGGCACAGTGTTGGTGTAGAGGGAAGTGTTTTCGATCAGGACATTGGGGATCGCGTAAGGGCCGACGCAGCGATTGGTGGATTTCTCGACGACCAGCGGGCTGTTCTCAGCGTAGGCGCCGGTGTTCATCACGATCTTCGCCTGGCGCGCGATGATCTTGCCATTCTTATCAACGGCCGTGCGCATCCAGGTGTACGCGTCGTCGCTGCGCGTCGTCAGCATCGCTTCTTCGACCGTGAGCTGGAGCTTGACCGGCCGCTTCGCTTTCCACGAACAAGCAGCGACCAGCGGTTCGATTTTCGTGTAGGACTTACTGCCGTATCCGCCGCCGACAAAAGGCACGATCAAACGAACCGAGCTGACGGGCAGATTGAACACCGATTTCAAGTCATGGCGCACCATGAACGGATGCTGCGCCGAGGAATAGATGATCACATCCTGGTCGGCGACCTCGGCAACGGCGACGTAAGGCTCCATCGCGTAGGCGTAGGTCATCGGGAAATAATAGTCGCCTTCGACGACCGACGCCGCTTCTTTGAAAGCTTTTTCGACATCGCCCCACTGGATTTTATGCGTCTGGCAGATATTCGTGCCCTTACCGGCGGTCACTTCACCTTCAAAGCCGCGCAGCGCCCCGGCTTCAAATTTTTTTTCATGCAAGAGCGGCGCGTCTTTGGCTGACGCTTCTTGGGGCGTCAAGACCGCTTTCAATTCTTCGTACTTGACGTCGATCAGCTCGAGCGCTTCGAACGCCGTTCGTTCATCGACGGCAACGACCGCAGCCACCGGCTCGCCGGCATAGCGGACTTTATCGATCGCGAGCAGCGGGTGGTCTTTGACCGCGTGGCCATAATAGGGATTCAATCCTTCGAGATCGTAGCCGGTTACGACGCAATGGACGCCGGGATCCGATTCGGCTCTGGATTTATCGATCGAGATGATCTTCGCGTGAGCGTACGGGCTGCGCAAGACTTTGGCGTAGGCCATGCCGATGAGCTTCAGATCTGCAACGTATTGAGCTTTGCCGGTGACTTTGACCCTACCGTCGCGGCGCGGCAATGAATGATTAACGACGTGAAAATCGGTCTTCTTCTCGGCGCTCACGACTTCTTCTCCCTCGCCATCGATTCAGCGGCGCGCTCGATGGCCGCGACGATCGGCACGTAACCGGTGCAACGGCAGATGTTGCCGTCCATGTGATGGATGATTTCGTCGCGTGTCGGTTTCGGATTATCATCCAACAATGCTTTGGCGGCCATGATCATGCCTGGAGTGCAAAAACCGCATTGGAAGGCGAACTCATCGATGAATGCTTGTTGCAGCGGATGAAGCGTGCCGTCGGGCTTTTCAAGCCCTTCGATCGTCATCACATTCTTACCGCGCGCTTCATAGGCAAGATAGGTGCAGGCACTCACCGGCACATTATCTACGAGCACCGTACAGGCGCCGCAGACTTGCACTTCACAGGAAACCTTTGTGCCGTTCAAGTTAAGTTGATTGCGCAGCACTTCGGCAAGTGTGTCCGCAGGCTCGCAATCGAGTTGCCAGGGTTTACCGTTTAGTTGAAATGACAGGTTCATGAGCAAACAATGATTGGAGTGTTGGGGTTCCCTTCAGCCCAGTACTCCATCATTCCATTACTCCAATACTCCATTCTTCAATGGTATCGCGGCAGAATGTTTTCCGCCCAGAGCTCCATTTGCTGATTCAAGCTGTCCATCGTCGGATAGATAATCTTGAGCTCGAAGTGCTCCACGCCGTTTTCGATAAACTCGTCGATTCTACGCTTCACGTCGTCCACCGAGCCGAAAATATGGCGGTCGAGGGCAAACTGCATGCTGTCGATGTCACGCTCGTAGCTTTCGCTGCTGGTTTTTAACGTCGGCATCGCGAGATTGAGACCCTCCTCGCGCGTCTTGGCGATGGTTGCGAGCTTCTCGACCGCGATAGTGATTTTCTTCGGATCGCGGCCATTGTCGCGCGCGGTTTGGGCTAAGATGTCGCAGCCAACTTTCATTTCCTTGGGCGAAAGCCAACCGGGAATCCAGCCTTCGCCGTGCCTGCCAGCGCGCTTGGCAGCGAGTTTCATCCAGCCGCCGACCCAAACCGGCGGATGCGGTTTCTGCACCGGCTTTGGATAGACTTCGGCATTTTTGAATTCGATGAAGTCACCTTTGTAGGCTGCCAAGGGCTGGGTCCAAACCGCTTTCATCGCTTCGATGTATTCATCGGTGCGGTCGCCGCGCCGTTCGTAGGGCACGCCGAACACGCCAAATTCATCCGACTCGCGGGTCGCCTTCGAACCGAGACCGACGCCGATCAACAGACGGCCATTCGCCAAGTGATCTAAAGTGGAATACTGTTTCGCCGCGTAAATCGGATTGCGGCAGGGCATGACCAAACAAGCCACACCGAGAACAATTTTTTTAGTTTCCGCCGCCAGGTACGACAGGATCGTGGTGGCTTCGAAGAAATTAGCCTCCTGCGAATCAGTGATCGCTTCGAAGGCGCCGGAAGAAATGTGATGACGGTGCATCTCGGTGCTCCAGACCACGTGGTCGTGAACCCAGAT